>Ga0209966_1000309_pt1 | contig 15889 bp, 16 predicted proteins | sample RhisoiCoNPM_FD_187575 | JGI IMG/M metagenome (GOLD analysis project Ga0209966, IMG submission 187575) | Arabidopsis thaliana rhizosphere microbial communities from the Joint Genome Institute, USA, that affect carbon cycling - Rhizosphere... | ecosystem: Host-associated > Plants > Roots >... | reverse complement strand
TGCGGCGAGGGCAGGTCGCGGACCTTGACGGTCTGCTCCTCGTTGCCCGGCCGCAGCCAGGAGTAGCCCTGGGGCCCGGCCTTGGGCTCGGCGGTGCCGATCTGCGAGATGCCCTGGCGGTTCTTCTTCATCGCCTCGCCGAACAGGCTGTGCAGCTCGCGCGAGTAGGGCAGCCTGTAGGCGCGCGGCGCGGTGCTGGTCTTGCCCTTCTCGATCGGCTGCACCCACACGTACAGCGCGCCGGCCTGCTTCGGGCCAGGCTCCTCGGTCACCACCGCGAGCAGCGCGAAGCGCGGCGGCAGCGTGCCCACGCTCGGCCAGCCGCTGCGCGCGTCGATCGCGCGGTCGGCGGCGAAGTACAGCACCGTCACGCCGACGACCAGCAGCGCCTTGGCCCAGCCGGGCCAGCGCGACCACACCAGGGCCAGCGCGGTGAGCGCGAGCGCGACGACGATCAGCCACACGGGCAAGGGACTCATTTGGCTTCGTCCACCAGGGTCTTGGGGAGGGTGTTGACGTCGCGCACGGTGCCGTCTGGGTTGACGCTGAAGCGCATCAACGTGGCCTCTTCGCCGGGGCGCGTCAGCGTCGCCGTGCCGTTGAAGACGATCTCGGCGCGCGGGTTGACCTTGACGACCGACACCGTCACCGGCACCGGCTCCTTGTTCTTCGACTCGTAGTAGTGCACGTTGACCGTGTACTCGCCGGGCAGGTAGCCGCGGATCGTGACCACCTCCTGGTTCAGCGGGTTCACGATCTCCTGGCCGTTGACGACGATCACGTCGTTGGCCAGGCCGCGGTCGTCGCGGTCGAGGTGCATCATGCCGACCTCGCGCGAGCGGAACCAGACCTTCTCGCCGCGCGGGTCCTCGACCCAGGTGTCGACGTCGTTCGGGTTGTTGTCGGGCCAGGTGGCGGTGATCATGAACTCGGCCTTCGCGTCGATGACCCCGGTCTTGGCCTTCGGGTTGATCGAGATGTAGGCCAGCACGAACATCAGCACCACGCCGATCAGCGTGTTGAACAGCAGATCCGAGAACGGATCGATGTCGTCGTGACGACGCTTGCGCAGCAGGGCCATGGACTCAGCTGCGGATCGCCTCGGCGTCGAGGATCGCGCCGGCCACGCGGTCGGCCAGCCGGTCGAGCAGCAGCAGCTGGATGCCCAGCAGCAGGTTGGCCACCAGCCCGACCAGCGTGGTCACCAGCGCGATGCCCATGCCGAGCGTCATCTGCGCCAGCAGTGCCTGGATCTGCGCCGTGTCCGTGCCCTTGGCCAGGTCGAGCTGGCCGATCATCACGATGAAGCCGACCACGGTGCCGAGCAGGCCGAGCTTGATCGTCGCGCCGGCGAACCACCAGGCGGTCTCGTGCGGCCCGTGCGTCAGGTCGCCGAGGTGCTGCGCCGCCTGTTCGGCGCCGCGCGAATGGCTGTGGCGATAGGCGGTGCGCCAGGGGCTGCCGGGCGCGCACTCGCGCGTCAGGCGCCGCGCGCGCACGCCGCACCACAGCGTGATCACCAGGGTCAGCAGCACGATGCCGGCGCTGATGCCGCTCGGGTCGCTGGTCATCAGCCGGTCCCACCAGCCGCCCTGCCAGGCCCACACGGCGCCGAACAGCAGCACGCCGCAGGCCACCGCCCAGGCATAGAAGATCCGCGCGGCCGCGCCGGCGGCCACCTGCCAGCCCGAGGCCGGCAGGCTCGTCTCCACGGCGGCCATCAGCGCCCGGCTCCCGGCGGCCAGTAGAGCTTGCGGTAGATCGTGTTGCGGCTGATGCCCAGCCGTCGCGCCGCGACCGAGATGTTGCCGCCGGCCTCGGCGAGGGCGCGGCGCACGGTCTCGTTCTCGAGCTGCTGCAGCGTGCGGCCGGCCGGCCCGGCGGCCTCCGGCTCGGGCGACGCCTCGGCCGCCGCGGGGGCCGAAGCGCCCGCGGCGCGCGGCGCGCCCGCCGGCGCCCGGCGCGCGTCGATCAGGAAGTCCTCGGACAGGTGCTCGACGGTGATCGCCGCGTCCTGCCCAGCCATCGCCGACGCGGTGCGCAGCACCGTCGCGAGCTGGCGGATGTTGCCCGGCCAGTGATAGCCCTGCATCAGCCGCACGACCTCGTCGTCCAGCCGCGGCAGGCGACCGCGGGCCTCGCGCTTGAGCAGCCGCTCGGCGAGCACCATCAGGTCGCTGCGCTCGCGCAGCGCCGGCAGCTGCACGACCAGGCCGTTGAGGCGGTAGTAGAGGTCTTCGCGGAAGCTGCGTGCGGCGATCATTTCGCGCAACGGCCGGTGCGTCGCGCTGATGACGGCGACGTCCACCGCCATCGGCCGACCGCCGCCCAGCGGCGTGATCTCGCGCTCCTGCAGCACGCGCAGCAGGCGGGCCTGCAGCGCCAGTGGCATGTCGCCGATCTCGTCGAGGAAGAGCGTGCCGCCATGCGCCTGCATCACCTTGCCGGGGCAGCCCTTGCGGCGCGCGCCGGTGAAGGCGCCTTCCTCGTAGCCGAACAGCTCGGACTCGATCAGGCTCTCGGGGATCGACGCGCAGTTGACGGCGACGAAGGGGCCGTCGGCGCGCTTGCTGGCCTGGTGGATCGCGCGGGCGAGCACCTCCTTGCCGCTGCCGGTCTCGCCCTGGACCAGGATCGCGATGTCGCGGTCGAGCACGCGCTGCACGCGGTTGACGACCGCGTCCATCGCTGCGTCGCCGGTCTGCAGCTGGCGCAGGCTGGGGATCGGCGCAGCGGCCGGCGGCGTGCGCACCGTGTCCCGCGCCGGCTCGCGCGGCGCTGCGCCGTCGAGCGGGCGCTCGGTGGTGGCGGGCTCGTTGGCGGCCAGCGGCCCGTCGTCGTTGCCGCCGCGGCGCTGCCAGTGCGGCCAGTTGAAGCGCGCCACGGCGTGGACCACGCGGCCGTCGGGCAGACGCAGCTGCAGCGGGGTGGCCAGCGCCGAGCTGAAGTGGTCGACGAGCTGGCCGAGCGACACGCCGAACAGGCCGGTCAGCGAGTTCATCCGCAGGCCGGCGCCGGACATGTTCAGCAGGTCGAGCGCGGCGCGGTTGGCGCCGTGCAGCTTGCCGTCGGGACCGACCGCGACCATGCCCTCCATCAGCGTGCCCAGGTACTCGGGCCGGCCGTGGAAGTGCAGGCGCAGCGACTGGCGCGAGTCCTCCAGCAGCCAGTGGTTCTGGATCATGCGCGCCGACATGTTCACCAGACCCATCGTCGGGTTGTGGAAGCTGTGGTGGTCGCCGGTGACGTCGAGTACGCCGACGACGTTGCCGCGCGGGTCGCAGATCGGCGACGCCGAGCAGGTCAGGAAATGGTTGGCGTGCATGTAGTGCTCGTCGGCGTGGACGAGCGTCGGCGCCTCGGTGACCAGCGAGGTGCCGATCGCGTTGGTGCCCTTGTTGGCCTCGCTCCAGTTGGCGCCCGGGGCGAGCGCCACCTTGGCGGCGCGGGCCAGGAAGTCGTCGTGGCCGATCGCGTGCAGCACCGTGCCCTGCACGTCGGTCAGCAGCACCATGCTTTGGGTCGCGAGGATCTGCTCGAGCAGCATCTCCATCACCGGCACCGAGTGCACCGACAGGCGCCGGTTGCGCTCGCGCGCCACCGCGAGGTCGGCGCGGATCAGCGGCGAGTGGTCGGGGGCGCGGATCGGGCTGATGCCCAGCGAGTTGCAGCGCTCGTGCGACTGCACGATGGCTTCCAGGTGGCCCGGGTCGGGCGGCAGCAGCGAGGCCGTGGCCACGCGGCCGAAGCTCGCGGCGCGCGGCTCGCGCATCCCGTGACGGGGGATCGGAAGATTCGCCATGCGGTCTCCTGGGGCCGCCGGTGTCGACCGGCGCCCGCCCCCGGAGGGGCGGTTGGAAGGGGGGTGCCGAGGGCTCGTCGGCAGAACAGTTGTGATGTTACGGAGTGAGAGACGGCTCGGCGACGCCTCGCTTGTCCGGGGCGCAGCAACGGGATTGTGCTCCCCGTTGCTCCACATGGGAGCACAGTGCCGGGCGAACCCCGGTCGGCGGACGGCTGGATGGAGGCGTTGTGCGGTGGCACATCGATTGCACTCTCCCGCCGTTCCCTTCATCGACCCGAACCTGGAGTTCCCGGAATGAGTTTCCACAAGACCTGGATCCGCAGCGCGATCGCCGCTGCCCTGCTTGGCGCCGTGACCGGTGCCTTCGCCCACGGGGACGTGACCCCGCAGCCGGTCGATACCAAGGGCCTGCCGGCGCTCGGCGATGACTGGAAGACCGAGAACCCCTACCGCGGCAACGCCGCGGCGGCCAAGCTCGGCGCTTCGGCTTACGGCGGCAACTGCGCGGCCTGCCACGGCCTCGAGGCCGTCTCGGGCGGCATCACCCCCGACCTGCGCAAGCTCGACGGCGAGTGCGCCGGGCTGGCCGACGCCGGCAAGAAGGCCGCCTGCGTGAAGGAACTCGACGAGTACTTCATCAACACCGTGCGCAAGGGCAAGCAGCGCAACGGCACCTTCAAGATGTTCCCCTTCGAAGGCAAGCTGAACCAGGAAGCGATGTGGGCCATCAAGACCTACCTCGAGACCCGCCGCGAGAAGCCGCTGTGATCGCCCGCCGCCGGCTGCTCGCCGGCGCGGCGCTCGCGCCGGTCGTCGGCGCCGCGCTGGCCCAGACCGAGACCAGCGCGCTGGAGAAGGTCAAGCAGCGCGGCTCGCTGACGGTCGCCGTCTACCAGGACATGCCGCCCTTCCACGACGGCGGCCAGGGCATCGACGTCGACCTGGCGGCGGCGCTGGCCGCCGGCCTGGGCGTCAAGTCCAGCCTGCTGGCGATGCGCGCCGACGAGGAGCTCGAGGACGACCTGCGCCACGCCGTCTGGCGCGGCCACTACCTCGGCTGGGGGCCGGCCGACGTGATGCTGCACGTGCCGGTCGACCGCCCGCTGATCGACAAGGTGCCGCAGGTCTCGATCTTCGGCCCTTATTACCAGGAGCGCGTGCTGCTGGCCTGGGACCGCGAGCGCGGTCCGGTGCCGGAATCGCTGATGGCGCTGCAGGGCAAGCCGATCGCGGTGTCCGGCCTGTCGCTGGCCGGCTGGCTGATGATCGGTGCCGAGGGCGGTGCGCTGCGCCCGACGCTGACGACGCGCCACGCCCATGGCGTCGCGGCGGCCGAGGCGCTGCTGCGCGGCGAGGCGGTGGCCGCCGCCGGGCTGGCATCGGAGCTGGAGTCGGCGCTGGCCGGCAAGCCGCGCTACGCGATCATGCCGATCCCGTCGCCGCGCGCGCCGCGCAACGGCTGGGCCGTCGGCATGGCGGTCAAGAAGGGCGCGACCGACCTCGCCGAGGCGCTGCAGAAGCGCCTGAACGAACTCGCCGCCAGCGGCGAGCTGCGCGCGATGTTCGACAAGCGCGGCGTCGCCTGGCGCCCGCTGCAGGGCTGATCAGTAAGCCCGGCCCTTGCGGTACTGGGCATGGGCGCGCCGCGCGAGCGGCGCGACCCGCTCCATCGCCGCCAGCGCCGCGCCGGCGTGGGCGTGGCTGATCGCCAGGCCCAGCGCATCGGCGGCGTCCTTGCCCGGCTCGCCGGGCAGCGCCAGCAGGCGCGCGACCATCGCCTGGACCTGCTCCTTCTTGGCCTGGCCGTGGCCGACCACGGCCTTCTTCATCTGCAGCGCGGTGTACTCCGACACGGCGAGCCCGCCCGACACCAGGGCCGCCAGCGCCGCACCGCGCGCCTGGCCGAGCAGCAGCGTCGACTGCGGGTTGACGTTGACGAACACGATCTCGACCGCAGCGCACGCCGGTTCGTAGCGCGCCATCACCTCGCGCACCCCTTCGAAGATCAGCTTCAGCCGGCCCGGCAGGTCGCCGTTGGGTAGCGCGCTGGTGGAGATCGTGCCGCTGGCGACGTAATGCAGCCGCGGGCCGGTCGCTTCGATGACGCCGAAGCCCGTGGTCCGCAGGCCGGGGTCGATGCCGAGGATTCTCATCGGCTCAGATCCTCAAGTCGAAGTACCAGCGGACCGAGTGGAAGAACACCGGCGCCGCGAAGCACAGCGGTGCCACGCGGTCGAGCAGGCCGACCGCGCCGGTGACCGACGCCCGGTTGCCCCACCAGCGCACGCCAGCGTCGCGCTTGAGCGCCTTCATGACGAACTCGCCCAGCGTGCCGCAGGCACTGGCCAGCAGCGCCATCGCCACCGCCTGCGGCGCCTTGAACGGCGTGATCCAGTACAGCAGCCCGCCGACCAGCGCGGCGGTGACGGCGCCGATCGCCCAGGCGCGGTAGCTGAAGCTGCGGCTGATCTGCCGCGCCACCGGCCGCCTGCGCAGCCGGCGGCTGGCGAGTTCCTGCACGATCTGCGCGACCGCGACGACGACGACCAGGAAGAACACCAGGAAGGCGCCACGGTCCTGGTAGCGCGGGAACTCCAGCAGCAGCAGCGCCGGCGTGTGGGAGAGGCCGTAGACGCAGACCATCACGCCCCACTGGATCTTGGCGTTGCGCTCCAGGAAGCGCTCGGGGTCGCCGGCCAGCGCGCTGACCACCGGGATGGCGAGGAAGACATAGACCGGGATGAAGACGCTGAACAGGTCGAAGTGGCGCGTGCCGACCAGCGCGAACTGCAGCGGCAGCACCGCGAAGAAAGCCAGCAGCAGGCTGCGGTGGTCGCTGCGGCGCGTGTGCATCAGCGTGATGTATTCGCGCAGCGCGAGGAAGGCGACGCCGCCGAACAGCAGCGTCGCGCCGATCGGCCCCGACACCCAGGCGAGCCAGAACAGCGCCGCGAACACCCATACCGCGCGCAGGTCGCGCAGGTAGCGCTCGAAGGCCGTGCGTTGCGCTTCGTCGCGCTCGCGAAGCGAGGCCAGGAAGGACAGCGCGGTCGCGAGCAGCAGCACGCCGAACAGGATCAGGAACAGCAGCCCGACCTGTTCGCCGACGCTGAGCTGGCGCAGTGCGCTCATGCAGCCACCGCCTCCAGCGCCACCACCGCGTCACGGGCACGTTCCAGGAACGCCCGCTTGTCCTCGCCCGGCTGCGGCGGCGCGACCGGCGCGCCGAAGGTCACCGAGCACAGGATCGGCACCGGCAGCACCTCGCCCTTGGGCATCACGCGCTGCACGTTGTCGATCCAGGCCGGCACCAGCGTGACCTGGGGGAACTGTTCGGCCAGGTGGTACAGGCCGCTCTTGAACGCCGCCGGCAGCCCGCCGCTGCCGCGCGTGCCCTCGGGAAAGATCACCAGCGAGTCGCCCTGCTTCAGCGCCTCGACCAGAGGCTCGAGCGGGTCCTGGTCGTCGGTCCGTTGCCGGTTGACGTAGACCGCGTGGAAGACCTCGCGGGTGATCCAGTGCTTGAGCTTGCTCGAAGTCCAGTAGTCCTTCGCCGCGATCGGCCGCGTCGTCGCGCGCAGGTCGCGCGGCAGCGAACACCAGATCAGCACCCAGTCGAGGTGGCTCTGGTGGTTGGCGAAGTAGATGCGCTGCTCGGCCTTCGGCGGGCAGCCGTACCAATGCCCCTGCGCCCCGGTGATCAGTCGGGCGACGAAGGACAGGACCAGGCCGACGGCCTCGGGGGCGAAAGACATGGGCGCGATGCTAAGCGCGCCGCGGGGCGGTCAGTGCCGGAAGTGCCGCACGCCGGTCAGCAGCATCGCGATGCCGCGTTCGTCGGCCGCGGCGATGACCTCGTCGTCCTTGACGCTGCCGCCGGGCTGGATCACGCAGGTGGCGCCGGCGTCGGCCAGCACGTCCAGGCCGTCGCGGAAGGGGAAGAAGGCGTCGCTGGCGACGCAGGAGCCGGCCAGCGTCAGCCCGGCATGCTGGGCCTTGATGCTGGCGATGCGCGCGCTGTCGAGCCGGCTCATCTGGCCGGCGCCGACGCCCAGCGTCATCCCGCCGCCGCAGAACACGATCGCGTTGCTCTTGACGAACTTGGCCACCTTCCACGCGAACAGCAGGTCGGCGGTCTGGCCCGCGGTCGGCGCCTTCTTGGTGACCAGCTTCAGGTCGGCCTCGGCGAGCTCGTGGTTGTCGGCGCTCTGGATCAAGAGGCCCGAACCGACGCGCTTGATGTCATGACTGTTCAGTCCGCGCGACCAGGCGTCCTTCGCGTCGCGCCGCACGCCGTCGAGCGCAATGCGCAGCACGCGGGTGTTGGCCTTGGCCTTGAAGACCGCGAGCGCGCCGTCGGTGTAGGCGGGGGCGATCAGCACCTCGACGAACTGTTTGGCGACGGCCTGCGCCGCGGCCTCGTCGACCACCGTGTTGAAGGCGATGATGCCGCCGAAGGCCGAGGTCGGGTCGGTCTTGAACGCCTTGCCGTAGGCCTCGGCCGCGTCGGCGCCGAGCGCGACGCCGCAGGGGTTGGCGTGCTTGACGATCACGCAGGCCGGGAGCGTGGCATCGAAGCTCTTGACGCATTCCCAGGCCGCGTCGGAGTCGGCGATGTTGTTGTACGACAGCTCCTTGCCCTGCAGCTGCACCGCGGTGACCAGCGAGCCGGGGGCGGGGTGCAGGTCGCGGTAGAAGGCCGCCGCCTGGTGCGGGTTCTCGCCGTAGCGCAGGTCCTGCAGCTTGACGAAGCGGCCATTGCTCTGCGCCGGGAACTCGGCCTTGCTGCCGTCGGGGCGCAGCGCCGACAGGTGGTCGCTGATCGCGGCGTCGTAGTTGCTGATGCGGTTGAAGGCCGCGACCGCGAGCGCGAAGCGCGTCGCCTCGCTGACCCGGCCGTCACGCTGCAGTTCGGCGACCACGCCCGCGTACTGCGACGCGTCGGTCAGCACCGCGACGTCCTTCCAGTTCTTCGCGGCCGAGCGCACCATCGCCGGCCCGCCGATGTCGATGTTCTCGATCGCCTCTTCCAGCGTGCAGCCGGGCTTCGCGACCGTGGCCTCGAAGGGGTAGAGGTTGACGACCAGCAGGTCGATCGTCGCGATGCCGTGCGCGGCCAGCGCCGCCATGTGTTCCGGCAGGTCGCGGCGCGCCAGCAGGCCGCCATGGATGGTCGGGTGCAGGGTCTTGACGCGGCCGTCGAGCATCTCGGGGAAGCCGGTGTGCTCGGCCACCTCGGTGACCGGCAGGCCGGACTCGGCCAGCAGCTTGGCGGTGCCGCCGGTGGACAGCAGCTTCACGCCCTGCGCATGCAGCGCGCGGGCGAGGTCGACGATGCCGGTCTTGTCGGAGACCGACAGCAGCGCAGTGAGTTGGGTCATGGGAGGGCAGGTTTACTTGATCAACTTGTGCTCGACCAGCTTGCGGCGCAGCGTGTTGCGGTTGATGCCCAGCCATTCGGCGGCGCGCGACTGGTTGCCCTCGGCGCGTTGCATCACCACGTCGAGCAGCGGCTTCTCGACCACCTGCATCACCATGTCGTAGACGGCATGCGGCTCGGCCCCGCGCAGGTCCTTGAAGTAGGTCTCCAGGCTCTCGCGGATGCAGGCGTCGATGTGCTTCTTGCTCATGCGGCTTCTTCTTCGCGCTCGGCCACGGCCGCGACCGCTCGTGGCAATCGCTCGTGGTCGGCGGCAAGGCGGTCGAAATAGTCGGCGACCGCGGCGAGTTGGTCCTCGCAGCGGTCGAGCGTGTTCATCCTGGCGCGGAACAGCGCGCCGCCCGGCAGGCCGTGGACGGTCCAGCCGATGTGCTTGCGCGCGCTGCGCACGCCGGTGCCGGCGTCGTCCCAGCCGTACAGCGCGTAATGGTCGTGCAGGTGCTCGACGAGCCAGGCCTTCACCTCGGCGGTGCGCGGCTCGGGCGAGCGCTCGCCGGTGGCGAGGAAGTGCGCGATCTCGCGGAAGATCCACGGCCGGCCCTGCGCCGCGCGGCCGATCATCACCGCGTCGCAGCCGGTGCGCGCGAACACCGCGCGCGCCTGCTCGGGCGTGTCGATGTCGCCGTTGGCCACCACCGGGATGCGCACCGCCGCCTTGACCGCGGCGACGGTGTCGTGCTCGGCTTCGCCGCGGTAGCCCTGCTCGCGGGTGCGGCCATGCACGGTGAGCATCGCGATGCCCAGGTCCTCGGCCGCGCGCGCGAGCGCCACCGCGTTGCGGTTCTCGGCGTTCCAGCCGGTGCGCATCTTCAGCGTCGCCGGCACGCCGCGCGCGGCGCAGGCGGTGACGACGGCCTCGACGATGCGCAGCGCCAGCGGCTCGTCCCGCATCAGCGCCGAGCCGGCGTAGACGTTGCACACCTTCTTGGCCGGGCAGCCCATGTTGATGTCGATGACCTGGGCGCCGCGGTCGATGTTGTAGGCCGCGGCCTCGGCCATCATGATCGGTTCGGTGCCGGCGATCTGCACCGCGATCGGCGCGACCTCACCCGTGTGGTCGGCGCGGCGCGAGGTCTTCAGGCTGGCCCACAGCTCGCGCTTGGATGTGACCATCTCGCTGACCGCGTAGCCGGCGCCGAGCCGCTTGCACAGCATGCGGAAGGGCCGGTCGGTGACGCCCGCCATCGGCGCGACGAAGAGCCGGTTCGGGACCTCGACGGGGCCGATGCGCAGGGGGGACACGGGGGGAGCGGGCTGCTTAAAAAGAGGGCAGAGTATAGCGGCGCACCAGAGGGCCGATTCGCCATCGCAGCGTGCGTTTCGATGCTGCGCCGCACGGTGACAATCGTGGTGCATGGAGGCCTGGCTCGAACCGCTGCTCGCGCTGCTCGCACTGCCCAAGTTCGGGCTGAGCACGGTGTTCGTCGTCGCCTTCGTGTCGGCGACGCTGCTGCCGATGGGCTCGGAGCCGGCCGTGTTCGGGCTCGTCAAGCTCAACCCCGAGCTGTTCTGGCCGGCGATCCTGGTCGCGACCGCCGGCAACACGCTGGGCGGTGCTGTCAGCTGGTGGATGGGCTACGGCGTCGAGCGCGCGGTCGAGCGCGCGCGCCACAAGCCGGTCGAGCACCGCGCGCTGCAGTGGCTGCAGCGCTTCGGTCCCAAGGCCTGCCTGCTGGCCTGGCTGCCGGTGGTCGGCGACCCGCTGTGCGCGGTGGCCGGCTGGCTGCGGCTGCCGTTCTGGCCCTGTCTGGTCTACATGGCGATCGGCAAGTTCGCGCGCTACCTGACGATGACGGCGCTGCTGCTGTGGGTGCTGCCGGGGCAGTTCCACCCCTGAGCGTTCTTCAGGACGTTTCAGCGGCGGCTTCAGGACGCCGGCGGCCGGCCGGGGCGACAGTGGGATCCAAGGAGATCACCATGAACCCCACCACCACCCCGCTGCGCGCCGTCGACCCCGATATCGATCCGGCCGACTGGTGGCCGCGCTGAGTCAGGCGAGCCCGCTGAGCGCAAGCCAGCGACGCGTCGGCGCGCCCTGCGGCCGCAGCGCGGCGCGCTCGGCCGCCAGGCCGACCGCGAGCTCCTGGTTGCCGCCGCGCAGCGCCGCCTCGAACAGCGTCTGGTCGATCAGGTCGCGCTGCGCATGGCTGCCGCCGAAGCGGTGCGCGCGGTGGCGGATCGGCCGCAGCAGCTCGGCACAGCGGCGATGGTCGCCGGCGCCGAAGGCGGCGACCGCCCGTGTTGCCGGCGCGCCGACCTCGCGCGTGAACGCCGCGTTGTCGTCGTCGCGCGCCAGCGCCTCGTCCTGCGCCGCCAGCACGGCCCGCAGATCGGCCTCGCGGCCGGCGCCGATGAAGGCCATCGCCGCGTGCAGGTCGTTGAAGGCATAGCCGCCGGCGCCGCCGACCGCGGCCCAGCGGTCGGCCAGCGGCTGCCAGCGCGCGCCGGTGTCGATGCCGCGCAGCATCAGGCGCCACAGCAGCGCGCTCTGGTCGATCAGGTCGAGCACGACGCTCGAGCCGGGCCCGCCGATCGATGCGTCGTACAGGCGCAGCACCTCGTCGATCTCGTCGACTTCCAGGTGGTACAGCGCCAGGTGCCACGCGTTGTGCACCGCCAGGAAGCTGCCGTCCGACCAGGTCGGCGCGCTCGGCGCCAGCCACGCGATGCCGGCGCGCGCGTCGTTGCGCATCTCGTGCACATGGGCGACGGCATGCCAGGCCCAGCTGTCGTGGGCCTCGAGCTCGACGGCGCGCCGGCCCTGGCGCTCGGCGGCAGCGTAGTCGCCCATTTCCTCGAGGCCGAAGGCGTGCATGCCCAGCAGCGCGTGCCAGCCCGGGACGCCGGCGTCCCAGTGCGGCAGCGCGCGGGCGATGCGGTCGCGCAGCATGCGCGAGTCGCCGGTGAAGAAGTCGAGCTGGTGGCCGACCTGCAGCGCGAGCGCGTCGCGCGGGTGTTCGAGCGTGATGTCCTCGAGCACGCGCGCCGCCGCATGCCAGCGACCGTCGGCCAGTTGCGCGGCGGCCTGCAGGTGGGCGCGCTCGCGCGCATCGGCCGCGAGCGCGCTGCCGGCCTCGGCGCAGGCGCGCGCCGCGGCCGGGCCGGCCGGTTCGGTGCCGAGCAGCATCAGCCAGGCCTTCAGTGCATGGGCCATCGGCATGCCTGGCGCGGCCGCGAGGGCGCGGTCGACGCTGGCGACCGGGTCGCCGCGCAGGCAGCGGGTCTCGTGCAGCGCCTGCTCGTAGGCGTCGAGGGCGACGGGTGTCGCGCCGGTCAGTGCATGGCCCTGGAGGTCACGGATCGTCATGGGGATTCCTTCGTGGGGATCGATGTCAGGCGCGGGCGGGCGGACGGGTCACGTCGCGCATGCGCAGCATGTCGACGACGCGCCGCGACGCGCCGGGCCAGAAGCCGGTGTCGTGCTCGAAGCCGGCCGGGTTGCGGAAGGTGCCGAAGACCATGTCGATCAGCGGCAGGTCGGCGAAGTTGTAGGCGTGCACGTCGCGGGCATGGTGCACCGTGTGGCTCTCGGGCCGCTGGACGACGTAGCCCAGCCAGCGCGGCGTGCGCACGTTGGTGTGCTGGAACATCGCCAGGAAGGTGATCACCAGGATGGTCTGCGTGACCACCGGCGCGGGCAGCCCGAGCACCGTCAGCACGACGCTCGGCAGCAGCGTCCAGCCGACCATGTCGAGCGGGCTGAACCACCAGGCGCTCGCGACGTCGAGCCGCTCGGCGCTGTGGTGCATCTGGTGCAGCGCGCGCCACAGCAGCGGGTGGCCGTGCATCGCGCGGTGGTAGGCATAGGCGCCGAGTTCGTAGGCCAGCACGCCGGTGGCCAGCGCGGCAGCGGCCGGCCAGCCCGAGAGGTCGAACAGCTGGAGTGGCGCCAGCGCCTCGCCCCACAGCAGCGGCAGGTAGGACGACACGAGGAAGTACACGCCGAACGAGGCGAGCGCGCGCGGCAGCCAGCCGCGCACCGCGGGCAGCGGCCGCCCGGGGGCGAGGCGCTCCCAGAGCGCGAGGGCGGCGAACAGGGCGAGCAGGACCTGCGTCGCAGGGTCCATCAAGAGGTCGATCGGGGTGGGCATCAGTCTCTCCGGTTGAACAAGCGCCCGGCTCGTGGCCGGGCGGGTCCGCATGGTGGTGCCGGAGGCCGCCGGCGACTAAAGTCATTCGTGCAAGCAAACGGACATACGTGCCATGACCGCTGCCAACGCCCCCCTCACCGTCGCGCTGCTGGCCGTGCCGGGCGCCAGCAGCGCGTCGATGCTCTACGGCTTCTACGACGCACTGGCGGCGACGCGCCGCGACTGGCAGTTGCTGCACGGCGGCGCCCAGACGGCGTCGCCGTTCCAGCCGCTGGTCGTCAGCCGCGACGGCCGGCCGCTGATGGGCGGCAACGGCATCCCGATCACGCCGGACGCCGGCTTCGACGGCTGCCCGCGGCCCGACATCGTCTGCATCACCGACGTGATGGTCGCGCCCGACGAGTCGCTCGACGGGCGCTTCGACGCCGAGGTCGAGTGGCTGCGCGCCGCCCACGCCCGCGGCGCCACGCTGGCCTCGGCCTGCTCGGGTGCGCTGCTGCTGGCGCGCACCGGGCTGCTCGACGGGCTGGACGCGACCTCGCACTGGGCCTTCTGCGACGTGCTGCGCGCGCGCCACCCGACGACGCGCTGGCAGCCCGAGCGCGGCCTGGTCGTCGCCGGCGAGGGCCAGCGCATCATGATGGCCGGCAGCGGCGTGGCCTGGCACATGCTGGTGCTGGCGCTGATCGCGCGCTTCGCCTCGCCCGAGGAGGCGATGCAGGTCGCGCGCATCAACCTGCTCGACATGAACGCCGCTTCGCCGATGGCCTATGCCTCGCTGACGCGCGGCGGCCCGCCGGCGGACGCGGTGGTGGCGCGCTGCCAGCGCTGGGCGGCCGAGCACTACGCGCTCGAGAGCCCGGTCACGCAGATGGTGGCGCATTCGGGCCTGCCCGAGCGCAGCTTCAAGCGCCGTTTCACCCAGTCCACCGGCATGAGCCCGCTGGAGTACGTCCACACGCTGCGCCTCGAGGAGGCCAAGCAGATGCTCGAGGCCGGCGACGAGCCCGTCGAGGCGATCGCGCTCGAGGTCGGCTACCAGGACGCCAGCTTCTTCGGCCGCCTGTTCCACCGCAAGGTCGGGCTGACGCCGGCGCAGTACCGGCGGCGCTTCGGGGCGCTGCACCGCACGCTGGCCGGGGCGGCCGGCGCACCGGCGCGGGCCTGAAACTCGGGCCGCCGGCATTACCGCCAGTCCGGCCGTCGATCCCCATGCCCCGGGCGTGGGGCCCCGCGCCGCGACCGTTCAGCCCGCGAGCCGCGCCTCGAGGTCGTCGAGCACCTCGTCGAGCCGGCGCAGCGCGCGCTGGCTGCGGCTGATCGGCGCGGGGCGCAGGTCGAGCAGCGTGCGGCGCTCGTCGTCGAGCGCGGCGGTGTCCAGCGCCAGCCCGTGGCGCGCCAGCTGGCGGGCGAGCGTGCCGCGGCGCGAGCGCAGCTGGGCGCGCGTGGCCTGGTAGGCATGCTCGGCCATGCCGCGCCGCTGCGAGTAGCTGAAGGGGTTGGTGAAGAAGACGTTGGCGTCGCGCGCGTCGGGCTCGAACAGCGCGATGTCGGTGCCGGGGTAGTGGCGCTCGTAGTGGCGCATGCCCAGCTCCATGCGCGAGCGGATGATGGCGCGGAAGGTCTGGCTCAGCACCTGCGGCAGGCCGCCGTCGACCAGCCGCGCGACCGGCGCCTCGCCCAGGCCGACGCGGCGCGGCGCCTCGCGGCGGTCGGCATCGTGGTTGTAGGGCACCAGCGGGTTCAGGCAGATCAGCAGATCCAGGCCCTCGTCGAGCAGCACCGAGGCGTGCAGCGTCTTGCGCAGCGCGCCGTCGACGTAGTGCCGTCCGTCGATCTCGACCGGCGGGAACAGCCCCGGCAGCGCCGCGCTGGCCTGTACCGCCAGCGAGATCGGCACATGATCGTGGCCCGGTGCGCCGAACGGGCGCGACTCGCCGCTGTCCAGGTCCACCGCCACCAGCACCAGGCGGGCGGCGAGGCTGCGGAAGTCGTTGCTGCGGCCGGGCGCGGAAAAGACGCGTGCCAGGTGCTCGTGCACCGTGCGGTTGGAGAACAGCCCGGTCGGCACGGCACGGCCGAGCCGGTCGAGCACCGCACTGCGGCCGGCGAAGCCAAAGGCGTAGTCCACCGCGGCGCCGGCCGCCAGCGCCGGCAGCGTGGCCAGGCGCGCGGCGTACTCGCCCCAGGCCGGGCGCATCAGGAGCGCCGGGTCGAAGCGGTCCGATTCCGGGCCCTCGTTCTCGATGAACGATCGGCACAGCTCGCGCGGGCTGATGCCGTTGGCCAGCCCCGCGGCGACGAAGCCGCCGGCCGACACGCCGACGTAGCCGGCGCAGCGCGCGAACGCCAGGCCGTCGATCGCTTCCTCCAGCGCGCACAGCGCGCCGATCTCGTAGATGGCGCCCAGCGGGCCGCCGCCGGCCAGGGCCAGGCCGATGCGCACGGCAGGGGGACGACGGGGCTTCATGGGTGGGCAGCGTAGGCGCTTCGTCGCGGGCCCGATCAGCGGAATTGGCAGCCTCCGGGCTCGATCGCCCGGTTCAGCGCATG
>Ga0209966_1000307_pt1 | contig 16038 bp, 20 predicted proteins | sample RhisoiCoNPM_FD_187575 | JGI IMG/M metagenome (GOLD analysis project Ga0209966, IMG submission 187575) | Arabidopsis thaliana rhizosphere microbial communities from the Joint Genome Institute, USA, that affect carbon cycling - Rhizosphere... | ecosystem: Host-associated > Plants > Roots >... | reverse complement strand
AGTGGTGTGTTTTGCTTTCGTGAAAGGAACTGGTGGCATTAACGATAAATACATATTGACAAACGATATGTCCGTGAACTACGATGGAGTCATTAACGAGCAGATACGGTTTCGCGTATGAAACGTGGTTCGACGCATTTCCTGAGGTTCTTCATCCTCCTGATCGGAGCGGCCGTGGTCGCCCTGTCCGTCTTCGCCTTGCCGGCGATGTGGAAAGGGGGATCGGAAGAATTTCCGACGGCCAGCCGGGCGCTCCTTCTCATCACGATCGGCCTCTATGCGTCGACGGCACCGTTCTTCGCCGCGTTGTGGCAGACGCTGAAGCTCCTGGGCCTCATCGACCGGAACACGGCGTTCTCGGACATGTCCGTGCGGGCGCTGAAGAACATCAAGCGCTGCGCGATCGCCATCACCGTCCTGTACGCGGCGTTCGTGCCGCTCCTGTTCCCGATCGCCGATGCGGACGACGCGCCGGGCCTGATCCTCTTCGGCGCGGTCTTCGCCTGCCTTCCCGCCGTGGTCGCGGTCTTCGCCGCGGTCCTCGAGCGCCTGTTGCGGGACGCCATCGAGCTCAAGACGGAAAACGACCTGACGGTCTGAACCTATGCCGATCATGATCACCATCGACGTGATGCTGGCGAAGCGGAAGATGAGCGTCACCGAACTCTCGGAGAAAGTCGGCATCACGATGGCCAACATTTCCATTTTGAAGAACGGGAAGGCGCGCGCGATCCGGCTTTCGACCCTCGACGCGATCTGCAAGGCGCTGGACTGCCAGCCGGGCGACATCCTGGAGCGGACGGCGCGGCCGTCGTGATTTGCTATGCTATGCGGGTAACCCCACGCACCCCGACGCCATGAACATGTTCAAGAAGTCCAAGGCCACGAGCGTCGCGAGCTATCTCGCCTCCGTGCCTCCCGAGCGGCGGGAACTCATCCGTTTCCTGCACGGGTTCATCCAGAAGGCCGCGCCGAAGCTCAAGCCGCATTTCGCCTACAACATGCTCGGTTACGGATCTTTCCCGTACAAGAACTACAAGAACGAGACCTTGCTTTGGCCGACGGTCGCGCTCGCCGATCAGAAGCGGTACGTGAGCGTCTACGTCTGCGCCGTCATCGACGGCAAATACGTGGCGGAAACGCACAAGAAGGAGCTGGGGAAGGTCAGCGTGGGGAAGAGCTGCATCCGGTTCAGGAAGCTGGAAGACGTGAACCTGCCGGCGCTGAAGAAGGTCATCCGCATCGCGGCGAAGCATCCCGGGCTGGCCGGCGCGGGGAAGAAACGGTAAATCTCGCGCGTATGCACCAGAAAACGATTTCCGGCGGGACGGCGCACGAGCTGGCGCCCGACATGCGCAAGGCGCTCGCTTCCGACAGGGCGGCGCGCGCGGCTTGGGAAGACCTGACGCCGCTCGCGCGCAACGAATGGGTCTGCTGGGTCACCTTCGTGAAGAAAGAGGAGACGAGAAAGGAGCACGTCGAACGCATGATCGGGCAGCTCAAGGACGGGAAGCGCCGGCCGTGCTGCTGGATCGGCTGCATCCATCGCAAGGACAAGCCGATCAGCCCATCGGTACGGGCCGTGCTCGATCGGCGATCCAAGAAATGAAGGACTAAACCCGTAATCCGCAACTATGCTCGACAAGACGATCCTCAAACAGAGCCTGATCCACTCCGCGTTCGCGGTCCTCTACGTGTCCGGCGTGGTGACGTTCATGCAGAACGCGGAACGGTTCCTCGGATCCGACGACGAGAATCCTGCCGCGCCCGTCGCGTTCCTGCTCCTCCTGGTGGTCTCCGCCGCGACCATGGGCATGCTGATCTTCGGCAAGCCGGTCATGATGTATCTCGACGGCAAGAAGCGCGAAGCGGTCACGATGGCCTGCTACACCATCGGCAGCCTCGCCGTCATCACGGTCCTGCTCATCATCGCCATGGCCGCCGCGCGCGCCTGACGCTGACGACGCGAAAAAACGCCCCGGAGGGCGTTTTTCGTTTCGGGACTCACTCCGTGACGGCGAAGCAGTAGAACAATCCGCCGCCGCCGGTGCTCTTCAGGTTCGCCAGGCTGCAGCCGCGCGAGAGGTGCGACGAGTTCCAGGACTTCGCCCAATCGCTGTCGTTAGGACCCTGGCGGTCGTGGTGGCCGACCATCGCCGCGCCGGTGCCGCTGGCGCTGGACGTCCAGTTGGAGCAGGTGGTGCCGGCGGTCCCGGTGGCCGAGAGCGTACCCTCCGGCGTCGAACCCGTCAGGATGTCGTGGAGATTCGTGGCGTCGCCGCGGCCCATGATCGCCGCGCCGGCTTCCGTCAGCGCCGTCTGCTTGTTGATGTTGTTCTGGCCGTGCAGGTCGGCAAGCGAGGAGGCGATCAGCACGCCTTTCGCGTTGTGCCACGGCCCTTGGCCGATGCGGTCGCGGGCGTCCACCGCCGGCTGAACGCCGTCGGCGGCCGCGCTCAGGTAGGCGCGCCAGGTGAGGTCTCCGGCGCCGGCCTGCGCGGCGAGCGTCTGGCAGTAGGCGTCGGCGCCGGCCAATCCGCCCAGATCCGCGCCCTTGCCGGGGTTGGCGCTGGTGACGAAGAAGGTCATGCGGGCCGGCGCGGCGGCCTGCGGAGCCGGCGGCGGGGGCGAAGGCGGCGCCGCGGGGGCGCAGCCGGCGCCGAGAAGGATGAGCGTGCCGAGAGCGAACGTCGCGAACTTCGAGCGATGGCGCATACCGTCGATTATTTCGTTAGGAGCGGTCTTTCCTAGGTAATGACGGCGGAGGGAGCGGAAACTTTCCGTCATCAGCGTATCAAAACCTCAGGCGCCGGCCCAGCGGTTTTGGCCGTTCCGCATTTCTGCTACGCTGTCTGCGGAAACCCATAAACGGACACCATGCAGAAAATCACCCCGTTCCTCTGGTTCGACAAGGAAGCCGGCGAAGCCGCGAAGTTCTACGTCTCCGTCTTCAAGGACGCGAAGATCGTTTCGACCAAAGTCCTGACGGATACGCCCTCCGGTACCGTCGAAATCATCGACATCGAACTGTTCGGCCAGCGCCTCACGCTCATGAGCGCCGGTCCGTATTTCAAGTTCACCGAAGCGATCTCGTTCGTCGTGGATTGCGCGGACCAGGCGGAAATCGATTATTACTGGGAGAAGCTTTCCGCGGTGCCCGAATCCGAACAATGCGGTTGGCTGAAGGACAAATACGGCTTGTCGTGGCAGATCGTGCCGAAAGACATGGACGCGCTGTTCTATGGCCCGGACAAGGAAAAGTCCGCGCGCGCGACGCAGGCCATGCTCAAGATGAAGAAGCTCGATATCGCCGCGCTCCAGGCGGCGTATGACGGTCGGTCATGACGGTCCCATCGGCATGAAAAAAATCCTGACGGCATTCCTCATCGTCGCGGCCCTGTCCTCTCCGGAGGCGCTTTTCGCGCAGTCGGACGGCGGCATCGAGCCGCCTCCGCCTGAAACGCCGCCGCAAGAGACGCCGGCGGAGACGCCTCCTCCCGAAACGCCGGTCGAAACCGCGCCGCCCGCGGAACCTCCGGCGACCGAGCCGGCTCCGACCCCTGAACCGGTCCCCGAGCCGGCTCCGCAACCGGAGTCCGTGCTCGCGCAGGCTCCGGAACCGGCTCCGCGCCCTGTCGAGACGGCCCCCGTCGCCGCGCCGGCGGCCGCGGACGCCGCTCCCGTCGATACGTCGGCGACGACGCCTCCGGAAGCGGTCCAGGAATCCGTTGCGGACGCCGCGCGCGAGACGCCCGCGCCGCTGCCGCCTTGGCTCATCGCCATCGCGGGCGCGATCGGCGGCATCGCGGCCGCGCTGGGCCTGCAGGCGTTGCTTAAGTCCGGCAAGACCCCATGTCATTGCTGCGGCGGAGCCGGAAGCGAACGCGCTGCGGGCGCGTGCGCCGGCTGCGGAGGGAAGGGGACGATCGAAGAGGAGGGCGAGGCTCCCGTCTATTGCCCGCGCTGCAAAGGCGAAGGCGAGGAGCCGTGCGAGGCCTGCAAGGGCGAAGGCGCCATCGAGGGCGCCGACTGCGAAGCGTGCCGCGCCACCGGCGTGAAGAAGGATGAGGAAGGCGAGGATCTCGATTGCAGCCTCTGCCTCGGCGAGGGCGAGACGTCCGTGACGCTGAAACGGGACGTGCCGTGTCCCGACTGCAAAGGGACGGGCAAGTGAAAAAAAGACCGCCACTTTCGGGTGGCGGTTTCGCTATGGGGAGAAGGAACTCCCGCAGCCGCAGGTCGACTTCACGTTCGGGTTGTTGAACTTGAAGCCGGACTCGTTCAGGCCGTCGAGATAATCGAGCTCGGTCCCCGCCAGGTACATCAGGCTCATCGCGTCGACGAGCACCGTGACGCCCTTGATCTCGTAGGACTGGTCGATGTCGGGCTTCGGATCGTCGAAGTAGAGCTCCTGGGTGAAGCCGGCGCAGCCTCCGCCGCGGACGGCGATGCGGAGCGGCTTGCCCGCGGTCTTCGGGTCGGCGTCGCGCAGTTCGAGGATCTTCGCCGCCGCCGCATCGGTCAGCGAAATCGGCGTTTCGGGCGTCTCCATGTCGTTCCTCCCTGAAAAGGTCCTGTCCGGAGTGTACCACGGAACCCTTGCTTTTTTCCCCGATACGTGCTATTCTGCGATGTCTTCAATAAGGAGGCAAAATAAAGGGAAAACAATGTTCAAGTCTCATGGAAACCGGCCCCAGGGGGGCGGTTGGAAGGGCGGCAATGACCGCAAATTCGGCGGCGGAGGGAACTTCACCCGCCGCGACGACCGCGGGTTCGACCGCCCGCAGATGCACCAGGCCACGTGCGCCTCGTGCGGCAACGGCTGCGAAGTGCCGTTCAAGCCGAACGGCTCCCGGCCGATCTACTGCCGCGAGTGCTTCAAGAAGGACGGAGACTCCACGTCGTCCGCTCCGATGCGCTTCGACCGCGATTCCGCTCCCCGGAGCTTCGATCGCGAGGAGAAGCAGCTCTTCAAGGCCACCTGCGCCTCGTGCGGGAACGGCTGCGAAGTGCCGTTCAAGCCGAACGGCAGCAAGCCGGTGTACTGCCGCGCGTGCTTCGGCAACGAGAAAGCCGGCGCCACGGACTACAAGGAGTTCAAGCGCTCGGCCCCGGTCGAGGACCGCTCCAAGGAGCAGTTCTCCGCCATCAACGCGAAGCTCGACATGATCATCAAGGCGCTGAACCTCTCCGCTCCGGCGAAGACGGTCGCCGCCGAGCCGGTGAAGGCCTCCAAGGACGCCGCTCCGAAGGCCGAGAAGGCCGTGGTCGTCGAGAAGTCCGCGAAAGCCTCCAAAGCGCCGGCCAAGAAGGCCGCCGCCAAGAAAAAGAAGTAAGAAGGAAAAACGGCCGCTGAAAGGCGGTCGTTTCGTTTACGGAAGCTCCGGCAGGTCCGCGTCGTCCAGTTCAGCGAGCTCGTCGTACTGCGCGCGCGTCATCAGGAGGTAGACCGGCTTCGACTTCGGCGCGAGCCAGGCGACGAGCGCGTCGAGGCGCTTGGCGGGAAGCGAGGTGCAGCCGACGGTCGCGCGGCCCTTGCGTTCGAGATGGAACAGCACGCAGCTGCCTTCGCCGGGCACGGGCGGATCGTTCACCGGATCGGCGGCGCCGTTCAGTCCGACGACGATGGCGCGGCTCTTGATGCCGTCCTTGCGCCGCAGGGGGCGCGTCCAGTCCCAGTCCGCTTCGACGTCGTTCATGTCGACGATCCGGTTGTAGTGCTCGGACAGGGGATCGGAGACGCACGTCATCGTGCGGGTGATGGGCTTCATCTTGCCGCGCGGCGCCTTCTTCAGGCCGGGGCCGAAACCGTACGTCGGGCCGAGATAGAAGGCGCCCGCGGGAGCCTTCTTGTCGTTCTCGACCTTGCGCTCTTCGTCGGCGCCGCACCATTCGAGGAGGCCGCGTCCGGCGGCGAGCCCCTTGCGTCCGATGCGGGAGCTCCAGGCCTTGCCGACGCGCTTCCACGGTCCATGGCGCTTGCGTTCGAAGCGATAGAGCGTCGCCTTCGAGGAATCCCACGAGGGCGCGATGCCGACGACGAGCTGGAGGGTGTCCTTGGGGACGACGTGGCCGTCCGCGGGAGCGCAGAAGGAAAGGGCGAGAGCGAGCAAAGCGTGCATGGCGGCCTCCTGACCGGAAGTATATCCGAGGTTCGTGGTTTTGTCCGAGACGTGCCATACTGCCAGCACATGTGCTTTTCCGCTCCGGCCAGTCTCATCGCAGGCGGCGCGCTCAGTTCCGCCGGAGCCCTCTCGTTGAAGATGGCGGGCAAGACCCCGCGCCGCGCCATCGCCGCGGTGCCGCTCGTCTTCGGCATCCATCAGCTCATGGAGGGCGTGGTCTGGATCTCGCTCGGCGAACCGCGCGTCCACGCGGCGGCGACGGTGGGCTACCTGCTCATCGCCTACGTGCTCTGGCCGACGTACCTGCCGTACGCGGTCTGGCGGGACGAGACGGGTCCGCGCCGCAAGAAGGCGCTCGCCTGGTTCGTCTGGTTCGGCACGGCCGTCAGCCTGTATCTCCTGTTCTTCATCCTGCGCGGACCGGTCTCGGCGACCTTGCTGGGCGGCGGCATCGCCTACGACGTCCCGCTGCCGAACTACGCGGTCATTCCCGGCGCGTACGTGCTCGCGACGTGCGGCAGCTGCTTCGTCTCGAGCCACAAGTACATCCGCGTCTTCGGGATGGCGCTCATCGCTTCGCTCGGCATCGCCTACGGGTACTATCTCCACGCCTTCGCCTCCGTCTGGTGCTTCTTCGCCGCCATTTTGAGCCTCATCATCTTCGTCCACCTGCGCCAGAAGCCCCTTGCGTGACGCGACGCGTCCCGTGTAGGGCGGGATGGCCTAATGATTGACCCGCACGCATGCTCGACACCCTCAAACGACATTTCGGGTACGACGCCTTCCGTCCGCTGCAGGAGGAGATCATCCGCCACGTGCTCGACGGCAAGGATTGCCTGGCGCTCATGCCGACCGGCGGCGGGAAGTCGCTGTGCTTCCAGATGCCGGCGCTCGTCGGCGGAGGCGTGACGATCGTCGTCTCGCCGCTCATCGCCCTGATGAAGGACCAGGTCGACCAGCTGAGGACCAACGGCGTCGAAGCGGCCTTCATCAACAGTTCGCTCGACGGCGCCGAGATCGACGCGGTGAAGCGCAAGGCGCTCGCCGGACAGCTGCGGCTCCTCTATGTCGCGCCCGAACGCCTGGCGACGCCGGACTTCCGCGCCTTCCTCTCCAAGCTCGACGTGAAGCTCGTCGCCGTCGACGAGGCGCATTGCGTCTCCGAATGGGGACACGACTTCCGTCCCGAGTACCGCAACCTGACGGTCCTCCGGATGGAATTCCCGAACGTGCCGACCATCGCGCTGACCGCCACCGCCACGATGGAAGTGCGGCAGGACATCATCCGCCAGCTGCACCTGCGCTCCCCCAAGACGTTCATCTCGAGCTTCAACCGCCCGAACCTGACGTATTCCGTCGCGCCGAAACGCAAAGGCTGGGCCGGCCTCTACGCGACGCTGGAAAAGTATCGAGGTGAAAGCGCCATCCTGTACTGCTTCTCGCGGAAGGACACCGAAGCGCTGGCGAAAGAACTGCGCGCCAAGGGCTTCAAGGCCGCGCCGTATCATGCTGGACTGACGCCGGACCTGCGCGCGCGGACGCAGGACCGTTTCATCAAGGACGAGATCGACATCGTGGTGGCGACCATCGCCTTCGGCATGGGCATCGACAAGCCCGACGTGCGGCTCGTGGCGCACTGCGACCTGCCGAAATCGGTCGAGGGCTACTATCAGGAGACGGGCCGCGCCGGACGCGACGGCTTGCCGTCGGAGTGCGTGCTGTTCTTCTCGTACGGCGACCGCCGCAAGCAGATGTTCTTCATCAACGGCATGGAGTACGGTCCCGCGCGCGACGAGGCGCAGAAGAAGCTCGACGCCGTCATCCGCTACGGCGACCTGAAATCCTGCCGCCGCCGCTTCCTGCTTTCGTATTTCGGCGAGACGCCCGGGACGGAAAACTGCGGCGGCTGCGACGTCTGCCTCGGTACGACGATCCGCGAGGAGCCCGTCGCGAAGAAGAAGGCCTCGGTCGTCGTCTCCGACGGCGACGCCGCGCTGTTCGAGCGCCTGCGCGCGCTCCGGAAGCGCCTGGCCGCCATCCGCCGCGTGCCCCCGTACATGATCTTCGGCGACGTCAGCCTGCGCGCCATGGCCTCCCAGCGCCCCGTCACGCGCCAGGAATTCTCCGTCATCACCGGCGTCGGCGAGAAGAAGCTCCAGACCTTCGGCGACGTCTTCCTGCAGACCATCCGCGACCACGCCGAGGAGCGCGGTTTCGCGGGTTGAACCGGTTGCCTGGACCGCCATCCCTTGCTATAGTCCCAGCGTTAAAATCCTCACACGTATGCGCAACAAATTCCTCATCCGCGCCGCCGCGCTCGCCGCCGTCTTCGGCCTTTCGGCCACGGCCGTCCTGGCGGACCACGCCTGGGCCACGTATCACTGGGCCCGCACGTCGAACCCCTTCACCCTGAAGGTGGGCGATAACGTCTCGGCCGCCTGGGACTCGTATCTCGACACGACGATCGCCGACTGGACGGCCTCCTCGGTCGTCGACCTCGCGGAGGTTCCGGGTTCCGCCGGCAAGAACTGCAAGGCGAAAGCCGGGCAGGTCGAAGTCTGCGCTTCCAAGTACGGCCGCAACGGCTGGCTCGGCATCGCTTCCGTCTGGGCCGCGGGCGACCACATCACCCAGGGCACCGTGAAGATGAACGACACCTACTACGCCACCGCGCAGTACAACACGCCGGCGTGGCGCAACCTGGTGATGTGCCAGGAGGTCGGCCACACGCTCGGCCTCGACCACCAGGACGAGACGTTCGCCAACGCGAACCTCGGCACCTGCATGGACTACACGAACTCCCCCGAGAGCAACCAGCACCCGAACGCGCACGACTACGAGATGCTCGAGGCCATCTACGCGCACCTCGACACGACGACGACCGTCGCCGCGGCGGCCGCCTCGTCGCCCGCCGACGTCGACGAACAGGATCCCTCGGCCTGGGGCCGCGAGATCCGGACCTCCGAGGACGGACGCGCGTCGCTCTTCGAACGCGACTTCGGCAACGGCCGCAAGCTCTTCACCCACGTCTTCTGGGCCGAGCCGCGCGGACAGGACAAGCGCCAGGAATGATCGAAGCGAACGGCCGCCCGAGGGCGGCCGTTTCGTTTTGCGGAAAAGTCGCGGCGATGTGCTAGGCTGGACGCATGAAGATCGCCGTCATCGGCGGAGGCGCGGCCGGACTCATGGCCGCCGCCGCCATCCTTGAGCACGCGCCGGAGGCCGAGGTCTTCCTCATCGAGAGGAACGACGGCCTCGGCAAGAAGGTCATCATCTCCGGCGGGGGACGATGCAACGTGACGACCGGCCTGCGCGACGTCCGCGAGGTCCTTTCGAAGTATCCGCGCGGCGGCAAGTTCCTGAACTCCGCGATGCGCCGCTTCCCGCCGGAAGCCGTCCACGCCTGGTTCGAGGCGCACGGCGTCCCGCTCAAGATCGAGGAGGATCTGCGGACGTTCCCGCAGTCGGACGACGGCCGCGACGTCGTCGGCGCCTTCGAGCGGCTCTTCGAGGGATCGAACGTGCGCGTCATGCTGAAGCGGCACGTCGTCCGCGTCGAGCGGACGGAGGGCGGCTATCGCGTCCATTTCAAGGACGGCGACGCGCTCGACGCCGACCGCCTCATCCTGACGACCGGCGGGCAGGCCTTCCGCCACACCGGTTCGACCGGCGACGGGTACGCCTTCGCGGAGTCGCTGGGCCACGCCGTCACGCCGCTCGCGCCGAGCCTGAACTCGTTCTTCACGAAAGAGACGTGGCCGAAGGACGTCTCCGGACTCTCGTTCGAGAAGGCGCGCCTGCGGACGAAATTCGCCAAGGCCTACGAGTTCACGGGGCCGATGCTCTTCACGCACCGCGGCGTGAGCGGTCCGGCCGTCTTCGCGCTCTCGAGCCTCGTGGCGTTCGAGAAATACGACGCGAAGACCCCGATGGACCTCAAGATCGACGTCTTCCCGGACGTCTCCGAGGACGCGATGTTCGCGAGGCTCGAGACGCTGTTCCGCGAGCATCCGGCCAAGATCCTGGTGAAGGTGCTCGATTTCCTGGTCTCGCGGTCGCTGGCGGAGACGATCTGCCGCGAGCTCGGGCTCGCCGAGGAGACCCGCGTCGCCGAAGTGCCCAAGAAGGACGCGCGCAGGATCGCCGGCTGGCTCAAAGGCATCCCGCTCACCGTCATCGGCCGCGGAGCGGGGGACGAGTTCGTCACCGCCGGCGGCGTCGACCTCAAGGACGTCGACCCGAAGACGATGGGATCGAAGATCTCCCCCGGACTTTTTTTCGCCGGCGAGATCCTGGACATCGACGGCTTCACGGGCGGCTTCAACCTGCAGGCCTCCTGGGCGGCCGGACGCGTCGCGGGGGAGAGCGCCGTGCTATAATGCGTTGGAAGACTCCAACGCCCGCACCATGCGAAGATCCAACCTGCTCGCCGTCGCCGTCGTGCTCGCGGCATTCCTGCCGCGCCTGGCCGCGGCCCAAGTCGCGCTGACCGCGCCGCCCCTTCCCGACGGCATGCTGCTGCGGAGCGTTTCCGATCCCAAAGTCTATTACATCCAGGACGGCAAGCGCCGCTGGATCGAGAACGAACTGGCCTTCCTGGCGCAGGGCTTCCGATGGACCGACGTCACCACGGTCGACGACGCCGCGCTCGCCGCCTATCCGGACGGCGCGATCATCGTGGACGCCGCGTATCTCGGGCTTCCGCTCGAACGCGCGCAGCTGCCGGACCTCGCTCCCGTCGCGGGATACGACCTGAGGTACGCCACGATCGGCGGCAGGACGGCGCTCAAGTTCACGGCCACCTTCTGGAACCGCGGGAAGGGCGCGTTCGAGCTGAACGCCGAGACGGCGGGCAACGGGGACGGCGAGTACCCGGCTTTCCAGCGCATCTTCCACTCCGACGGCGCGTATCGCGACGAGCCGGTCGGCGTGCTCTTCTGGCACGCGATCCATGACCACTATCACTACGACGATTTCGGCGAATATCGCCTCGAACTCGTGCGCCCCGACGTCCCCGGAACGACGATCGGCCCGATCCTGACGCAGAAGACCACCTTCTGCATGCGCGACGACACGGCCATGGCGCCGGCGGCGGAGGGCCGCGACCAGGCCAGGAAATACGTCGGCTGCGAGACGGGCCGCCAAGGCGTCTCCGTCGGCTGGGCCGACGTCTATCCGTACACCCTGCCGGACCAGTATTTCGACGTGCACGGGCTGCCGAGCGGCATCTACAAGCTTTCGTTCCTCGTCGACCCGAACAGGCACTTCACGGAGAGCCGCCGCGACGACAACGTCAGCGTCACGCTCGTACGGCTGAACCCCGCGGCGCGCACGCTCAGCGTCGTGGCCGACATGTCGCCCTATCCGACGGCGGGCAACCGGTATCCGGAAGGGATGCTGGTGCAGGCCGAGGGCGACGGCAAGGTCTACGTCGTGAACGGCGGGAAGAAGCGCCACCTGAAGGACGAGGCGGTCTTCCGTTCCTACGGATATTCCTGGAACGACGTCTACGTCCTGCCGCGCGGCGTCGTCGACGCCATCCCGAACGAGCGGCTCGTCCGCCTCAAGGGCGCGCCGCAGATCTTCCTCCTGAACGACGCGCTCTGGCGCCGCAAGCTCCTCGACCCGACCGTCCTGGCCTCCTACGGCTGGACGAACGCTCCGGTCGCCGAAGTCAACGAGACGGAGTTCGTGGGCTACCCCGAAACCGACATCATCGTCCGCTCCGGCGAGGCGTATTCGCTGAACCGCAAGGCGTATCTCGGAACGCACGACTCCTTGCGCGCGAAAGGTTACGACATGTCCTCCGTCCATCTCGTGAACGATCACGATTTCCACGCCTATGCCACCGGCGTCGAAGCGCGAGGACTCGCGGTGCCGTGGGACGTCGTCTTCCTGCCGGACGGCGACATGCTGGTGACGGAACGCCCCGGCACGCTCCGCCGGATCGGCGCGCGCCCGGCGGTCATCGACGTGCCGGACGTCCTGCACACGGGCGAAGGCGGCCTGATGGGCATGGCCTTGCATCCGGATTTCGCCGCCAACAAGCTCGTCTACCTCTACTTCACGACGGCGGAGAACGGCCAGCGGAACCGCGTCCAGCGCTTCCGCCTGGAGGACGACCGTCTCGTCGAGGACAAGATGATCCTCGACGGCATCCCGGCGGCCATCTACCACGACGGCGGACAGATCGCCTTCGGTCCGGACGGCATGCTCTACATCACGACCGGCGACGCGAACTCGCCGGATCTCGCGCAGGACCTTTCGTCGCTCGCGGGGAAGACCCTGCGCCTCACGCCCGACGGCGGCATCCCGTCCGACAACCCTTTCGGCACGGCGGTCTGGTCCTACGGCCACCGCAACGCCCAGGGCATCGCTTGGGATTCGAAAGGGCGCATGTGGCAGACCGAACACGGCCGCTCGGGCGCGCTCTCCGGCTACGACGAGCTGAACCGCGTCGAGAAGGGCAAGAACTACGGCTGGCCCGTCATCCAGGGCGACATGACCGTCGCGGGAATGGAACGGCCCGTGCACCATTCGGGACCGAACGTGACGTGGGCGCCTTCCGGACTGGCCTACGTCGGCGGCAAGCTGTACTTCGCCGGACTGAAGGGCGAGACGCTCTACGAAGTCACCGTGGACGACGGCGGCAGCGTCATCCTGCAGTTCCTGCCGCATTTCGCGGGCGCCTACGGGCGTCTCCGCACCGTCGTGCCCGGACCGGGAGATTCCGTCTACATCAGCACCTCGAACCGCGACGGCCGCGGCACGCCCCGCACCGGCGACGACAAGATCATCCGCGTCCATCCTGACTTCCTCTGGGGCCTATGACGCCGCGCGGCTCCGTTTCCATCGGAATGTGGGTCCTCATCGCGCTCGCGAGCTTCATCGTCGGGGCGGTCGCGTATACGTATCTCGCGGCGCCCGCGACGGCGCCGGGTCCCGGACCGGCGCCCGTCCTCGACGGCGAGTGCGACGGGCCGGGCGACGCCTGTCCGAAAGGCTACGAATGCATCCAGCGCTGCGGACCGCCGGTCGCCCGCGAGGACGATCCGCCCCCGGGATGGTATTGCGAAGCCGTCGGCAAACAGCAGATCTGCCCGATCTGCCTGGCTTCCGACACGATGATTTCCACGCCGGACGGAGAGGTGAACGTGAAGGACGTGCGGAAGGGGACGGTCGTGTGGACCATCGACTCCAACGGCGAGAAGACCGCCGCCCGCGTGCTGCAGGCCGCGCGCACGGAAGCGCCGTCCTCCCATCAGGTCGTACGCCTCATCCTCTCGGACGGGCGCATGGTACGCGTCTCGCCCGGACACCCTCTTCTGGACGGCCGCACGGCGGGAGACCTCAGGGCCGGCGACGCCTACGACGGCGCGGAGGTACGATCGGCGGAACTCGAGGCGTACGGCGACGGCGCCACCTATGACCTGCTGCCGGAAGGCATCGGCGCCTATTGGGCGAACGGCATCCTGATGGGCAGCACGCTGGATCCGTACCGTTGAAACGGGAATTTCGAAAACGGCGGCCGACGCCGCCGTTTTTTCGTCCCTCACTTCACTTCGACGATGAGATAGTCGACGCGCTTGCCGTTCGCCTCGATGGCGACCCGTTCGCCGGCCTTGCGGCCCATGAGCGCGGCGCCGAGCGGGGAAAGATACGAGATGCTGCCGGAACCCGGCGCGGCCTCCTGCGAGCCGACGATGTCGAAGACGCGCGTCTTGCCGTTCACCTCGACGGTGACGGTGGCGCCGATGCGCGCGCTGCCGTCCTTGGCCGCGCCGTGCGCGATCGGGACGGCGTTCTTCAGGCGGTCCTTGATCTCCAGGACGCGGGTGTCGAGGCCGAGGAGCTTGCCCTTGGCCGCCGAGTACGCGAAGTTCTCCGAAAGGTCGCCCATCTCGCGGGTGCGGCGCAGCTCTTCGACCGCCTTGGGACGCACGTGCGTCTCGATGCGCTCCAGCTCCTCCTTGAGCTTGCGGATGGCCTCGTGCGTGAGGTGGTAGTCGGCGGGGCCGGGCGCGTATTTTCCTGGTTTTCGTTTGGGGACCTGCATATATGCTATGATTCGGATGATACCACATGCCATGGCGAACCAAGCGGCGGTGCTCGGCGGCGGATGTTTCTGGTGCACGGAGACGATCTTCAAGGAACTGAAGGGCGTCGTTTCGGTCATGCCGGGCTACGCGGGCGGCGACAAGCCGGACCCGACGTACGAACAGGTCTGCGGCGGCGATACCGGCCACGCCGAGGTCATCCGCGTCGAGTTCGATCCCAAGGAAATCTCCTTCCGCGACCTGCTGGAAGTCTTTTTCGCCACGCACGACCCGACCACGCTGAACCGGCAGGGCAACGACGTCGGCACGCAATACCGTTCCGTCATCCTCTACGCGGACGAGGCGCAGAAGGCGGAAGCCGAAGCGGTCATCGGCGAACTCAAGGCGTCGGGCGGGTACGGCGGCCGCGAGGTCGTCACCGAGCTCAAGCCGCTCGAGAAGTTCTGGGAGGCCGAGAGCTACCACCGCGACTACTACCGCAACAACAAGTCCGAGAACCCGTACTGCCAGCTGGTCATCGACCCGAAATTGGCGAAATTCCGCGCGAAATTCAGATCGCTCCTCAAGGAGCAGGACAGGTAGGTTCACAGGGCGGCCCGTCTGGGCTACCATACGGCCTATGAAGACCAAGGCGCTCACCCTCGTCCTCGGCGTCATCCTGTTCGCCGCCGGCATCGCCGTGCTGTGGCCCTCTTCGCGTTCGGCGGAAGGCCAGCAGGCTTCCGAAACGGCCGGATCCGGGCCCCAGGCCGCCGCGGAACCCCAGGCGTCGGTCGTGCGCGTGGATATCCCGCCGCAGGCCACCTTCGGCGTCCTCATGGAGGATGCCGGCGTCTCCGGCGTCGATACGACCGCCATCTACGCGGCCTCGAAGGACGTCTACGACCTCGCGACCATCCGCGCCGGGAAAACCATCGACCTGGTCTACGACCCGACGTCTTCCGGTTCCGGTACGCTGCGCGAGCTGGTCTACGCCCTGAACGACGAGGAAGAGCTCCACGTCCGCAAGGAAGGGGACGTCTGGACCGCCGCGAAGGAGACGATCGCCTACGAACTGATGATCAAGACGGTCGAAGGGACCGTCGAATCGTCCTTGTATGCCGCCGCGCTCGGCCAGGGCATCGACGAGCGCGCCGTCATCGCCATGGCCGACGTCTTCCAGTGGACCATCGACTTCGCGCAGGACGTCCGCGTCGGCGACACTTTCAAGTTCATCTACGAGGAACGCTACCGCGACGGGAAGTACGTCATGCCCGGGCACGTCATCGCCGCCGAATACGTGAATGACGGCACGACGTACCGCGGGTACCGTTTCGTCGATTCGAAAGGCGAAGAGGGTTACTACGACGAGAAGGGCGTGTCGCTCCGTAAGATGTTCCTGAAGGCGCCCGTGGCGTTCAAATACATCACCTCCGGCTTCACGACGGGCCTGCGCTACGTCAGCGCCTTCAACACCTCGACCGGACATCGCGCCATCGACTACGCGGCCAAGGCCGGCACCCCGATCCGCGCCACGGCCGACGGCACGGTCGTCTCCGCCGGCTGGAACGGTCCCTACGGCAACATGGTCAGCATCCGCCACAACGCGACCTACACCACGAACTACGCGCACCAGTCGCGGATGGCGGTGAAGCGCGGGCAGAAGGTCGAGCAGGGACAGGTCATCGGCTACGTCGGCTCGACCGGCTTCTCGACCGGCCCGCACCTGCACTACGAGATGGTCAAGAACGGAAGCAAGATCAACCCGCTCCGCGAGACGTTCCCCGGGACCGACCCGGTCCCCGAAGCGGAGAAGGCCGCGTTCGAAGCGGTCGTCCGCGAGTGGCAGGACAAGCTCTGAACGCCGAAAGCCGCCC
>Ga0209966_1000305_pt1 | contig 16106 bp, 16 predicted proteins | sample RhisoiCoNPM_FD_187575 | JGI IMG/M metagenome (GOLD analysis project Ga0209966, IMG submission 187575) | Arabidopsis thaliana rhizosphere microbial communities from the Joint Genome Institute, USA, that affect carbon cycling - Rhizosphere... | ecosystem: Host-associated > Plants > Roots >... | reverse complement strand
TCGTCGAAGAGACGGTCACGGCCGTCGATTTCTCCTCGCGCCCGTACAAGATCCTGACGGCGAACGGCAAGGCGTACGAGGCGGAGACCGTCATCGTCGCCACCGGCGCTTCAGCGCGCCGCCTCGGACTCGAATCGGAGAAGGCGCTCTACGGCAAGGGCGTCTCGGCCTGCGCGACCTGCGACGGCTTCTTCTTCAAGAACAAGGAGGTCGCGGTCGTCGGCGGGGGAGACTCCGCCATGGAGGAGGCGACGTTCCTCACCAAGTTCGCGAGCAAGGTCACGATCCTGAACCGCACCGGGAAGTACAAGGCGTCGGTGCCGCTCCTCGAGCGCGCCCGCGCGAACCCGAAGATCGAATTCATCGAGAACGTCGACGTCGCCGAAGTGCTCGGCGTCGAGGAGGGGCGCGTGACCGGGCTGACGCTCAAGGATTCCAGGACCGGCGAAGCGCGGAAGTTCCGGACGGACGGCGTCTTCGTCGCCATCGGCCACCTGCCGAACACCGACTTCCTGCGCGACTGGCTCGAGTGCGACAAGGTCGGCTACGTCGTCACCAAAGGCCCCGGCGACGTCACCACCAAATACGAAGGCGTCTTCGTCGCCGGCGACGTGATGGACAAGCGCTACCGCCAAGCCGTCACCGCCGCCGGCACCGGCTGCATGGCCGCCCTGGAAGCCGAACGCCTCCTCACCCACCGCGGCTTCGGCGCCTCGCAATAAAAATATTTCACCAGTGAGGATGGGCGCGTAGGCGGCGTCCGCGGAGCTACCCGTTGGTAGCGCAGCGGATGCCGCCGAAAGCGACCATCCGAGCCCCACATCCATCAGTGAGAAGGACGCGTAGCCGATGTCTCGTGAGGTACCCGTTGGTACCGAACGGGACGTCGGCGAGAGCGGCCTGCGAACGCCTTCCTTGACGGGAAGGCGTTTTGTTGATAGCCTGCGCGCCTACCCAGGAGGCCAGATGACACGTAGCCAGTTCGATCATTCTCCGATCTTCGATTTCCTCGACCGCCACGTGCGCGACCGCGCGGTCGCCGTCCGGACCATGGAGGCCGTCGCCCCCGTCCTGCGCGGCGCCGTCCTCCGGAACTTCAGCTTCGAGCCGCTGCGCCGGAGCGACCTCGAGACGGTGCGCGCCGCGCTCCAGGAGCTCGTCGGCTTCTCGGTGCGCGAGGTGCGCGTCATCCCGCTCGAGACGCTGTTCGCGCGCCGCGACGGCGAGTCCGACGGGGACCGCGCGGACCGCATCGCCCGCGAGACGGCCGTCATCGAGGAGGCCCACGTCGACATGGACGAGATCCTCGGCCTCTTCGACGCCTACCTCGAGGTGCGCGTGCCGGAGACGGTGCAGTCGGACCTCGGCGAGGCGCTCGACGCCGCCTTCAAGGGCGTCGAGCCGACGCACGAGGACCCGCTGTACCTCGAGACCATCGAAGCGATGGCCCAGACCTTCGTCTTCGTCCCGATGCTGACGCTCTGCGCCGCCGCGGTCGGCGACGAGGTCGTCTACGCCCGCGCCGCCGGCTTCATGCCGTGGCTCTCGCGCTGCCTGCCGATCGGCGCGCTGCGCGACGAGCCCGACGTCTTCACGGTCGTCACCACCCGCCCCCTGTCCTGACCGGCAGGGCTTTTTCTTTTTTCCCGAAGGGGTAGGATAGGCGTATATGAATGCCTTCGAAAACGCGATGCGACAGCTCGACCGGGCCGCGGCGCTGATGAAGCTCGACCAGGCCTCGCTGGCGAAGCTTAAGACGCCGGACGCCATCCATCACTTCGATTTGGACGTGACGATGGACGACGGTTCCGCGAAGACGTTCCCTGCGTACCGCGTGCAGTGGAACCGCGCGCGCGGGCCGTACAAGGGCGGCATCCGCTACGCGCCCGTGGTCGATTTGGACGAAGTCAAAGCGCTCTCCTTCTGGATGGCGATCAAGACGGCCGTCGTCGGCGTCCCGCTGGGCGGCGGCAAGGGCGGCGTCGTCGTCGATCCCAAGACCCTGTCAGTCGCGGAACTCGAGCGCCTGACGCGCGCCTTCGCCCGCGCGCTCGCGCCGCACGTCGGCCCGGACCTCGACGTGCCCGCGCCCGACATGAACACCTCCGGCCGCGAGATGGGCTGGTTCCTCGACGAGTACGAGAAGAGCATCGGACGTTCGGCGCCCGGCGTCGTCACCGGCAAGCCGCTCGCGCTCGGCGGTTCGCTCGGCCGCGACGCGGCCACGGGCCGCGGCGGCTTCGACCTGCTCGACGACGTGCTCAAGCGCGTCGGCGCGGCGGGCAAGGCGCGCATCGCGGTGCAGGGCTTCGGCAACGTCGGTTCCTGGTTCGCGAAGCTGGCGCGCGCGGCCGGCCATACGATCGTCGCGATCTCGGATTCGAAAGGCGCGCTCATCGACCCCGACGGCATCGACCCGGCGTCCTTCAAGGACCGTCCGCGTCACGCCTCGCAGGAGGAGCTCCTGACCTGCGAATGCGACGTGCTCGTCCCCGCCGCGATGGAGAACCAGATCACGGCCGACGTCGCCCGCGGCATCAAGGCCAAGGCGGTGCTCGAGCTGGCCAACGGGCCGACGCTGCCGGAGGCCGACGTCATCCTGGAGGAGCGCGGCATCCTGGTCGTGCCGGACGTGCTGGCCAACGCCGGCGGCGTGACCGTCTCGTACTTCGAGTGGGTCCAGAACCTGACGCGGGAAGAGTGGACCGAGGAGACGGTGAACGCTAAACTCAAGGACAAGATGCTCCGCGGCTTGGCGGACGTCCTCGCGGCCAAGGAGCGCTACGGCGGTTCCATGCGCGAGGCGGCCTTCATCCTGGCCGTGAACCGCATCGTCGAAGCCATGAAGTCCCGAGGACACGTCTAAACGAACGCATATGCGCATCTTCATCATCGCCGCCGCCCTGCTCGCGCTCGGCGCGGGCTGCGCTCCGCGCGTGCCGGAACCGGCCGCGGACGACACGCCGAACTACAATCAGCAGAACTGCGAAGGGTCCGGAGGCAAGGTCGTCGACGGCTACTGCGAATGCCCCGAAGGCTACCTGCCCGACCCCGCCGACTTCTGCCTCGACGCGGAAGGCAAGGCGGGCGCGCGGATCGAGTGAACGTAAAAATCCCCCGTCCTGCTCCGCAGGCGGGGGATTCGTTCATTGCCACGGGTAGTCGAAGCGGAAGACCGCCGAGCCCGTGAACCAGTAGATCGTGGTGTGGTCGGTCTTGGCGAAGATCGCCGACGTCTCGAGGGAGAACGTCTTGTTGAAGTCCAGCCGCGCGCCGATCAGCGCCGTGAAAGACCTCTTGCGGATGCTTCGCTGCTCCGTGACCTTGTCGACGTCGACGCCGAGCGCGACCAGGTCGTGGGTGACCTTCTCGTCGAGGTCGAGGTCGACCGAGGCGTTGAACCAGGTGTACCCGATCGAGGCGTACGGGGTCAGCCGGTTCTTGGAGACGGTGTTCGGCCGCGTCGGCACGGCGATCGTCAGGCCGACGTTCTTCATGTCCCAGCGATAGCTCAGCTTCGCGTGATCCATGGCAAGCCTGGTCACGTCGATGTCGAGCTCGAGCGCGTGGGCGACCAGGGTGTTGGCCCTGGCCGGGTTCCAGCCGAACGACCCGGCCCATTCGCCGAAGGCTTCCACGTGGAAGTACTTGGCGTCGATGAGCGCGAGCCGGGCGCCGAAGCCGCCGGAGAAGTCCGTGCCGGCCTCGAGATTCGCGCGGACGAGGGTGTTCTCGGTCTTGGTGACCGGGTTGCCCTCCTCGTCCAGCACCGGGTCGCCGTTCTCGTCGAGCACGGGGATGATGTCGGGCTCGTTGTGCAGCGAGAGCTTGGTCGTCTCGGGCGTGATCGTCCCGTAGAAGCTCAGGCTGCCCAGCCACCAGCGCGTGACCTTGTCCTGGCGCCCGATGGGCTTCAGGTCGGCGTCGTGCCTGGTCTGCGCCTCGCAGTTGCTGAAGGCGGTGAGCTCGAGGCGCAGGAAGGTCGGCTGGATCCGGGTGAACTCGATGTCGCCGAAGTCGTCGGTGTCCGAGTCTCCGGTGAAGATGCCGGTGCCGATCGATGCGGCCACGGGCTTGTCGCAGGGAAGGTGGATGCGGTCGGCTCGCGCCGACGCCCCGAACGCAGTGACGATGGCGAAGGCGAGAATCGCCGCATGCTTCCTCATGTCGTACTCCTTTGCAAAGGCCGTTGTGTGTCTGCCGACACCATGGCACGAAAAAGCCCCCGTGTCAATGCGGGGGCCTCAGATGCGGAGCGGTCGCGGAGGTCATCGGCCGAAGCGCCAGGCGGCGCCGATCGAGCCGGCCGCGACCCAGGTGTCGCCGTACCGTCCGAGCAGCGCCTGCGTCTCCAGGCTCCAGGAACGGCTCAGGTCGAGCCGCAATCCGGGGGCGAAGAAGGCGTCGGATTCGACGATGACGCGTTCGGAAAGGACGGCCGGGTCGACGCCGAAGGTCATGAGCGCCGCTTTCAGCGCGTCGTTCGTCTCGAAGGAGATGTCCGCGCGGTAGCGCAGCCAGCCGAGCGTCACGTACGGCGTCCAGCGCAGCGACAGCGCGCGGAAGCTGACGGCCGAGGTGAGGCCGACGCGATACGTCCGGCTCCCGTAGGAGACTTCGGCGTTCTCGCGCACCGCCTTGGCGACGTCGATCTTCAGGCCGTCGAGGTCGATGAGCAGGGCGCCGACCTCGACGTCGGCGTCGCGCGAGGGCGCCGTCATGTCGGCGAAGCCCGTGACCCGGAAGCGCCCGTCGTCGTAGAACGATCCGCGCGCGCCGAGTCCGAAGACCCAGCCGCGGTCCACGCCGATGTCGGCGTGATGGATGCCGGCGAGGCTCTCCTCGAAGTCGGTCGGCTGCTCGTGGTAGTCGACCGACGCCGATTCGAGGCCGGCGGAGCCGTACAGCTGGAAGCCGTTCAGCCACCGGCGCGGGCTCCGCAGGATCCACAGGGATCCCTCGAGAGCGGCCGGCCGGTACCAGGTCGCGGCGAAGGTGTCGTCGTCGGTGTGCAGGATGCCGGCGCGGAGGCTCAGGGCGGCCTGAGGATCCCGGACGCCGTGCGCCTCATCGGCGCGGGCCTCGGAACAGAGTCCGATGGCCAGGACGCAGGCGAAATAAGGCCGTCGTCGCATAGGGACCTCCTCCTGTGGTATAATCCACCACATATGGTGCTCGTCGTCGAGAAGAAGTTCCTCGAAGAGGACTGGTGGCTGTATCCGCTGGGGCTTTTCCTGCTCGAGATGTTCTTCTGGGTGATGCTCGGCTACCGCCTGAATCCGACCTACACCTTCGTCGCCGCCATCCGCACCAGCTACTTCGTCTACGGCTCGTTCCTGGCCATGGCCTACCTGCCGTTCATCGCCGGACGCCTCCAGTACAAGACGCTCTTCTGGTTCGGCCTCGTCGGGTTCTTCCTCGGCTCCGGCGCCTACTACACCCTGTCGCTCATGAAGGTCGGGGAGCAGTTCAACCTCCTGCCGATCATCGCCTTCCTGCAGATCTACGTCACCTGCTTCAGCATCGGCCTCCTGATCGAGTTCGGGAGGTACGTCCTCAGGAAACTGGCCGAGTAGCCGGTTGCCCGTCGAAGGCCGCCGTGTTACCTTTTTTGCGCTATGGCGAAATACGAACCGAGGGACATCGAGAAGAAATGGCAGGCGCGCTGGGAGGAGGCCAAGGCCTTCGCCGCCGACCGCCAGCATCCGGAATCGAAGGGGAAGTACTACCTCCTCGATTTCTTCCCGTACCCGTCCTCGAACGGCCTCCACGTCGGCCATCCGAAGGGCTACACCGCCACCGACATCATCGCGCGCAAGCGCCGCATGGACGGTTTCGATGTCCTCCACCCGATGGGCTGGGACGCCTTCGGTTTGCCCGCCGAGAACTACGCCATCAAGATGGGCGGCCATCCGAAGGAGATCACGCTGGCCAACATCGAGAACTTCCGCCGCCAGATCAAGAGCTTCGGCTTCTCCTACGACTGGGACCGCGAGGTGAACTCCAGCTCGCCCGAGTATTACAAGTGGACGCAGTGGCTCTTCCTCCTCTTCTATAAGAACGGGCTGGCCTACAAGAAGCTCGCGCCGGTGAACTGGTGCGAGAACGACCACACCGTGCTGGCCAACGAGCAGGTCGTCGACGGCAAGTGCGAGCGCTGCAAGAACCCTGTCGTCCAGAAGAACCTTTCGCAGTGGTTCTTCAAGATCACCGATTACGCCGACCGCCTCCTCGAGGGCCTCGACCGCATCGACTGGTCCGAGAAGGTGAAGGCGATGCAGAGGAACTGGATCGGCCGGAGCGAAGGCGCCGAGATCGAGTTCCGCGGCCGCTTCCACGGCGGCGACGGCGAGTTCACGATCCCGGTCTTCACCACGCGCCCCGACACGCTCATGGGCGTGACGGCCGTGGTCGTGGCGCCGGAGCATCCGCTCGTCGACCGGATCACCGCGGAGTCCGAGCGCGGCGCCGTCGGCGCGTACGTCGAGGCCGCGCGCGGCAAGACGGAGCTCGAACGCGGATCGCAGGAGGAGAAGACCGGCGTCTTCACCGGCGCCTACGTGAAGCATCCGCTGAAGGACGAGGACGTCCCGGTCTACGTGGCCGACTACGCGCTGATGAACTACGGCACGGGCGCCGTCATGATGGTCCCCGCGCACGACGAACGCGATTTCGCCTTCGCCAAGACGTACGACGTGCCGGTGAAATGGGTCATCGCCCCGCCCGCCGGCGTCGCGCACGATCCGTCCGAGGCCTACACCGAAGCCGGCATCCTCGTGAACTCCGGCGAGTTCGACGGCCTCACGTCCGCCGACGCGAAACAGAAGATCACCGACGCGCTCGAAGGCGCCTCCAAGGGCCGCCGCCAGGTGAACTACCACCTCCGCGACTGGCTGCTCTCGCGCCAGCGCTATTGGGGCGCGCCGATTCCCATCATCTATTGCGACGAGCACGGCGAACAGCCGGTGCCGGAGGACCAGCTTCCGGTCGTCCTGCCCGAGGACGTCGACTTCCGCCCGACGGGGGAGTCGCCGCTCGCGCGTTCGAAGGCGTTCCACGACGTGCAATGCCCGGCGTGCGGCAAGCCCGCGCGCCGCGAATCCGACACGATGGACACCTTCGTGGATTCTTCCTGGTACTTCCTGCGCTACATCGACCCGAAGAACGACGCCATGTTCGCGTCGAAGGAAGCCATCGAGAAGTGGTGCCCGGTCGACCTCTATGTCGGCGGCGCCGAACACGCGGTCCTGCACCTGCTGTACTTCCGCTTCTTCACCAAGGTCCTCCACGAGTTGGGCTACCTGAAATTCGACGAGCCCGCCATGAAGTTCCGCGACGTCGGGCTCATCCAGGGCGAGGACGGCGAGAAGATGTCGAAGTCGCGCGGCAACGTCGTGAACCCCGACGACGTCATCGCCGAGCACGGCGCCGACGTCTTCCGCCTCTACGAGATGTTCATGGGCGAGTTCGAACAGCCCGCGCCGTGGAACACCAAGAGCATCATCGGCCTGCGCCGCTTCGTCGAGCGCGTCTGGAAGCTCCAGATCGGCGACACGGAGACCGAACCGAAGCTCCGCGCCCTGCTCCACAAGACCATCAAGAAGGTCGGCGAGGACATCGAGAACTTCAAGTTCAATACCGCCATCAGCGCGATGATGATCTTCGTGAACGAGGCCGAAGGCGCCGCGCTCTCGCGCCCCGACTACGAATCCTTCATCAAGCTCCTCTCGCCCTTCGCGCCGCACGTCGTCGAAGAGATGTGGGAAGCGCTCGGGCATCAGACCTTCGCCATGCACGCGCCGTGGCCTTCCTATGACCCCGCGCTGCTCGTCGAGAGCGAAGTCGAGATCGCGCTCCAAGTCACCGGCAAGGTGAAGGACCGCATCACCGTCCCCGCCGACGCCGAAGACGCCGAACTCGAACGCCTCGCCCTCCAGAACGAGAAAGTGAAAGCCGCCCTCGAAGGCAAGACGGTGAAGCAGGTCATCGTCGTGAAGAAGCGGCTGGTCAACATCGTCGCCGTCTAGAAAAAAACACCGCCTCGCGCGTCATGCGTCGGGGCGGTTTGCGTTCAGGGGTTCTCGGGCGCCTGCGGGCCGTAGGTGACGATCGGCCTGTCGGAGGTGCGCTCGATGTTGAGCTCGGTGAAGGGGCGGTTCATGATCGGGTCCTTGCCGTCGATGAGGCCCCAGACGAGCTTGGCGACGAAGCCGGGGTCGATGCGGCGGCCGCCGGCGTCGAGCTTCTGCTCGCCCGGCGCGTCGCCGAGGCGGGCGCTGTTCACGAGCAGGACGCGCGAGCCGGGGAAGTCCTCGGCGAGCTCGACGGCGTAGTTCCGGAGGAACGCGGCCTGTCCCGCCTTGGCCATCGCGTAGACGGCCTCGTGCTTGCGGTGCTTGTAGGACGAGACCGACCCCATCACGACGAGCGTGCAGGAGAGGTCCGGCGGGATGCCGGCGCCCTCCGGCGCCCGCATGTCCCGCCAGGCGAGGCGGGCGCGATGCATCTCCTGGAGCACGTCCAGCATGGCGGTCTGATGCGTCATCAGCATGCGGTCGCGGTCGAGCTCCATGTCGGCGAACTCCGCGCGCCGGTAGGCGCCGGCGGTCCAGAAGACGTAGGGCAGGTGCCAGACGCGCTCGCGGCGGAGATAGTCCATCCCCGCCGCCGACGTGACGTCGGCGACGATGTTCGGGCCGGCCTCGGCCAGCTCGTCGTCGTTCGGAGCGAAGCTCCTGGCGATGACGACGGGCGCGATGCCGCGGCGCGCGGCTTCGAGCGCGAACGCGCGGCCGATGCCGCGGCTCGCGCCCACGAAAAGAGCGGATGCCTTCTGTTCCATGGTCGGTTCCTCCCGGGTTTGCGGAACGGCGGAAGGTACCACGGAAACGCCGTCCGGTCAAGCCGGGCCTTTTTCGTTCCGCCGACGCGTGCTACGCTCGGTGCGTACGGATGATCGAAGAACGCGAGGATCCATGGGACTTCTCGACAAGATGCTGGGAAAGATCACGGAGAAAGCCTTGGGCCGCCCCGAATCGGGAGCGGAAGCTTTCGACGCGGCCAAGACGATCGAACGCGCCGGAGCGATGAACGACGCGCTCTCGGAAGCGATCGAACGCGCCTACCCGGACCGCGCCGACGCCGAAGCCGAGCGCCGCGAGACGGAGGAGGCGCTCATGGCGCCGTTCGTCGAAGGCAGCGGCGAGAAGCTCTCCCGCGGCGTGACCAAGTCGGCCGCCATGCGGCTCGAAGGACGCGACAACCCCGTGGTCTACAAGCCGCGCGCCGCCGAGACGCAGCTCCGCAAGGGCGTCCCGGTCGGGACGATGGCCCTGCGCGACTGGCTCTCGTACCAGATCGACCGCGCCGCCGCGCTCGACACCGTGCCCGCCACCGTCCTGCGCGACGGTCCGCAAGGCTTCGGTTCGGTGCGCGACTGGAAGGCCGGCGACGTGCCGATCGCCAGCTTCGAATTGATGATCGCCTGGGAGCAGAAAGCCGAAGCGGGATCCGTCCAGCGCCTGGCCGCGCTCGACCGCTTGTCCTGCAACACCGACCGCAATCCCGGCAACGTCCTGCTCGACGCGGAGTCCAAGGCCCACGGCATCGACAACTCGCTCATCTTCTCGCGCTCGCTGTTCGAACGCGTCATGAGCGCGGGCATGGGGTTGCCAGCCTTGAAGATGCGTGGTAAGGAGCTTCTTCCGGACGTCCGCGCCGACCTTCAGCGCCTGCGCAACGCTCCGGACGTCTTGGCCGCCCTGCGTCCCTGCTTCGACCTGGCGCTCGGCCAGGACGCGGACTGGGCGTGGGAGAAGTTCAACGAGGAGCTCGAACAGCTCTCGAAGAAAGGGAAGTTCTGATATGACGATCTCCGTCGATCTCAAGACGTTCGATGCCGTGTCCGGCGAGGAGAAGACCGTCGGCAAGTGCCGGCTGGACGGCTCCGTCGTCGTCTGCGAAGGCCCGCGGCCTTTGCTCGAGACGCTGGGCGGCGGCGTGCTGTCGTACGCCCAGCATCGGATCCTGAAGCCGACGGACGGCGCCGATTTCCTCGACGCCCTTCTCGAGGTCTATCGCGACCCGCACTTCTACGCGGAAGCCTCCGACTGATCCGCCCGACGGCGGATCTTTTCTTTTCCGCCGCCCGCCGCGGTTGACGCGCCGGCCGTTTCCCTCTAAGAAGCTCTCAGCACATTCCAAGGAGGCACGCGTGAAGATCATCCTGACCCCGCGGCGGCACGCCGTCGCGCTCAAGCCCGGCGAGCGGCATCCGACCCCCGAAGAGAAGTCCGCCATGATCGCCGAAGGGCGGCGCGCGATGGCCGCGGGCCTCATGCGCATGTTCCCGCAGGCGACGATCCTCGGCATCCAGGGCAAGGGCGAGATCCTCGTCGAACTGCCCGATGACGACCCCGGCCTGAAGGACCGCATCCGCGCGGAGCTCGACGTCGAGACCGGTCCGGCGCCGGGCGAAGGCCCGCCGATGCCCGTCTGGCGCGAGGACCTCCAGCCGACCCTCGAGACCGTGCAGGCGATGTACCGCGCGCTCGACTATCGGCCGACCGTCCTCGCCGTCGTGCGCGACGACGCCGGCCGCGTCCTGCTCGTGCAGTCCATCCGCAACTTCGAGTGGGGCTTCGTCCAGGGCGGCATCGAGGCGTCCGAGAGCCCGAGCGTCGCGCTCTTCCGCGAGATCAAGGAAGAGATCGGCGTCGGCGCGCGGCGCGTCCGCCGCCGGCCTCCGCGCTTCATCGGGTGCGCGGACATCGACGCGGAGTCCGGGGCCGCCGACCACCTGAAGTTCACGAAGGGCGTCCGCTACTTCGTCTACGACGTCGCGTATCACGGCCCTGAGCGGCTCAGCCTGCAGAGCACCGAGCTCTCCGCGCACGCCTGGGTCGAGCCTCGCTTCGACGACGCGCGCCTCCTCGCGTGCCTGGCCGGCGCGCGGCCCCAGAAGTCGCGGCTCATCATCGCCGCGCTCATCAAAGTCCTCTAGACCGCTCCGGCGGTCTTTTTTCGTCTTGACACCGGGATGCGGCTTTCGCTAGGACGCGGGCGCATGCGCCTCGCCTCCCTGAAATCCGACTTGCCGAAGCGCTCCGTGCGCTTCGAGATCTGCGCCGCATTTTTGCTGGCGCTCTTGTGCTTGCGCGGCGCCGACCTGGCGCGGCGTCCCTCCCGCCCCTCGGAGACGTTCGCGGCCTGGCGGGAACGCGTCGTCGTCCAAGTCGGCGACGTCTTCGATCCGCCGGCCTCGCATTGGGTCGCGGGCGTGCTGCTCGGCGCGGACGAAGGCTTTTCGAGGCGGTGGATCGAGGACTTCCGCCGCACCGGCACCAGCCACCTCACCGCGGTCTCCGGCTACAACGTCGGCATCGTGCTCGTCGGCGCGCAGGCGCTCCTGCTGCGCCTGCCGATCGGGCGCGGCGCGCGGACGGCGCTCGCGCTCGCCGTCGTGGCGGGATTCGTCCTGCTGACCGGGAATCCCGGTTCGGTCCTGCGCGCCGCCGTGATGGCCGCCGCCGTCGAAGCGGGACGGCACTTCGGGCGCCCGGTGCGTCCGCTCCGCGCCCTGCTGCTCGCCGCGCTCCTGATCGGCATCGTCTCGCCCCGGAGCCTCGTCGACGACCGCGGTTTCCAGCTCTCCGTCGCGGCGGCCTTCGGACTCGCGACGCTCGCGCCGCCCCTGGCCGCGACGCTCTTCCGCCGCCTCCCGGCGACGCTCGCCGAATGGGGGAGCCAGACGCTCGCCGCGACGATCGCGACCGCGCCGCTCATCGCCTGGATGACGGGGAACTATTCGCTCGTCGCCCTTCCGGCCAACATCGCCGTCGCCGCGTTCATCCCGCCCGTCATGGCCGGCGGCGCGGCGCTCCTCGCCGTCAGCCTCGTCTCGCTCCCGCTCGCGCGGATCCTCGCGGGCGCCGGCGAAGGCCTCTTCACGCTCCCGCTCGCGATCGTCCGCGGGATGGCGTCGTTGCCGGCCGCGTCGGTGTCCGGGCTCGCCGCCTTCGCGGCCCTCATCGCCGCCGAAGCGGCCGCCGTCGCGCTCGTGCTACGATGGCGCCGTTCCGCGTCCCTCCGCTATGGCCTCTTCGACTGACGTCCGCTGGAAACGCCATCATCTCCTCATCGCCGTCCTCGTCCTGGCGGCGTGCTTCAGCGTCGCCGGCATCGTCGAACAGGAGCGCGCGGCCGCCTCCGCCGACGCGCGGATCTTCTTCCTCGACGTCGGCCAGGGCGACGCCGCGCTGATCCGGACGCGCGACGGGGAGGACCTGCTCATCGACGGCGGTCCCGACGACGCGGTGCTCGAAGGGCTGGCCGAGGCGATGCCGTGGTGGGACCGCGAGATCGAGACGGTCGTCGTCACGCATCTCGACGCCGACCACTACGTGGGGCTCTTCGCCGTCCTGCGCCGGTACCGCGTCGGGGAGGTCTGGTGGACCGGCGTCGCGCCGTCGACCGAGACCGCCCGGCGTTTCGCCGCGTCGGTCGAGGCGCGCGGCATCCCTCAGCGTTTCGTGAAGGCGGGCGACGCGCTCGCGCTCGGCCCGGCGGAGTTCCGCGTGCTCTGGCCGCGCGAGGACGCGCGCGGCGTCGTCGCGAAGCCGGTCTCGTCGAACGCGAAGGGCGGCGGCACCAACGATCTCGGCATCGTCGGCGTCCTTTCCTGCGGGACGGAGCGCGCGCTCTTCACGGGCGACGTCTCCGCGCACGTCGAAGCCGAACTGCTCGAAGGCGCCGACGACCTGCGCGCCGAGATCCTCAAGACGCCGCATCACGGCTCCGCCTATTCGTCGTCGGAAGCCTTCCTGGACGCCGTCGCGCCCGACGAGGCGGTCATCTCCGCCGGCGCCGGCAACCGCTACGGCCATCCCGCGCCGCGCGTGCTCTCGGCCCTGCTCGAGCGCGGCATCCGCGTGCGGCGCACCGACCGCGAGGGGACCATCCGCTACGACTGCGCCGGCGGACGGCTCATCCCGCGCCGGAAATGAAAAACCCCGCCGCGTGACGCGTCGGGGTCGGATCCGTCAGTTGCCGCTCTGCTTCACGGCGCGCTTCAGCACGCCCACGAACCAGCTCCAGGCGACCTCGCCGCCCTGGCGCCGGGCCGCCTTGGCGAACTCCAGCGCGCCGAGCATGACGCGGTTGTAGTAGCTCCACTCGGGGAGGTCGGTGAGCGTCTCGCGCAGCGGCGCGCCGACGCCGTCGTAGAACTTCCGGCAGCGGCCCCGGTACTCGGGGAACGTCTCGCAGAACAGGAAGTCCATCAGGCTCCGGTAGCGGCGAAGGTCCTTCGAACGGGCGACGAAGAGGATCGCCTCCTGCGCCTCGAGGTCCGTCATCAGCCGCGCTTCGGCCTGGGGAAAGAGCGAGTCCGTGGCGCTTCCGCAGAGTTCGAACTCCAGCAGGACGCGCGGTTCGATCGTCATCCGCATCTCGCGCCTCCTTTCGCGGCGACCTCCCAACCTAGCCACGGACGGGCCTGGAGTCAAGGTCTTGCCTTCGCGCTCCGCATCCGGTACGCTTCCGCCATCGAACTCACGGAATCATCCCCATATGATCCAACGGACCCTCATCCTCCTCAAGCCCGACGCCCTCGACCGCGGCATCGTCGGCGAGATCGTCACGCGCTTCGAACGCGTCGGCGCCAAGCTGGTCGGCCTCAAGCTGCTCGTGTCCGAGAAGGACACCGCCATGAAGCATTACACCGAGGACCTCGCCATCCGCCGCGGCGAGAAGGTCCGCGAGCTCATGATCTCCATGCTGACCTCCGGCCCGATCGTCGCGATCGTCCTCGAGGGCATCGAGATCGTCGAAGTCGTCCGCAAGATGGTCGGCGGCACCGAGCCGAAGACGGCCGCGCCGGGCACGATCCGCGGCGACTACGCCCACGTCTCGTTCAAGTACGCGGACGAGCACGGCATCGGCGTCTTCAACCTCATCCACGCCTCCGGTTCGCCGGAAGAGGCGCCGGTCGAGATCGACGTCTGGTTCAAGCCCGAGGAGCTCGTCGAGCACGACCCGTCCTACACCAAGCAGACCATCAAGAAATGACGAGCGGGAATCGAAGGGCGTGACAATGCCCGCGATGTCATCCCGGCGAAGGCCGGGATCCAGACCTTCCAGCTTTGACAAAGAGCCTATCGACCGATAGGCTTTTTTCATTGTCCTTTCAACGAACCGTTCGAGGAGGGAAACCATGTCAAAGCTCTGGCAAGGCATCCTTGCCATCCACGATACCTCCGGATTCGGCCACCTCGGGGAACACATCCCCGGCGTCGAGTTCTATGCCGATCGCGCCCTGCTCACGCCCGTCGACGTCGCCGTCATCCAGACCGACGGCTTCGACGACTACCTGTGCTGGCTGCGCTCCGTCGGCATCGGCCCCAAGCGCATCGTCTGCGTCGACGACGTGAACCTGTTCCGCGGCCTGCTGAAGGGTCCGGCCAAGGTGAGCGAGTTCGCCGCGGGCCCCGACGGCCTGAAGCTGCACTGGAACGTCGAGCTCGAGCCGATCAAGATGCTGCAGTCCTTCGTGCGCCACGGCGGCAAGATCCAGGTGTTCTGCATGACGGAAGAGGCGGAAGCGTTCTTCGAGCGCGCCGCCATCGACCGCAGGCACATCCAGTCCGCGCCGCTCGACAGCTCCCGACGGATGAACGACAAGGCCGAGCTGCGCCGCGTGGCCGAACGCGCCGGCGTCCCGCAGGCCTTCCTGCCGTACGCCGCGACCCGCGATCCCGCGCGCGTGATGACGGAGACGTTCCGCTTCCTGGCGATGCCGGAAGCCGACGCCGAGTTCGTCGTCCTGAAGCGCACCAACCTCGCCGGCGGCGACGGGTTCCTCAAGATCCCGCGCGGCCTGCCGGACGAAGAGGTGAAGGCGCGCGTCGTGGAGTACCTCCGCGAGAACCACTGGAACGACCTCACGCTGATCACGCATCGCGAGGACGGCTCCGCGCCCGACGCCGAATTCCCGATGGAGCGCGCCGCGGTCCGCGACGAAGCCAAGGCCTGCGACGCGCTGGCTGCCGCCTTCGCCGCCGATCCGCTCGTCACCAACGTGACCGTCGCCCGCACCGACATCGTCGGCGGCGCCTCCGTGCGCTTCCGCCGCGGCGAGAACTTCCGCGACGGCCTCCGGGGCTACCTGGGACAGCACGGCCGCAACGAGATCATCGTCGAAGCCGGCTTCGAACACTGGCCGTACTCGAACCTGGTCGTCATCCGCGGCTGGAAGAACATCCGCGTCCTGGGACCGACCCGCCAGATCGTCGAGGACGAGACGGGCCGGCACCTCGGCAACATGATGCTCTGCCAGCCCGACCCCGAGGCCTTCCCCAAGAACCTCACGGGCCATCCGAACGACGTGCTCACCAAGGAGGACGTCATCGGGATGAACCTTTTCTCGCGCCGGCTGGCCGAGGAGGCGCACACGCGCGACTGCGGCTACGAGGACTTCCTCGGCTTCGACTACATGAAGCGCAGGTCCGACGGACGCGTCTTCATGCTCGAGTGCAACGCGCGCCTCACCGCCTCGACCTACCCGCTCGCCATCGCCGCCCAGCTCAAGGGCCGCAACTGGGGCATCGTGATGCTGAACGGCATCCCGACCTCCGCGCGGGACTTCGGCGGCCTGCGCGCCAAGATCGGCGACCGGCTCTTCCGTCCCGACGACGGCGGCCTGCTCCCGTTCAACATCCGGCTCATGACCCTGGAGGAGCCCCGCTGCGGCATGATCGCCGTGGCCCCCACGCTCCCCGAGGCCCTCGCCCTGATGGAGGAGGCCAAGGCCCTCGCGGCCTGACACGACGGCTTTACGCCGTCGTTTTTCGTTGCTACGATGGAAGCGGCCTCGCGCCGGAAGAACATGTTTTGGGACAATCATTTGGCAAAGTGGCCCGAGAGATCCTAGCCGCCTTGGCGGCCAGGCCGAGGGCTTCAGCGGTAGGAGCGAGGGAAGACGCCTTCCGGGCATCCTGAAAAGGGCTCTCGGAAGCCCGTCCTCCCAAGCCGGTCGCGTGGCGCAAGCCGCGCGGCAGCCCACATGACACTTCGCCAAATCATGCCTTCCCTAGCGGGGTCTTTGCGTT
>Ga0209966_1000303_pt1 | contig 16183 bp, 17 predicted proteins | sample RhisoiCoNPM_FD_187575 | JGI IMG/M metagenome (GOLD analysis project Ga0209966, IMG submission 187575) | Arabidopsis thaliana rhizosphere microbial communities from the Joint Genome Institute, USA, that affect carbon cycling - Rhizosphere... | ecosystem: Host-associated > Plants > Roots >... | reverse complement strand
ATCCTCGGGCGTGCCGAGGCGGCTGGGGAAGGGTACGCCGGCCGCCAGGGCGTCCTGCACCTCCTTGGGCATGCCGAACAGCATCGGCGTGCCGAAGATGCCCGGCGCGATCGTCATGTTGCGGATGCCGTTGCGCGCCAGGTCGCGCGCGATCGGCAGCGTCATGCCGACGACGCCGCCCTTGGACGCGCTGTACGCGGCCTGGCCGATCTGGCCGTCGTAGGCGGCGACGCTGGCGGTCGAGATCAGCACGCCGCGCTCGCCGGTGACCTCGGGGTCGTTCTTCGCCATCGCTTCGGCGGCGAGGCGGATCATGTTGAACGTGCCGATCAGATTGACCGTGATCGTCTTCGTGAAGGTCGCCAGCGGATGCGCACCGTCCTTGCCGACGGTCTTGACCGCCGGCGCGATACCGGCGCAGTTGACCAGACCCATCAGCTTGCCCAGCGATACCGCCTTGGCGACGGCCGCCTGGCCATCGGCCTCGCTGGCGACGTCGCACTTGACGAAGGCGCCGCCGATCTCCTTCGCGACCGCTTCGCCGCGCTCGGCCTGCAGGTCGGCGACGACGACGGTCGCGCCGGCCGCGGCCAGCATGCGCGCGGTGCCCTCGCCCAGACCCGACGCGCCGCCGGTGACGATGAAGACCTTGCCTGCGATGTCCATGCGCTGCTCCTGGTGGTGTTGACGTTGACGTAAACGTCAATCATAAAGAAAAGAGAAGGCCGCCCGCGGGCGGCCTGCGTGCAAGCGGCGTGCCGCTGCTCAGCCGAGCGCCGCCATCGCCCGTGCGGTGATCTCGTCGACCGTGCCGGTGCCCGAGATCTTGGCGTAGCGCGGCGCCTGCGCGTCGCCGGTGGCGGACCAGGCGGCGTAGTAGTCGACCAGCGGCCGGGTCTGCGCCTGGTAGACCTGCAGGCGCTTGAGGACGGTCTCTTCCTTGTCGTCGTCGCGCTGGATCAGCGGCTCGCCGGTCGCGTCGTCCTTGCCGTCGACCTTGGGCGGGTTGTACTTGACGTGGTAGGTGCGGCCCGAGGCCACGTGGACGCGGCGGCCGCTCATGCGCTCGATGATCGCGGCGTCGGGCACGTCGATCTCGAGCACGACGTCGAGCTTGACGCCGGCGGCCTTCATCGCGTCGGCCTGCGGGATGGTGCGCGGGAAGCCGTCGAACAGGAAACCGTTCGCGCAATCGGGCTGGGTGATGCGCTCCTTGACCAGGCCGATGATGATCTCGTCGCTCACCAGACCGCCCGAGTCCATGACCTTCTTGGCCTCGATGCCCAGCGGGGTGCCGGCCTTGACGGCGGCGCGCAGCATGTCGCCGGTGGAGATCTGGGGGATGCCGTACTTCTGGCAGATGAAGGCGGCCTGGGTGCCCTTGCCGGCGCCGGGGGCGCCCAACAGGATCAATCTCATCGCGGGTCCTCTGTGTCTGGCGGCGGCCGCGACCGAGGCGCGCGCCGCTTGTCTCTGGATTGAAGTGCCGCGGCGCGCCAGGGCCTTCGAGTCGAGGTTAACACGCGCCCCTTCGCGAGCCTTACGCCGACAGCAGCGCGCGCACCCGCGCCAGGTCCTCCGGCGTGTCGACGCCCGGCCCGGGGCGCAGCGCGCTGACGTGGACCGCGATGCGCTCGCCGTGCCACAGCACGCGCAGCTGCTCGAGCGACTCGATCGCCTCCAGCGGACAGGCCGGCAGCGCCGGGTAACGGCGCAGGAAGCCGGCGCGGTAGGCATACAGGCCGATGTGACGCAGCGGCGGCGGGTCGGCGAGCGCCGGCGCCGTGCTCAGCCCGGCGGCGTAGCCGTCGCGCCACCAGGGCAGCGGCGCGCGCGAGAAGGTCAGCGCCCGCCCGCGCGCGTCGCAGACGACCTTGACGACATTGGGGTTGGCGAACTCGGCCACGCTGTCGATCGGGTGGGCGGCGGTCGCCATCACGCACTCGGGCCGCTCGGCCAGCAACGCGGCGCAGGCGTCGATCAGCGCCGGCTCGATCAGCGGCTCGTCGCCCTGGACGTTGACGACCATCGCGTCGCCGTCGAGGCCGAGCTGTGCGCAGGCCTCGGCGAGGCGGTCGCTGCCGGTGGCGTGGTCGGCGCGCGTCAGGATCGCGCGCACGCCGTGCGCGGCGCAGGCGGCGACGGTGCGCGCATCGTCGGCCGCCACCACCACCGCGCCCGCGCCGCTGCGCGCAGCGCGCTCGGCCACGTGCACCACCATCGGCTTGCCGGCGATGTCGGCCAGCGGCTTGTCGGGCAGGCGGCTCGACGCCAGCCGCGCCGGGATCAGGACCGTGAAGCTCACGGCTGCGCGTCGGGGTCGAGCGGGCCCGGCTGCGAGGCGGGCTCCTCGAGCGCCCGCGCCTCGGACTCGAGCATCACCGGGATGCCGTCGCGCACCGGAAAGGCCAGCCGGTCGGCGGCGCAGATCAGCTCGACGGTCCGGCGCTCGTCGCGCCCGGCGGTCAGCGGGCCCTTGCAGATCGGGCAGACCAGCAGCTCCATCAATCGCGTGTCCATGCTCATCCTTCGAGTCGCGCGGCATGCGGTGCCAGCGCGGCGTCGAGCGCGGCCAGGAAGGCCGGCTCGGGCGAGAAGTCTAGCGGCGCCACCCAGACCCGGCAGCCCGGGCGCTCGTGCGCGATGCGGGCCGGGTCGAGCTTGACGGCGTCCTTCTCGGTGACGAGCACGTCGGCGGCGTCGGCCGGCCAGGGCAGCGTGTCGTAGCGGGCGTGGTCGCCGGGCCTGAGCTCGTCGATGCTCAATCCGGCGGCGCGCAGCTGGTCGAAGAAGCGCTGCGGTTGGGCGACGCCAGCGCAGGCGACGACGCGCTGTCCGCGCAGCGCGTGCAGCGCGCCCGCGGACGCGCCTTCGCCGCGCCACCAGGCGTCGAGTGCGACGGCCCCGGCCAGCCGCGCCTCGGCGCAGGCACCGGGCAGCGGCGTGCTCGGCGCGGCGGCGTTGTAGAGCACCAGCGTCGTGGGCGCGGCGCCGCGCGCATCGACCGGCTCGCGCAGCGGTCCGGCCGGCAGCAGCCAGCCGTTGCCGGCGCCGCGCGCGTCGAACACGACGACCTCGACGTCGCGCGCCAGCCGCAGGTGCTGCAGGCCGTCGTCGGCGACGATCAGGTTGAGCTCCGGGTGCGCCGCCAGCAGCGTCAGCCCGGCCGCGACGCGGTCGACGCCGACCACCACCGGCACCTGGGCTCGCAGCCGGATCAGCAGCGGCTCGTCGCCAGCCTGCGCAGCCGGCGTGTCGGGCCGCACCTCGAGCACGCCGCGCAGCGCACCGCCATGGCCGCGCGAGATGACGCCCGGCCGCCAGCCGGCCGCGCGCAGGTGGGCGAGCAGCGCGATCACGGTCGGCGTCTTGCCGGCGCCGCCGGCGATGCGGTTGCCGACCACGAGCACCGGCCGCGGCAGCCGTTCGCTCCGCAGCCAGCGGGCGCGATAGGCCGCCCGACGCAGCGCGGTGAGCGCACCGTACAGCAACGACAGCGGCCACAGCGCCCGGGCCAGCGGCCCGCGGTCCTGCCACAGGCGCAGCAGCCGCGCCTCGGTCCGCGCACGCCGGGGCGCGGCCGCGCCGCCCGCCGGGGGCGGCGGCGTGCTCAACGCGCGGCGCCGGCCGCGCCGTCGCGGCTTGCCTGGGTCGCGAAGGTGAGCTGTGGCAACTGGGCGCGGCGCGCCGCGTCGAGCACGTTGATGACGCTTTGGTGCGCCGCGTTGGCATCGGCCGAGACGACCACGATGCGGTCGGCCTCGCCGCCGGCCGCCTGCGCCAGCGCGGCGGTCAGCGTCGGCAGGTCGCGGCCGACGACCGCCGCGCCGTTGACCGTGTAGCGGCCGTCCGCGGAGACGCCGACGATGATCTCCTTCGGGTACTCGCGCGCCCGCTCGCTGTCGGCCACCGGCAGGTTGATCTTCAGCTCGGTGAACTTCGAGTAGGTCGTCGAGAGCATCAGGAAGATCAGGATCACCAGCAGGACGTCGATGAAGGGGATCAGGTTGATCTCCGGCTCCTCGCTGCGGCGGTGGCGGAAGTGCATCGGCGTGGGCGGCTGGGAGTCAGACGGTGCGGCCGGCGTAGCGCATCAGGTGCGGCACCATGCGCTCGGCCGATTGCTCGAGCTCGATCGCGAACTCGTCGACCTTGCCGCGGAAGTAGCGGTAGAACATCAACGACGGGATCGCGACGATCAGCCCGAACGCGGTGTTGTAGAGCGCGATCGAGATGCCGTGCGCGAGCTGCTCCGGGTTGCCGCCGACGCCGGCGGTAGGCGCCTGCGAGCCGAAGATCTCGATCATGCCGATGACCGTACCGAGCAGGCCGAGCAGCGGCGCGGCCGCGGCGATCGTGCCCAGGGTGTTGAGGTAGCGCTCCAGCCGGTGCACGGCGGCGCGGCCGGCGGCCTCGAAGGCGATGCGCAGCCCTTCCTCGGTGAGCTTCGGATCGCCGATCACCGCCCTCAGGCCGCTGGCGAGCACCATGCCGAGCACCGAGTTGGCAGCGAGCTTGGTCACCACGTCGGGCGAGGGCAGCTGCTTGCTGCTGACGGCCATCACTTCGTCGAGCAGCCTCGGCGGTGTCACGCGTACCGCGCGCAGCATGGCGAAGCGCTCTATCACCAGTGCCAGCGCGACCACGGAACACAGCAGCAAGGGCCAGATCGGCCAGCCGGCGGCTTGTATGATCGAAAACAACAGGGTCTCCTCGGGGGACTTCTGGGTCGCGCGGATTATGGCCCGCGAGGCGGCGCGGGCCGCCGGGGCGTCACCGACGTCGCCCGCACGCATCAAGTCCACCGTTCGTGTGGATAACTTTGTGGGCAACCGCAGGGGCGCGAGCCCCCGAAGCCCGCCATTCAAGGCCTGCAACAGATTGCTCAAACAATGAGCAGAGAAAAATCGTTTGAAATCAATCGGTTGCGTGAATATGGCAGAGCAGTGACAGCGCCGACGGCCCGTGCGGCCTTGCGCGGCGCGGCTGTGGAGTTCCGCAGCGCGCAACCATGCGGCCTGGCGGGCGATGGCCGGGTTTGATCGCGGCACCGCAGCAGGCGGCGTGCAGGTCTGGGAGGTCTCCGCGCTGGTGCATGCGGTGGGCGACGCGCTGGCTGCGCGCTTCGGTGCCGTCGCGGTGCGCGGCGAACTCGCCAGCTTCCAGCGCGCGGCCAGCGGCCACTGCTACTTCACGCTGAAGGACGCCGACGGCAGCGCCGCGCTGCGCTGCGCGATGTTCCGCCGCGCGGCGTCGCTGCTCGACTTCGCGCCCGCCGACGGCGCACTGGTCGAACTGCGCGGCCGGCTGGCCGTCTACGAGCCGCGCGGCGAACTGCAGTTCGTCGTCGAGTCCATGCGCCGCGCCGGTGCCGGCGCGCTGTACGAGCGCTTCCTGCGGCTGAAGGCGCAGCTCGAGGCCGAGGGCCTGTTCGATGCCGTGCGCAAGCGGCCGCTGCCGGCCTTCCCGCGGCGCATCGGCATCGTCACCTCGCTGGCGGCCGCGGCGCTGCATGACGTGCTGACCGCGCTGGCGCGCCGCGCGCCGCAGGTGCAGGCGATCGTCTACCCGAGCCCGGTGCAGGGCGCCGACGCGCCGGCCGCGCTGGCGGCGGCGATCGAGGCGGCCGGGCGCCGTGCCGAAGTCGACACGCTGATCGTCTGCCGCGGCGGCGGTTCGCTCGAGGACCTGTGGGCCTTCAACGAGGCGCTCGTCGTGCGCGCGATCGCCGCCTGCCCGCTGCCGGTCGTGGTGGGCGTCGGCCACGAGACCGACGTGACGCTGGCCGACCTGGCCGCCGACCTGCGCGCGCCGACGCCGACCGCCGCCGCCGAACTGGCCTCACCGCCGCGCGACGAACTGCTCGACGGCCTGCGTGCGCTGGCCGAGCGCGCCCGCCGAGGCATCGCGCGCCGGCTGGAAGGCGAAGCCCAGCGGCTCGACCGCGCCGCGTTGCGCCTGGCCCGCCCGGCGCAGGCGCTGGCGCCGCATCGCGAGCGGCTGGCGCGGCTGGGCGAGCGCCGGCGCGCCGCGCTGGTGCGCCAGATCGACCGCCAGCGGCAGCGCCTCGCGCTGCTCGCGCCGCGCCTCGCCCAGGCGCTCGGCCGCTCGCAGGGCGCGGCGCGGCAGCGGATCGACCTGCTGTGCGCAAGGCTGCAGGCGCTCGACCCGGAGCGCGTGCTGGCGCGCGGCTACGCCTGGCTCAGCGACGGCGAGGGCCGCGCGCTGGTGTCGGTGGCGCAGTTGCAGCCCGGCCAGTCAATCACCGCGCGACTCGCAGACGGCGAGGCCCAGGCCGAGGTGCGCGAGGTGCGCACGCTGCGCCGCGACCCACCCTGAGCCCATCAGGCCCACGGCGGCTGCCTACAATCGTTTTCGACTTTCCCCAGGCTCTCCCCCAAGGAACATGACATGGAACACACCCTGCCCCCGCTGCCCTACGCGATGGACGCGCTCGCGCCCCACCTCTCGAAGGAGACCTTCGAGTACCACTACGGCAAGCACCACCAGGCCTACGTCACCAACCTCAACGGCCTGATCAAGGGCACCGAGTTCGAGACCAAGAGCCTCGAGGACATCGTCAAGACCTCCAGCGCCGGCATCTACAACAACGCCGCGCAGATCTGGAACCACACCTTCTTCTGGAACTGCATGAAGCCGGCCGGCGGCGGCGAGCCCGGCGGCGCGCTGGCCGCGGCGATCGCCGCCAAGTGGGGCAGCTACGCCGCCTTCAAGGAGGCGTTCGCGAAGAGCGCGGTCGGCAACTTCGGCTCGGGCTGGACCTTCCTGGTCAAGAAGGCGGACGGCTCGGTCGACATCGTCAACATGGGCCCGGCTGGCACTCCGCTGACCACCGGCGACACGCCGCTGCTGACGATCGACGTGTGGGAGCATGCCTACTACATCGACTACCGCAACGCGCGGCCCAAGTTCGTCGAGACCTTCCTGAACGCGCTGGTCAACTGGGCCTTCGCCGAGAAGAACTTCGGCTAAGGCACGCACCCCTGCATGAACCGGCCGGCCCAAGTGGCCGGCCTTCTTCGTGCGCTCAGCGGCCGAACGGGCCGCCGCCGATCCGGCTGCCGGCCTTGATGCCGCGCTTGGCGAACCAGCCCTGGTTCATCTCCAGCGCCAGCCGCACCGGCGCGGTCGAGCAGGTGAGCTGCAGCGCGTGCGGCTGCATGTCGGCGATATCGACGACCTCGCCGTCGTCCTTCAGGAAGGCGATCGACAGCGGCAGCAAGGTGTTCTTCATCCAGAAGCACTGCTTGCCCGGCTGCTCGAACACGAACAGCATGCCTGCGTTGGCGCCGAGTTCGCGCCGGTACATCAGCCCGACCGCGCGCTGCTGCGGGGTGCGCGCCAGCTCGGCGCTGATCAGGTGCATGCCGGCGTTCAGGCGGACGGCCTCCAGCCGCTGCGGCATGCCGGCCTCCTGCGCGGCGCAGGGCAGGGCGAGCAGGGCGCAGATCAGCAGGAAGGTGGTGCGGCGCATGGCGGTTCGGCGGGCGGAAACGGGCGCAATCTAACCCAGGCGGGTCTGCGTTCAACGGCGCCAGCCGGCCTTCGTTGACGCGACCCCTCGCCTAGAATCACCGGCAGGCAGTACCCCCAGCCTCGCTTTCCCTGCACGGAGATCCGATTCCATGTACCAGCACATCAAGGTGCCCGCCGGCGGCCAGAAGATCACGGTCAACGCCGACTTCTCGCTCAACGTGCCCGACCAGCCGATCATTCCCTACATCGAGGGCGACGGCACCGGCTTCGACATCACGCCGGTGATGATCAAGGTGGTCGACGCCGCGGTCGAGAAGGCCTACGGCGGCCAGCGCAAGATCCATTGGATGGAGATCTACGCCGGCGAGAAGTCGACCCAGGTCTACGGTCCCGACGTCTGGCTGCCCGAGGAGACGCTGCAGGTCCTGAAGGAGTACGTCGTCTCGATCAAGGGCCCGCTGACGACGCCCGTCGGCGGCGGCATCCGCAGCCTGAACGTCGCGCTGCGCCAGGAACTCGACCTCTACGTCTGCCTGCGCCCGATCCAGTACTTCGAGGGCGTGCCCAGCCCGGTCAAGGAGCCGCACAAGACCGACATGGTGATCTTCCGAGAGAACTCGGAGGACATCTACGCCGGCATCGAGTTCGAGGCCGAGAGCGACAAGGCCAAGAAGCTCATCAAGATCCTGCAGGACGAATTCGGCGTCAAGAAGATCCGCTTCCCGAACACCTCGGGCATCGGCATCAAGCCGGTGTCGCGCGAGGGCACCGAGCGCCTGGTGCGCAAGGCCATCCAGTACGCGATCGACAACGACAAGCCCAGCGTGACCATCGTGCACAAGGGCAACATCATGAAGTTCACGGAAGGCGGCTTCCGCGACTGGGCCTATGCGCTGGCGCAGAAGGAGTTCGGCGCGGTGCCGATCGATGGCGGCCCGTGGTGCAAGTTCAAGAACCCCAAGACCGGCAAGGAGATCACGGTCAAGGATTCGATCGCCGACGCCTTCCTGCAGCAGATCCTGCTGCGCCCGGCCGAGTACAGCGTGATCGCGACGCTGAACCTGAACGGCGACTACGTCTCCGACGCGCTGGCCGCCCAGGTCGGCGGCATCGGCATCGCGCCGGGGGCCAACCTGAGCGACTCGGTGGCGATGTTCGAGGCCACCCACGGCACCGCGCCGAAGTACGCCGGCAAGGACTACGTCAACCCGGGCTCCGAGATCCTGTCGGCCGAGATGATGCTGCGCCACATGGGTTGGACCGAAGCGGCCGACAAGATCATCAGCGCGATGGAGAAGTCCATCCTGTCCAAGAAGGTCACCTACGACTTCGCGCGCCTGCTCGACGGCGCCACGCAGGTCAGTTGCTCGGGCTTCGGCCAGGTGATGATCGACCACATGTGAGGTGGCCGGATCGCGCAAGAAAAAACCCGCCGGCAGGCGGGTTTTTTCTTGCGGATTGCGCTGCCGTCAGCGCCGCTCGGCGAGCGCGTCGGCTGGCTGGCCGTGCTCGGCGGGCGCCTCGCCCTGGGGCAGCGCGGCGATGTTGTGCGCCAGCTTGCCCTTGGGGCCCTCGACGAGTTCGTAGCGCACGCGCGAGCCCTGCTTGAGGGTGCGGAATCCGTCCATCTGGATCGCGGAGAAGTGCGCGAACACGTCCTCGCCGCCGCCCGCGGGCTGGATGAAGCCGAAGCCCTTCGCGTCGTTGAACCACTTTACCGTTCCCTCGGCCATTCCCGTCTCTCCGTCTCGAAGCACCGCCGAGAATTCTCGGCAGCGCCACGGGGGGTGTCAAGCAAGCACCGGGGGCCGTTTCGAGACGCCGTCTGGGCCGGACCGGCGGCCGGGTCGGGGCCGAAACCGGGCGCTTCGCACGGTCCCGGCCGGCTTGCGTTTCGCCGGCCCGTCGCCATATCCGTCAGCAGGGCGCGTGATGGCGCCCGCTCTATAGAATCAATCGCATGTCCGACACGCCGCCACCCCCGCCGCCGCAGCGTCCTGCCGCCAAGCCGGACGACGGGCAGGGCGCGGTCGTGGCCGAGCGCCAGGCGGCCCGTGTCGAGCCGCCGCGTCTGTACCAGGTGGTGATGCACAACGACGACTACACGCCGATGGAGTTCGTCGTGATGGTGCTGCAGGAATTCTTCCAGCGCGATCTCGAGACGGCCACGCAGATCATGCTGAAGATCCACCACGAGGGGCGGGGAGTGTGCGGCGTCTACTCGAAGGACGTCGCCGCCACGAAAGTTGAATTGGTGCTTGCCGCCGCGAAGCGTTCCGGGCACCCTCTGCAATGCACCATGGAGGCCGCATGATCGCCCAAGAACTTGAAGTCAGCCTGCACATGGCGTTCGTCGAAGCGCGCCAGCAGCGCCACGAGTTCATCACCGTCGAGCACCTGTTGCTCGCGCTGCTGGACAACCCCTCGGCGTCCGACGTGCTGAAGGCCTGTTCGGCCAATGCCGATGACCTGCGCAAGAGCCTGACGCAGTTCATCAAGGAGAACACGCCCACCGTCGGCGGCACCGACGAGGTGGACACGCAGCCGACGCTGGGCTTCCAGCGCGTGATCCAGCGCGCGATCATGCATGTGCAGAGTACCGGCAGCGGCAAGAAGGAAGTGACCGGCGCCAACGTGCTGGTGGCGATCTTCGGCGAGAAGGATTCGCACGCCGTCTACTACCTGCACCAGCAGGGCGTGACGCGCCTGGATGTCGTCAACTTCATCGCTCACGGCATCAAGAAGTCCGAGCCGCCCGAGCCCGCCAAGGGCAGCGAGGGCGGCAGCGGCGAGGCCGAGCGCGAAGACGGCGGCGAGGGCAAGGGCACGCCGCTCGACCAGTTCACGCAGAACCTCAACCAGCTGGCGCGCGACGGCAAGATCGATCCGCTGATCGGCCGCGAGCACGAGGTCGAGCGCGTGATCCAGGTGCTGTGCCGCCGGCGCAAGAACAATCCGCTGCTGGTCGGCGAGGCCGGCGTCGGCAAGACCGCGATCGCCGAGGGCCTGGCCTGGCGCATCACCCAGAACGACGTGCCCGAGATCCTGGCCGACGCCACCGTCTACTCGCTCGACATGGGCGCGCTGCTGGCCGGCACCAAGTACCGCGGTGACTTCGAGCAGCGCCTGAAGGCGGTGCTCAAGGCGCTGAAGGACCAGCCGCACGCGGTGCTGTTCATCGACGAGATCCACACGCTGATCGGCGCCGGCGCCGCGTCGGGCGGCACGCTGGACGCGAGCAACCTGCTCAAGCCCGCGCTCGGCTCCGGCCAGCTCAAGTGCATCGGCGCGACCACCTTCACCGAGTACCGCGGCATCTTCGAGAAGGACGCGGCGCTGTCGCGGCGCTTCCAGAAGATCGACGTCGTCGAGCCCTCGGTCGAGCAGACGGTGGAGATCCTCAAGGGTCTGAAGTCGCGCTTCGAGGAGCACCACAGCGTCAAGTACGCGCTCGGCGCGCTGCAGGCCGCGGCCGAGCTGTCGGCCAAGTTCATCAACGACCGCCACCTGCCCGACAAGGCGATCGACGTGATCGACGAGGCCGGTGCCGCGCAGCGCATCCTGCCCAAGAGCCGGCAGAAGAAGACCATCACGCGCAACGAGGTCGAGGAGATCGTCGCGAAGATCGCGCGCATCCCGCCCGCTTCGGTGAGCAACGACGACCGCAGCAAGCTGAAGAACCTCGACCGCGACCTGAAGAGCGTCGTGTTCGGCCAGGACCCGGCGCTCGACGCGCTGGCCTCGGCGATCAAGATGGCGCGCTCCGGCCTGGGTAAGCCGGACAAGCCGATCGGGTCGTTCCTCTTCAGCGGACCGACCGGCGTCGGCAAGACCGAGGCCGCGCGCCAGCTCGCCTTCATCTTGGGCATCGAGCTGATCCGCTTCGACATGTCGGAGTACATGGAGCGCCACACGGTCAGCCGCCTGATCGGCGCGCCACCGGGCTACGTCGGCTTCGACCAAGGTGGCCTGCTGACCGAGGCGATCAGCAAGAAGCCGCATGCGGTGCTGCTGCTCGACGAGATCGAGAAGGCCCACCCGGACGTCTTCAACGTGCTGCTGCAGGTGATGGACCACGGCACGCTGACCGACAACAACGGGCGCAAGGCCGACTTCCGCAACGTCATCATCATCATGACGACGAACGCCGGCGCCGAGACGATGAACAAGGCGGTGATCGGCTTCACGACGCAGCGCGAGGCCGGCGACGAGATGGCCGACATCAAGCGACTGTTCACGCCGGAGTTCCGCAACCGCCTGGACGCGATCGTGAACTTCAAGGCCATCGACGAGGAGGTCATCCTGCGCGTGGTCGACAAGTTCCTGCTGCAGCTCGAGAGCCAGCTCGCCGAGAAGAAGGTCGAGGTGACCTTCACCGACGCGCTGCGCAAGCACCTGGCGAAGAAGGGTTTCGATCCGCTGATGGGCGCGCGGCCGATGCAGCGCCTGATCCAGGACACGATCCGCCGCGCACTGGCCGACGAGCTGCTGTTCGGCCGTCTCGTCGACGGCGGGCGCCTGTCGGTGGACGTGGACGCCGAGGGCCAGCCGGTGCTCGACATCCAGCCGGCCAAGAAGAGCGACAAGCCCAACAAGGCCGAGCCGGCGACGGCGGACTGACGGGGTCCTTCGTCGCACCGAGGGGCGCTGCGGCGCCCCTCTTTCATGCCCGCTCAGCCGGCCGCAGGGTCCTGGCGGAAGTAGCCGACGAAGAGCTCGTAGAGCTGCGGCTGCTCGTCGCGCAGCGCCTCGGGCGCGACGAAGAAGGCCTCGGCCGCGACCGGGAAGAACTCCTCGATCGCCTCGGCGCCATAGGGGTCGAGGAAGGTCGCCGCGCCCGCATCGAGCGCGCGGCAGAAGCGCTCGTAGGCGGCTTGCATCACCAGCGTCCAGTGCCGGCGCGCGCGGCCATCGGGCAGCGGCGGCACGCCGTCGGCGGCGCCGTCGGCCATGTCGATCAGGTGGACGAACTCATGGATCACGACGTTGTAGCCCTCGGCGGCGGACTGCCCGGCGGCATGCACGTCCTGCCACGACAGCATCACCGGGCCACCGTCCATCGCCTCGCCGGCCAGTACCTCGTCGTACTCGTGGACGAGGCCGGTGTCGTCGTCGGTCACGCTGCGGCGCGCCACCACCTCGGTCGGCTGCACGACGATGCCGACCGTCGCGTCGTACAGCGCCAGCCCGAGCTCGAGCACCGGCAGGCAAGCCTGGGCGGCGATCGCGACCGCCATCGCGTCGGTGACGGCCAGGCCCTGGGCGCCGGCGAACTCCTTGTCGGCGAGAAACAGCGTCGCGAGCGCGCGCAGCCGATCGCGCGCGTCGGCGCGCCGTCGCGCGATGAAGGGGTAGGCGGCGAGCGTTTCGTCCCAGAGCGCATCCGGGATCGCACGGCGCGCGAGCACGCGCTCGATGCGCCGCTCGCGCCACCAGCGGGCGATCACGGCCGCCTCAGCGTGGCCGCGCCGGCGCGACGCGCTCGAGGCCGAAGCGTGTCAGCCTCAGCACCTCGGCACGCGGCGTGGCGGCGTCCAGATCCCAGTCGCTGAGCACGGCGCGCAGCAGGCCGGGCGCGATCTCCTGGTTGCCTGGGCGGTGGGTGTGGCCGTGCACCAGCACCGGCGTGCCGGCCTCGTGCATCCAGCGCGCGGCGCTGGCCAGGTCGACATCGGCCCAGAGCTCAGGGCCCTGGTTGCGCTGGTGCGCCATGCTCGCGTCGCGCATCCTCGCGGCCAGCGCGCGGCGCTCGGCCAGCGGCCGCGCGAGGAAGTCGCGGCACCAGCGCTCGGTGCGGACCTCGGCCCGGAAGCGCTGGTAGGCGGTGTCCTCGAGGCACAGTGCGTCGCCATGGGTCAGCAGCAGGCGTTCGCCGCAGGCCACCAGCACGGTCGGGTCGGCCAGCGCCATGATCCCGCAATCGCGCAGCATCTCGGCGCCGACCAGGAAGTCGCGGTTGCCGGCCATGAAGGCGAGGCTGCGCCGGCTGGCCGCGTCGCTCAGCAGTTCGGTCAGCCCGGCCTCGAAGCCCTCGTGGCGAGCGTCGTCGCCGACCCAGGCCTCGAACAGGTCGCCGAGGATGAAGACCGCGTCGGCCGGCGTGTGCCGCAGGTGGGCGGCCAAGGCCTCGACGGTGCGCGGGTGGTCGGCCTGCAGGTGCAGGTCGGAGATGAAATCGACCGTGCGCCAGGCCTCCGGCGCGGCGAACTCCCAGAACTGCGGCAGCGGCCGCGCGCCCGGTCGGTCCATCGCCTCCACGCGGTGTCAGGCCACCTCGACGGCGCGCTGGATCACCACGTCCTCGAGCGGCACGTCGCTGTGGCCGCCACGGTTGCCGGTGGCCACTCGCTCGATCGCGTCGACCACCTCGGTGCCCGCGACGACCTTGCCGAACACCGCATAGCCCCAGCCCTGTGGGCTCTCGGACTTGAAGTCGAGGAAGCCGTTGTCGGTGGCGTTGATGAAGAACTGCGCGGTGGCCGAGTGCGGCGCATTGGTGCGCGCCATCGCCAGCGTGTACTTGGCGTTCTTCAGGCCGTTGCCGGCCTCGTTGTCGATCGGCGCCTGGGTGGGCTTCTGCTTCATGCCGGGCTCGAAGCCGCCGCCCTGGATCATGAAGCCCTTGATGACGCGGTGGAACACCGTGCCGTCGTAGTGACCGGCCTTCACGTAGGCGAGGAAGTTGGCCACGGTCTTGGGTGCCTTGGCGTCGTCGAGTTCGGCGCGGATCACACCGTGGTTGGTGTGCAGTTCGATGGTCTTCACTTCCTATTTCTCCAAAGTGGCTTTCTTGATCACGACCGGCTCGACCGGCACGTTGGCATGCGGACCCTTGGTGGTGGTGGGGACCTCGCGGATCTTGTCCACCACTTCCATGCCCTCGACGACCTTGCCGAACACCGCATAGCCGTTGCCGTCGCGCGCGTTCGGCTGGTCGAGGAAGACGTTGTCGGTCACGTTGATGAAGAACTGCGCGGTGGCGGAGTTCGGGTCGGAGGTGCGCGCCATCGCGACGGCGCCGCGCACATTGCTCAGACCGTTGCGGCTCTCCAGCGGGATGGGTGTGCCGGACTTCTTCTCGGCCAGGGTCTTGTCCATGCCGCCGCCCTGGATCATGAAGTTCGGGATCACGCGGTGGAAGATCGTGCCGGCGTAGTGGCCGCTCTTGACGTAAGCGACGAAGTTGTCGACCGTCTTCGGGGCCTTCTCGCGGTCGAGCTGCAGCACGATGTCGCCGGCGCTGGTGGCGAGGCGCACCTTTTGCGCGAGGGCCGGAGGGAGCAGGCCGGCCAGCAGGGCGCCGGCCAGCAGCAGGATGCGAACAGGGCGGTTCATCGGTAGGTCTCCAGAGGCGCTCTCGGGGCGCCGGCGCGCATTGTCGCTCGCCGCCGGACGACCCGCCGGCGCGTGGGGCCGTCGCTATACTGCGGCGCTCCCGGGCGGGCCGACCGCCGGTGACCCGATCCCCGATGAGCCTGCGCCTGCACAACACGCTGACCCGCCAGACCGAGCCGTTCGCGCCGATCGAGCCGGGCCATGTGCGCATGTACGTGTGCGGCATCACGGTCTACGACCTCTGCCATGTCGGCCACGCGCGGATGATGATCGCGTTCGACGTGCTGCAGCGCTGGCTGAAGGCCAGCGGGCTGCGCGTCACCTACGTGCGCAACATCACCGACATCGACGACAAGATCATCAAGCGCGCGGTCGAGCGCGGCCTCACGATCCGCGCGCTGACCGACGAGATGACGGCGGCGATGCACCGCGACATCGGCGCGCTCGGCGTCGAGGCGCCGACCCACGAGCCGCGCGCGACCGAGCATGTGCCGGGCATGGTCGCGCTGATCGAGCGGCTCGAGGCGCGCGGCCTGGCCTACCGCGCCAGCGGCGGCGACGTGAACTACGCGGTGCGCAAGTTCCCCGGCTACGGGCGGCTGTCGGGCAAGTCGATCGACCAGCTGCGCGCCGGCGAGCGCGTTGCGGTGCTCGAGGGCGGCAAGGAAGACCCGCTGGACTTCGTGCTGTGGAAGGCCGCCAAGTCGGAGGAGCCGGCCGACGCCAAATACGACGCGCCCTTCGGCCCCGGCCGGCCGGGCTGGCACATCGAATGCTCTGCCATGAGTCACGCGCTGCTGGGCGAGCGCTTCGACATCCACGGCGGCGGCATGGACCTGCAGTTCCCCCATCACGAGAACGAGATCGCGCAGAGCGACGGGGCCTTCCACCTCGGCAGCGGGCACAGCTTCGTCAACGTCTGGCTGCACAACGGCTTCGTCAACGTCGACAACGAGAAGATGTCCAAGAGCCTGGGCAACTTCTTCACCATCCGCGACGTGCTGCAGCACTACGATGGGGAGACGGTGCGCTTCTTCATGCTGCGCGTGCACTACCGCAGCCCGCTGAACTACAGCGATGTCGGGCTCGACGACGCGCGGCATGCGCTGACGCGGCTCTATACGGCGCTCGACGCCGTGCCGCCGGTGGCGGCCGACGCGATCGACTGGAGCGAACCGCACGCGACGCGCTTCAAGGCGGCGATGGACGACGACCTGAACACGCCGATCGCCGTGTCGGTGCTGTTCGATCTGGCCGGCGAGGTCAACCGCGGTCGCAGCCCGCAGGCCGCGGCGCTGCTGCGTGCGCTGGCCGGCACGCTCGGGCTGCTGCAGCAGCCGCCGAGCGCCTA
>Ga0209966_1000301_pt1 | contig 16216 bp, 15 predicted proteins | sample RhisoiCoNPM_FD_187575 | JGI IMG/M metagenome (GOLD analysis project Ga0209966, IMG submission 187575) | Arabidopsis thaliana rhizosphere microbial communities from the Joint Genome Institute, USA, that affect carbon cycling - Rhizosphere... | ecosystem: Host-associated > Plants > Roots >... | reverse complement strand
CTCAACCACCTGGCGAGCCCGGCGTTCACCGCGATCCTGCCGAAGGAGGTCGAGGATCAGTTCGGCGACTTCAATCGCCCCGAGGCCATCATCGGCACCGGCCCCTTCATGCTGAAGTCGTACCAGAAGGGCGTGCGGATCGTCTGGGAGCGCAACCCCGACTACTACGTCAAGGGCCTGCCCTACGTGGATTCGGTGGAGCTCGAGATCACGCCGGACGGCAACACCCGGCTCTCGCTCCTCCGCGCGGGCAAGGTCGACTTCGGGCACATGTGGGGTTACGCGAGCGTCGAGGAAGGCAAGTCGCTCCAGAAGACCAACCCCGACCTCTCGATCACCCCGACGCAGATCATCGGCATGGGCATCATCTACATGCGCACCGATCAGCCCCCCTTCAACGACGTGCGCGTGCGGCGAGCAGTGGCGCTGGCCATCGACCGCAAGACCTGGAACGACGGGCTCTACGCGGGCGAGGCGTGCATCGACAGCGGCCCGGTGCCCTGCGCGATGAAGGAGTGGAAGATCGACCCCGCCAGGCTCGATCCCGCGAAGGCGAAGTACCTCACCGGCTACGATCCCGCCGAGGCCAGGAAGCTCCTGGCCGAGGCCGGGCACCGCGGCGGCTTCGCCACGCCCGCCTTCCACTGGCCGGGCTACGCGCCGCCCTGGCGCTCGATCTACGAGCTGGCCGCCGACAACCTGAGCAAGGTCGGCATCCAGGTCGAGCTGAAGCCCGAGGAGTACGGGAAGTACATCTCGACCACCTACCTGGGCAAGTTCGAGAAGATGGCCATCGGCCCCATCACGCCGTTCACCGAGATCGACGACTGGCTCTACGGCACCCACGCCCCCGAGCAGCCCAACAACCGCAGCCACGTGGCCGACGCCGAGCTGAACCGGATGCTGATCGCGCAGCGCCGCGAGCTCGACCCGAAGAAGCGCAAGGAGATGATCGACGAGATCCAGCGCTACCTGGCGGACAAGGCCTACTACGTCTACTTCCCCAACGGGCCCCAGTACATCTCCCACGCCCGGCACGTCAAGGGCTTCAAGCACCACGACGGCTACGGCATGGGGCTCAAGTACATGTACACCTGGATCGACCGCTGATCGGCGGCGGCCGTGCACCAGTACGTCCTGCGCCGATTCGCCCTCGCGGTGCCGACGCTGTTCCTGGTGAGCGTCATCGTGTTCGTCATGATGCGCCTCATGCCCGGCGACGTCGTCCTCCGCATGGTGGAGGGGCAGGCCTACGCCCCGACGATCGAGGCGATGCGCAAGGACCTCGGCCTGGACCGGCCCGCCTACGTGCAGTATGCGGAGTGGGTCGGAGGCATCCTCACCCGCGGTGACTTCGGCCGCTCCTACTGGACGCGCCAGCCCATCTGGGACGAGTTCGCCCGCCGCTTCCCGGTGACGCTCGAGCTGGCCGTCCTGACGATCCTGGTCTCGGTGGTGATCGGCGTCGCGATCGGCATCGTCTCCGCGGTGCGCCAGGACAGCGCCGCCGACTACGCCGGGCGCGTGCTGGCCATCCTGGCGCTCTCCGTGCCGTACTTCGGCCTGGCGGTGGTGGTGGTCGTCGTCCCGGCCATCCTGTTCAAGTGGACGCCGGTCTGGACCTACGTGCCGTTCACCGAGAATCCCCTCGCCAACCTCAAGATCATGCTGGTCCCCGCCCTCGTCTTCGGGATCACCCGGGCCGGGCCCATCATGCGCATCATGCGCTCGGCCCTGCTCGACGTCCTCCGCCAGGAGTACATCCGCACCGCGTGGTCCAAAGGCCTCCCGGAGCGCGGCATCGTGCTGCGGCACGCGCTCAAGAACGCGCTGATCCCGGTCATCAGCCTCATCGGGCTGCAGATGCCGCTCTACATCGGCGGCTCGGTGATCATGGAAACCATCTTCCGGCTGCCCGGCGTGGGGCTCTTCTTCTTCGAGGCGCTCACCCGCATGGACTATCCGGTCGTCCAGTCGGTCAACCTCATCGTGGCGACCATGGTGGTGGGCCTCAACCTGGCGATCGATCTCTCGTATGCCTTCCTCGACCCGCGCATCCGATACCGGTAGCGCGCTGGCGCTGCCCGGCGCGCCCCCGGCGGCGGCCGTCCGGGCGGCCCCGCGGCCGTGGTACCTCGACGTCTGGCCGCAGCTGCTCCGGCGCAAGCCGCTCGGCGTGGTCGGCGGCGTCATCGTGCTGGTCATGCTGGCCGCGGCCCTGGGCGCGGAGATGCTGTCGCCCTACGGCTTCGCGGAGACGAGCCTGCGCGAGCGCCTGCAGTCGGCGAGCGCCGCCCACTGGCTCGGCACCGACCACCTCGGGCGCGATCTGCTCACCCGCATCCTCTACGGCGCGCGCATCTCGCTCTACGTCGGGTTCGGGGCCATCGCGCTGGGCGCGGCGCTGGCCAGCCTCATCGGGGTCGGCTCGGCGTACTTCGGCGGCCGCGTGGATCTGTGGGCGCAGCGCGGCGTGGACGCCTGGATGGCCTTCCCCGGCCTCCTGCTCCTGATGACGATCCTCTCGCTCCTGGGCCCGAGCGTGCTCAACATCACGCTCGTGCTCGGCGTCGCCTTCGGCATCCAGAACTCCCGCGTCGTGCGGAGCGCGGCGCTCACCATCAAGGAGCTGACGTACGTGGAAGGCGCGCTCGCGCTCGGGTCCACCCACCTGCGCATCACCGCCGCCCACATCCTGCCCAACGTGCTGCCCACGATCATCGTGGTGGCGACAACCGGGCTGTCCACCGTCATCCTGACCGAGGCGAGCCTGTCCTTCCTCGGCCTCGGAGTGCCGCCGCCCTACCCGACCTGGGGCGGCATGCTGTCGCTGGCCGGGCTCGACCACATGTACCAGGCGCCCTGGCTCGCGATCTACCCGGCGGCGGCGCTGTCGCTGGCGGTCTTCGGGTTCAACATGCTGGGTGACGCGCTCCGGGATCTGCTCGACCCGCGCCTGCGCGGCGGGGGCTGACCCGCCGGCGCGACACGGCGCCGTAACGCTGTGGCCATTTTCTGCGGGGCGGTTGGCTCGGCTTCTACGGAAAGGGAAGCGCTGCGGTGACGTCGGTCTTGCTGAAATCCGGGCCCTTGACGATGCCGGCGCGGCGGATCAGCGTATCGAACTGGCCTCGGCCGCCAGCATTGGTCTGCGCCTCGACGACGACCGCGGCCTCGACGAAGTTGCCGGCGGAAACGCGCATCGTGTCGGCCTCGGCAAGGGCGCGAGCGTAACGTTCGGCGTCGGGCTCATCGAACAGGATGGCGAGCAGCGCCGAAGTGTCCACGATCATCGGGGAAGGCCCCTGTCGTCATAGAGCAGGTCGGCGTGATCGACTGGCTCGCCCTTGAGGGTTCCGGCGCAGCGGCGGCCAATCGCAAGCAACTCGGCGGCGGTAGCCTCGGGCCGCTTGCGGCGGCGGACGCGTTCGAGGCGCTCCCGCAGGGCCTCGGTCACCGCGCGGGTCATGGTTTCGCCGGTTTCCTTGGCAAGTGCCCGGGCTAGATGGTGGGCTTCGGCGTCTTTGATGTTCAGGGACATGGCGGCGTCACGAACTCCCCTGGTAGAACAGTTTCTACCTGTCCTCAGACTGCCAGATAAGCGCGTGTGATGCCAAGCGTATCCTCTTTTCCCGGGGTGAAGTCTGGGTGGTGCCTGCCGGGCGCAGCCCGGTGCTTTATCCGGACGCTGCTCGGCCCCTTCGCGTAGTCGAGCTCATTCGCCGCGGCGCGCCGGCACGGTGAACGTGAACGTCGAGCCCTGCCCGACCTGACTCTTGACCCAGATCTTGCCCCCGTGGAGCTCGATGAACTTCCGCGATAGCGCCAGGCCAAGCCCGGTGCCTTCCACCTTCTTGTCGGCCGGCCCCACCTGCCGAAACTCCTCGAACACCGCCTCCCGATCCTCCGGCGCGATGCCGACTCCTGTGTCGTTGACCGAGACCTCAACGGAGCCGTCCGCCGGCTTCACCCCGACTTCGATCCGGCCGCCCTCGGGGGTGAACTTGATCGCATTCGAGAGCAGGTTGAGGAGCACTTGGCGGATCTTTCGCTCGTCACCCTGGACCTCACCAAGCCGATCGTCGATGGTGGTGTGCAGTGCGATGCTCCTGCGCGCGGCCCGCTCGCGGACCAGGGTCAGCGCATTGTCGATGGCCATCGTCAGGTCGAAGTCCGTCACCTCGAGGTCCATGCGCCCCGCTTCGATCTTGGACAGGTCGAGGATGTCGTTGATGAGGGCGAGGAGGTGCTGCCCGGAGGCGTGGATGTCCTTCAGGTACTCGTCCTGCTTCTCGTTCAGCTCGCCGAACATTCGTGCGCTGAGCACCTCGGAGAACCCGATGATCGCAATGTCGGTATCCCCCGAAATCGACCTGTGCGTGCGTTCACGACTGTCCAAGGAACCGGGTGCGGTACAGATTGAGGAACTCGGGCATGTCGTTACTCGATCACCTGATCCGCCCGCTGTAGGAGCGACGGCGGGATCGTCAGCCCGAAGGCCTTGGCCGTCTTGAGGTTGATGACCAGGTCGAACTTGGTGGCCTGTTCGACCGGCAGGTCGGCCGGCTTGGCACCCCTGAGAATCTTGTCCACTAAATACGCTGCGCGGCGGTACATCTCGACGAGGTTCGGACCATAGGACATGAGGCCGCCTGCGGCCACGAACTCCTGCATTCCATACATTACCGGAAGGCCGTTAGTGGCAGCCAGGGCCAAGAGCCGTTCCTGGTTCGCGATAACCACGAGATCTCGTAACACAACGAGACCCTCTACGTGAGCGTCGCGGGCTGCTCGAACCGCACCCTCGAACTCTTCGCCACTCTGCACGTTGACGGGTATGAGCTGTAGGCCCAGTGCTCGGGCCGGTGCTTGGCTGGCGGTCAAAATTGGGCCATAGACGGGGTTCGCGGGATTCACCACCACTCCGACGTGAACAATCCTTGGGACTACTTGCTTGAGCAGCTCCAGCTGTTTGCCGATCGTCTCCTCTGTGATGAATGTGGATCCGGTCACATTCCCACCCGGCCGCGCGAGGCTTTGGACCAGGCCCACCCCGACCGCGTCGCCAACCCCGGCGAAAACGATTGGGATGGTGGTGGTTGCCTTTTTTGATGCTAAGGCCGCTGGGGTGCTCCAGGAGGCGAAGAGGACGTCCACTCGCTGTCTGACCAGGTCGGCCGTGAGCCCCGACAACCTATCGTATCGCCCCTCCGCCCAGCGATACGCGAACGCGACGTTGCGTCCCTCTACGTAGCCCAACTCACGCAACGTCTGCCGGAATGCCTCGAAGGATGGGCCCGCGCCGAATGCAGAGGCAAATGGTGACACCACGCCGACCCGCCGGATTCTTCCTACCGGCTGCGCCTCGGCCGCAAGCGGCGCGGCGAGGAGGCTGCCAGCCACGGTCCCAAGGAATGCCCGGCGGTTCATCACTCGATTACCTGGTCCGCCCGCTGCAGGAGCGACGGGGGGATCGTCAGGCCAAGCGCACCGGCGGCACCCTTGTTGATGGTCAGCTCGAAGCGAGTGGGCTGCTCCACGGGAAGCTCACTCGGTCGCGCACCCTTGAGGATCTTGCTCGCGTAGAACGCGGCCCGCTCGTACAGGTCCGGCATGTGAGGGCCATACGCGAGGAGGCCGCCTCCTTGCACGAAGAGCCGGTCCGGACCAGCCGTGGGGATCCGATGCTGCAGGGCGAACAGCATGATCTCTCTCCCCAGTGCCGCCGTGACGTTGTCGAAGAGGAGCAGGCCGTCGGGACGTGTGGCCGTCGAGCCAAAGGCCTGATCGAGGTCCCGAAATGTCGCGATACTGAAACCGGAAAGCTGGACGCCGAGCGAGTCGGCGACGCGTTGGAGGCGGGCGGTCCGGTCCAAATGCTGGTCGAGCGAGGAGTGCCACAGCGCGGCCACCCGGGTGAGCCTGGGGTTGATCTCCCTCAGAAACTCAATCCGCTTGGCGGCGATCTGGGCAAGGGGCACGCTCAGGCCGGTCACGTTGGCGCCTGGTCGACCGAGGCTCGCGATGAGTCCCTCGTCCACGGCGTCGGCGACATTGAGCATGACGATTGGCGTGCTCGTCGTGGCCTCGCGGGCAACCCGGGTCGCCTCGTTCCCGACCGTGAGAACGACGTCCACCTTGCGTTGAACGAGTTTCCTGGCTGCCTCGGGCAGCCGATTGTGGCCGACTCCGACGGCACTCACGTCGAGCGAGGCATTCCGGCCGAAGACGTATCCACCCCGCTCGAGGCCAGCGAGGAAGGCGCGGTCCACGTCAAAGACCAGATTTGGAAGACCCGAGCAGGCGCCCGGGCAGAGAAAGGCCACCTTCGGTATCGGCTGCGCCTCGGCGACGAGCGGCGCGGCGAGCACGCTGCCGGCCAAGGTCCCGAGGAACGCGCGTCGCTCCATGGCGACCTCTCGTCTGGCCGTACCTCGCTAGTAGGCGACAGGGACGGCCAGCGGGCCGACCTTACATCAGCACGGCGGCCTGTGGACTACTTTTCCCCCGTGGGCTCCCAGCCGCGCTCGCCCTCTCGGTAGTTCGGCTGTTTCACCTTCAACCAGGTTAACGTGCGCCCGCCCTTGTAGGGCGACGCTCCGTCCTTGGCGACGATGCCCCAGACCCGGCCGCAACCGCCTGCGCCCACGCGTCAAGCCCATTCGCGGCCAGCCGCCGAGCCGGGAAGATCAGCGTATGGTCGCTCTCCACGACGGCTTCCAGTTCGGCTCGCCGCTCTCGAAGCGGGACCGGTGTCAATCCAGAGGTCGCGGGTTCAAGTCCCGTCGAGCCCGCCAATCAAGCATTTCCAAGGTGGTGGCCGCCGATCTTTCCGCCACTTGGCGGACGCTCGATGTCCGCGGTTGGCTGAATCGTCACCGGAACTGTCACCGAGTGCCCCATCCCAGGGGGCGTGTCCTGGCACGGCGACGTCGGGTCAAAGAGCCGCGGATCGCTGGCGAATACGCCATCCTGGCGCCCAGGTCTGCTAGCGCTACAGGGCTCCCGGTCTCGGCTGCGCCAGTGGCTGGTTCGAGGCGAGGCCGTGGGCATCAGCGCAGTGAGCTGGACCGAGTTCCTGTGTGGGTCGGTCCAGGGCCATGCGATCGAGCTCGCCGCTCGGGTCGTGGAGGAGCCGGTGGCTCTCCTCGCCGTGGACGCCGCCGCCGCCGCCAAGCTCTTCAACCTCGGCGGCCGCCGAGAACAGGGGACATCTGACTTCGGTGTTTTCGGGACAACGCACTTCGGTCTTGACACTGGCCACCATCATCGGGGTCGGCTCGGCCTACTTCAGCGGCCGCGTGGACCTCTGGGCGCAGCGCGGCGTGGACGCCTGGATGGCCTTCCCGGGCCTCCTCCTGATGACGATCCTCTCGCTCCTGGGCCCGAGCGTGCCCAACATCACCCCCGTGCTGGGGCCCGCGGCCTTCTTCATCTCCGCAAGATCTGTGCGAGTCGTCGCTTCATCCGGGCGGCCCATCCGACGGCGCGGTAGAACGGGCCGAGCCGATCCAGCTTCTCGTTGATCTCGCCGATGAACGCCCGGTTCACCGGCCGGGCTTCCGTCCGTCTCGGCTCGCTCGCGAAGAAGGCATTGTCCGGGTTGATGCGTTCCGCCAGCCCGTGCCGGACGAGGAACGCTTCATATCGGTCGTATCTCGCGGCGAAGCCACGGTTGAATGCGCGGTAGTCCGTCCGGGCATAGAGCTCGTACAGCCGCTCTCTGTCGTAGACGCCCTTCGCGACGAACGGGATCTCATGAAACTCCGCCAGCTCCCGCGTCCGCGAATCACGGGCGCAGACGACCGCGGGGATACCGGCCAGGATCGCCATGATGTTTCCATGGATCCGCGACCCGAAGGAGAAGCTGAACCGGTTCTCCATCAGGAAGCTCCGCCATTCCGGCACATCGTGGAAGAGCCGGACGCGGTCTGCGCCCATCATCCGGAACATGAACGCTCCATGGCGCTCGATCAGCCTGACCATGTCCCGCAGGCCCAGGTCGTGCTCTTCCCGAAACGCGGGGTCATCGAGAAAGCGCAAGAAATCTCCCTGATCGATGAACGGCACGTCGCGATGCTCCTGCAGCAGCGGCTCGACCAGCTCCAGCCGCCCGTTCACCACCGGCCGGAACGCGGCACGCGGCACTTTCTCCGCGGGGATGCGCAGGTCCCTGCCGCATTGATACAGGGACGGGCAGCCCGTCACCTCCGCGGTGTGGTAGCCCATGCGGTCGAAAAACGCCTTGGTGAAATATCCCCGCAGGGCGAACTCTCCGCCGGTCGCGTAGACGCTGTCCATGAACCGGCAGGCCGGGGTCCGGATGGTCTCCGCCAGCTCGTCCAGCGCGTCGTAGGAGTCTGCCTGCGCACCGCAGGCGACGATGTACATCGGGATCTTCAATCCCTTCCACGCGCGGACGTGATCCTCCATGATCCGCACGAACAGAAAGCCGAAGACATTGGCGTGCGGCCGTATGACGGCATCGAAATGGTCGTTGATGTACTCCACGCTCATCTCGTCCGTCAGGAACTCGACGTGGTTGCCCGGGGTGAGCAGCGTGGAGACCAGTCCCTGGAACCACACGTTGTTGCCGGTGTTGAGGTGATCCAACTTCCGCGTCTTCCACGGGCTGCCGGTATCCTGCACCCCGTGCAGGTCGAATTCCCCCTCGGGCCCGATCGATCGCGCGATCAATATCCGTCGCATGTCTTTGCCTCGAACGGCCCGACTCTTCGACCCGATGGCGGCCGGACTCGCTGGGGTAGAACTTCGCGATCGCGCGGAGTCGAAGTAGACCGGCCCGGGCTCGGTTCCGCGGCCGGGGTGCTCACCGGTCGCGATTGTCGCTCACGACGTCCTCCACGGACGTGCCGCGTACCGGCTGATCGAGATGCAGCTCCCGGATCGAGATCTGCTTCATGTGTGACATGGTTACACATGAGTCGACGCCCTGGCGGTGGCATCGTAGCCCGCGATTGCGGGCGATCACAAGTATCTCCCTTCCCGGCTCCCGATGATTCGGTGGCAGGTGCCGAGCCCCTCACCGGGTCTCGGCCGCCCGACGTAGATTTGCCATCGTTGTGACAACGGTCGAGTGATCGGGGCGCACGGTGAGCTCGGAGCTCGAGCACTTCACCTTCCTTCGCGAACATACCGCGGATCCGGCAAGGCCGTTCAGCGGCTCGGCGTCCGTCCGGGGCAGGCCGCCGCCCCGTCCAGTGCTACGATCCTCGGCATGACGTGCCCGCGCTGCCAGCAGGACAATCCGGCCCACGCCCGCTTCTGCCTCGGGTGCGGCAGCCGCCTGGCGCTGGCCTGCGCGGCCTGCGGCGCCGAGCTGCCCGGCACCGCCCGCTTCTGTCTGCACTGCGGCCAGGCCGTCGACACGGTCACGGCTGCGAAGGGATCGGCCGCGCCCGAGGCATACATCCCCCGGCACCTGGCGGAGAAGATCCTCACCTCGAAGAGCGCGCTGGAGGGCGAGCGCAAGCAGGTCACGGTGCTCTTCGCGGACCTCAAGGGCTCGATGGAGCTGCTGGCCGACCGCGATCCGGAAGAAGCGCGGAAGATCATCGACCCGGTCCTCGAGCTGATGATGGAGGCCGTCCACCGCTACGAGGGGACCGTCAACCAGGTGATGGGCGACGGCATCATGGCGCTGTTCGGGGCGCCGCTGGCGCACGAGGACCACGCGACGCGGGCCTGCTACGCCGCGCTGCGGATGCAGAACGCGGTCGCGCGCTACGCCGAGGCCGTCCGCAAGCGACACGGGGCCGACGTGCAGATCCGGGTCGGACTCAACTCCGGCGACGTCGTGGTGCGGTCGATCGGCAGCGACCTGCACATGGACTACACCGCGGTGGGCCAGACGACGCACCTGGCCGCGCGGATGGAGCAGCTTGCCCGGCCCGGCACCACCCTCATCACCGAGGCCACGCTCCGGGGAGCCGAGGGGTTCGTCCAGGTGAAGGCACTCGGGCCCACGCCGATCAGAGGCCTGGCCGAGCCGGTGCCGGTCTACGAGGTCGTGGGCGCCGGCCCCGTCCGCACGCGCCTGCAGGCCTCGCTGGCGCGCGGGCTCACGCGTTTCGTCGGACGCGACGCGGAGGTCGATCAGCTCCGCCGGGCGCTCGAGCAGGCCGGCAGCGGCCGGGGGCAGATCGTGGCGGTGGTGGGCGAGCCCGGGGTCGGCAAGTCGCGCCTGTTCTTCGAGTTCATCCACTCGCACCGGACCGAGGGCTGGCTGGTGCTCGAGTCGAGCTCGGTGTCCTACGGCAAGGCGACGCCGTACCTGCCGATGATCGACCTGCTGAAGGGCTACTTCAAGATCGCGGAGCAGGACGACATGCGTGCAGTGCGAGCCAAGGTGACCGGCAACGTCCTCACCCTGGACGAGGGGTTGAAGGACAACGTGCCGCCGCTCCTCTGGGTGCTCGACGCGCTCCCGAAGGATCACGAGTTCATGGGGCTCGACGCGGCGGTGCGCCGCACGCGGACGCTCGAGGCAGTCAAGCGCGTGCTGCTCCGGGAGAGCCGCACCCAGCCCCTGCTCCTGGTCTTCGAGGATCTCCACTGGATCGACGCCGAGACCCAGGCACTGCTCGACTCGCTCGTCGAGAGCCTGCCGACCACGTCGATTCTGCTCGCGGTGAACTACCGGCCCGAATACCAGCAGCCCTGGGGCAACAAGAGCTACTACCGGCAGCTCCGGATCGACGCCCTGCCGCCCGACAGCGCCCGTGCCCTTCTGGACACGCTGCTGGGCGACCAGCCGGCGCTGCACCCGATCCGGCGCCTGCTCATCGAGCGGACGGAGGGCAACCCGCTCTTTCTCGAGGAGAGCGTGCGCGCCCTCGTCGAGCTGGAGGTGCTCGTCGGGGAGCGTGGCGCGTACCGGCTCGGCAAGGATCCCGGCGCGATCCAGATCCCGGCGACCGTCCAGGCAATCCTGGCCGCGCGCATCGACCGGCTGCCCGCCGACGACAAGCGCCTCCTCCAGGTCGCATCGGTCATCGGCAAGGACCTGCCGTGGAGCCTGCTCCTCGAGACCGCCGAGCAGGCCGAGGACGACCTGCGGAGCGGCCTCGCCCGTCTGCAGGCGGCCGAGTTCATGTACGAGGCAAAGCTCTTCCCCGATCTCGAATACACCTTCAAGCACGCGCTCACCCACGAGGTAGCCTACGGGAGCCTGCTGCACGACCGGCGCCGCGCGCTCCACGGCCAGATCGTCGCCGCGATCGAGCGCCTCTACGCGGATCGGCTGAGCGAGCATGGCGACCGCCTCGCCCACCACGCCTTCCGGGGCGAGATGTGGGAGAAGGCGCTGCACTATCTCCGGGAGATGGGCTCGTCCGAGTCCCAGCCGAGCATCGACGCCTTCATGGGCGGTGCGGAGAGTGCCGGTCACCGGTGGTTCCGTGGAGAGTACGAGCGCGCCCTGATGCTGGCCCTCCGCGAGCGTGGGTTCGCCGCCAGCTTCGCGAACTTCGGGTGGACGATCCTCTCCAACTACCGCCTCGGGCAGATCTACCACTCACTCGGCGACTATCCGAAGGCGACGGAGGCGCTCACCCGCACCGTGACGCTGCTCGAAGGCGACCTCAAGCGCCAGCGGTTCGAGATGGCCGGCCTACCGGCGGTGCTGGCCCGGGTCTGGCTGGCATTCTGCGCCGCCGAATGCGGGAACGCGAGCGAGGCGGCTGCGCTCAGCGAGGAGGCGACGGCCATCGCCGAGGGGGAAGATCACGCCTACAGCCTCGTCATCGCTCACGCGGGAACGGGCATGCTACGCAATCATGAAGGGAATCACGAGAGCGCGATCGGACCGCTGGAGCGAGGGCTCGTGACCGTCCGACTGTTTGACATCCCGTTCCTGTTCCCGCTCATCGCCGCCCCGCTCGGCCGGGCCTACGCGCTGACCGGGCGGATGGAGGAGGGACTCCGGCTGCTGGAGGATGCCGTCGAGCGGGCCGAGAACATGCAGTGGGTGGCCAACCACCCGCGCCGGCTCGTGTGGCTCGGCGAGACCTACGCGCTGGCTGGCGATGCAAGTGCCGGGCGGCGCATCGGAACCCGCGCGCTGGAGCTGGCTCGCCGGCTGGGCGAGCGCGGCCACGAGGCTTACGCCCTGCGGCTGCTGGGCCAGATCGCGGCGAGCGGTCCCGCGCCGGATCTCGAGCAGGCGAGCGCGTACTACGTGGAAGGGCTCGCGCTCGCGCAGACGCTCGGCATGCAGCCGCTGGCGGCGGCGCTCGCTAGCTCCCTTCCTTCACCTCGATGATCTCGTCGGCGATGGCACCGTGCGCCTCCCGGTGAACGGCCTCCGCGGCCGCCTTGCTGGGAGCCTGGACCAGGCAGAAGACCTTGCCGGTGCCCTCGTCGAACCAGTACTTCAAGTAGTTGACGCCGTGCTTGTGCTGGCACTCCAGGTCCTTGCGATGAGCGTCCGCGAGACCCTCCGTGGTCAGCCCGTCGATCTTGTAGTGCACGTCGAGGTAGAGCGGCATGTCATGGCCTCCCTTGTCCTCGATTAGTATCGGACCGTACCGAGAGTTGTCAACGAGCGGGCCGGACCGGCGTTAGCAAGGCGGAGTGGCGAGCCTGGAAAGGGCATCGACGGCATGTCAGAGACGAGCGACCAGCTGCTCCGCGGGTTCCAGGCGCAGGAGAAGCGCTTCCTGGAGCGACGCTTCCCGCTGCGCTTCGCGTCCGAGAACCCGACGCTGCGCGAGCTGTACCGCCAGGCCAAGCGGCTGCGCTGGAATCCCGAGACCGACATCGCGTGGAGCCGCTTCGATCCGGCGGCGTACCCGCCGGCCGTGCGCGAGGCCGCGCGGCTGGTGTGGAGCCGCCGCGCCTGGGGCACGTACCCGGGGCTGGGCGAGAACACCGCGCTGCTGATCCGCTTCTGCCTCGAGTCCGGCGCGGCCGGGATGGACGCCAAGCTGTTCCTGTCCTTCCGTCCCGCCGAGGAGGCCAAGCAGCTCGAGGCGTGCTTCCTCTTCGCGCGACGCCTGGGCGGCTACGAGTCGACGCCCGCCCCGGCGGTCGCGCGGGCGAGCAACCAGCCGTTCGCCCAGATGGCGCTCGATCCGGACGTGTCGGTGGAGTCGGTGGTGGCCGCGCTCGGCGCTCTGGACGACCAGCTCGATCTCGACCTGTGCCTGGGCCACCTCCAGCACACCCGCGACGAGACCGCGCGGCAGATCTTGCGGCTGATCGCCGGCGACAAGCAGCGCCACGTGCTGTTCGCGTGGACGCTGCTGGGCGACCGGCTGCCCGGCCTCGACCCGGCGGGACGCGCCGCCGTGGGCGCGACGGTTCGCGATATGCTCGAGCGCGTGATCCTGGCTGGCTACCGGAACACGTGGCTGCTGCCCGCGGAGGCCCGCGGGCCGCTGCTCGCCGCCGAGGCCCTCACCGCCCAGCACGGCCTCGGCGCCTCCACCGTCGCGCAGGAGCAGGCGGTGGTCCGCGCCACGCTCGCCCAGGTGCGGGAGCGGCTCGCCGGCTGGAACGTCACGCTGCCCCACGTCGATCATCCGGAGCTCGGACGCGCATGACGCGCCGTCCAGGCCCCGCGACCAGGAGGATCCCGTCATGAGCAGCTATCTCACCGAGACCCGCTATCCGCTCGAGCTCGCCTCCGCCATGCCCGACGTCTGGGAGCTGTGGCAGCGGGCCAAGACGCTCGAGTGGGATCCCGAGACGGACATCCCCTGGGAGGAGCTGCACCCGGAGCGCTATCCCGAGGCGCAGATCATGGCCGCGCGGCTGCACTGGAGCCGCCGGACCTGGGGCGAGTACGGCGCCATCTCGGAGAGCCCGGCCCTGCTGCTGCGCTTCTGCCTCGAGAACCGGCTGCCGGACCTGCGCTTCTTCTTCACCATGCGCACGCAGGAGGAGGGTCGGCACGCCGAGGCGTCGTGGCTCATGGCCGAGCGGCTTGGCGGCTACTTCCCCCAGCCGCAGAATCCGCCGACCGTGACCGCGGTGGGCACCCACGGCGTGCGGCGAATGGCCTTCGACCCGGACACGTCGCTGGAAGGCATCTTCGCGAGCCTGGTCTGCGCGGCGGAGGAGATCCTGATCGACGCTTTCAAGGCCACCGTGCACAAGGCCACGAACCCGGCGGTGCGCCGGCTGATGGAGCTGATCCTGCGCGACGAGGTGCGGCACATCGCGTTCGGGTGGCAGTGTCTCGACGCGTGGGCGCCCCACTTCACCCCGGATACCGTCAAGAACATCGAGCGCGCGGTGACCCAGATGATCCAGAACGTCGAGTTCAACGGCTACCGCAACCTCTGGCTGGCCATCGAGGGCGGCACCGCCACGCCGCTCGAGATCGACGCCGACCGCGTGGCCTGCGAGGCCGGCCTCGGCGGCACCACCCCCGAGGACGAGATGCGCATCGTCCCGCAGTTCATCCGGAAGATCCGCGCGCGGATGGCCCCGTGGGGCGTGAGCCTGCCGATGTTCGACCACCCGAAGCTCGGCAAGGTCTAGCGCAGGACGCGTGCGGCCCGCTCCGTTCGACTACGTCGCGCCGCGGACGGTGGACGAGGCCCTCGATCTCCTCGCGCGCCACGGGGACGAGGCCAAGGTCCTGGCCGGCGGCCAGAGCCTGGTGCCGATGATGAACATGCGCCTGGTGCGGCCCGCGGTCGTGGTGGATCTCAACCGCGTCGCCACGCTCGGCGCGCTGCGGGAGGACGCGGGCGGGCTGCGCCTCGGCGCGCTGGTGCGCCAGCACGCGCTCGAGCGCGACGGGCGCGTGGCCCGCGCGGCTCCTCTCCTCGCGGAGGCCGCGCCGCTGATCGGGCACCTCGGCACGCGGGCCCGCGGCACCGTCGGGGGCAGCCTGGTCCACGCCGATCCCGCCGCCGAGCTGCCGGCCTGCATGATCGCGCTGGACGCGGTCTTTCACCTGCAGAGCGCCCGGGGCGCGCGGGCGTGCCGCGCCGGCGACTTCTTCCGGGGGCTCCTGACCACTGCGCTCGAGCCCGATGAGCTGCTGGTGGAGATCGAGCTGCCCGGGCCCTCCGCCTCGCCCGGGCCCGCTGCGCCGCCCGGGTCCGCCGCGCGGCGCACCGGGCACGGCTTCGCCGAGGTGGCGCGGCGGCACGGGGACTTCGCGCTCGTCGGGGCGTGCGCGGTGGTCGCACTGGATGCCGGCGGCGTCTGCCGGCAGGCGCGGCTCGTGATGTTCGGCGCGGGGGATCGCCCGCATCTGGCGCGCGCGGCGGCGGCGCTGGTCGGCGAGCGACCCGGGGCGGCGCGGCTCGCCGAGGTGGGGCGCGCGGAAGCCGGCGAGATCGAGGCGCGGGACGATCTGCATGCCAGCGCGAGATACCGGCGTCACGTCGCGGCGGGGCTGGCGGCGCGGGCGCTCGGGCAGGCGGTCGCGCGGGCGGAGGCGGCGTGACGACACGCGGGGCCGTCGCGCACGACATCGCGGTGACGGTGAACGGCGTCGCGCGCCGGGCGCGCGTGATCCCGCGGATGCTGCTGGCGGATGTGCTGCGTGAGGAGTGGGGGCTCACGGGGACGCATCTCGGGTGCGAGCACGGGGCGTGCGGGGCGTGCACCGTGCTGGTGGATGGGGAGCCTGCGCGGGCTTGCCTCATGTTCGCGGTGCAGGCGGATGGATCGCGCGTGGAGACTGTCGAGGGGCTCGTTGACGGGGATGGCGGGTTGCACCCGCTGCAGGAGGCGTTCCGGAGCCGCCACGCGCTGCAGTGTGGGTTCTGTACGCCGGGGATCTTGATGACGCTGGTCGCGTATCTGCGGGTTCATCCTGCGCCGTCGGAAGCTGAGATTCGGGAGGCGCTGTCGGGGAATCTGTGTCGGTGTACGGGGTATCAGCACATTGTGCAGGCGGTGTTGGAGGTGGCGGGCGGGCCCCTCACCCCGCCCTCTCCCCGGAGGGGAGAGGGAGAGCGCGCGTGAAGTTCGTCGGAGATCGGTATTTGCGGAAGGAGGACCCGCGGCTGCTCACCGGGCGCGGGCGCTACGTGGGGGATATCGCGCTGCCCCGCATGCTCCACGCGGTGCTCCTGCGGAGCCCGCATGCTCACGCACGCATCGTGCGCGTGGATGCCGACCGCGCCCGGGCGCATCCGGGCGTGGTGGACGTCGTGACCTTCGCCGAGCTCGGGTCCGCGGGGCGCGCGCTGCCGATCGTCCCCCCGCACGCCGACCTGCGGGGGCGGAA
>Ga0209966_1000299_pt1 | contig 16388 bp, 16 predicted proteins | sample RhisoiCoNPM_FD_187575 | JGI IMG/M metagenome (GOLD analysis project Ga0209966, IMG submission 187575) | Arabidopsis thaliana rhizosphere microbial communities from the Joint Genome Institute, USA, that affect carbon cycling - Rhizosphere... | ecosystem: Host-associated > Plants > Roots >... | reverse complement strand
TCGCGGGAGCCCGCAAGGCCGGTATCCCCATCTGCCAGAACGGTGGGGCCAACTCCGTGGCCGTTTCCGAGCACGCCGTGCTGCTGATCCTGTCCGTCTACCGGAAGATCGCCGCCTTCCATCAGAACGTGGCCGCGGGACGCTGGCACGCGGGCATCCCCCGCATCGTCGACGTCTTGGAGCTCGAGGGGAAGACCGCGGGCATCGTGGGTCTCGGCAACATCGGCGAGAAGACGGCCCGCCGTCTCCGGGCGTTCGACTGCAACCTCGTCTACTTCGACATCGCCCGGCGCAGCGCCGAGGAAGAGCAGACGCTGGGCGTGCGCTTCGTGCCCTTCGAGACCCTGCTCGAGATCTCCGATGTGGTGAGCCTCCACGTGCCCCTGAACGACAGCACCCGCCACATGATCGACGCCAAGGCCCTCGGCCGGATGAAGCAGAAGTCCATCCTCATCAACACCTGCCGCGGCCCGGTGGTGGACGAGCCGGCCCTGCACACCGCGCTCACCACCGGGGTCATCGCGGCGGCCGGGCTCGACGTGATGGTCGAAGAGCCCCCGATCGCCAACCACCCGCTGTTCGCGCTCGAGAACGTGACGTTCACGCCGCACACCGCGGGCCCGACCTGGGACAACTGGTTCAAGGCCTTCCGCAACGCGTTCGACAACGTGCAGCGGGTGGCGCGCGGCGAGCGGCCGCTCTGGGTCATCCCGGAGCTGCGCTAGGCCGGGGAGTCCTGGCGGGGTGAAGCGGGCGGGCTCCCGCCGGACGGGCGCCGCGACGGGACTGTTCCTCACCGGTCTGCGTCGCGGCGGCCGGCCGCGAGAGCCCGATCGCTTTCCGCTCTCGCTGTCGATCTTCCGCTCGCTCGAGCGCCTCGACTTTCGGGCCCGCGTCACCTTCCTGGTCGGCGAGAACGGCTGCGGCAAGTCGACCCTGCTGGAAGGCCTGGCCGCCGGGACCGGCGCGGTGGCCGCGGGCGGACGCGATCTCGAGCGCGATCCCACCCTGGCCGCGGCGCGGGTGTTCGCGGGCGCCTTCCGCCTCCAGCGCGCACGTCATCCTCGCGTGACCTTGTTCCTGCGCGCGGAGGACGTGTTCGGCTTCACCCTGCGCGTCCGCGACCAGATGGACGGGCTGCGCGGCGTCGAGGACGAGCTGCGCGCCGCGCTCCCCGAAGGCTCCTGGGGTCAGCGGCTGGCGGTGGGCGCGGCGGCCAAGGAGCGGGCGGCGCTGGCGCGCCGGTACGGGCCCGATCCGGACGCGCGCTCCCACGGCGAGACGTTCCTGCACCTGCTGCAGCAGCGGCTGCAGCCGCGCGGCCTCTACTTCCTCGACGAGCCCGAGACGCCGCTGTCGCCCACGCGCGTGCTCGCGCTGCTCGCCATCCTGCGAGACCGCACCGCCCAGGACTGCCAGTTCGTCATCGCCACCCACTCGCCGATCCTCATGGCGCTCCCTCACGCGCAGCTGCTGCTGCTCGAGGGCGGCACCATCGCCCCGATCGCCTACGAGGACGTCGAGCACGTGCGCATCACGCGCGCGTTCCTCGACGATCCGAGCAACTTTTTGCGTCGGCTCTGACCCGTCGTTTGACTTGCACCCCGACCGCCACGACAATAGGGCCGATGAAGTGGCCCAGTTCGCGATCCGTGGCGTTCATCTGGCTGCTCGCCGCGCTCAGCCTGATCGGCTGGCTGATCGTGAACCTCGACACCGCGGGGTGGATCATCCTCACGCTCACGGTGGGGCTGATGGCGTTCGAGCTGACGCGGCGGGGCAACGGGCAGGGGGCGCCCCCGCCGGACGGGCCCACCGGCTAGACGACCGTCAGAAGTGCCCGCCCGGCAGCGGCTCGGCGGCGCGGCGCAGCGCCTCGCGAATCAGGGGCAGGAACAGCATCACGATGAAGACGAGCGTCGCCAGCCAGATTCCCACCTGAACCAGACGCGCCCGTCGAGCCGGTGGCGGCATATCGGCCGGAGCGTAGTCCCGGCGATCGCGCGCGTCAAGCCACCGAGGAGTTGCCTTCGCGTATCTCGATGGTTACACTACGCGACATGGTGTGGACAGTGGGAACGACCGCCGGGTGGATGCGCGCCGGTGCGAGCCTGGCCGCCACCCTCGCGCTCGTCACCCTGCCGATCGAGTTCAGCATCCACCTCGCCGAGTATCCGGTGGTCGCGCCGCCGCGCGTGGTCACCTTCCTCATCATCGGCTCCTGCATGCTGCTCGTCTTCTCCGGCCTCGGGCTCCGTCGTCTCGAGGCCGAGCGGGTGACGCGCGAGCAGCCCACGCTCGGCACCTAGAGCGGCCGGCGGTGGGCGCGCTGAGCCGCACCCTTCGCTACCTGGGCCTGGCCGGCGCCGATCCGGAGTCGCTGGCCGCCGATCTGGCCGCCCATCGCGACGCGCGCGGCGGGCCGGCCGCGATCGGCGAGCGCATCGCCTTCCGGGGCGAGGTATCCGGCGAGGGCGATTTCCACATCGCGGGCCGATTCGAGGGCGACATCAACGTGACCGGGCGCGTACTGGTGGGCGAGGGCGCCGACGTGGACGCCAACATCAACGCGCGCGCGATCGTGGTGGGCGGCACCGTGCGCGGCAACCTGTCGGCCTCGACGCGCGTGGAGATCCTGCCCACCGGCGTGCTCACCGGCACGCTGCGCACCGGCAGCTTCTCGGCCGCCGACGGCGCCGCGGTCAAGGGCGAGATCTGGATCGAGCGGCCCGGCGAGGCGGTGCCGGAGCGCCGGCCGTGACCGACCTCGCCGAGGTCCTGGGCTCGCGCGGAGCGCGGCTCGGCTTCAAGATCGCCGGCGTGGTGGTCGTGGTCGCGGTGCTGGTGCTCGCGGTCTGGCTCTGGATGCGCACCGAGGACGCCCGCGGCCAGGCCGCGCTCGCCGCCTCCGCGGACGTGGTGCAGCAGGCCGACGGGCCGCTGGCCACCGGCGACGCGCGCCAGAAAGCCGTCGCCGCGCTCCAGCAGGTGCTGGCACAGCACGGGCGCACATCGGCCGCGCCGGTGGCCGCCTATCAGCTCGGCAACCTGCAGTATCAGTCCGGCGACTACGCGGCCGCCCGCGGAGCCTACGAGCTGGCGCTGGCCAAGGGCGCCACGGGCAGCGTGCGCACGCTCGCGGCCTCCGGGGTCGGCTACACGTGGGAGGCGCAGAAGAACTACGCCAACGCGGTGACCGCCTACGAGGCGCTCGTCCGGCAGGAGAGCCCGCGACAGTTCTTCTTCGAAGAAGCCCTGATCGACCTGGCCCGGGCGCAGGCGCTGGCCGGCAAGCCCACCGACGCCGTCGCCACCTACGAGCGCCTGCTCAAGGAGGCCCCGGACACGCGGCGGGCGGCCGACGTCCGGGCGAGGATCGCCGACCTTCAGACGAAGCGCCCGTAGCCACCATCGCTCTCGGGAGCCAGGCATCGAGTCGCCGTAGCGTGCGTCCGGTTCAAGTCCGATAAGGGACATTATGTCAACTTCACCACGAAGCCCGCGACGCACCGTGCGCTATCTGGCCCTGATCTACCTGGCCCCCGGCCAGCGTGAGGGACTGCGCCGCTACGAGCGCAGTGTCCTCCCCGTCTTCAAGCGCCACGGCGGCGCGTTCGAGCGCATCTGGACCCCGGTCGGGCCCGACGCGGCGCCCGACGCCGAAGCGCCCGACGAGATCCATCTGCTGCGCTTCGATCGCGAGGACGGGCTCGAGGCCGCGCGGCGGGATCCGGAAATGCAGGCGCTGGCTGAGCTGCGCGCCCGCGTGGTACGCAAGGCGGTGCTGGTGCGCGTCGCCGACGTGCCGCTGGCGCGGTACTTCGCCGATCCCGTCTGAGCCGCGCGGCGGGCTGGATGCCCGGGCCGAAGGCGCGTCAGCGAGCGGGCTCGCGGATCCGGTGCGCCACGCAGTGCACGGTCGCGACCGTGGCCCCGTCGGCGGACACCGTGACGTCGTAGAACGCGGCCTGGCGGCCCTGCCGACGCTCGCGCGCCTCGGCGATCAGACGGGCGCCCGGCGGCGCGGCGGTCAGGAAGCTGATCGTCATCGAGAGGGCCACCCAGGTGCCGCCGCGCGAGTTACAGGCGGCGCCGAAGGCCACGTCGGCGAGCGAGAAGATCACGCCCCCGTGGGGCCGGCCGAGGTGATTCAGCATGGCGGGGCGCAGGGTGAGCGCGACGCGACACCGCCCCGGGGCGAGATCGAGGTACTCCACGCCCAGCTCCTGCGCCCACGGCGCGCGCTGGAGCGCGGCGTGGCGCTGCGTCGCTTCACCGTTGCATCGCCCCGGAGCGCCCACCGGCGCTACGGCAGGATCGTGGCGCCCACGGTGAGCGCGGTGTCCTGCGAGCTCCGCTCGGCACGGTAGGCCAGCAGCTGGCGCGTGACCGCGTGGAGGCTACCGGTGGCGCCGCCGATCTGCAGCCGCGCGCCATTCGGCACGATCACCTGGGTGGCGGCCTCCACGATCTCCACGCGGCCGTCGCCGGCGCCGGTGGCGTAGCTGATCACCGGGGTGAGCGTGAGGCGGATCTGGTTGCCGGGCAGGATCACCGGGCGCACCGCGAGCGCGGTGCCGAGCCGCTGCCAGGCCACGCCCGGCGCCACGTAGCCGCGGCCGCTGGCGTAGTCGTAGTAGTACGCGACCTGCGCGGCGGGCACGTCCCGCGCCACGAGGATCGAGCCCTCCGCGCCGTCCTGGACCACCGTGAAGAGACCGGAGGACCGGCTGATCCGCGTGGTGGTCTCCTCCGCCGCGAGGCCGCCCCGGCTTCGCACGCGCGGATCACCCCCGCGCGATGACTCCACGATGACTCCGCCCTGCCCGCCCGCGGCCTGGCGGCTCGACTGGGCGTGCTGCTGGAACTCGAGCACGACCTTCACCTGCCGCGTGCCCTGCCCGCCCGCGGGTGACGCCGCGAGAACCAGGACCAGCAGCAGCGGCAGCCCGAGGCGCCGGCTCACGTGTCGCACCGGGCTATCCCGGGATCTGCGCCTCCTCCGGCAGCCGATCCCACTGCGGGATCCACTCGGGCAGCGTGAGACCGACCGCGCCCGCCTTCTCGGCGACCTCGCGGGCGAAGGTCTGGCGCACCTCGTCGTTGTCGCGCAGCTTGAGCCCGTACTTGCGGTAGAGCACGTTCTTGGCCGAGCCGGGGCGCCCGAAGATGTTCATGGTGCGGATGTACCACTTGTTCAGCGTGGCCTGGGCCTCGCCGCGGGTCTTGGGGTCCTCGGCGAGCCGCTTGACCCAGAACTCGCCGTGGCGGATGTGGAACTTCTCCTCCTTGAAGATGCCTTCGATGGCGCGCACCCACGGCCCGTAGGAGCAGGCCCGCACGTCCTCGAGCTGGTGCCCCGCTCCGCGGTCCATGCAGAAGTTGAAGAACACGAAGTCGGCCCAGGTGTCGATCGGGTAGTAGAAGATGTTCACCCGCTTGTCGGCGGTGATGCGGGCGGTGCCGATGTCGGCGTCGTCCTCGACGCGCATGGTGAAGGCCTCGTCGTGGGCGCGCACGTGGGCCTCGACGTCCACGCCCAGGTCCGCGAGCAGCCCGTACATGACGGTGGCGTGGCGCAGCTCGTCCTTCACGATCTGGGCGACCACGTGCTTCTCCTCGACGCCCGGGGCCTTGGTGATCCACGGCACGTAGCCGTAGCCGCCGGCCAGCTCGGAGTCGGCCTGCATGGTCATGAGGTGGACCAGGTTCTGGCGGTAGTCGTCGGTCATCTCCTCGGGGGACTCGATCCGCTCCCCCGCCTGGATGCGGACCAGCAGCTGGGCTTCGTTGCGCTCGGTCATGATGCTCTCCTTTCCACGACCCGCACCGCCTTGCCTTCGCTGCGCGGGATGGTCTTCGGGGCGACTACCGCGATCTCAGGATTCAGCCCGAGATGGCCACGCAGGCACGCGGCGACCCGCGCGGAGAGGGCGGTGACCTGGGCGGAGGCCGCCTCGAAGCCGCCCCACCCCTGCACCACCCGCTCCGCGGGCTCGACGTGCACGGCCAGCGTCGGGAACGCACCGCGCCGATCCACCAGCAGCTGGTAGTGCGGCGCGAGGTCCGGCACGGTGAGCAGCGCGGCCTCGAGCTGCGACGGGAACACGTTGACGCCCTTGATGATCAGCATATCGTCGGTGCGGCCCTTGATGCGCGCCATCCGCACGGTGGTGCGCCCGCAGCGGCACGGCTCGGGGTCGAGCCGGGTGACGTCGCCGGTGCGATAGCGGATCACCGGCAGGGCTTCCTTGGTGAGGGACGTCAGCACCAGCTCGCCCTCGCGTCCGACCGGCAGCGGGACCCCGCTGGCCGGGTCGACGATCTCGGGCAGGAAGTGATCCTCGTTGAGGTGCAGCCCGTCGCGCGCTTCGACGCATTCGCTGGCCACGCCGGGGCCGATGACCTCGCTGAGGCCGTAGAAGTCCACCGCCGGGCAGCCCCACAAGCTCTGGAGCCGAGCCCGCATCGCCTCCGTCCACGGCTCGGCCCCGAAGAGCCCGTAGCGCAGGCCGAGCGCCGCCGGATCGCCCCCCTGCTCGCGCAGGCTCTCGCCGATGTGGAGGGCGAACGACGGCGTGCAGGCCAGGCCGTGGGGCCGGAAATCCTGGAGCAGCAGGATCTGGCGCAGGGTGTTGCCCGACGAGACCGGCACCACCGTGAGGCCCATGTGCTCGGCGCCATCGTGGAAGCCGAGGCCGCCCGTGAACAGCCCGTAGCCATACGCGATCTGGATCAGCTGCCCGGGCTCGGCGCCCGCCCCGGCCAGGGAGCGGGCCATGACGTCCCGCCAGATGCGGAGGTCGTTCCGGGTGTAACCGACCACCGTGGGCTTGCCGCGTGTGCCCGAGGAGGCGTGGATGCGGATCACCTCCTCGCGGGGCACCGCGAACAGCCCGAACGGGTAGTGCTGCCGCAGGTCCTCCTTCGCCGTGAACGGCAGCGTCTCCAGCCGATCCAGATCCACCGCCTCGTCCTTCACGCCGGCGGCGGCCAGCGCGTCACGATAGAAGGGCACGCGCTCACGGGCCCATGCCACCGAGGCGCGCAGCCGGCTGCCCTGCAGCGCCCGCGTCCGGGCTCGCGACGCCGTCTCCGCCTCGCGATTCCAGATCACGGCCTTCAGCTCACCGCGACGCGGCGCACGAGCCAGCTCTGCCGCTCCAGGAAGCGCGCGATGGTCTCGAGCGTGCGGGGGTCGGCGGCCGGGTCGAGGCTGATGCGGTCGGGCAGGATGTAGCGGACCTCCGGATACGAGACCAGCACGCGCAGCAGCGTGCGTACGCGCGAGTCCCAGGCCAGGAGGCCCTGGTGGCCGGGCCCCGCGGTGTACGGGTCCCACTCGCTCTGCAGTCCGAGTCGCAGGGTGCGGCTGGTCGCCACCGGCATCGGCATCAGCCCCGGCTCGCGAGCAGGGCCTCGTAGTGGCCGACCATGGCCTGGACCTGGCGCGTCGCCGAGAAGCGCGCCTCGGCGAGCCGGCGCGCGGCGTGTCCCATGGCGTGGCGCCGCTCCGGGTCGAGCAGCAGGCCGATGGCCGCGTCGGCCATGTCGCCGGTCTCGCCCTTGGTCAGCACGCCGGTCTCGCCGTCGGTCACCACCTCGTCCACGCCCGAGGCGCGCACCGCCACCGCGGGCAGCGCGCACGCGTGCGCCTCCGCCAGCACCAGGCCCTGCGTCTCGGTCTCCGACGCAAAGAGGAAGAGATCGGCGGCGCGGTAGTAGTCCGGCAGGGCGTCGCGGCCGAGCCCCCCGTGGAAGACGATGCGCCGCGCCGCCCCGCCCGCGGCGGCCCGCCGCTCCAGCGCGTGACCGTGGCTCCCCTTGCCGACCAGGTGCAGCGAGGCGCCCGACACCGCGCCCGCCACCGACTCGAACGCGTCGAGGACGCGCTCGAGGCTCTTCTCGCGGTCGAGCCGTCCGGTGTAGAGGCACATCAGCCCTTCGGTGGGCAAGCCGAGGCGGCGGCGCGCGCGCTCGCGGCTGCCCGGGCTGAAGAGTCCCAGGTCCACGCCGGTGGGGATCACGCGAATCGGAGCCCGCACGCCGCGCTCGCGCAGCGTCTCGGCGACGTGATCCGACGGCGCCACCACGAGGTCCGCCGAGTTTGCGAAGCGGCACGCCAGGCGCACCGCGAGGCCGCGCACCAGGCGCTGCGGCAGCGGGACGTAGTGGGCGTACTTCTCGTAGCGCGTGTGGTAGGTGAAGACGAGCGGGCGCCGCAGGCGGCGGGCCACACGGCGCCCGGTCACCCCGAGCAGGAACGGATGGTGGACGTGGACGACGTCGAGCTCGAGCCGGCGCGCGAGTCGCCCCAGCCGTCGCGAGACCGGCACCGCCAGGGAGAAGCCGGGATAGGTGGGCGCGGGAATCGACGGATAGCGGAAGACGAACGACGGATCGTGGTGCGGCTGCTGGGCGGCGGGCGCGAAGACCCAGGCGCGGTGGCCGAGGGCCTCAAGCCCCAGCCGCAGGGTCTCGACCGCGGTCGTGACCCCGCCGCGGAATGGCAGGTAGTTGTTGGTGAACAGCCCGACCCGCATCCACTATTCGTCCGGGCTCTTCGGGTCCTTGCCCCGCTCGATGCGGTCGAAGTCACCGGGCTTGAGCGACTCGAGCCACTCCTTGATCTTGGCCTGGTCGTCGCCCTTGCCGCTGCCGATCGAGGTCTCCTTGGCCACCTCCACCGAGCGGGCCTTCTGCACGACGTCTTCCTCCACGAAGATCGGCGCCCCCACCCGCAGGGCCAGCGCGATGGCGTCGGAGGGACGCGAATCCACCGTGAGCTCGCTGCCGCCCATCTGCAGGTGGATCACCGCGTAGAAGGTGTTGTCGCGAAGATCGTTGACCACGACCTTCTGCACCCGCGCCTCGACCGTCTCCAGGATGTTCTTGATGAGGTCGTGCGTCATCGGCCGCGGCGTGGGGATCTTCTCCAGCTCGAGCGCGATGGCGTTGGCCTCGAAGAGCCCGACCCAGATGGGCAGCGAGCGCTTCTCCTCCTCGTCGCGCAGGATGATCATCGGCATGTTGGAGAGCGGGTCCAGCGCCAGCCCCTTCACCTTCATCTCCAGGAACATGGTGCGCCTCCTCTAGGCCTGCAGCGCGGGAACGGTCTGGTCCTCGGCGCAGCTCGCGCCGGCGCGATCCTCGACCAGCTCGCCCCGCAGGCTGTGCGGCAAGGCGCGGGCGATGCGCACCGCCACCACCTGCCCCAGCAGATCGCGGCCGGCCGCGTCGAAGTTCACGACCCGATTGCAGCGCGTGCGCCCCGCCACCTCGTCGGCGTTCTTGCGCGAGACGCCGTCCACCAGCACCGGCAGCGTCCGCCCCTCGAGGCGCTGGCTGCGCGCGGCGGCCACCCGCCCGGCCGCCTCCAGGACCAGGCGGTTGCGCTCGGCCTTCACCTCGTCCGGCACCTGGTCGACCATCTCCGCGGCGGCGGTGCCGGGGCGGCGTGAGTAGCGGAACGCGAAGACGTTGTCGTAGGCCACCCGCTCGACCATGTCCACCGTCTGCGCGAAGTCCTCGTCGGTCTCTCCGGGGAAGCCCACGATGAGATCGGTGGAGAGCGCGAGATCCGGCACCGTCTCGTGCAATTCGGCGATCAGCTCCAGGTATCGGGCGCACGTGTAGCCACGATTCATGCGCTCGAGCACCCGGTCGGAGCCGGACTGCAGCGGGAGGTGGAGATACTCGCACACCTTCGGAACGTCGCGGATGGCCCGGATGAGGCGGGAGGTCAGGTTGTAGGGGTTCGAGGTCGTGAAGCGGATGCGCTCGATGCCGTCGACGTCGTTGACCCGCTCGAGCAGGACGGCCAGGTCCGTGGGCGGGCTCAGATCGCGACCGTAGGCGTTGACGGTCTGCCCGAGCAGCGTCACTTCCCGGCAGCCCGCCGCGGCCAGACCGCGGATCTCCTCGACGATGACTTCGGGGGCATGGCTGCGCTCGCGCCCGCGCGTGGTCGGCACCACACAGAACGTGCAGTATTTCTCGCAGCCTTCCATCACGGTGACGAAGGCCTTGAGTCGCTGGCCGCCGTCGGGACGCGCGGTGATCTTGACGAGCGCGCCCTCCCCGGTCTCGAGCACCGGCCCCCGCCCCTGCCGGGCGCGCGTCACCAGCTCGCCGACCCGCGCAATGGCGGGTGAGCCGAAGACCAGATCCACGTACGGCGCGCGCTCCTGGATGCGGCCCTTCTGCAGCTGGGCCATGCAGCCCATCACGCCGATGACGAGGTCGGGGCGCTGCCGTTTCAGATGCTTGAGGGCGCCCAGCTGAGAGAACACCTTGTCTTCCGCCTTCTCGCGGATCGAGCAGGTGTTGAGCAGGATCAGGTCGGCCTCCTCCGGCCGGTCGGTCAGCTCGTAGCGCTCCTGCTTGAGCAGGCCGGCGACTCGCTCGGAGTCGTACTCGTTCATCTGACAGCCATAGGTGATCAGGTGGAGCTTGGACATCAGCGCAAGAGCGACCCTGGAGGAGAATTCAGCATAAATGGTCGGGACTTACGGTAGCACCCGCCCCTGGGCATGTCAAACCGAGGAGCGATGCGGATGCCGTGTTTGGGGTCAGACCGTCTCCTCGAAGACGCCGATCCGCCGGAACTTTTCCTGGCGCTCCTCGATCAGCTCGGTCTCCGACCTCGACCTGAGCTGCCAGAGGTGGTCGCGGAGGACCGCGCGGAGGCTGGCCGCCGTCGCCTCCCAGTTGCGATGCGCCCCGCCGACCGGTTCGGGCACGATGGCGTCGATGACGCCCAGCTTGAGCAGATCCGGCGAGGTCACGCGCATGATCTCGGCGGCCTCCGGGGCCTTGGCCCCGTCGCCCCAGAGGATGGCCGCGCAGCCTTCCGGCGAGATCACCGAATAGATCGCGTACTCGAGCATCAGCACCCGATTGCCGACGCCGATGGCGAGCGCGCCGCCGCTGCCGCCCTCGCCGGTGACCACGCAGATCACCGCGCTGGTCAGACCCGCCATCTCGCGCAGGTTGCGCGCGATGGCTTCGGCCTGGCCGCGCTCCTCGGCGCCGAGCCCCGGATAGGCGCCGGGCGTGTCGATGAACGTGATGATCGGCTTGCCGAACTTGCTGGCCAGCTGCATCAGGCGCAGCGCCTTGCGGTAGCCCTCCGGATGCGGCATCCCGAAGTTGCGGGCGATGTTCTCGCGGGTGTCGCGGCCCTTCTGGTGGCCGATCACCACCACCGGCTCGCCCTCGAAGGTGGCGAGGCCGCCCACGATCGCCTTGTCGTCGCCGAAGACGCGGTCGCCGTGCAGCTCGATCCAGTCCTCCATGAGCAGGTTGATGAGGTCGAGGGTGTGGGGGCGCTTGGGGTGGCGCGCGATCTGGGTGCGCTGCCACGCGGTCAGGCCGGAGTAGACGCGCTGCTGCTGCCGGGCGAGGCGCTCCTCGAGCTTCGCGATCTCGTCGCGCGCGGCGAGCGGATCGCCGGATTCGCGCAGCTCGACGATGCGATTCTCCAGCTCGAGGAGCGGCTTCTCGAACTCAAGCTCGTCCGGCATACTCCACGAGTATACTGCCCGGCCCGAGCAGGCCTTCCACTTTGCTCACCAGATCGGGCTCGGGATTCACGCCCAGCTCCTTCACGCGCACCACGACCTCCTGCTCGGGCAGCAGCACGTGCAGGAACAGGGGCGTGCGTCCCTCGTGCTCGCGGCACGCGGCCTTGATCGCGGCGAGCCGGGTCGGCAGCGACTCGGCGGCCGCGCTCACCCGGATCCGACAGGCGTGCGCGTCGACGTGACCGTTGCCATGGCCGCTGGGGTGGCCGTGGCCCGCGCCGTTCCCATGACCGTCGCCGTTCAGGCTTCCGTTACCCACCGCATCCTCCAGGGGCTTGATCTCCTCGGCCAGCACCACGCGGCCCTTGTCGCTGTCATCGGCGCGGCCCTTGACGATGACCGGCCCCTTGTGGCGCAACGCTCCCGCGCAGGCCCGGTAGGGCTCCGGGAAGATGGTCAGGGGTACGCTGCCGTCCACCAGCTCGAGCGTGGCGAAGGCCATGCGGTTGCCGCTCTTGGTGGAGTTCTCGGTGAAGGCGCTCACCTGCCCGAGCAGCAGGACGCGCGCGCCGGTCGAGCGGGCGGCCAGATCGGCCGCGCCGAGCGCGCCGATGCGGCGCGACACCTCCCGGTACTGCTCGAGCGGGTGACCGGACAGATAGAAGCCCAGCACCTCGCGCTCGAAGGCCAGCATCTCCTCCGCCGGCCACTCGGGCACCCGCGCGGCCGGCGGCGGCACCGGCGCGCTCGGCCCCGGCCCGCCGCCCGGCGCGTCGAAGAGCGAGACCTGCCCCTCCTCGCGGTCGCGCTGGCGGCGCTGGCCGCCGTCCATCGCCTGATCGAGCGAGGCGAGCAGGCCGGCCCGCGTGCTCCGCAGCGAATCGAAGGCGCCCGCCTTGATGAGACACTCGACCACGCGCCGGTTGACCAGCCGCAGATCGACGCGGGCGCAGAAGTCGTCGAGCGAGGTGAACGCGCCGTCGGCCTCCCGCACCTTCACGATCGAGTCGATCGCGGTGGCGCCCACGTTCTTGATCGCGGCCAGCCCGAAGTGGATCGCGTCGCCCGCTACCGTGAACTGGCGCGGGAGACGTTGACGTCGGGCGGCTCCACCCGCAGGCCCATCGCCCGCGTCTCCTCGACGTACTGGACGATCTTGTCGGTCTTGTCCATTTCGGAGGTCAGCAACGCGGCCATGAACTCGGTCGGGTAGTTCGCCTTGAGGTAGGCGGTCTGGTACGCGACCACGCCGTAGCAGGCGGCGTGGGAGTTGTGCACCGCGATGCCATTGGCGATGAAGCTGGCTGCGCCTGGCACCTCGAAATCGTACGTGGCCTCTTCGCCCGCGAGGGTGAAGCCGCGTGGCCGTGACCATCCCATCGGGGACTCGGCCAGCGCGTAGAGCGTGGGCGAATCGAGCCGCTCCGCCAGGTATCTGACCGTGTCGCGGCGGATGCCTCGCTTCCGGTCATCCGAGAACAGCAGCCTATACGAGATACCAAGAGCCCGGCAGCCAGCCCGGAGGCTCTGATAAGACTTGGTGATAGCCTCTCGGATGGGTGTCAGCGCCAGCGGTACGGGAATGACGTCCACCGTCCCGCGTGCGAGTAGGCCCGACCCGGTTGCCGCGTGCCCAGCCAGCGCGCTCAGGTCGGCGCACTTGCGACCCACCAGATACGGGCCGACGATCAGATCGAACCACCCGAACGCCACCCGTCCACCGAGTAGATTGACCGTGTAGCCCCGTCGCTGGGCCCCGCGGTAGGCGAACTGCTTGCGATGGATCGTCGACGAGAGTCCCAGCTTCAGGAGCAGGCGCTGCACATCCTCAGCCAGGCCCGGAGACGAAGTGGCATAGAAGACGGAACGGGTGGCGGGATGGACGCACCCGTCGCCCTGGAACAGCTTCGCGACGAGGACCGCGACGGCGCGGAGGTTCCAGCCATCGACCAGGACGGGTACGCGCTTGTAGAGGGCCCCCTTACCTCGCAGCCCGCACTCCTCGAAGAGGAATCGCACGGCTTCCGATGGCCGCGCGCGATCCTTCCGGATCGGACGGACCGAAGGCACCCTCGGCTCCGGGCGACGCTCGATCCGGGGTACGGTGTTCTCGAAAGCCGCCAGCGTGCTTGCCATGTCCTCAATCTCTGGCTCGGATCCGGAATAGAGGTAGAAGTGGCCTCCGTAGTTGAGCGACCCTTCCGAAAGGGCATATCCGAGGAGCGCGGGAAGATGGTCCTCAATCTCCCGTGAACCGACCGGAAGCTCGCGCGCGACCGCGACGAAATCGTCCCCGGTCAGATCTTCGGTATTCACCCAGCCTCGCTGGGTGAAGATCGGATGATCGGGCGTGCAGCGGACCTCCATGCCATTGGCCAGCCGGAGTCGCCCGACCCGCCGGACGCCGCTGGACCGGACCGCTCGAGCCCGATAGGGCCCGTCCTTGGTGAGCACCAGGTCGCCGGCCTGAATCTCGGTGATCGGCTTCCGACTGCCGTCGGCCATCTCGATCCGGGTGTCCGCGGTCAGGCACTTGTTGAAGCCGTAGCCCGCGAACTTCTCGATGAGGTCCCAGATCCGCTCGGCCTTCCGCGTGTCGATCTTGTTGGCCTTGCAGCCCGCGACGAACTTCTCGCGCTGCTGGGCCATCAGCTCGCGGTCCTTCTTGCCCATCGCCTTGCGGAGCGTGTCGGCCTCGCCGAGGGAGAAGCCGGCCAGGTCGGCGGCCAGCCGCATGACCTGCTCCTGGTAGACCATGATCCCGTAGGTCTCCTGGAGGTGCCGCTCCATGAGCGGGTGCTCGTAGGCGATGGCCGCACGGCCGTGCTTGCGGTTGACGAAGTCGTCGATGAGGTCCATCGGGCCCGGCCGGTACAGGGCCACCATCGCGATGATGTCCTCGATGCGCTGGGGCTTGAGCCGCTTGAGCGCATCCCGCATGCCCCCCGACTCCAGCTGGAACACCCCGAAGGTCCGCGCCTCGGTCAGGAGCTGGTACGTCTTGGCGTCGTCGAGCGGCAGGGCGTCGGCGTCGAGCGCGATCCCGCGCGACTCCTTCACCAGCCGGAGCGCGTCGGTGATCACGGTCAGGGTCTTCAACCCGAGGAAGTCCATCTTGAGCAGGCCGAGCTTCTCGATGGGGCCCATCGCGTAGCCGGTGATCAGCTCGGGCCGCTTCGGGTCCTTGTAGAGCGGCACGCGCTCCATCAGGGGCTCGTCCGAGATGACCACCGCGGAGGCGTGCACCGAGGCGTGGCGCGTGCAGCCCTCGAGCGCGCGGGCCACCCCCCACATCTCCCCCACGCGCTGGTCTCGCTTGACCTGCTCGGCGAGCGGCGGGGCCTTCTCGAGCGCCTCGTCGAGGGAGATGTTGAGCGGGAAGCCGGGCACCAGCTTGGCGATGCGGTCCGCCTCGCCGTAGGAGAAGCCCAGGACGCGGGCCACGTCCCGGATGACCGCCTTGGCCCCCATGGTCCCGAAGGTGATGATGTGGGCCACGCGGTCCGTCCCGTAGCGGTCCACCACGTAGCGGATGACCTCGTCGCGGCGGTCGTCGGCGAAGTCGATGTCCATGTCCGGCATCGAGATCCGCTCCGGGTTCAGGAATCGCTCGAAGATGAGCCCGTAGCGGATGGGATCGACGTTGGTGATGCCGAGGCAGTAGGCCACCAGCGAGCCCGCCGAGGAGCCGCGTCCGGGGCCCACCGCGATGCCCTGCTTCCGGGCGTGGGCGATGAAGTCCCACACCACGAGGAAGTAGCCCGAGAAGCCCATCTTGGAGACCACCCCCAGCTCGTAGCGCAGGCGCTCGACGATGGCGTCGGCGGGCTGCGATCCATAGCGGCGGGCGAGGCCCTCGAAGGCCAGGTGCTCGAGATAGGAGTCCAGCGTGTAGCCGTCCGGCACCTGGTAGTTCGGCAGGTGGAACTGGCCGAACTGCAGATCCACGTTGCAGCGCTCGGCGACGGCGAGCGTGTTGCGGTAGGCCTCGGGCAGGTCCTTGAAGACGGCCTTCATCTCCTCGGCCGACTTCACGTAGAACTCGTTGCTGGAGAACTTCCAGCGATTGGGATCGCCCATCGTCGTGCCGGTCTGGATGCAGAGCAGCGCCTCGTGGGCGCGCGAGTGTTCGGCCTCGAGATAGTGCGAGTCGTTGGTGCCGCAGAGCGGAGCGCCGATGGCGCGCGCGATCTTGATGGTGCCCTCGGTCACCGACACCTGCTGCTCCAGGCCGTGCGACTGCACTTCCATGAAGTAGTGGTCCTTGCCGAACACCTCCTGGTACCAGCCGGCCGTCTGCTGCGCTTTCTCCGCGTCGCCCGCCGAGAGCATCCGGCTCACCTCGGAGTTGAGACAGCCCGAGAGCACGAGCAGCCCGTCGGCGTGCTGGGCCAGCAGCTCGCGGTCGACCCGTGGCTTGTAGTAGTAGCCCTCGAGGTAGGCCTTGGAGACGAGCTTCATGAGGTTGGCGTAGCCCGCCGCGGTGCGGGCCAGCACCGTGCAGTGGCTCGCCCCTTCGTAGCCGCCATCCTGGCTCGATCGCTCGAAGCGGCTGCCCGGCGCCACGTACAGCTCGCAGCCCAGGATCGGCTTCACCCCCGACTTGCTGCACGCGGTGTAGAAGTCGACCGCCCCGAAGAGATTGCCGTGATCGGTCAGCGCCAGCGCCGGGAACTTCAGCGCCTTGGCCCGCTCCACCAGCTTTTCGAGGCGGGCCGCCCCGTCCAGCAGGCTGTATTCCGAGTGCACGTGCAGATGGACGAAGTCGGCGTGCTGTTTCATTCTTAGTCCTTAGCGGTGGAAGAGGTCGCGTTGCGGTAGGGCCTCTTCGCGCCCTACGGCGCTCATCGGGGCGTCGGGGTC
>Ga0209966_1000297_pt1 | contig 16504 bp, 12 predicted proteins | sample RhisoiCoNPM_FD_187575 | JGI IMG/M metagenome (GOLD analysis project Ga0209966, IMG submission 187575) | Arabidopsis thaliana rhizosphere microbial communities from the Joint Genome Institute, USA, that affect carbon cycling - Rhizosphere... | ecosystem: Host-associated > Plants > Roots >... | reverse complement strand
TGATCGCGCCGATCGCGATGGAAGAGGGCCTGCGCTTCGCCATCCGCGAGGGCGGCCGCACCGTCGGCTCGGGCGTCGTGGCCAAGATCATCGAGTAAGAGTTAGCGGAGTCTGCGTAGGGGTATAGCTCAATTGGCAGAGCGTCGGTCTCCAAAACCGAAGGTTGGGGGTTCGATTCCCTCTGCCCCTGCCACGCAAGATCCGATGGAGTCGCGCAAGCGCTGAAGCACACAAGCACCAACGCCGCTCGCAGCAGCCCGCACAGAGCCTTCCGGCTCGGCGGGCTTTGCTGCTGAAGGCGGGCAGCCTCCGGCAACGGCGGCCGCCACCCGAAACGACACGATGAACAGCCCCTCCACCGTCGAAACCGTCTCCACCGCCGCCGACAAGGCCAAGCTCGCCGCCGCGGGCCTGCTGGTGGTGGGCGCGGTCGCCGCGTTCTATCTGCTCGGCAAGCAGGACCTGTGGCTGCGCGTCGCGGCGCTGCTGGTGCTGCTGGCCGCCGCGGTCGCGGTGTTCTTCGTCTCCGAGCCCGGCAAGTCGCTGGCCGCGTTCGCGCGCGACTCGGTGCGCGAACTGCGCAAGGTCGTCTGGCCGGCGCGCAGCGAGGCGATGCAGATGACCGGCTACGTGTTTGCGTTCGTGTTCGTGATGGCGCTGTTCCTGTGGCTGACGGACAAGACCCTCGAGTGGGTCCTGTACGACCTCGTCCTGGGGTGGCGGCGCTGAGCGCCGAGAAGGTTGTGAGCATGAGCGAAGTCGATACCCAAGCCCCCGCCGAAGCCGCGCCGGTCAGTCCGCTGCGCTGGTACGTCGTGCATGCCTACTCCGGCATGGAGAAGGCCGTGGAGCGCAACCTGCGCGAGCGCATCGACCGCGCCGGCATGCAGTCCAAGTTCGGCCGCATCCTCGTCCCCACCGAAGAGGTGGTCGAGATGAAGAACGGCAAGAAGGCTGTCACCGAGCGCCGCTTCTTCCCTGGCTACGTGCTGGTCGAGATGCTGATGGACGACGAGTCCTGGCACCTGGTCAAGCACACCTCCAAGGTCACCGGCTTCGTCGGCGGCGCGAAGAACCGCCCGGCGCCGATCTCCGAGGCCGAGGTGATGAAGATCGTCCACCAGATGCAGGAGGGCGTCGAGAAGCCCAAGCCCAAGGTGGAGTGGGAGGTCGGCGAGCTGGTGCGCGTCAAGGAAGGCCCGTTCACCGACTTCAACGGCGCGATCGAGGAAGTCAACTACGACAAGTCCAAGGTGCGCGTGTCGGTCACGATCTTCGGCCGCGCAACGCCGGTCGAACTGGACTTCCAGCAGGTCGAGAAAACCTGAGCCCCGGAGGCGGGCTCGCGGCTTCGATGCCGTGAACGCCTCCCGTTGCTGCCGGTGACGTGACACCGGTGTGAGGAGCCCGGGTAACCAGCCCCTGGCGTTTGCACTCGATCCCCGGCGCAGGCCGCGTTCGGGGGTATCAGGAGAAAGACATGGCCAAGAAGATCGTCGGCTTCATCAAGCTGCAGATCCCGGCCGGCAAGGCGAACCCGTCGCCGCCGATCGGTCCCGCGCTGGGTCAGCGCGGCCTCAACATCATGGAGTTCTGCAAGGCGTTCAACGCCCAGACCCAGGGGATGGAGCCGGGCCTCGTGCTGCCGGTGGTGATCACCGCGTTCGCGGACAAGAGCTTCACCTTCATCCTCAAGACGCCGCCCGCGACGGTGCTGCTGAAGAAGGCCGCCAAGCTCGACAAGGGCTCGCCGCGCCCGCACACCGACAAGGTGGCCAAGCTGACGCGCGCCCAGGTCGAGGAAATCGCCAAGACCAAGCTCAAGGACCTGACGGCCGCCGACCTCGACGCCGCGGTCCGCACGATTGCAGGTTCGGCCCGCTCGATGGGCATCACGGTGGAGGGTCTCTGATCATGGCCAAGCTCACCAAGCGCCAGAAGGCCCTCGAGGGCAAGGTCGACAGCACCAAGCTGTACCTGATCGACGACGCGTTCAAGATCGTCCAGCAGTGCGCCACCGCGAAGTTCGACGAGTCGATCGACGTGGCCGTGCAGCTCGGCATCGACGCCAAGAAGTCCGATCAGGTCGTGCGCGGCGCGGTCGTGATGCCCAACGGCACCGGCAAGACCAAGCGCGTCGCGGTGTTCGCCCAGGGCGCCAAGGCCGAGGAGGCCAAGGCCGCCGGTGCCGACATCGTCGGCATGGACGACCTGGCCGCCGACATCAAGGCCGGCAACATGAACTTCGACGTCGTGATCGCCTCGCCGGACACGATGCGCATCGTCGGTACCTTGGGCCAGGTCCTCGGTCCGCGCGGCCTGATGCCGAACCCGAAGGTCGGCACGGTGACGCCCGACGTCGCGCAGGCGGTTCGCAACGCCAAGGCCGGCCAGGTGCAGTTCCGCGTCGACAAGGCCGGCATCGTGCACGCCACGCTGGGCCGCCGCTCCTTCGAGGGCGACAAGCTCAAGGGCAACCTGCAGGCGCTGCTCGAGGCCCTGAACAAGGCCAAGCCGGCGACCAGCAAGGGCATCTACCTGCGCAAGGTCGCGGTGTCGTCGACCATGGGCGTGGGCGTGCGGGTGGACGTGGCGTCGATCAACGCCGCGCCGGCCGCCTGACGAAGGAAACGAAACGCGCCGCGCGAGTGTCTGGCGCGCGGCTGTGAAGAGATTGGTGGGCCGCGGCGGCCCGTTCGCAAGAGCGGATCGCCGAGGGTCATCAAAGACCGTTGGTGCGGCGCGAGCCGCCTAATCGAGGCGAGGGGAGCTTGTTCCCGAGCCGAAGCCAACGCAGATGGCGGTCCCGCCGAAAAGGTGGTCTGTCGGTGACGAGCCGACGGGTTCCTGGAAGGCAAGGTCGCTGATGGTGTGCCGGGGGTGCGAGCCGCCGGCACGTTTTGAAGGAGTGGACCTTGAGTCTGAATCGCAACGAGAAAGCGGCAGTCGTCGCGGAAGTGTCGGCCCAGGTGGCCAAGGCACAGACGCTCGCGCTGGCCGAGTACCGCGGACTCACGGTGGAACACCTGAACGCGCTGCGCAAGACCGCGCGCGAGCGGGGCGTCTATCTTCACGTGCTGAAGAACACGCTCGCTCGTCGCGCCGTCGCGGGCACGCCGTTCGAAGTGGCCGCCGAGAGCATGTCCGGCCCGCTGATCTACGGCTTCTCCGAAGACGCCGTGGCAGCGGCCAAGGTCATCGCGGACTTTGCCAAGGGCAACGACAAGCTGGTCGTGAAGGCTGGCGCCTATGCCGGCAAGGCGCTCGATGCCAACGGCGTGAAGGCGCTGGCGGCGGTGCCGAGCAAGGAAGTCCTGCTGGCGCAGATCGCCGGCCTGCTGAAGTCGCCCGTGCAGCGCATGGCCGGCGTTCTGGCGGCCCTGGCCGAGAAGCGCGGCGAGGCGACCCCGGCCTGAACGATCCGCAATTTCCCCATTCAACGTATCTAGGAACCCAAAATGGCATTCGACAAAGACGCTTTCCTGACCGCCCTCGACGGCATGTCGGTCATGGAACTCAATGACCTGGTCAAGGCGATCGAAGAGAAGTTCGGCGTGTCCGCCGCTTCGATGGCCGCCCCGGCCGCCGCCGGCGGTGGCGCTGCCGCCGCGGCCGTGGAAGAGAAGACCGAGTTCAACGTGATGCTGCTCGAGGCCGGCGCGAACAAGGTGTCGGTCATCAAGGCCGTGCGCGAGCTGACCGGCCTGGGCCTCAAGGAGGCCAAGGACCTGGTCGACGGCGCGCCGAAGGCCGTCAAGGAAGGCATCGCCAAGGCCGACGCCGAGGCGGCGGTCAAGAAGCTGGTGGAAGCCGGCGCCAAGGCCGAGCTCAAGTAAGAGCGGTCGCTCTCCCGGGGCCGCATGGCCTCCGGAGAGCACCTGCCAGTGCCCCCCGGGTGCTGGCAAGTGTTCTCTGAACCGACTGCAGAGGACCGGTTTGGTCGGACTGGGGTGCAATGCCCCGGTTGTCCGCCAGCGGCAGGTAGTGGCCTGCCACCAAGCAGCAGACGCAAGGTCTGTGTCGCCAGTCGCCGAACGAGTACCACCTCGGCCAGGTGGTGCTTCTTCGACACGGAGTGATCAATGGCGCAAGCAACCCCCTACAGCTATACCGAGCGCAAGCGCATCCGGAAGAGTTTCGGAAAGCGCGAGAACGTTCTGGGCGTGCCCTATCTGCTGACGATGCAGAAGGATTCCTACGTCGCCTTCCTGCAGAAGGACGTCCCGCCTCAGAAGCGCAAGCCCGAGGGGCTGCAGGCCGCCTTCATCTCCGCGTTCCCGATCGTGTCGCACAACGGGTTCGTGGAGATGAAGTTCATCGAATACAACATGGCCAAGCCCGCCTTCGACACGCGGGAATGCCAGCAGCGCGGACTGACCTACGCGTCGGCGGTGCGCGCCAAGCTGCAGATGATCATCTACGACCGCGAGACCTCGACCAGCCAGTCGAAGGTGGTCAAGGAGATCAAGGAGCAGGAGGTCTACATGGGCGAGGTGCCCCTGATGACCGACTACGGCTCCTTCATCGTCAACGGCACCGAGCGCGTCATCGTGTCGCAGCTGCACCGCTCGCCGGGCGTGTTCTTCGAGCACGACAAGGGCAAGACCCACAGCTCGGGCAAGCTGCTGTTCAGCGCGCGCATCATCCCCTACCGCGGCTCGTGGCTGGACTTCGAGTTCGACCCGAAGGACATCCTGTACTTCCGCGTCGACCGCCGCCGCAAGATGCCGGTGACGATCCTGCTCAAGGCGATCGGCCTCAACCCTGAGCAGATCCTCGCGAACTTCTTCGTCTTCGACAACTTCCGCCTGATGGACGCGGGCGCACAGATGGAGTTCGTCGCCGACCGGCTGCGCGGCGAGATCGCGCGCTTCGACATCACCGACAAGTCGGGCGCCGTCGTCGTCGAGAAGGACAAGCGCATCACCGCGCGCCACACCCGCGCGCTCGAGCAGTCGGGCACGACCCACGTGTCCGTGCCCGAGGACTTCCTGGTCGGCCGCGTGCTGGCCAAGAACATGATCGACGCCGACACCGGCGAGATCGTCGCGAAGGCCAACGACGAGCTGACCGACGCGCTGCTGAAGAAGCTGCGCGCCGCCGGCATCAAGGACATCCAGTGCCTGTACACCAACGAGCTGGATCAGGGCGCCTACATCGCGCAGACGCTGGCGAGTGACGAGACCGCCGACGAGCTGGCCGCGCGCGTCGCGATCTACCGCATGATGCGCCCCGGCGAGCCGCCGACCGAGGACGCGGTGCAGGCGCTGTTCAACCGCCTGTTCTACAGCGAGGACACCTACGACCTGTCGCGCGTCGGTCGCATGAAGTTCAACGCCCGCGTCGGGCGTGACACGGCCGAAGGCCGCATGGTGCTGTCCAACGACGACATCCTCGACGTCGTCAAGATCCTCGTCGAGCTGCGCAACGGCCGCGGCGAGGTCGACGACATCGACCACCTCGGCAACCGCCGCGTGCGCTGCGTCGGCGAGCTGGCCGAGAACCAGTACCGCTCGGGCCTCGCGCGCATCGAGAAGGCCGTGAAGGAACGGCTCGGCCAGGCCGAGACCGAGGCGCTGATGCCGCACGACCTGATCAACTCCAAGCCGATCTCCGCGGCGCTCAAGGAGTTCTTCGGGGCGAGCCAGCTGTCGCAGTTCATGGACCAGACCAACCCGCTGTCGGAGATCACGCACAAGCGGCGCGTCTCGGCCCTGGGCCCGGGCGGCCTGACGCGCGAGCGCGCCGGCTTCGAGGTGCGCGACGTGCACCCGACCCACTACGGCCGCGTCTGCCCGATCGAGACGCCGGAAGGCCCGAACATCGGCCTGATCAACTCGCTGGCGCTGTACGCGCAGCTCAACGAGTACGGCTTCCTCGAGACGCCCTACCGGCGCGTTGCCGACGGCAAGGTGACCGACCAGATCGACTACCTGTCGGCCATCGAAGAGAGCAAGTACGTCATCGCCCAGGCCAACGCCGGCCTCGACAAGGACGGCAAGCTGATCGACGAGCTGGTCTCGGCGCGCGAGAAGGGTGAGTCGGTGCTGACCTCGCCGGAGCGCATCCAGTACATGGACGTGGCGCCGACGCAGATCGTCTCCGTCGCTGCGTCGCTGGTGCCCTTCCTCGAGCACGACGACGCGAACCGCGCGCTGATGGGCGCGAACATGCAGCGCCAGGCCGTGCCGGTGCTGCGCCCCGAGAAGGCCTTCGTCGGTACCGGCGTCGAGCGCGTCTCGGCGGTCGACTCCGGCACCGTGGTCACCGCCAAGCGTGGCGGCGTGGTCGATTACGTCGACACCAACCGCATCGTGATCCGCGTCAACGACGCCGAGACGGTGGCGGGCGAGGTCGGCGTCGACATCTACAACCTGATCAAGTACCAGCGCAGCAACCAGAACACCAACATCCACCAGCGCGCCATCGTCAAGCGCGGCGACCAGGTGGGCGCCGGTGACGTGGTGGCCGACGGCGCCAGCACCGACCTGGGCGAGCTCGCGCTCGGTCAGAACATGCTGGTCGCCTTCATGCCCTGGAACGGCTACAACTTCGAGGACTCGATCCTCATCAGCGAGCGCGTCGTCGCCGAAGACCGCTACACCTCGATCCACATCGAGGAGCTGGTGGTGATGGCGCGCGACACCAAGCTGGGCTCGGAAGAGATCACGCGCGACATCCCGAACCTGAGCGAGCAGCAACTGGCGCGGCTCGACGAATCGGGCATCGTCTACATCGGTGCCGAGGTCAACCCGGGCGACGTGCTGGTCGGCAAGGTCACGCCGAAGGGCGAGACCACGCTGACGCCGGAAGAAAAGCTCTTGCGCGCGATCTTCGGCGAGAAGGCGTCCGACGTGAAGGACACGTCCCTCCGCGTCGACCAGGGCACCAACGGCACCGTGATCGACGTGCAGGTGTTCACCCGCGAAGGCATCCAGCGCGACAAGCGCGCCCAGCAGATCATCGACGACGAGTTGAAGCGCTTCCGCCTGGACCTCAACGACCAGCTGCGCATCGTCGAGGCCGATGCCTTCGACCGTATCGAGAAGCTGCTGGCCGGCAAGGTCGCCAACGGCGGCCCGAACCGCATCCCGAAGGGCACGGCGATCGACAAGGCCTACCTGGCCAGCGTCGACAAGTACCACTGGTTCGACATCCGCCCGGCCGACGACGACATCGCCAACCAGCTCGAGTCGATCAAGAACTCGCTCGAGCAGACGCGCCACAGCTTCGACCTCGCCTTCGAGGAGAAGCGCAAGAAGCTCACGCAGGGCGACGAGCTGCCGGCCGGCGTGCTGAAGATGGTCAAGGTGTACCTGGCCGTCAAGCGCCGCCTGCAGCCGGGCGACAAGATGGCCGGCCGCCACGGCAACAAGGGCGTCGTGTCCAAGATCGTGCCGGTCGAGGACATGCCCTACATGGCCGATGGCACGCCCTGCGACATCGTGCTGAACCCGCTGGGCGTTCCCTCGCGGATGAACGTCGGCCAGGTGCTGGAAGTCCACCTCGGCTGGGCCGCCAAGGGCATCGGCCAGCGCATCGGCGACATGCTGCAGCGCGAGACCAAGACCGCCGAGATCCGTCAGTTCCTCGACCAGCTCTACAACAAGTCGGGCGGCAAGACCGAGAACCTCGCGGCGCTCAGCGATGCCGAGGTCACCGAGATGGCCACCAACCTCGCGCAGGGCGTGCCCTTCGCGACGCCGGTGTTCGACGGCACGGCCGAGGAGGAGATCCGCGCGATGCTCCACCTCGCCTACCCGGAGGACATCGCCGCGGCCAAGGGCCTGAACGCGACGCGCACCCAGGCCGTGCTGCACGACGGCCGCACCGGCGACGCCTTCGAGCGCCCGGTCACGGTCGGCTACATGCACGTGCTGAAGCTGCACCACCTGGTGGACGACAAGATGCACGCCCGCTCGACCGGCCCGTACTCGCTCGTCACCCAGCAGCCGCTGGGCGGCAAGGCGCAGTTCGGCGGCCAGCGCTTCGGCGAGATGGAGGTCTGGGCCCTGGAAGCCTACGGCGCGAGCTACGTGCTGCAGGAGATGCTGACCGTCAAGTCCGACGACGTGAACGGCCGCACCAAGGTCTACGAGTCCATCGTCAAGGGCGAGCACGCGATCGAGGCCGGCATGCCGGAGTCGTTCAACGTGCTGGTCAAGGAAATTCGTTCGCTCGGCATCGACATCGAGCTCGAGCGCAACTAAAGGAGAAAAGGCATGAAGGGACTACTCGACCTTTTCAAGCAGTTCACCCCGGATGAGCATTTCGATGCCATCAAGATCGGCCTGGCGTCGCCGGAGAAGATCCGCAGCTGGTCGTTCGGCGAGGTGAAGAAGCCCGAGACCATCAACTACCGGACCTTCAAGCCGGAACGCGACGGCCTGTTCTGCGCCAAGATCTTCGGCCCGATCAAGGACTACGAGTGCCTGTGCGGCAAGTACAAGCGCCTGAAGCACCGCGGCGTGATCTGCGAGAAGTGCGGCGTCGAGGTCACGCAGACCAAGGTGCGCCGCGAGCGCATGGGTCACATCGACCTGGCCGCGCCCTGCGCGCACATCTGGTTCCTGAAGTCGCTGCCGTCGCGTCTGGGCCTGGTGCTCGACATGACGCTGCGCGACATCGAGCGCGTGCTGTACTTCGAAGCCTATGTGGTCGTCGACCCGGGCATGACCCCGCTGAAGAAGTTCAGCATCATGACCGAGGACGATTACGACGCGAAGAAGCGCGAGTTCGGTGACGAGTTCGTCGCGCTGATGGGGGCCGAGGGCATCCAGAAGCTGCTCGCCGAGATGGACCTCGACGTCGAGATCGAGAAGCTGCGCGGCGACATGACCGGCTCCGAGCTCAAGGTCAAGAAGAACTCGCGTCGCCTCAAGGTGATGGAGGCCTTCAAGAAGTCGGGCATCAAGCCGCAGTGGATGGTGATGAACGTGCTGCCGGTGCTGCCGCCGGACCTGCGTCCGCTGGTGCCGCTGGACGGCGGGCGTTTCGCCACGTCGGATCTGAACGACCTCTACCGCCGCGTCATCAACCGCAACAACCGCCTCGCGCGGCTGCTGGAGCTGAAGGCGCCGGAGATCATCGTGCGCAACGAGAAGCGCATGCTGCAGGAGGCGGTGGATTCACTGCTCGACAACGGCCGCCGCGGCAAGGCGATGACGGGTGCGAACAAGCGCGCCCTGAAGTCGCTGGCCGACATGATCAAGGGCAAGAGCGGCCGCTTCCGTCAGAACCTGCTGGGCAAGCGCGTCGACTACTCGGGCCGTTCGGTCATCGTGGTCGGCCCGACGCTCAAGCTGCACCAGTGCGGCCTGCCCAAGCTGATGGCGCTAGAGCTGTTCAAGCCCTTCATCTTCAGCCGGCTGGAGGCGATGGGCATCGCCACCACCATCAAGGCGGCGAAGAAGGAAGTGGAATCGGGCACGCCGGTGGTCTGGGACATCCTTGAAGAGGTCATCAAGGAACACCCGGTGATGCTGAACCGCGCGCCGACGCTGCACCGCCTGGGCATCCAGGCCTTCGAGCCGGTGCTGATCGAGGGCAAGGCGATCCAGCTGCATCCGCTGGTCTGCGCCGCCTTCAACGCCGACTTCGACGGCGACCAGATGGCCGTCCACGTGCCGCTGTCGATCGAGGCGCAGATGGAAGCCCGCACGCTGATGCTGGCCTCCAACAACGTGCTGTTCCCGGCCAACGGCGAACCGTCGATCGTGCCGAGCCAGGACGTCGTGCTGGGTCTGTACTACGCGACCCGCGAGCGCACCAACGGCAAGGGCGAGGGCCTGATCTTCTCCGACGTCGGCGAAGTCCAGCGCGCGCTGGATAACGGCGTGGTCGAGATCACCGCCAAGATCGCCGTGCGTCTGACCGAATGGGTCAAGGACAAGGAGACGGGCGAGTTCAGCGCCGAGACCAAGCTGGTCGACACCACCGTCGGCCGTGCGCTGCTCAGCGAGATCCTGCCCAAGGGCCTGCCCTTCAGCAACATCAACAAGGCGCTGAAGAAGAAGGAGATCTCGCGCCTCATCAACGCCTCGTTCCGCAAGTGCGGCCTGAAGGAAACGGTCGTGCTGGCCGACAAGCTGCTGCAGAGCGGCTTCCGCCTCGCCACCCGCGCCGGCATCTCGATCTCGATCGACGACATGCTGGTGCCCAAGGAGAAGCAGAGCGCCATCGAGCAGGCCGAGAAGGAGGTCAAGGAGATCGAGCAGCAGTACGTCTCGGGCCTGGTGACCGCCGGCGAGCGCTACAACAAGGTGGTCGACATCTGGGGCAAGGCCGGTGACTACATCGGCAAGAAGATGATGGACCACCTGCGCGTCGAGAAGGTCACCGACCGCCACGGCAAGGAGGTCGAGCAGGAGTCGTTCAACTCGATCTACATGATGGCCGATTCGGGCGCGCGGGGTTCCGCCGCCCAGATCCGCCAGCTCGCGGGCATGCGCGGCCTGATGGCCAAGCCGGACGGCTCGATCATCGAGACGCCGATCACGGCCAACTTCCGCGAAGGCCTGAACGTGCTGCAGTACTTCATCTCCACCCACGGCGCCCGCAAGGGTCTCGCGGACACGGCGCTGAAGACCGCGAACTCCGGCTACCTGACGCGCCGTCTGGTCGACGTGACGCAGGATCTGGTGGTGACCGAGGAGGACTGCGGCACCGACAACGGCATCGCGATGCGTGCGCTGGTCGAGGGCGGCGAGGTGATCGAGTCGCTGCGCGACCGCATCCTCGGCCGCGTCACCGCGATCGACGTGCTGCACCCCGAGACCCAGGAGGTCGTGCTCACCGCCGGGCAGATGCTCGACGAGGACGCGCTGGACCTGGTCGAGTCGGCCGCGGTCGACGAGGTCAAGGTCCGCACCCCGCTGACCTGCGACACCCGCTTCGGCCTGTGCGCCAAGTGCTACGGCCGCGACCTCGGCCGCGGCGGCCTGGTCAACTCCGGCGAAGCGGTCGGCGTGATCGCCGCGCAGTCGATCGGCGAGCCGGGCACGCAGCTGACGATGCGGACCTTCCACATCGGCGGCGCGGCGTCGCGCGCGGCGGTGGCGTCGAGCGTCGAGGCGAAGAGCGACGGTCACATCGGCTTCAACCCGACGATGCGCTACGTGACCAACGGCAAGGGCGAGTTGGTGGTGATCTCGCGTTCCGGTGAGATCGTCATCTCCGACCAGCACGGTCGCGAGCGCGAGCGCCACAAGCTGCCCTACGGTGCCACGCTCAACGTCAAGGCCGACCAGCAGGTCAAGGCCGGCCTGGTGCTGGCCAACTGGGATCCGCTGACCCGCCCGATCATCACCGAGTTCGCCGGCAAGGCGAAGTTCGAGAACGTCGAGGAAGGCGTCACCGTCGCCAAGCAGGTCGACGAGGTCACCGGCCTGTCGACGCTGGTGGTGATCGACTCCAAGCGCCGTGGCGTGACCAAGGTCGTGCGTCCGCAGGTCAAGCTGCTCGACGCATCGGGCCACGAGGTCAAGATCCCCGGCACCGACCACTCGGTGACGATCGGCTTCCCGATCGGCTCGCTGATCCAGATCCGCGACGGTCAGGATCTCGCCCCGGGCGAGGTGCTGGCGCGCATCCCGGTCGAAGGCCAGAAGACGCGCGACATCACCGGCGGTCTGCCGCGGGTGGCCGAGCTGTTCGAAGCCCGCACGCCCAAGGACAAGGGCACGTTGGCCGAGATCACCGGCACGGTGTCCTTCGGCAAGGAGACCAAGGGCAAGGTGCGGCTGCAGATCACCGACCCGGACGGCAAGGTGCACGAGGAACTCGTCCTCAAGGAGAAGAACATCCTGGTGCACGAAGGCCAGGTGGTCAACAAGGGCGAGAACATCGTCGACGGTCCGGCCGACCCGCAGGACATCCTGCGCCTGCTGGGCATCGAGGAGCTGGCGCGCTACATCGTCGACGAGGTGCAGGATGTCTACCGCCTGCAGGGCGTGAAGATCAACGACAAGCACATCGAGGTGATCGTCCGCCAGATGCTGCGGCGCGTGCAGATCGTCAACCCGGGCGACAGCCGCTACATCGCCGGCGAACAGGTCGAGCGTTCGGAACTGCTCAACACCAACGAGCAGTTGCGCGCCGATGGCAAGCTGATCGCCACGCATGCCGACGTGCTGCTGGGCATCACCAAGGCCAGCTTGTCGACCGACTCGTTCATCTCGGCGGCCTCCTTCCAGGAGACGACCCGGGTGCTGACCGAGGCGGCGATCATGGGCAAGCGCGACGAGCTCCGCGGTCTGAAGGAGAACGTCATCGTCGGCCGCCTGATCCCCGCCGGCACCGGTCTCGCCTTCCACCAGGCCCGCAAGGCCAAGGAGGATATGGACGAGACCGAGCGCCGCGCGATCGCGATGCAGGAAGCCGAGGAGTTGGCGGCACTCGCGCCGGCCGCCGCGGTCGACGCGCCGGCGGGCGAGGAGCCGCCGGCCGTCTGACGCGGCTCGGGCCGGTCATCGGAGGGCGGCTGCGGCCGCCCTTCTTTTTGCCCTAGATGTCAGTAAGCGCCCGCATCGAGTTCTGATTCGACCAGGCCGTGGGAGTCAGGATCTCGACACCCCAGAGGCGGGCGCGCCGGGCCAGCGTCAGCAGGGCGCGGTCGCGGCTCACCAGCCAACGGCAACGCGTGGCCAGCGCAAGGTCGATGAAGACCTGGTCGTCGGGGTCGCGGCAGGTCAGCGGGCCGGTCGACGGTTCCTCGTCGACGACAAGGGCGTGGGCGTCCCAATGCGCCGCCGCGAAGGCCGCATCGGGTCGCCAGCCGACCAGTGCAGGACGGGCCAGCACCTGTTCGAACTCCCTGCGCATCGCCGGGCTGGCGCACCAGACCAGTTGGCCGGACGCAATGGCCGCACCGAGCGCCAGGGCCGCCGGATCGCCGAACAGCAACCAGTCGAGTGCGACATTGGTGTCCAGCACGATGCCGGGCGGCGGAGGCGGCATGGGGAGTGTTGCAGCGATCGGGGAGCCCGAATATACTTGCAGGCTTTTCGGCGGATTCCGCCTCGCTCTTTGCTGCGCGAAACGCGCGGCGGTGGGGGGTCTTCCGGAGAAGCCACGTAACTTCAAACGGGAACAAGTTACCCCATGCCCACCATCAACCAGCTCGTGCGTCACGGTCGCGAGACCGAGGTCACGAAGTCCAAGTCGCCTGCGATGCAGGGCGGCCCGCAGCGCCGGGGCGTCTGCACGCGCGTCTACACCACCACCCCAAAGAAGCCGAACTCGGCGCTGCGCAAGGTCGCCAAGGTGCGCCTGACGAACGGCTTCGAGGTCATCTCCTACATCGGCGGCGAGGGCCACAACCTGCAGGAGCACAGCGTCGTGCTCGTGCGCGGCGGCCGCGTCAAGGACCTGCCGGGCGTGCGCTACCACATCGTGCGCGGCTCGCTGGACCTGCAGGGCGTCAAGGACCGCAAGCAGTCGCGCTCGAAGTACGGCGCGAAGCGGCCCAAGAAGGCCTGACGGCCTCAGGGCCGAGGCGTCCGCTGCGGCGGGCGTCATGCGTGGCGCGTACGCTGTGCGCGTCGAGTAAGTGGGTGCCCCGATGGGCGCCCGTGGCGAGGGCGGAGGCCCGAGCCGACTGAAGACTGGAAGGAAGAGAAATGCCCCGTCGTCGCGAAGTACCCAAGCGCGAGATCCTGCCCGACCCGAAGTTCGGCTCGGTCGATCTCTCGAAGTTCATGAACGTGATCATGGAGTCCGGCAAGAAGGCCGTGGCCGAGCGGATCATCTACGGCGCCCTCGAGACCGTCGAGAAGAAGGCGCAGCGCGATCCGCTGGAAGTGTTCATGACCGCGCTGAACAACGTTAAGCCGATGGTCGAGGTGAAGTCCCGCCGCGTCGGCGGTGCGAACTACCAAGTTCCCGTGGAAGTTCGCCCCGTGCGCCGCGTGGCGCTGGCGATGCGCTGGCTGAAGGAATCGGCCCGCAAGCGCAGCGAGAAGTCGATGGCCCAGCGTCTGGCCAACGAGCTGCTCGAGGCTTCGGAAGGCCGCGGCGGCGCGATGAAGAAGCGCGACGAAGTGCACCGCATGGCCGAGGCCAACAAGGCGTTCTCGCACTTCCGCTTCTAAGCCGACTTTTTAGGTCCCCGGCCGCTCTTCGGGTTTTCACGAACCCGCGGGCGGCCCCTGTATTTGGAGTCCCACCATGGCCCGCAAGACCCCCATCGAGCGCTACCGCAACATCGGTATCTCCGCGCACATCGATGCCGGCAAGACCACCACGACCGAGCGCATCCTGTACTACACCGGGGTGAACCACAAGATCGGTGAGGTGCACGACGGCGCGGCGACCATGGACTGGATGGAGCAGGAGCAGGAGCGCGGCATCACGATCACGTCGGCCGCGACGACCTGCTTCTGGAAGGGCATGGACATGTCCTATCCGGAGCATCGCTTCAACATCATCGACACCCCGGGGCACGTCGACTTCACGATCGAAGTCGAGCGCTCGATGCGCGTGCTCGACGGCGCTTGCATGGTGTATTGCGCGGTCGGTGGCGTGCAGCCGCAGTCGGAGACCGTCTGGCGCCAGGCCAACAAGTACAAGGTGCCGCGCCTCGCGTTTGTCAACAAGATGGACCGCACCGGCGCCAACTTCTTCAAGGTCTACGACCAGATGAAGGTGCGCCTGAAGGCCAACCCGGTGCCCATCGTCATCCCGATCGGCGCCGAGGAGAACTTCACCGGCGTGATCGACCTCATCAAGATGAAGGCGATCATCTGGGACGAGGCCTCGCAGGGCATGAAGTTCGAGTTCAAGGACATCCCCGCGGAGCTGCTGGCCGACGCGCAGAAGTGGCGCGAGAACATGATCGAGGCCGCCGCCGAGTCGAGCGAGGACCTGATGAACAAGTACCTCGAGTCGGGCGAGTTGACCGAGGCGGAAATCAAGCTGGGCATCCGCTCGCGTACGCTCGCGGCCGAGATCCAGCCGATGTTCTGCGGCACCGCGTTCAAGAACAAGGGCGTCCAGCGCATGCTCGACGGCGTGATCGACTTCCTGCCGTCGCCGGTCGACGTGCCGCCGGTGCCGGGCACCGACGAGAACGACAAGGAAGTCGTGCGCAAGGCCGACGACAACGAGAAGTTCGCCGCGCTCGCGTTCAAGCTGATGACCGACCCCTACGTCGGTCAGCTGACCTTCGTGCGCGTGTATTCCGGCGTGCTGAAGTCGGGCGACTCGGTCTACAACCCGATCCGCGGCAAGAAGGAGCGCATCGGCCGGATCCTGCAGATGCACGCCAACCAGCGTGAAGAGATCAAGGAGATCCTGGCCGGCGACATCGCCGCCTGCGTGGGCCTGAAGGACGTGACCACGGGCGAGACCCTGTGCGATCCGGAATCGATCATCACGCTCGAGAAGATGATCTTCCCTGAGCCGGTGATCTCGCAGGCCGTCGAGCCCAAGACCAAGGCCGACCAGGAGAAGATGGGCATCGCCCTCGGCCGTCTGGCCGCGGAAGACCCGTCCTTCCGCATGCGCACCGACGAAGAGAGTGGCCAGACCATCATCTCCGGCATGGGCGAGCTGCACCTGGAGATCATCGTCGACCGCATGAAGCGCGAGTTCGGTGTGGAAGCCAACGTCGGCAAGCCGCAGGTGGCCTACCGCGAGACGATCCGCAAGACCGTCGAGGACGTCGAGGGCAAGTTCGTTCGCCAGTCCGGCGGCAAGGGCCAGTACGGCCACGTCGTGCTGAAGATCGAGCCGCAGGAGCCGGGCAAGGGTTTCGAGTTCGTCGACGCCATCAAGGGCGGCGTGGTGCCGCGCGAGTTCATCCCGGCGGTCAAGAAGGGCATCGAGGACACGCTGCCCAACGGCGTGCTCGCGGGCTACCCCGTGGTCGACGTGAAGGTCTCGCTGACCTTCGGTTCCTACCACGAGGTCGACTCGAACGAAAACGCGTTCAAGATGGCCGCGTCGATGGGCTTCAAGGACGGCTGCCGCAAGGCCAGCCCGGTGATCCTCGAGCCGATGATGGCGGTCGAGGTCGAGACGCCTGAAGACTACGCCGGCAACGTGATGGGCGACCTGTCGTCGCGTCGCGGCATGGTGCAGGGCATGGACGACATGCCCGGCGGCGGCAAGGTCATCAAGGCCGAGGTGCCGCTGTCGGAGATGTTCGGCTACTCGACCACGCTGCGCTCGATGAGCCAGGGTCGCGCGACGTACACGATGGAGTTCAAGCACTACAGCGAGGCGCCGAAGAACGTCGCCGACGCGATCATCACGTCGCGTTCGAAGTAATTTTTAGGAATCAGCCGGTCTTCGGCGGGGGCCCGCCCCGCTGCCAGTGACGGACGGAACCGTCCCTCGCCGGAGACCTTAAACCGAGCACTGGCACTGCTCTTTTTGGAGAACTGACATGGCCAAGGGTAAGTTTGAGCGCACCAAGCCCCACGTGAACGTGGGGACGATCGGACACGTGGACCACGGCAAGACGACGCTGACGGCGGCGATCACGACGGTGCTGTCGAGCAAG
>Ga0209966_1000294_pt1 | contig 16864 bp, 15 predicted proteins | sample RhisoiCoNPM_FD_187575 | JGI IMG/M metagenome (GOLD analysis project Ga0209966, IMG submission 187575) | Arabidopsis thaliana rhizosphere microbial communities from the Joint Genome Institute, USA, that affect carbon cycling - Rhizosphere... | ecosystem: Host-associated > Plants > Roots >... | reverse complement strand
CGACAAGCCAGCGCGTTTTCATCGGGATTACGCCGAAGACATAGACCTCGTCGTCGGGCCAGCGCAGCGCGTACGCGAGAAGCAATCCCATAATCGCCGCTGACGCGCCGACAAGTTCTGCGCTTCCATCGAGCAGCATGTGCGCAATTCCGCCACCAACGCCGCACCAGAGATAGAAGTAGAGGAACGCGCGCGGACCCCAGACCTGCTCGATGCGCGGACCGAACATGTAGAGAGAGAGCATGTTGAACGCGATGTGCCACAGTCCGCCGTGAACGAACATGTACGTCGCAATCGTCCACCACCTGGAGGGAAAACGGACGGGGTCCAGGCCCAGGACATCGAACACACCGTTCGCCCCGAACAGAGTGACCTGCAGGAAATACACGCCGACGTTCGCCGCTATCAGCCACTGAACGGCTGGCGTCATTCTCTGTTGCGATGGTGATTCGTACGATGTGTCCGGCATGTTTACCTGCCCTTCTCTGTGACTCTGCGTCTCTGCTGACTCTGTCTACTCTGCTGGCTCTATGCTACTCTCGTACCTGCAGTGCTGTTCCTCATTTCCGGGCGGACATCGCAATTCGCTCGCACAGCTCCGGGAATGTGATTCCTGCCGCGGCCGCGCCCTGTGGAATCAGACTGAGCTCCGTCATCCCCGGCAGTGTGTTCGCCTCTAGACAATAGAACTCTCCGCTTCCTCCATCATCGGACCCTGACAGACGGAAATCAATACGCGCGTATCCCTTGAGCTTGAGCGCCCTGAATGCAGCTGCAGCCTGCGCCTGCACTCGTGCTGACTGCTCCGCCGAAAGCTTCGCCGGAAATTCCTCCACTGCCATCCCCGCCGTGTACTTGCACTCGTAATCGTATATCTCGTGCACCGGCTTGATCTCGCCGACAGGAAGTGCCGTCTCTCCCAGAATCCCGACTGTCAGCTCACGCCCCGGAATGAACTGCTCGATCATCACCTCGTCATCATAGCGCCACGCTTCCGTTACTGCCGCGTCGAAGTCGTCCCGCTTCTTCACGACACTGAGACCGACAGTCGATCCCTGCTTCGATGGCTTCACCACCACCGGAAAGCCAAGACGTCTGTCGACTTCCTCGAGTGAAGCAGGCGCCATGAGCCAGTCGGCGGTCTGCACACCCGCTGCCCGAAACAGTTTTTTCGATAGATCCTTATCCATCGCAAGCGCGCTCGAGAGATGGCCGCTGCCCGTGTACTTCACATGAGCCATGTCGAGAAGCGCCTGAATCGTTCCGTCCTCGCCCATCCCGCCATGAAGGGCCAGGAACACCACATCCGCATTTGCGATCTCCGGAATCGCCTCGAGTCCTGGAAGAAATGCGCCGCCGGTGGTCTTTGCGAGAGCGTCGAGCGACGGCGGCTCAGTACCAACCGCACTCGTTGCAAGCCTGTGCTGCTCTTCCTCGCTGATGACACCCTTCGACGGGTCGAACGCGATCACCTCGTGACCACGTGACCTCAACGCGAGAACGATCCTTATTCCCGAAGCGAGCGAAACGTTCCGCTCCGCCGACTCGCCGCCCATCAACACCGTGATCTTCAAAGCTTCCTTGCTCCTACCTCGTCATCATGTAGTGCAGCATGTCCGAGCGAGTGACGATTCCCTCGATCGATCCGTCGCGCCGTACGAGAACTGCCGGATTCGATTTCGACAGGAGCTTCACGACACTTTCAATCGGCTGATCGGCAGCGATCATCGGGAACGGAGAATCCATGACCTCACTCACTGTCGCATCCAGCAGCTTCGGGTTCTCCAGACTCTTCTGCGACAGCGACCAGTCACTCACTGACCCCACGCAATTGTCGCCTTCCATCACCGGGAGCTGCGAGACGTCGTGCAGCGTCATTAACCCGAGTGCCTGTCTTACCGGCGCACCGGGTGTCGTGCTCACGACTCCCGGTGTCTCGCCTTCTTTTCTTCCGAGCACGTGCATGAGGGTGACGCGCTCGCTGTCGAGCATCTGGTTTTCACGCATCCACTCATCGTTGTACAGCTTGGACAGGTAGCGCTCGCCCGTATCGCAGAGAATTGTCACCACCAGCGCGTCCGGATCATCGGCTTCACGCGCTACCCTGAGCGCAACGTGTGCGATGAGTCCCGATGATCCACCGACGAACAGCCCTTCCTCACGCGTCAGTCGCCTCGCCATCGCAAACGACAGCTTGTCGCTCACTGTCTCGAAATCATCTATCACACTCATGTCGAGCGTTCCCGGAATCTTGTCCTGGCCGATTCCTTCCACTTTGTACGGAACGCCTTCACGCACTTCCTTGCCATCCGAGCGCCAGTAGCTCGCCAGTATCGAGCCGAGTGGATCGCCGGCGATGATCCGGATCTTCGGATTCTTTTCCTTGAGATAGCGTCCAACACCCGTGATCGTGCCGCCGGTTCCGGCTGCTGCGACGAAATGGGTAATCCGGCCCTCTGTCTGCTCCCAGAGCTCCGGCCCGGTCAGATCATAGTGCGCCTGCGGGTTTGCCTCGTTGTAGAACTGATCCGCGAGAATCGCGTTCGGAGTTTCCTTTGCGATTCGCTTCGCCATCATCACGTAGCTGTCGGGATGGTCGGGCGGAACCGCTGTCGGCGTAATGATCACTTCTGCGCCGAACGCCTTGAGAAGGCGCACCTTTTCCTGCGACATCTTGTCGGGCATCGTGAAGATGCACTTATAACCGCGAAGAGCGGCCGCGATGGCGAGCGCCGTGCCGGTGTTTCCGCTCGTTCCTTCTACAATCGTTCCGCCCGGCCTGAGCCTCCCGTCACGCTCTGCTTTCTCGATGATCGGCATCGCAATGCGATCCTTCACCGAGCCGCCTGGATTGAAGAACTCGGCCTTGGCGTAAACCGGCGTGCGGATTCCGCGAGTTACCGCGTTGAGTCGTATGAGCGGCGTCCACCCGATCGTCTCGAGGACGTTCTCGTACGTATGCCGATTCCGCTCTGCGATCATTACTGACTCTGGCCGGCGGCTGGTGCTCCTGACACAGGCTTCTTGAGAATCGTATCACCCGGCAGAGGGGGAGCCTCCGGATGCCTGAAGTAAACGGGGAAAAGAATCGATACCGGAACCGCCTGTCCGCGCGTCTTCGCGGGAATGAATCGAAGATCACTCGATCCTCTCACAGCCGCGGAATCGAGCGGCGGATAACCGGAGCTTTCAGCCACGTGCGTCGACTCGGAAACCAACTGGCCTTCCTTGTCGATGAACACCCTGAGCGTCACGTTCGCCTGCACCTTTTGCGAGTACAGCGAGGGCGGATACCTGAACGGAAGCTCCTTGTTCAACATCACCGGCAGAACGTCAGGTCGCGGCCCGACTCCGGAGAACACATCACCGCTTTCTGCCCCTTTGCCGCACGCGGAGAAGAGAGCGGCGGCGATTACAGCCATTACTACCGTGCTTTTCATCGACATTCCGGTAATCTACCCCTGCCTTGCGCGACTAACGAGCCGATCCAGAAGTGCGAGTGCCTCGATCGGAGTCATTTTCTCGGGTTCCATCTTCTTCAGATCTTCAACGAGCGGGTTTGGTGCCGACCCGAATAACGTGAGCTGATCGCCTGAGCCCTGTGCCGACACCCGGCTTCCTTTTTTGCCGGTGCCACCGAGCGCGGAAACAATCTCCTCTCCCTCAAAAAGAGCGAGCAACTTCCTGGCCCTCTCGAGGACGACTGGTGGCAGGCCGGCGAGACGCCCCACCTCTATTCCATACGATCGGTCCGCACCACCCGCAACGAGCCGGTGAAGAAAGAGAACTTCTTCGCCGACTTCCTTCACTTCCACACTATAGTTACATGCTGATACTAATTCGTCGGGCAGCTGCGTGAGCTCGTGATAATGAGTGGCGAACACCGTCTTGCATTTCACGTGGTCATGCAGATACTCGCTCACCGACCAGGCAATAGATACTCCATCGTACGTCGACGTGCCCCGGCCGATCTCGTCGAGCAGAACCAGGCTCTTCTCCGTTGCCGTGTGCAGAATCGCGCTCGTCTCCGACATCTCCACCATGAACGTGGACTGCCCCCGCACGAGGTTGTCGCTGGCGCCGACGCGGGTGAATAACCTGTCGACGATTCCAATCTCTGCCGATGCAGCCGGGACAAAGCTTCCGATCTGCGCCATGAGCACGATGAGCCCGGTCTGCCTCAGAATCGTCGACTTTCCTGACATGTTCGGGCCTGTGAGGATGATCATCCTCGCGTTTTCCGGCAGCCTGATGTCGTTCGGGATGAATTTTTCCCGCGGCATCATTCGCTCGACAACCGGATGCCGGCCAGCGGCAATCTTCAGATCGAACCCGCTCGTCACACTGGGCCGGGTGTAGCCTTCGCGCTCGGCGACCTCAGCGAGTGAAGCAAGAACATCGAGCTCAGCCGTGATCTGCGCGGCACACTGAAGCCTTCGTATCTGAAGGCCGACCTTCCTTCTCAACGCCTCGAACAGCTCTCTCTCGCGCTGTTCGATACGCTCTGCGGCGTTCAGAACTTTTTCCTCGTGTTCCTTGAGTGCCGGTGTTACGTAACGCTCGGCACCTGTAAGTGTCTGTCGCCGCTGATAATCAGCAGGAACCAGGTGCGAGTTGCTGTTCGTGACCTCGATGAAATATCCGAACACACGATTGTATCCAACCTTGAGGGAGTTGATGCCGGTCCTGGTTCTCTCTTCGAGCTGGATCTTCGCAATCGCGTCTTTCCCTCCGTCGCGAAGCGAGCGCCATTCGTCGAGCGATGAATCGACGCCTTCTCTGATGCAGGATTCCTCGCCCATGGCAATCGGGGGTCGCTCGACGATCGCTGTCGTGATGTCCGCCGCAATCTCCGCACAGCCATCCCATTTCTGCATCAGAGGTCCGAGCGGGCCGCCCTCGATTCCGTTCGGTCCCGCGAGCTTCGCAAGTGCGTCGTGAAGCGCGGGCAGTCGTCCAACGGAATCACCGAGCGCACGCAGGTCCCTCGGGGTGCCTCTTCCGGCCGCTGCTTTGCTGCCAAGTCTCTCGATGTCGCGCACGCCATCGAGCGCGTCGCGCACTGCTTCACGCCCAATTGGATCCCGCGCGAACAGCTCGACGCAATCGAGCCGCGCATCGATCGCGGTCTTCTCCGTCAACGGCGTGAGTATCCACTGTCGCAGAAGCCGCGACCCCATCGGAGTGAGAGTTCTGTCGAGCACCGAGAGGAGCGTCCCTCCCGATTCTCCGCCACGCAGTGATTCAATCAGCTCGAGATTTCTACGCGTCATTTCGTCGAGCGGCATCGACCCGCCGGGTCGCTCCACGACAGGACGGGAGAGATGAGGAACGCCGCCTGGCTGGAGCTCTCTCATGTACCGGATCAGTGCGCCGGCGGCTGCAACCGCGGGCATGTCGCCCTCGCCTATTCCAAGACCTTCGATGGATGCGATTCCGAATTGTCGCGCGATTTCACTCGAAGCGAGCTCCGCGTCGAACTCCCATGCTTCGCGCTCGGTGACGAGCGCTCCATCGTCCGGTAGACGTCGCACCGCACTGCCTGAATCCCGCCGGGTGAGTATTTCACGCGGCGTGAGACGCGCCATGACGGCATCGACGTCCTGTGTGTGGCAGACGATCAATCGAAATTCGCCGGTAGACAGATCTGCCGCGGCAATTCCTGTACGATCGCCGGCGGAATGAACCGCGCACAGATAATTGTTGCGTGAGCCGTCGAGCAGGTCGTCCGCAAACGCAGCGCCGGGAGTGATCGTCTCGATCACCTCCCGGCGCACTATCCCTTTTGCGTGTTTCGGATCTTCAGTCTGCTCGCAGATCGCAACGCGAAATCCCTGCTGAACCAGACGACGGAGGTATTCGCCCGCTGCCTTGACGGGAACTCCCGCCAGTGGAACCTCCGTTGCGCCGCCGTTGTTTCGTGATGTCAGCGTGAGACCAAGCGCTCGCGATGCTGTTTCGGCGTCCTCGTAGAACATTTCGTAGAAGTCGCCCATTCGGAAAAACAGGATCGCGTCTTGATGTCGATCCTTGATTTCCCTGTACTGCTGCATCAGCGGCGTCGATGCGCGGCTCACCGAATTTCGGCCTGTACCACGAATCCTGTAATCTGCTTTGCCTTGAGCGATCTCTGCACCGCACTTGCCTGCGCCTGTGTCTTGTACTTTCCGATTCTCACGCGGAAGGGAGCGCCAGTACCATCTACACGCGCTTCATATCCGCTTTTCCTGAGTTTCGTCACCATTGCCTCGGCCTGCGATTTCACGTTGTATGCTGCAACCTGAACGGACCACACTCGCTCTCCAGCTGGAGATTCCTCGGCGGGCTTGAGCACCGGAGGGGGCTGGGGAGAAGGCTTCGTGATTTGCGGCGTTGGCGTTGCAGCTTTTTTCGGTTCGGTGCTGGCGCTGTCCACCGGAGGCACAACGGGTTGCGGAGCAGCGGTAACGGGTGCGGAAGAAACGGTCACCGGTTCAGCAGCGTTCGTTACCGGAATGCTTGCCGGAGGTGCCGCGGCCGGGGTCGTGTTCAGTGCAATGCCTGCGCATCGCTGGTTGAGATATGTAATCTGATTTCGCAGCTCTGTGTCCGTTTCAGTCGTGCGTGACAACGCGTCAGCCGTGGCTGCGCACCCACCCTGTATATCGTTCTTGTCGAACATGGCTCTCGCGCTCCAGTAGCTCGCGCGTGCGCGTGCCGGGCTCTCGGGGTGCTCCGTTGCAAGCTGATTCAGATGCCTGAGCGCGCCATCGTAGTTCGCCCGCGCGATTTCGAGCTGTGCAAGTCGAATCAGCGCATCCTCGACGCGTGGTGACCTTGGATAATCAACGACTATCCGCCGATAATCGGCCTCTGCCTCCGCTGCCGTCGATGAGAGCACTGCTCGCCAGTATACGGCTTCCGCATAATCGTTCGAGCCTGGTGCGGCGACCGTGATCATCGAATCGATGAGCGCTCGACCCGCTGCAACGTTCCCGTCGTTCACCATTGCCTGTGCCCGCCTGTAGACGGGATCTACAGGAAGCGCTCCCTGTGCCTCTGCGGTTACGGATGCGGCGACAAAAAACAGAACAAAACAGATTGCCTTCGACATTTTACTGCTCCTGACTGCGTTATGCTGCAACTCTCTCTTCTTCGACACACATCGAAAGAACGAGCGTCGCCATTATCTGCTCCTCTGACGATATCCTCGTTTCCTTGAGCATTCTGTCCGCCTCGAGTAGTGCGTCGAGCGCATGATCGAGCGAAGAGTTGCTCCATCGATCCGCTGCAAGCGCCCACATCGATGCCGCGGATCCCCATGGCCGGCCAGTGTACGCACCGCCAGCCTGTTTGAGGAATCCGAAGTACTCACCCTGGAGCCTGCTTTGCGAAAGGCCTTCCTTGAGGCGTGCCTTTCCCCATGCGAGCGCAATTGTCTGAACAGTCAGCGCCATTATCAGCTGCACAGCTGAAACCTTCGGCTGACCGAGGATGACAGGCAGAAGCTCCAGAGCCTTCGAAACATTTCGCTGCGCGACCTGATCGAGAAAGTCGGCCATGGTTTCCCCCCGTCTCACTCCGACGACTGCGGCAACATCTTCTTCGGTGATTTCGCGGCCGTTTGCGAAGCTTGCAAGCTTATCCAGCTCTGAAACGAGCTGATGCAGGTCGGTTCCGACAGCTATCTGCAGCAGATCCGCAGCAGCGGGAGCAACCTTCGCGTGGAAATGCGTCGAGGCATAGTGTGAGATCCATCTCGGGATTCTGTCGGCACTCAGATTATCGAACTCGAGCGGTGTGGCGTTTTTCGCGAGATCCTTGTCAGTTTTTCCACCCGGTGCTTCGACGAGAATTACCAGAATATCGGGCGACGGCTTCTCGAGATACCGGTCGAGGACTTTGCGCGCATCCTTCTTGAGTAAGCTGACGTCGCGGATGACGACGATGCGCCTGTCTGCCAGCATCGGAAGCGCTGACAACGCAGCGTCGAGCGATTTTGCATCTGCCTCCTGCGCGCGCAGGACCTCCATGTTGAAGTCACGCATGGCCGGCTCGATACCGGCGTCGACGAGTTGCTTCACTGCATCGTCTTTCTGAAAATCGTCTTCGCCGTGAACGTAGTAAGCCCCGTCGAAGGTTTCCCTTTTTAAGGCGTCATGAAGGGTCTTGAGGGCTGAGTTGGCGGGCACGTTGCAAATATATAGGCCCACCCGAAGCCTGAGGCTTCGTCAGTGCGCGTTGGAAGCGAGCTCTATCGACGCAAAGTGTGCTGACGTCTGCTCGGCGAAAAGGGCCGCAGTCCAGATAGGCAGACCTGCTGACACTGCAGCGATCATTTCCGGCGCGGGGCCAGCGGACGAAGCATCGGATGTCGCGATTGCAACTACAGGCGGGAGGATGATGTCCTGCGGCGTATCGACCTGACGGAGAGAGATTCCAATGTAGGTCAACATCGCCGCACTCGTGACCGTCACTGCCGCGGCGAACTTCCGGCTGCGGCCACCGCTTGCTGCCGCCGCATCTGCGAGCTTCGCCTCGCGAAGTCTCATCTCGAGTCTCTTTGAGAAATCCGGTGACGGCTCGATTCGCGGAAGATTACGAAAGAGCATCAGCGATCGGCGGATCGTGGCATCATGCCGGGCACATTCTTCACACTCCGTCAGATGCATCTGCATGCGGACGAGCTCGACACCCGGAAGAGTGTCGTCGACGAAGCAAAGATGTTGATCCAGGAATTCCCGACAGTCCATGTTGCAAGCTTTGAGGGTTCGGATACCAGTACCCGCATACGGGCGTCCGGTTCCGAACCCTTAAGCTGTCACCAGGACCACGACTAATCCATATACGGCGCTACGATTTCCGCGAATGAGTTGCGCGCCCTGTTCAGCCTCGATTTCACCGTGCCGAGGTTGCAGTCCGTGATTTCCGCGATCTCTTCGTACGACTTTCCCTCGAGCTCGCGCAGGATGAAGACATTTCTGTGATGCTCAGGAAGCTTTGCGACCGACTCCTCGACGATCTCGCGAAGATGACGCTTCCGGTACATGTCATCGGGCCGCGAAGTGCTGTCCTCGAACTGCAGCGGACGATCGTCTTCCTGCCAGTTCTTCTGCACCGTCTGGAAAAGCACGAGTGGGTTTCTCGAGCGGTTTCGGAGCTCGTTCTTGGCGAGGTTCGACGCAATCGTATACGCCCACGTCGAGAACTTCTTCGAGCGGTCAAACCTGTGAAGGTGCCGGTACACCCGGATGAACACCTCCTGAACGAGGTCTTCCGCCTTCTCCCTGTCACCAATGGTGCGATATATGAAATTCAGGAGACGCGTCTGATATCGGTCGACCAGCTCCGAAAACGCTCTCTCTTCTCCACCCAGGAACGCGGTCACCACGCCTGAATCGTCCATCGCGCGAAGCTGTTCCCGGACACTCGCTCCCTGCTCTCGAACTGCATGCTTACGAGCGATTATTCCCATGATACTACCCCCAAAGAATTAGAATCTGACGAAGAAAGGACCTGTTAGAAGCCTCCTTGTTGAGATTCTCTGCGGCATTTACGGTTGCAGACGACATGCCTGTCTTGGAACATTAGCTAAACTCTTACAGATCAAAGGCTTAGCCGACATGGGTGCCAACCGTTGTCCAGTAATGAACCATTGTGTGTCCACTGGAGATGACACACTCGTTAATAAATGGTTCTACGATGGTTGGATGCTTTTGGGTCTCCGGAGGTTTACCCTCGACGGATGAATCGCTCGGCGAAAAGCACCCCGATCATGCTCTTTCCGTCAACCAGCTCGCCCGAGGCGATCATGGCCATCGCACGGGATAACGTCACCGGAGCGAGATCGAGAACTTCGTCAGCCTCTACCCTGGAGTTTCCTTCGGTAAGACCCGATGCGGCAAAAAGGTGGATCTGCTCATCGGTGAATCCCGGAGTGGTATAGAACGTCGTCAACCGGATGAGGTCGCTCGCTGAATATCCCGTTTCTTCCCTGAGCTCCCGCGCGGCACAGTCCTCTGGCGTTTCACCCGGATCAAGACGGCCTGCCGGAATCTCATAGACGTACCCATTTGCCGCATATCGATACTGGCGAATCAGAAGTATTCGAGGGTCGGGGCTGTCGAGTGGATCGAGGAATGGTACGACGGCGCTCGCCCCTGGATGCCGCACCATTTCGAGCTCTCCAATCAAATCATTCGGAAACCTGACCGAATCGACATCGACCGAGATGACTTTGCCCGAGTAGACTCGCCTCGAGGAGATGCGTGCGCTCACTCTTCCGATGCTTCCCGGACTGAGAGCCCCCCGAAGTTCAGGGCTTCGATTGGTTCACGAATGACATCAGGATTCCCGACGACGACGATCTGCAGCTCTTCGGGTCGTACATGCCTTCTCGCAGCTTCGAGAACGTCATGCGCCGTGACAGCGGAAATGTTCGAGCGATAGGTATCGAAGTAGTTCTCCGGCAGGTCAAATGTCACCATGCTTGCGAGCGCTGATGCGATGGCCGCGGTTGTTTCGTATCGAATCGGGAACACGCCTTCCAGATAGCTCGTCGCAAGAGTGAGCTCGTCGTGACTGATCTCACTCGCCCTCATCGAGTCGATCTCCTTCAGCGTTTCCGAGATTGCGTCTGCCGTAACCTCGCTCTGAACCGCCGTCGAGATCACGAAGGGTCCCGAGTGACGCCTCCAGTCGAAATAGGATGATGCTCCATAAGTGTACCCGTGAGCTTCACGCAGATTCAGGTTGATTCGCGAGGAGAAGAGGCCGCCCAGAACGGCGTTCATCACGACGATGTTGAAATAATCAGGATGCGTCCTCGGCACTCCGATATGCCCGATGCGAAGCTCCGACTGGGCCGCGTCGCGCTTTGCGACAATCTCCAGACCGCGGGTCGTGTGCGCAGCTCGATCAGGCTCGATGGCGAGCCTGGAATGTTCGCCCTTCCACGCGCCGAGCCTGAGCTCGACAAGCTTCACAGCTTCGTCCGATGTAATGTCTCCCGCGAATATCACCGTTGTGGACGACGGCAGATAACTCCGCTGATACATCTGCTGCACGTCGTCACGCGAGATGCCCCTCACGGATTTGCTGCTCCCGCTCATTGGCACCGCATATCGTGCCCCTCTCGCGTAGAGGAACCGCGAGAACGACTCATCCGCAAGACCGCGCGGCTCGTCGAGCAGCTGCATCCGCTCCGCGAGTCGCTCCGCCTTCAGCCGTTCTATGTCCTCGTGACGAAATGCCGGCGACATGAGTGTTTCCGCGAATATTTCGAATGCCTGATCGAGATTCGCCCTCAGCACTGTCATGCTCAGGACGGTGCCGTCCCAATCTGCCCCAGCCTCTAGAGAAGTACCCAGTTTTTCCAGGTCGAGCGCGAGCCGCACCCCGTTCCGCTCTTCCGTTCCTTCCCTCAACGATTGCGCTGTAAGCTCGGCCAGTCCCTCCTTTTCACGGAAGTCATCGAGGGCTGTGGCATCTATCACTGTCGCAACACTGACGAGTGGGAGTTTCGTTACTCGCGCTACAATTACGGTAATTCCATTCGCAAGGACACTTCGTGTAAACGCAGGGAAATGATACTCGCGCGCAGGGCCGGGTGTGGGTCTCGTGGCGATTGTCATGAGGCCATCGCTTCTACGATCTCTGCTTCAGCTTCACCCTCTTCCCGTATTCGGGGAACGTAAATGAGCTTCGCCCGGTTGTCGGCGCCGAGTCGGTCGCGCGCAAAGGCATTCACGCTCTCTCTCGTCACTGCGCCGTATTTGTCGGCCTGCGTGTTGATCAGTGCAGGATCACCGAGAAGCGTCGCGAACATCGAAATCCGGTCGGCCCGCTCGCTTGCCGATTGAAGCGCCGTAATGATATCGGTCTGAATGAGCGCGATTGCACGCTGCACTTCCTCGCCGGTGACCCCCTTCTCGACAAGCTCATCGACCTCGCGCTCCACTTCACTCTCGAGTTGTTCAGCCGATGTCTCTGGGCGGCCGGTAACGTCGAGTATCAGGAGATCGCTCCCTTTTGCAAGATCGAACGTGAACGCTGAAGCATCTGCTGCAATCTGCTTTTCACGCACGAGGGATCGGTAAAGCCTGCTTCCCTGCCTCATTCCCAGAATTGCACCTGTTATGCTGGCGACATAGTAGTCCTCACTTCCGAACACGGGCGACCGGAACGCGAGATACATACGCGGAAGGCTCACATCATCCTCCACGACTGCTCGCAGTGTTTCGCCGAATCGCTCAGCCACCTCGAGGCCGACGAGAGCCGGCTTGCCCTTGCCACGCGGAATTCCACCGAAGTGTTTTTCCACGAGCCTTCGCGCTGCAGCAGCATCGAAGTCACCCGCAATCGACAGCACGGCATTATCAGGCGTATAGAAAGTTCTGAAGAACTGCTCTACATCTTCAAGCGATGCTTTCGACAGATCTTCCATCGAGCCGATGAGCGAGTGATGGAACGGATGTGACTCCGGAAAGGCGAGAGCAGGAAGTTTTTCCCACCATGTCCCGTACGGCTGGTTGTCCACCGACCACCGCCGCTCGTTCTTCACGACATCCCGCTGAGTATCGAGCTTCTTCTGCGTCATCGCCGGAAGCAGCGCTCCCATGCGATCGGCCTCGAGCCACAGCGCAAGCTCCAGTTGATTCGAAGGGACGGTTTCGAAGTAATTAGTCCGCTCGAGCCACGTGCTGCCATTCAGCGTTCCGCCTGCTCTCTGAACGAGCTCGAAATGCTCATTCGCCTCGACATGCTCGGATCCCTGAAAGAGCATGTGCTCGAAGAGGTGTGCGAAACCGGTTCGTCCGGCTTTCTCGTTCGCCGATCCGACGTGATACCAGAGGTTCACCGCTACGATCGGCGCAGTGTTGTCCTGCGACAGCGTCACGAGCAGTCCATTATCGAGGCAGAACGTTTCGATCGGTATTTGCATGTCCGTAAATTGATTGGTGCTTCTGGCAGAGTAACCCAATCGGGCTATGGCCTCAATCGTTCGCCGGAGTGTAATGACAGTCGTCGCGGTGTTGGCCGGTGTTCCCCTCATCCTGATTGCCTGCGTTTGGATTTTCCAGGAGAGGATCGCGTTTCAACCCGAACGTCCGCCATTTCCAGATCCCGGCAATGCAGCACGCGCCGACTACACGGCACCTGACGGACAAAAGCTGTTCGCATACATCGTCGGAGATCCAGTCCATGCATCAGGGCTCGTCATTGCCTTCCACGGAAATGCCGATCTCGCCGTTCGATGGCTCGACTGGGCGAAGGAAGTCGAGGCGCGAACCGGTCTTGCCGTGATGCTTCCGGAGTATCGTGGTTATATGGGAATCGAGGGCCGGCCGACTTATGAAACTGTCGGGTTCGACGCAGAAGCTGCATACCTTTTCGCCTGCGACACTCTCAGGATCTCGCCCAGCCGGTTTGCGTTTTTCGGCCACTCTCTCGGCAGCGCCGTTGCAGCCGAGTTGGCTGTGAAGCACCGGCCTCAGGCACTTCTTCTTGAAGCGCCTTTCACCTCAGCCCATGACATGGCGATGAGGATCGCCGGCCGATGGTTGGTCCTGGGGTTGTGGCGCCGTGTTTCGCGCCTGCACTTCGACACTGAGCGAATAGTGGCGTCATTTGATGCGCCAGTGTCGGTCGTACACGGGGGCCGGGATATGGTAGTCCCGCCGCGAATGGGCGAGGAGGTATATCGTGCCGCGAAGATAAAGGGCGAGCGACTTTTCCTTCCCACAGCATCTCACAGCGACGTGCGATATGTCGATCCAGAACCCTACTGGCAATGGGTCGTTGCCGCCTTGCGGCCGCTTGCGGTGCATGAATGAAAAAGAGGCTCAGCATTGAGCCGAGCCTCTTGATTTCAACCGCCGAACAGGATCACGGCGTGATTGGCTGACCAAAGAAATCGCGGATTGAAATCGGACCCGTGTTCACTGCCTTGAGCCCTGATTCGATGCTCTTGCGATCACCGACGATCACTATCGCGAGTGACGATGGATTGACGTACTGCCTGGCGACACGCTGCACATCGGCCTGTGTGATGTTCTCGATATTGGCGACGTAGCTGTTGTAATAGTCGAGAGGCAGTCCATACAGTACGACCGGGATGAGCTGATTCGCGATCTGCTGCGTCGTCTCAAAATCACCTGGCATGCTCAGCTGCAGAAATCTCTTCGCCTTGTTGAGCTCCACAGTCGGCACAGTATCCCTGATGGCATTGAGCTCTTTCATGAACTCCACGAGTCCTGAATCCGTTTTGGCTGCAACTACTTCAGCCGATGCGGTGAAAGGCCCGGCCGATTGCCGCATGTCGAACCTCGAGCGCGCTCCATAGGTATAGCCATGAGTCTCTCGAAGATTCTGCATCAGCCTGCTGGTAAAGGTTCCGCCGAGAATGGTGTTCATCACGCTGAGCGCGAAATAATCCTTTGTCGATCGCGGAACGCCGACAGATCCAATACGGAACGACGATTGCGCGGCGCCCGGCTTGTCTATGAGATACACCGTCGTTGGTCCGGCTTTCGGGGCATCACTGAACGTGAACGGAGTGACGGGCCCTTGTTGCCATCCTCCAAACAACGCGGCGATTTTCTGCTCGACCTGTGACGGAGTGACGTCACCGACTACGATCAGCGTCGCATTGTTCGGGAGAAAATTCGCACGGTAGAACGACTGCAGGTCAGCCGTCGTCATTCCCGTCACCGACGCTTCAGTGCCAAGCAGATTGTGCCCATATGGATGTGATGCCCCATACAGAATTGCGGCATATGCCTGGTCGGCGATCGCAGTCGGCCGGTCCTTCAGCTGAACGAGGCTCGTGAGGCGGTTCTTCCGCACACGCTCGAAATCTTCGGACCGGAAAGCGGGATGAAGCACGACGTCCGCGAACAGAGCGAGTGCACTGTCGAGCTGCGCCATCGGTGTGTGCAGGTTGACTATCGCTGCATCCCAGTTGCTGCTGGCTCCCAGGCCAATTCCCAGATAGGCAATTTGATCGGCTATCTCCAGGGCACTCCGCGAGCCAGTGCCTTCGGTGAGCATCGATGACGTGAGATTCGCGACTCCGCCCTTCGATGCGGGATCCATGGTTCCCCCGCCTCCACCTACGACGAGCACGAAATCGGCAAGCGGAAGCTCGTGCTGCTCGACGATCATCAGCTTCAACCCGTTGGGAAGCTGGCGGGTCACAATCGGAGGAAGCGCGACCTTCGGTGGAGGGCCAAGTACAGGTGGCCTGGAGCGATCGATTGTCTGCGCGCCGCCAATCGATGCAGCAGCGACGACCCCAAGCAACGCAACCGCTGTATTCATGCGCCTTTTCACTGGGCACCTCCGTTTGCCGTGAGCATCATCTCGCGCTTGCCTTCAGGCACAACGGTGAGAACCACTTTGTGCTTGCCGAGGTATTGCCTTGCGACGCGCTGCACATCGGCCTTGGTGACGGCCTCGTATCTCGCCGCATCCTGCTGCACGTAATCGGGGTTACCCGCCATGTAATTGTATGAATTGAGGATTTCAGATTTACCAAGCACTCCCGAAAGGCGATTCAGAAAACTGGCCTTGAAGGAGTTCTGGACTCTCTTGAGCTCACGATCACTGATCGGCTCGGTCATCACCTTTTGAAGCTCTTCCTGAACGACCTTGTCGATAGCCGCGAGACTCTGCCCGGGCTTGGGCGTGATATCGATCTCGAATCGTCCGGCCAGCTTGCTCGACTGCTGCGAGGCAAATACCTGCTGTGCCACCTGCATGTCGAAAACGAGTCGCTTGTACAGGCGTGAGTTCTTCCCGCTCGCCAGAACCGATGCGAGCACATCGAGCGCCGCGTCGTCCTTGTCGAAGATCCTGACTGTCGGCCAGTCATAGAATGCTCGTGGCAACTGCACGCGATCCTCGAGAACCATGAACGTATCTTTTGCGAGAACTACCGGGGCCACGTTTGGCCGGGCCGGCATTGCAGGTCCCCGCGGAATGCTGCCGAAGTAGAGCGCGACCAGTTTCTTCGCCTCTGCGGGATTGAAGTCACCTGCGATCGTCAGCGTCGCGTTGTTTGGCGCATAGTAAGTGCGAAAGAAATTCTTCACGTCGTCGAGCGACGCGGCACCCAGATCCACCATCGAGCCGATTACCGACCACGAGTACGGATGTCCCTTCGGGTACAGCGCCGCGAGAATCATCTCGTCCCCTCGGCCATATGGAACATTGTCCACCCGTTCGCGACGTTCGTTCTTAACTACTTCTCGCTGAAGATCGAGCTTGGCCTGATCCATCGTCGGAAGCAGGAATCCCATCCTGTCCGCATCGAGCCAGAGGGCCAGTGGAAGCGCGTTGGAAGGAAGGTTCTCGTAGTAATTCGTCCGGTCTTCCGTCGTGGATCCATTGTTGTCCGCTCCAGCTGCTTCCAGCTCCTTGTCGAACATGCCGGTGGGCACATGCTCCGAGCCCATGAACATGATGTGCTCGAAAAGGTGCGCGAATCCCGTGCGCCCTGTCTTCTCGTCACCGGATCCGACTTTGTACCAGGTATTTACCGAAACGATGGGGGTCGAATGATCCTCGTGAAGAATCACCTCGAGTCCGTTCGGAAGGGTGTACTTCTCGAATTTGATCTTTGGAACCGCCTGGCCTCCAGCCGCGGTTGCCGTTATTAAGTATCCTGCTGCTACTAATAGTGCTCGTCTCACTGTTTCCTCTCGAATAGGAATGCCAATGGTGCTTTTACCGATTCGCCCAGCATGTACTTCCAGCGTTTCTCCCGATTAGGCGAGATCGGGCTCGTGCGCGTTGGCGACGTATAGGGAACCAGCCCGAATCTCCTCCCTATGATTGACAACCTGAGCATGTGAAAAGGATCGCTCACCAGTATCGCGGTCCT
>Ga0209966_1000293_pt1 | contig 16920 bp, 16 predicted proteins | sample RhisoiCoNPM_FD_187575 | JGI IMG/M metagenome (GOLD analysis project Ga0209966, IMG submission 187575) | Arabidopsis thaliana rhizosphere microbial communities from the Joint Genome Institute, USA, that affect carbon cycling - Rhizosphere... | ecosystem: Host-associated > Plants > Roots >... | reverse complement strand
TGGTCGCAGCGGCGGCGGTGGCGGTTACGGCGGCGGCGGCGGTGGTCGCAGCGGTGGTGGTGGCGGCTACGGCGGCGGCGGCGGTGGCCGCGGCGGCTACTGAGCCCGTCCCGCTCCGAGAATCAGGCGGTGGTGCTTCGGCCCACCGCCTTTTTGCTGCCCGCGTGGCAGCCGCTCACTCGCCGCGGCGCTTCTTGCGGCTGCGCCCGGCGAACAGGCGGTCGAACAGCGCGTTCGGCAGCAGCCGCAGCAGCTTGGCCACGACGCCCATCTGCCAGGGGATGACGCGGTAGCTGGAACCGGCCTCGATCGCCGCATGCGCACGCTCGGCGAAGGCCTGCGGCGTCATCAGGAAAGGCATCGCGTAGCTGTTGGCTGCCGTCAGCGGCGTCGCGACATAGCCCGGCAGCAGCGTCACCACCTTCAGGCCAAAGGCCCGCGTCTCGCCGCGCAGGCTCTCGCAATAGGCGACGACGCCAGCCTTGCTGGCGCAATAGGCGCCATGGCCGGGCAGGCCGCGGATCGCCGCCACGCTGGCAATGCCGACCAGCGTGCCGCGGCGCCGCTCGCGCATCGCCGCGAGGAAGGGCTGGAAGGTCGCCGCCATGCCGAGGTTGTTGGTCTCGAAGGTGGCGCGGATCACCTCCAGGTCCTCGGCCTCGGCGGTGTCGACGCCGACGCTGATGCCGGCGCTCGCGATCACGACCTCGGGCAGGCCCTGGCGCGCGAGGCAGTCGCGGCCGGCCGCGGTGATCGCGGCGACGTCGCAGACGTCGGCCGGGTAGACCGCCCAGCGCGCCGCGTCCCAGCCCTGGGCCCGGCACCAGGCCTCGAGCTCGCTCGCTCGCCGGGCGACCAGCGCGAGCCGCCAGCCGGCGCGCGCATAGCGCTCGGCGAGCGCCTGACCGATGCCGCTCGATGCACCAGTGATGAAGACCAGCGGCGCGGCGTTCACGGCAGCGCCGCGCCGGGCCACAGCTGGCCGGTGACGCGGCCGCCGAGCTCGGCCGTGCGGTCGGCGTGGCGGTAGTCCAGCGTGCCCGCACGCAGCTCGCCGCGGCCGGTGACCACCGTGACCGGCTGGTGCGAGCGCACGCGCTCGGCGGCGCTGAGCACCTCGAGGAACTCGCCGCGGATCTCGACGCGCGCCCCCGGCCCCTCGCCGGGCGCCGGCTCGCGCACCACGCGCGCATCGCCGATCAGACGCACCTCGGTCGCGTCGCCATTGCTCTGCGCCCGCACGGCGCTGCCGGTGAGCACGCGGCCGGCGGCGTCGGTCGAGTGCAGCCGCACGCCGTCGACCTCGACCGTGTCGCTGGCCGGGTAGTGCGACATCACGTCGCCCTCGATGCGCGCGCGCAGCGCGCCGTCGGCGGCGTAGCGGCTGAGCACGAAGCCGCGCATCGTGTAGTCGGGCGACTGCGGCGGCGCGGCCGGCGCGGCCTCGTCGTCATGGACCGGCGTGTTGTTGACCAGCCACCAGGTGGCCGCCGCCAGCAGGCCCATCAGCAGCACGGGCAGCATGCCCAGCAGCCGCTCGACCACGCGCAGCGCCCAGGGCCCCTGCGGCGGCGGGCGCACCGCGGCCGGCCGGGCCAGCGCGGCCAGCTCGCTGAACGGCGCGTCGTCCTCCGCGTCGGCGCGGTCGGTCATGGCCGCGCCGGCGTGCCGTCGAGCGTGCCCAGGTGGCCGCGCAGCAGCGCCTCGTAGCGGCCGCTCGCGCACAGCAGCAGGTCGCAGAACTCGCGCGCGGCACCGAGCCCGCCGGGCGCGGCGGTCACATGGTCGACCAGCGCGCGCACCTCGGCGTGCGCGTTCGGCGGCGCCGCGGCGAAGCCGGCGCGCGCGAGCAGCGGCAGGTCGGGCCAGTCGTCGCCGATCACCGCGACCTCGTCCCAGCCGAGGCCGAGCGCGGCGAGCTGTGCCTCGGCGGCGGCCAGCTTGTCGGCAGCCCCATAGACGGCGTGTGCGATGCCGAGATCGGCCGCGCGCCGCCGCACCGCGGCCGAGTCGCGCCCGGTCACGATCACAGGCACGATGCCGCCCTGCGCCAGCAGCTTCAGACCATGGCCGTCGAGGGCATGGAAGGCCTTGACCTGCTCGCCGTCCTCGGTGATCCACAGCCGGCCATCGGTCAGCACGCCGTCGACATCGAAGATTGCCGCCTTCATGCCGAGGCCGCCGCCCTGCGCCTTCAGCAGCAGCGCCGGCGGGAAGGCGAGCGTCGGACGGATCCCGCGCATGGCGCTAGATCACCTTGGCGCGCATCAGGTCGTTGGAGGTCAGCGCGCCGACCAGGCGGCCGTCGTCGTCGACCACCAGCACGCTGTTGACCTTGGCGACCTCCATCAGGTCGGCGGCCTCGACGGCCAGCGCGTCGGCACGCACGCGCTTCGGGTCCGCGCGCATGACCTCGGCGGCGGCCAGCCGGCGCACGTCGCCACCGCGCTCGATCAGGCGACGCAGGTCGCCGTCGGTGAAGATGCCGATCGGCCGGCCTTCGCCGTCGACGATGGCCGCGCAGCCGATGCCCTTGGCGCTCATTTCCGTCATCAGCGCCATGAAGCCGGCATCGGCGGTGACGCGCGGCACGCGCTCGCCCTGGCGCATCACGTCGCGCACATGGGTCAGCAGCTTGCGGCCCAGCGAGCCGCCGGGATGCGAGCGCGCGAAGTCCTCGGCCTCGAAGCCGCGCGCGTCGAGCAGCGCGACGGCCAGCGCATCGCCCAGCGCCATCTGCGCGGTCGTGCTGGCGGTCGGCGCGAGGTTCAGCGGACAGGCCTCCTCGGCCACCGAGCTGTCGAGCACCAGGTCGGCGTGGCGGGCGAGCGCCGACTCGGGCCGGCCGGTGATCGCGACCAGCCGCACGCCCAGGCGCTTGAGCACCGGCAGGATCGCGGTCAGCTCGTCGCTCTCGCCGGAGTTGGAGATCGCCACCACCACGTCGGCCGGCGTGACCATGCCGAGGTCGCCGTGGCTCGCCTCGGCCGGGTGCACGAACATCGCCGGCGTGCCGGTCGACGCCAGCGTCGCGGCGATCTTGCGGCTGACGTGGCCGCTCTTGCCCATGCCCATCACGACCACGCGGCCGCTGCAGGCGAGCATCAGCCTGACCGCCGCCGCGAAGGCCTCGGCCATCGGCCCGGCGACGCGCTGCTGCAGCGCGCCGAGCGCCTGCGCCTCGATCGCCAGCGCGCGGGCGCCGAGCGTCACGCTGCGGTCGTCGGGGGAGGGGTGGTCGGCGCTCACGGGGGCGGCCCGGCGCGCGTGGCGCGGGGGCTTGGGTAGAGTCGGCGCATTCTAGGCGGCGCACGCCGCTTGCTTGTCTCCCTGTCGATGGCCACCGCGCTCGAACTCGTGCTGCTCTACCTCGTCGCCGCCGTGCTCGGCGTCGTCGTCTGCCGCATGCTGCGGCTGCCGCCGATGCTGGGCTATCTGGCGGTGGGCGTGCTGATCGGGCCGAACGCGCTGGCGCTGGCGCAGGACTCGGCCGCCGTCGAGCACCTCGCCGAGTTCGGCGTCGTGTTCCTGATGTTCGTGATCGGGCTGGAATTCAATCTGCCCAAGCTGCGCAGCATGCGCACGCTGGTGTTCGGGCTCGGGCTGTCGCAGGTCACGCTGACGATCGCCGCGGCCGTGGTCGGCAACGCGGCGCTGGCCTGGGCGCTGGCGATGCTCGGGCGCGACTGGGGCCTGGGCTGGCAGAGCGCGGTCGCGCTCGGCGCCGCGCTGGCGATGAGCAGCACCGCGATCGTCGTCAAGCTGATGGCCGAGCGTCTCGAGCTCGAGACGCCGCACGGCCGCCGCGTGATGGGCGTGCTGCTGTTCCAGGACCTCGCGGTGGTGCCGCTGCTGGTGCTGATCCCGGCGCTCGGCGAGTCGGCCGAGGACCTGACGCGCGCGCTGGCCCTCGCCGCGCTCAAGGCCGCGGTGCTGCTCACGGTGCTGCTGGTCGGCGGCCAGCGGGTGATGCGCTGGTGGCTCACGCTGGTGGCGCGGCGGCGCAGCGAGGAGCTGTTCGTCCTCAACCTGCTGCTCGTCACGCTGGGCCTGGCCTGGCTGACCGAACTGGCCGGGCTGTCGCTCGCGCTCGGCGCCTTTGTCGCCGGCATGCTGATCGCCGAGACCGAATACAAGCACCAGGTCGAGACCGACATCCGGCCCTTCCACGACGTGCTGCTCGGGCTGTTCTTCATCACCATCGGCATGAAGCTCGACTGGCGCGCCGTGTGGGACCAGGTCGGCCTCGTCGCGCTGCTGACGGTCGCGCCGGTGCTGTTCAAGTTCGGGCTCGTGACCGCGCTGGCGCGGCTGTTCGGCGCGCCGGCCGGCGTCGCGCTGCGCACCGGCCTGTACCTCGCGCAGGCCGGCGAGTTCGGCTTCGTGCTGCTGACGCTGGCCGCCAGCAACGCGCTGCTGCCTGGCGCGCTGCACAGCCCGGTGCTGGCGGCGATGGTGCTGTCGATGCTCGCGACGCCGCTGCTGATCCAGTACAGCAACCGCATCGTGATGCGGCTGGCCGCCAGCGACTGGATGATGCAGTCGGTGGCACTGACCCACATCGCCAAGCGCGCGATCCACGCCGACGCCCACGTGATCATCTGCGGCTACGGCCGCAGCGGCCAGAACCTCGCGCGCCTGCTCGAGCCCGAGCACATCCCCTACATGGCGCTCGACCTCGACCCCGACCGCGTGCGCCAGGCCGCGGCCGCCGGCCAGAGCGTGGTGTTCGGCGATGCCGCGCGGCTGCAGAGCCTGATGGCCGCCGGCCTGGCGCGCGCGACCGCGGTGGTGGTCAGCTACCACGACACGCCGTCGGCGCTGAAGATCCTGCGCCTCGTGCGCGCGCACGCGCCCACCGTGCCGGTGATCGTGCGCACGATCGACGACACCGACCTCGAGCCGCTGCAGGCCGCCGGCGCCACCGAGGTCGTGCCGGAGGCGATCGAGGGCTCGCTGATGATGGCCTCGCATGTGCTGGCGCTGGTCGGCGTGCCGATGCGCCGCGTGATCCGCGTCGTGCAGGACCAGCGCGACGCGCGCTACGGCCTGCTGCGCGGCTGGTTCCACGGCGCCGACGACGACACCGTCGAGGAGCTCAAGCAGGCGCGGCTGCGCAGCGTCACGCTCGCCGAGGGCAGCGCCGCGCTCGGCACCACGCTGGGCCAACTGGCCCTCGACGCGCTGGACGTGCGCATCGTCTCGGTGCGGCGCGCGCACGGCACGGCCGTGCTGCCGTCGGCCGACGTGGCGCTGAACGCCGGCGACACGCTGGTGCTGTCGGGCCGCGCCGACGCGCTCGCGCTGGCCGAGGAACGCCTGCTCAAGGACTGAGTCCAGGGCACATGCGCACCCCACCCTTCGTTCCTGACGTACGGCGCCGACGCCTGCTCGCGGCGGGCGCTGCCCTGGCCTGGCCCCTGCCGGGCCGAGCCGACGACGGCGCCCTCGCCGCGCTGCGCGCCGGCGGCTGCGTCGCCGCCTTCCGCCATGCCAATGCGCCGGGAACCTTCGATCCCCCGGGGTTCCGGCTCGGGAGCTGCGAGACCCAGCGCAACCTCGACGACGCCGGCCGCGCGCAGGCCCGGCGCCTGGGCGACTGGTTCCGCACGCACGGCCTGACGCCCGCGGCGGTGCGGTCCAGCCCCTGGTGCCGCTGCCTCGACACCGCGCGGCTCGCGTTCGGCGCAGCCGAGGCCTGGCCGGCGCTTGGCTCGCCGCGCGGCGCGGACACGCCGGCCGACCAGACCGACACGTTGCGCCGCGCACTCGCCGGGCTACCGGCCGGGCGCTTCGAGGTCTGGGTCAGCCACCAGTTCACCCTGTCGGCGCTGGCCGGCCGCGGCACCGCCGCGGGCGAGGGCCTGGTGCTCGCCGCCACGCCCGGCGGGGCGGTGCGCGTGCTCGCCACGCTGCCCGCAGCCTGAGCCTGCCGGCGCCCTATCATCCCCGCGCTGCGCCGCAGACGGCGCCCGAGGCCCGCATGGACGACCGCACGCTGATCCGCGACACCATCCGCACCGTGCCCGACTGGCCGGCGCCGGGCGTCCAGTTCCGCGACATCACGCCGCTGCTCAGCAGCCCGAAGGTGTTCCGCGTGCTGATCGACCAGTTCGTGCACCGCTACTTCGACCGGCGGCCCGACGCGGTCGCCGGGCTGGACGCGCGCGGCTTCATCATCGGTTCGGTGCTGGCCTACGAGCTCGGCGTCGGCTTCGTGCCGATCCGCAAGCAGGGCAAGCTGCCCTACACCACCGTCGAGGAGAGCTACGAGCTCGAGTACGGTTCGGCGACGGTCGAGATCCACACCGACGCCGTGCGCCCCGGCGAGCGCGTGCTGCTGATCGACGACCTGATCGCCACCGGCGGCACGATGATGGCCGGCAAGCGCTTGCTCGAACGGCTGGGCGCCGAGGTGATCGAAGGCGCGGCGATCGTCGACCTGCCCGAGCTCGGCGGCTCGGCGCGGCTGCGCGAGGCCGGGCTGCAGCTGTTCACGCTGGTGAGCTTCGCGGGCCACTAGGGCCGGCGCGGCTCAGGTCATCGGCACCTGGCGCGTCATGTTGGCGCGCATGCGCAGCGCCATCACGGTGCCCGCGGCGCGCAGCACCTCGATCGCGATCGCCGGAGCGCGCGCGCACAACTCCTCGAAGCGCGGCAGGCGCAGCGCCCAGATGACCGACGGCGTCATCGCCTCGACGTTGGCGGTGCGCGCGCCGTCGGCGAACAGCCCCGGCTCGCCGACCATCGCCCCGGCGCGCAGGAGGCCGATCTTGTTGGCGCCCGGCGCGCCGCCGGTCACGTAGACCTGCAGCATGCCCTGGCCGACGAAGTAGACGGTGCGGTCCTGCTCGCCCTGGCGCAGCAGCATCTCGCTGGCGCGCACGTCGTGGCGCGTCAGGTATTGCAGGAAGGTGCGCCACTGCCCCGGGTCGAGCCTGGGCCTGAACGCATCCTCCGCATTGAGCGACTGGATCGCGTGGAGCAGGTCGTCGTGGGTCATGTCGGGCATCGAGGGGATTGACGAGCCGGATTATTGATTCGGTTCGCTGACGGCACAGCCCCTGCCCGGGGGGCGCGGCGGCGTGCGCGCAGGGCCGGCGCGGGCCGATTCACTTCCCGATACAAAAACGGCCGAAGATCTCGCCGAGCAACTCGTCGGCCGTCGTCGCGCCGACGATCTCGCCGAGCGCGTCATGCGCGCCGCGCAGTTCCTCGGCCAGCAGTTCGAGCGCCGCGTCGCCCTGCGCGGCAAGCGCCTGGGCCGTCTCGACATGGCCGCGCGTCGCGCGCAGCGCCTCGAGGTGGCGCGTGCGGGCGATGAAGACCCCCTCGCTGCCGGCCTGCCAGCCGGCCAGTGCCAACAGCCGCCGGCGCAGCGCGTCGAGCCCGGTGCCGGTGCGCGCCGACAGCGCGAGGGCGCCGTCCGCCAGGTCCGCCGCTGGTGCCGCGTCGGCCTTGTTGTAGACGTCGAGCCGCGTCACCCCCGCGGGCAGCCGCGCGGCGATGTCGCGCTCGGCGGCCTCGTAGCCGGGCTCGCCGCGGCGCGTCAGGTCGTGCAGGAAGACGAGCGCGTCGGCGCCGGCGATCGCGCCCCAGCTGCGCTGCATGCCGATGCGCTCGGCCTCGTCGGCGGCGTCGGCCTCGTCACGCAGCCCGGCGGTGTCGATCACGTGCAGCGGCACGCCCTCGATCTGGATCGTCTCGGCGACCTTGTCGCGCGTGGTGCCGGGGACCGGCGTGACGATCGCGAGTTCCGCCCCCGCCAGCGCATTGAGCAGCGAGCTCTTGCCGACGTTCGGCTGGCCGGCCAGCACGACGCGCAGCCCCTCGCGCAGCAGCGCGCCCTGGCGCGCGCGGGCCAGCACCGCGTCGAGCGCCTCGGCGATGCGCGCGAGCCGGCCGCGCGCGTCGGCACGTTCGAGGAAATCGATCTCCTCCTCGGGGAAGTCCAGCGTCGCCTCGACCAGCACGCGCAGTTCGACCAGCCGCTCGCGCAGCACCCCGACCTCGCGCGAGAACGCGCCGCCCAGCGAGCGCCCGGCCGAGCGCGCCGCGGCCTCGGTGCTGGCGTCGATCAGGTCGGCCACCGCCTCGGCCTGCGCCAGGTCGAGCTTGCCGTTCAGGAAGGCGCGCTCGGTGAACTCGCCCGGCGCCGCCAGCCGCAGGCGCGACAGGCCCGGCAGGCCGGCCGCGCCGGCCTCCAGGCAACGCGCCAGCAGCAGCTGCAGCAGCACCGGCCCGCCATGCGCCTGCAGCTCCAGCACGTCCTCGCCGGTGTAGCTGTGGGGCGCCGGAAAGTGGATCGCGAGGCCCTGGTCGAGCGGCTCGCCGCGGGCGTCGAGGAAGGGGCCGTAGTGCGCGACGCGGGGCTGGAGCGCCCGGCCGCACAGGGCCTGGGCCAGCGGCGCCAGGCCGCGGCCGGAGACGCGCACGATCCCCACCGCGCCGCGCCCGGGCGCGGTGGCGATGGCGACGATCGGATCGGCGTGGCGCGGCAGCATGCGATCGACCCCCTGCAGGGGCAGCGGCGTCAGCCGCAAGCGGGGTGGGTCAAGCCACGCCGAGCTTGCGGTTGATGAACCACTGCTGCGCGATCGACAGGATGTTGTTGGTGATCCAGTACAGCACCAGGCCGGCCGGGAAGACGAAGAACATCACGCTGAACACCATCGGCATGATCCACATCATCTTGGCCTGCACCGGGTCCGGCGGCGTCGGGTTCAGCCAGGTCTGCAGCAGCGTGCTGGCGGTCATCACGATCGGCAGGATGTAGTACGGGTCCTTGACCGAGAGGTCGGTGATCCAGCCGATCCACGGCGCGTTGCGCATCTCGACGCTCGACAGCAGCACCCAGTACAGCGCGATGAACACCGGCATCTGCACCAGGATCGGCAGGCAGCCGCCCAGCGGGTTGACCTTCTCCTCCTTGTAGATGCGCATCATCTCCTGCTGCATCTGCTGGGGCTTGTCCTTCAGGCGCTCGCGCAGCGCCATGACCTTCGGATTGATCGCCTTCATCTTGGCCATCGACTTGTAGGCGCTGGCGTTGAGCGTGTAGAAGGCCGCCTTCAGCAGCACCACCAGCGCGACGATCGCCCAGCCCCAGTTGCCCAGCAGCTTGTGCAGCTGGTCGAGCAGCCAGAACAGCGGCTTGGCGAGGATCGTGAACCAGCCGTAGTCCTTCACGAGTTCGAGCCCGGGCGCCAGCGCCTCGAGCTTCTTCTCCTCCTGCGGGCCGATGAAGAGCAGGCTGTCGAAGCTCTTGCTGGCACCGGGCGCGATCTCGCCGAGCGGGAAGATCTGGCCGACCGCGTAGAGGTTGGCTTCGACCTTGCGCGTGTAGAACTCACGCGGGCCCTTGTCGTTGTGCAGCCAGGCCGAGAAGAAGTAGTGCTGGACCATCGCGATCCAGCCGTTGTCCGCGCTCTGGTCGTGCTCGGCCTTGCCCTTCTCGATGTCCTTGAAGTCGATCTTGCGGAACTTGTTCGCGTCGGTGTAGACCACCGGGCCGGTGAAGGTGAAGTAGAAGCTCGACTCGCCGGGCGGCGGGTTGCCGTCGCGCACCAGCTGCGTGTAGAGCTGCGGCGCGAGCGGCGCCGCGCCGCTGTTCACCACCTCGTGGCGCACCCGGATCGCGTAGCTGCCGCGCTCGAACACCAGCGTCTTGCGCAGCTTCACGCCGCCCTGCTCGGGCGACTCGAACACCGCCTGCACCGACGCGGCACCGTCGGCCAGCGTCGTCGGGCCGGGCACGAGCTGCATCGGCGTCAGGTGGTTGGGCAGGTCGGGCGAGCCGATCAGGCCGGTCTGCGCCAGGTAGACGCGCTCCTTCGAGCGGTCGAGCAGCACCACCTTGCGCGTCGTGTCGTTCTGGTCGGTGTGCTGCAGCAGCTCGACGCGCACGAGGTCGCCGCCGCGCGCATCGAGCGTCGCGCGAACGAGGTCGGTCTCGACCGTCACCGTCTGCGCGGCAACGGGGGCGGCCGGCACCGCCGCGACCGGCGCGGCGGTGCCGGGCAGTGCGCCGGCGGCCGCCGGCAGCGCGCTCGACGCGGGCAGCGGTGCCGGAGCCTGTGCGGCGACCGGGGCCCGCTGCGGCCCGAACAGCGACGGCTGGCCGGTGTGCTTGTTCCACGCGTCCCAGAGCAGGACGAGCGACATCGTGAACACCACCCACAGCAGGGTGCGGCGCATATCGGTCATGACGGGATCTCGGGTGAGCCGCCGGTGCGCGGTGGCAGCGTGGCGGAAGAGGAAAGGTGGCGCGTGAACAGGCCGGCGCCGGCCGGCGGCACCGGGTCGTGCCCGCCGGCGCAGCCCGGATGGCAGCGCAGCAGCCGGCGCGTCGTCAGCCAGCTGCCGCGGACGGCGCCATGGCGGTCGAGCGCCTCGAGCGCGTAGACCGAACAGCTCGGCGTGAAGCGGCAGCCACTGCCGAGCCAGGCGCTGAACAGCAGCCGGTAGGCCTGCACCAGGCCGCGCAGCAGCCGGGTGGCCAGCGAGCGTTCAGGGTTCATGCCGACGCCGCGGCGAACAGCGCGTCGAGCTCGGCACGCACCGCCTGGCGCAGGGCCGGCGACGCGGCGCTCGGGAACACGGCCGGGTCGAACGGCGTGCGCAGCCGCAGCAGCCAGCCGCCGGGCGCCAGCCGCGGTGCCTGCTGCGCGAACACGGCCCGCCCCTGGCGGCGGATCAGGTTGCGCGTGACGGCGCGGCGTGCGTGCCGCTTGGGCAGCACCTGGCCGAAACGGCGAGCCTCGTCCACACCCGCAGGTGCCGGTGGGGTGTCGCTTGTTGACAACTCGCCCGACCCCGCGGTCGCGGCGGGCTTCAGGTGGTGCAGCACGAAATGCTCGGTACGGGCGCAGGGGCGCAGGGCCAGCGCCTGCTGGAAGTCGCGCAGCGCTGGCGCACGACCCCCGGCCATCCGGCGCCTGCCGCCGTGCTGTCCGCGCGCGGACTCAGACTGCCAGGCGCTTGCGGCCCTTGGCGCGGCGCGCGTTCAGCACGGCGCGGCCGCCGCGCGACTTCATGCGCGCCAGGAAGCCATGGGTGCGGGCACGGCGGGTCTTCGAAGGCTGGTAGGTGCGTTTCATGTTGGTTCCTCGGGGGCACCCGCGAGGCGGACGCCGCCGCTGCGGGAGGGATATCTCGGGCGCTGGGGTCTCGAAGAAGGAGCGTCCGCCCGACGGAAAGCCGGCGATGATAGCAAACGCCGCGGGTCCGCTGACGACGACCCTGGCACGCAAGTCTCCGCCCTGACCGGGCCCGCGCCGTGGCAGACTGTGGATAACCCCGTCGGAGACCCATGGCGCGTCGGTAGAATCCGGCCGCTCGAGAAGAATTGTCCACAAGAAGATGAGCGTCGACATGTGGTCGCGCGGCTGCGAACGCCTCGCCACCGTACTGCCCGAGCAGCAGTTCAACACCTGGATCCGCCCGCTGTCCGCGGCCGAGTTCACCGAGCGTGGCGACAGCACCGTGGCAACGCTGCGCGTGCCCAACCGCTTCATGCTCGACTGGATCCGCGCGCAGTACGCGTCCCGCATCGAGGCGGTGCTCAGCGAGCTGAGCGGTCGCCCGGTGACGCTGGAACTGCAGATCGCGCCGCGCGACAGCACGGCGAGCCGCCCTCCGGTGCCCGCTGCCGCCAACGATCCCGGTCGGCCAATGGCCGCCGCCGCCACGGCCGCCGACAAGCCGGCGCCGCTGTCGCTGGTACCACCCGTGGCGCCGGTATCACGCCACCGACTGAACACCCAGCTGACCTTCGACACGCTGGTGCCGGGCCGCGCGAACCAGATGGCGCGTACCGCCGCGCTGCATGTCGCCGGCGCGCCGGGCCACATGTACAACCCGCTGTTCATCTACGGCGGCGTCGGGCTCGGCAAGACCCACCTGATCCATGCCGTCGGCAACGCGCTGCTGCGCGACAAGCCCGACGCCCGCATCCTCTACCTGCACGCCGAGCAGTTCATCACCGACGTGGTGAAGAACTACCAGCGCAAGACCTTCGACGAGCTGAAGGCCAAGTACCACTCGCTCGACCTGCTGCTGATCGACGACGTGCAGTTCTTCGCCGGCAAGGAGCGCACCCAGGAGGAGTTCTTCAACGCCTTCGAGGCGCTGCTGGCCAAGAAGGCCCACATCATCATGACCAGCGACACCTACCCCAAGGGGCTGGCTGACATCGACGAGCGGCTCACCAGCCGCTTCGACGCCGGGCTGACGGTGGCGATCGAGCCGCCCGAGCTGGAGATGCGCGTCGCGATCCTGATGCGCAAGTCCGACGTCGAAGGCACCTCGATGCCCGAGGACGTGGCCTTCTTCATCGCCAAGAACGTGCGCGCCAACGTGCGCGAGCTCGAGGGTGCGCTGCGCAAGGTGCTGGCCTACGCCCGCTTTTCCCAGAAGGACATCAGCATCGCGCTGGCGCGTGAGGCGCTGAAGGACCTGCTGTCGATCCAGAACCGCCAGATCTCGGTCGAGAACATCCAGAAGACCTGCGCCGACTTCTACAAGATCAAGGTCGCCGACATGTACAGCAAGAAGCGGCCGGCCTCGATCGCCCGGCCGCGCCAGATCGCGATGTACCTGGCCAAGGAGCTGACGCAGAAGAGCCTGCCCGAGATCGGCGAGCTGTTCGGCGGCCGCGACCACACGACGGTGCTGCACGCGGTGCGCAAGATCGGCGGTGAGCGCGGCAAGAACACCGAACTGAACCAGCAGCTGCACGTGCTGGAACAGACCCTCAAGGGTTGAGGGTCTGTCAAGGCACAAGCATGGGGACAACTCTGGAACAAGCGCCCGGTCATCCACAGGACAGCGCCTTCACGCCAAGTTGTTCAGCGCCGGCGACGGCGGCGACAGCCCTCCGGGCACAGGCTTTCGGCCGTTCCAAGTGCTTGTCGGATCAGGCGAAAATGGCGCTGTCCACAGAGAAGTGCCGTCTCTACTACAACGACTACCTTCAGAGGTTCACATGATTGTCTTGAAGAGCCCGCAGGAAAAATTTCTCTCGGCCCTGCAGGCGGTCTCCGGCATCGTGGAACGCCGGCACACGCTGCCGGTGCTGGCCAACGTGCTGCTGCGCAAGACCGGCGGCGAGATCGAGTTCACGACCAGCGACCTGGAGATCCAGGTCCGCACCCGAGCCGACTTCGACGGCGACGCCGGCAACTTCTCGACCACCGTCGGCGCGCGCAAGCTGATCGACATCCTGCGCACGCTACCGGCCGACCAGAACGTCACGCTGAGCTCGGCGCAGAACAAGCTGCTGCTTTCCGGCGGCAAGAGCCGCTTCACGTTGCAGACCCTGCCGTCCGAGGACTTTCCGCTGGTGCAGGAGGCGGCTGATTTCGGCCCGATGTTCAGCGTGCCGCAGAAGAGCCTGAAGGCGCTGATCGCCCAGGTGCATTTCGCGATGGCGGTGCACGACATCCGCTACTACCTCAACGGCATCCTGTTCGTCGCCGAGGGCAAGAGCCTGACGCTGGTGGCCACCGACGGCCACCGCCTCGCGCTGGCCCAGGCCACGCTGGAGGTCGAGATGCCCAAGCAGGAGGTGATCCTGCCGCGCAAGACCGTGCTCGAACTGCAGCGCCTGCTGCGCGACGAGGACACGCCGATCGAGATGCGCTTCGCCGGCAACCAGGCCAAGTTCGTGTTCTCGGGGATGGAGTTCGTCACCAAGCTGGTCGAGGGCAAGTTCCCCGACTACAACCGCGTGATCCCGAAGAACCACAAGAACCACGTGACGCTGGGCCGCGCGCCGCTGCTCGCCAGCCTGCAGCGCGCCGCCATCCTGACCAGCGAGAAGTTCAAGGGCGTGCGCCTGAACATCGAGCCCGGCACGCTGCGCATCGCGTCGAGCAACGCCGAGCAGGAAGAGGCCAAGGAAGAGCTCGAGGTCGACTACGGCGGCGACGCGATCGAGATCGGCTTCAACGTCACCTACCTGATGGACGCGCTGGCCAACATGGGCCAGGAGATGGTCACGCTGTCGCTGCAGGACGCCAACAGCTCGGCGCTGCTGACGGTGCCCGAGCAGGCGGGATTCAAGTACGTCGTGATGCCGATGAGGATCTAGATCCTCATCGGCATTTCATGCCGACCATGTTCACACCCCCTGCCCCCGCCAGGCGGGGGTTCTAGCTAGAAGATTGATGGACCCCGGGCCGCGCAGCGGCCCTCTTGTTTGAAGCCATGACCGAACCTACCTCCCCTCAGCACGATCCGAAGAGCGGCGTCACGCAGCAGCCCCTGCCCTCGGCCGAGGGACAGGCGATCTCGGTCGGCTCGGACGCGTCGGTCGCCTATGGCGAGGGCTCGATCCAGATCCTCGAAGGGCTGGAGGCGGTGCGCAAGCGTCCCGGCATGTACATCGGCGACACGTCCGATGGCACCGGCCTGCACCACCTGGTGTTCGAGGTGGTCGACAACTCGATCGACGAGGCCCTGGCCGGCCACTGCGACGACATCGTCGTCACCATCCATTCCGACAACTCGATCTCCGTCATCGACAACGGCCGCGGCATCCCGACCGGCGTGAAGATGGACGACAAGCACGAGCCCAAGCGCAGTGCCGCCGAGATCGCGCTGACCGAGCTGCACGCCGGCGGCAAGTTCAACCAGAACAGCTACAAGGTCAGCGGCGGCCTGCACGGCGTGGGCGTGAGCTGCGTCAACGCGCTCAGCAAGTGGCTGCGCCTGACGGTGCGGCGCGAGAACAAGGTGCACTTCCTCGAGTTCCGCAAGGGCGTGCCGCAGGACCGCGAACTCGTGCTGCGCGACGGCTTCGAGACCAGCCCGATGAAGGTGACCGGCGAGACCGAGAAGCGCGGCACCGAGGTGCATTTCCTCCCCGACGAGGAGATCTTCACCAACATCGACTTCCACTACGACGTGCTGGCCAAGCGGCTGCGCGAGCTCTCGTTCCTGAACAACGGCGTCAAGATCCGCCTCGTCGACGAGCGCAACGCGAAGGAAGACAACTTCGCCTACGCCGGCGGCGTGAAGGGCTTCGTCGAGTTCATCAACGCCGGCAAGAAGACGCTGCACCCGAACATCTTCCATGCGCTCGGCGAGAAGGCGAGCGAGTTCAACACCACCATCGGCGTCGAGGTGGCGATGCAGTGGAACGACGGCTACAGCGAGCAGGTCCTCTGCTTCACCAACAACATCCCCCAGCGCGACGGCGGCACCCACCTGACCGGCCTGCGCGCGGCGATGACGCGCGTGATCAACAAGTACATCGAGGACAACGAGCTCGCCAAGAAGGCCAAGGTCGAGATCGCCGGCGACGACATGCGCGAGGGCCTGGCCTGCGTGGTCAGCGTCAAGGTGCCCGAGCCCAAGTTCAGCAGCCAGACCAAGGACAAGCTGGTCAGCTCCGAGGTGCGCGGCCCGGTCGAGGAGATCGTCGGCAAGCTGCTCACCGACTGGCTGCTCGAGAACCCGAACGACGCCAAGATGGTCTGCGGCAAGATCGTCGAGGCGGCGCGTGCCCGCGAGGCGGCGCGCAAGGCCCGCGAGATGACGCGCCGCAAGGGCGTGCTCGACGGCATGGGGCTGCCCGGCAAGCTGGCCGACTGCCAGGAGAAGGACCCGGCGCTGTGCGAGATCTACATCGTCGAGGGCGACTCCGCCGGCGGCTCGGCCAAGCAGGGCCGTGACCGCAAGTTCCAGGCGATCCTGCCGCTGCGCGGCAAGATCCTCAACGTGGAGCGCGCGCGCTTCGAGAAGCTGCTGACCAGCAACGAGATCCTGACGCTGATCACGGCACTCGGCACCAGCATCGGCAAGGACGAATACAACCCCGACAAGCTGCGCTACCACCGCATCATCATCATGACCGACGCGGACGTGGACGGCGCCCACATCCGCACGCTGCTGCTGACCTTCTTCTACCGCCAGATGCCCGAGCTGGTGGAGCGCGGCCACATCTACATCGCGCAGCCGCCGCTCTACAAGGTCAAGCTCGGCAAGGAGGAGCAGTACCTGAAGGACGGCGTCGAGCTCGATGCCTACCTTTTGCGCGTGGCGCTGCGCGATGCCAAGCTCGAGACCGGGGTCGACGGTGCCGTGCTGCAGGGCGACGCGCTGGAGGCGCTGGCGCGCCAGTACGTGCTGGCCAACAACGTCAGCGACCGGCTCGCCAACTGGATGGACGTGGAGGCGCTGCGCGCCATCGCCGCCGGCCTGGTGCTGGACCTGGACACGCCGGCCGCCGCCGAGGCCTCGGCCATCGCGCTCAAGGCCGCGCTGCACGACGCCGACGTCGAGGCCGTGTTCGACGCCCGCACCGACAAGCACGTGCTGCGCATCGGGCGGCGCCACCACGGCAACACCAAGAGCAGCGCGATCACCGCCGACTTCATCCACGGCGCCGACTACGAGGCGCTCAGCAACGCCGGCCTCGCGTTCAAGGGCCTGGTGGCGAAGAACGCCGTGGTCAGGAAGGGCGAGGGCGACAAGCAGAAGGAAGCCCAGGTCGGCGACTTCCGCGAGGCCATGGCCTGGCTGATGCAGCAGGCCGAGAACAGCGTGGGCCGCCAGCGCTACAAGGGCCTGGGCGAGATGAACCCCTCGCAGCTGTGGGAGACCACGATGGACCCGACCGTGCGCCGCCTGCTGCGCGTGCAGATCGACGACGCGATCGAGGCCGACCGCGTGTTCACGACGCTGATGGGCGACGAGGTCGAGCCGCGGCGGGAGTTCATCGAGAGCAATGCGCTGAGGGCGGCGAATATCGACGTGTGACTCTGTATGAGCGGTAACCGAAAGGGCTGCACAGCGGCGAAATTAGTCGGACAGCCTTCTGGGATGCGGTCGCGCCAAACATCCCCGTCTAGATCACGCGCAGCCCAAGTCCTTGGAGGTAATCAAACGTCTGGGCGTAGTAACCAGGAACCCGGG
>Ga0209966_1000292_pt1 | contig 16999 bp, 15 predicted proteins | sample RhisoiCoNPM_FD_187575 | JGI IMG/M metagenome (GOLD analysis project Ga0209966, IMG submission 187575) | Arabidopsis thaliana rhizosphere microbial communities from the Joint Genome Institute, USA, that affect carbon cycling - Rhizosphere... | ecosystem: Host-associated > Plants > Roots >... | reverse complement strand
GCCTGCTCCGGCAGCGGCGGCGGCGGCGATGACGCGGTCACGGTCGCCGGCGAAGTGCCGCTGGCCTATGTGCAGCGCTCGACCGAGGTGTCGCTGAACCCGACCAACGGCGCGCCGAGTGCGGTCGGCGGCGACCTGATCATCCGCGAGAAATCCTCGCCCAGCGCGCCGGCGCACAACGTCACGCGGCGCTTCACGCAAGGGCTGGGCGACGCGTCCGACCCCGAGGTGTCCTACGACGGCAAGAAGATCGTCTTCTCGATGCGCTGCCCGGCCAGCAACACCGCGACGATCGCCGGCCAGCCGGCCTGCACCGGCCGCTGGAACCTCTGGGAATACGACATGACGAGCGGCGGCTACGCCGGCGGCACGTTCCGCCGGCTCACCGCGTCGACCCAGCACGACGACGTGGACCCGGCCTACCTGCCGGGCGACGGCGGCTTCGTGTTCGCGTCGAACCGGCAGGCCAAGTCGAGCCAGAACCAGGCGCTCGGCCGCGCCTATTTCGCCCTCGACGAGTACGAGCGGGAGCGCGTCTTCAACCTGCACACGATGGCGCCGGACGGCAGCGGCATCCAGCAGATCTCCTTCAACCAGAGCCACGACCGCAACCCGGTGGTGCGGCCCAACGGCGACCTGATGTTCTCGCGCTGGGAGCATGTGGGCGACCGCAACCGCTTCGCGATCTTCCGCGCCAAGCCCGACGGCACCGACATGTTCGTGCTCTACGGCGCGCAGAGCCCCGGCAACAGCTTCCTGCACCCACGCGACATGGACCCGGCCGGCCCCTATGCCGGCCACGTGGCCTCGTCGCTGATGCCGCTGTCGCGCACGCAGGAGGGCGGCGCGCTGATGTTCATCGACGCGGCCAACTACTCCGAGCAGAACACGCCAGCCAACGCCGCGATCCCGGCCGCCGGCGGCCAGAGCAACGTCACCGCGCAGCCGCTGAACGACGGACGCGGCCTGTCGCTGCACGGCCGCATCACCAGCCCCTTCCCGCTGTGGGACGGCACCAACCGCGTGCTGCTGGCCTACCGGCCCTGCGAGGTGACGCGCAACGGCGACGTCGTGCCCTGCGCGTCACTGACCAGCGCGGAGATCGAGCGCCTCGAAAGCGACGACCGCACCGCCGCCGAAGAGGCCGCCGACGAGCTGCAGGACAACGCGCCCGCCGCCTACTCGATCTACATGTACGACCCGGTGCGCCAGACCTTCCTGAACGTGGCCGCGCCGCCGACCGGCTTCATGTACACGGACCCGGTGCCGCTGCAGGCACGCGCCGAGCCGAACGTGATCCCGCCGACCGCCGTGGACGCGACGCTGGCCGCCGCCAACCAGGCGCTGATCGAGGTGCGCAGCGTCTACGACACCGACGGCCTGAACCGCATGGCCGAGCCGATGCTGGCCGCCGCCGACCGCCCGGGCTGCGCCGCCGCCATTGCGACGACCACGCCGACCGACAGCGCCGACACGCGCCCCGTCGTCGCCGACCTGGCCCGCATCAAGGACCCGGCCGACCCGGCCTACCACTGCGCGCCGGCGCGCTTCATCCGCGCGGTGCGCGCGGTCGCGCCGCCGTCCAGCACGATGGGCCTGCGCTCGGCGATCGGCGAGACCGATTTCGAGCAGCAGCAGATCCTCGGCTACGCGCCGGTCGAGCCCGACGGCTCGTTCAAGCTCAAGGTGCCGGCCGACACGCCGCTGGCGCTGTCGGTGATCGACGCCAAGGGCCGCGCGATCCAGACCCACACCAACTGGATCCAGGTGCGCCCCGGCGAGCGCCGCACCTGCGACGGCTGCCACAGCCCGCGCCGCGGCGCCGCGCTGAATTCCGGCGCCACCGTCAACACGCTGCCGGCCGCGCTGCGCGCCGCGCTGACCAGCCAGCACCTGTCGGGCGAGACGCTGGCTTCGCTGCGCACGCGGCTCGACGCCACCGCGCTGGACCTCCAACCCGACATGGCTGTCACCGACATCTGGGCCGACACCACGCGCACCGGCGTCACCGCGCGCACGCCGATCGCGCTGCGCTACACCGGCAATGCCAGCCCGGCCGACGACCTGGCAACTGCCGCGCCGTCCAACGGTGTCATCAACTACCCACAGCACATCGCGCCGCTGTGGACGCGCGCCCGCGGGCCCAGCGGCACCCACACCTGCACCGCCTGCCACAGCGACCCGGCGCGGCTCGACCTGCGCTCGACCATCGCCGGCACCGGCCGCCTCAGCTCCTACGAGGAACTGCTGCTCGGCGACCCGCTGCTCGACGCCGACGGCAACCCGGTGACGCGGCTCGAGGACGGCGTGCCCGTCGTGCAGCGCGGCCCGGCGCTGGTCGAGACCAGCTCGGGCGCGGCCAACACGGCCGGCCAGGCACGCAAGAGCCGGCTGACCGAACTGCTGTTCGGCGAGACGCTGCTCGCCGGTAGCGCGGCGCGCACCGAATACCCCACGCCGCCCGGCACCGCGCCCAACCACGCGAGCCTGCTCAACGCCGCCGAGAAGCGCCTGCTGGTCGAGTGGATGGACCTCGGCGGCCAGTACTACAACGACCCCTTCGACGGCGCCAGCGGCGTGCGCACGGTCACCACGCTGAGCCAGGCCAGCTTCGAGACCGAGGTGCATCCGATCCTGCGCCAGCGCTGCGCGTCCGCCTGCCACCAGGCGGTCGGCAGCAACAGCGCGCCGGCGGGCAGCAGCTTCCGCGAGAACCGCTTCGTGCTCACCGGCGACGCCGAGGGCGACTACAACGTGACGCTGTCGATGATCTCGGACACCTGCAACCCGGCGCAGAACGCCCTGCTTGCCCGGCCCTCGACGATCCCCCACCCCGCGGGCGCGACCGGCCAGACGACGGCGGTGCTGCCGGCCGGCAGCGCGGCCTACAACCGGATCGCCAACTGGATCCGCACCGGCTGCCCCGCGCCATGAAGCCGGCATCGACGCTGATCGCGCTCGCCGCCGCGCTCGCCAGCTGCGGCGGCGGCGGGCTGGGCAACCCGGACGAGGTCGAGAACCCCTCGCAGCCGGCCGGCCAGCGGCTGTCGTTCGTGTACTTCCAGAAGTGCATCGACCCGATCCTGCAGACGCCCTTGCCGATCGTGATCAACGGCGTCAGCTCGGTCAACAGCTGCGCCGGCGGCGGCTGCCACGACAACACCACCGGCACCGGCGGCGCGCTGCGCGTCGTTGCGGGGGCGGCCCCGGTGCCGCTCGCCGACCTCGCCACGCCCGACCTGGTGCGCCTGACCGACATGTACAAGAACTTCTACTCGGCCCAGGGCTCGACGGTGCCGGCCTCGCCCTCGCAGAGCCGGCTGCTGACCAAGCCGCTGGTCGACGGCGTGCTGCACGGCGGCGGGCTGATCTTCGCGAGCGCCGACGACGCCAACGCCCGGCGCATCCGCTACTGGATCAACCGCCCGATGCCCGAGGGCCAGGACGAGTTCAGCAGCGCCGCGGCCACCATGTTCACCCCGGCCGATCCGGCCACCGGCGCGTGCAACGACGAATGAAGGCCGCGCTGCTCGCCTTCGCCCTTGCCGCCGCGTGTGCCGCGGCGCCAGGCCATGCCGCCGACGCGCCCCAGCCCGAGCGCGTGCAGATCACCGACCCCTACATCGAGCTGCACACCGGCCCCGGCCGCGGCTACCCGGTGCACTTCGTCGCGCCGCGCGCCGACTGGATAGCGATCACGCTGCGTTCGACCGACTGGTACAAGGTTCGCACCGAGGGCGGCAAGGAAGGCTGGGTGCACCGCGCCCAGCTCGAGAGCACGCTCACCGAGGCGGGCGCGCAGAAGAGCTTCCGCGACACGCTGGTCGACGACTACCTGCGCCGTCGCGTCGAGCTCGGCGCCGCCTGGGGCCGCTTCAAGTCCGAGCCGATGCTGAAGTTCTGGACCGCCTACCGGCTGTCGGACACGCTGTCGGCCGAGGCCACGCTGGGCCAGGTGCAGGGCCGCTACTCGGGCACCGATTTCTGGCATCTCGGGCTCAACGCCGAGCCCTGGTCGGACCGCCGGCTCTCGCCCTACCTGGGCATCGGCCTGGGGCACTTCCGCAACATCCCCAACACCAGCCTCGTCGGCGCCCAGACCACCGACGCCAAGCTCGCCAACGCCGGCGTCGGCCTGCGCTGGTACCTGAGCGAGCGCTTCGTGCTGCGCGCCGACTGGACCCTCTACACCGCCTTCCTCGGCGACGACCGCAGCGACGAGTACCGCGCGACGACGGTCGGCCTGTCCTTCTTCTTCTGACGACGAGCGAGCCCATGCGAACAAGAACATTCGTCACCATCGTGCTGGCGCTGCTGAGTGCGCTGCCGGCCTATGCGCAATCGAGCGCGAAGCCGGCCAACGAGCAGGTCGTCGTGCCCGAGGTCGCGCGCCGCGACGTCAAGCTGCCGCGCTTCCCGTCCAAGGACTGGTCGATCGCGCTGTTCGGCGGCAGCTGGTCGACGCAGAACTTCGGCAGCAGCGCGGTCGGCGGATTGAAGCTCGGCTACCACCTCAGCGAGGACTTCTTCGTCGAGGCCGCCGTCGGCGCCACCCAGGTCAGCGACGAATCCTTTCGCCAGATCCTGCCCGGCGGCGTGTTCGTCGACGACAAGGAACGGCTGACCTACTACAACCTCTCGGTCGGCTACAACGTGCTGCCCGGCGAGGTCTTCCTCGGCAGCAACCGGGCACTGGCCACCGCCTTCTACCTGATCGGCGGTGTCGGCAGCACCCGCTTCGTCGACCAGCGGCGCCAGACGGTGAACGTCGGCTTCGGCTGGCGCGTGCTGGCCTTCGACCGCGCCGCGATCCAGCTCGACGTGCGCGACCACATCTTCTCGATCGACCTGCTCGGCCGGCGCGAGACGACGCAGAACGTCGAGCTGACGGCCGGGCTGGCCTACTACTTCTGAGGCGCACGATGGCTCCGCTGCGCATCGTTCGCTGGCTGCAAGCCCTGCTGCTGGCCGCCATGGCCACCGCGGCCACCGCCGCGGTCGCGCCGCAGTCCCCGGCGCCCGACTTCACGCTGCGCGCGCTCGCCGGACCCAACCTCAAGCTTGCCGAGCAGCGCGGCCGCGTCGTGCTGGTCAACTTCTGGGCCACCTGGTGCGGCCCCTGCCGCGAGGAGCTGCCCCAGCTGGCCAAGCTGCACGACAAGTACCGCGCCGCCGGCCTGGTGCTGCTGGGCGTCAATGTCGACGACGACCCACGCAAGGCCGCCGAGTTGGCCACCAGGCTCGGTCTGCGCTTTCCGGTGCTGCTCGACACCGACAAGCAGGTCAGTCGCCGCTACGACATGAGCGCGATGCCCGCCACCTTCCTGATCGACCGCGACGGCGTCGTGCGCAGCATCCACCGCGGCTACCGCGCCGGCTTCGAGCAGCGCTACGACGCCGAGATCCGCGAACTGCTGAAGGAATGACGCGCATGCGCACGATCCCCCTCCTCGCGCTCGCGGCGCTGCTCGGCGCCTGCGCCGCACCCGAGCCCTGGGTCAAGCCTTATGAACGCGAGCGGCTGGCCGATCCGATCATGCAGCTCTCGGGCGCGGCCACCGCCGACAAGCACCGCGAGCATGTGCGCGTGGTGCGCGAGGGCGCGCGCGGCGCGACCGGCGTGCAGGGGGGCGGCTGTGGTTGCAACTAGCCTCTCCCGTCTGCTCGCCAGGCTGGCCGCGCTGCTCGGCGGCGTGTTCGCGCTCGGCCCTGCCGGCGCCATCACCTTGCCCGAGAACCGCGCCGAGGCGCTGGCCCATGCCTACGACGGCGACGGCGTGCGCGCCACCGGCCCGGCGCTGCTGATCCGCAAGAGCATTGCCGACAAGGTCTCGCTGTCCGGCTCCTACTACGTCGACATGGTGAGCAACGCGTCGATCGACGTGGTGACGACCGCCAGCCCCTTCAAGGAAACGCGCCGCGCCTACACCGTGGGCGCGGACTATGTCGAGCGTGACACGCTGATCAGCGTCAGCGGCGAGAGCAGCACCGAGCCCGACTACAAGGCCCGCAGCCTCAGCGTCGACGTGGCGCAGGAGGTGTTCGGCGGCATGAGCACCGTGAGCCTGGGCTTCACGCGCGGCTCCGACGATGTCGGCCAGAAGCTCGTCGGCTATTTCGACACCGCCACGCACTGGCAGTACCGGCTGGGCCTGACCCAGGTGCTGACGCCGCGCTGGCTGGCGACCGCGAACCTCGAGGTCGTCGCCGACGAGGGCTACCTTGGCAGCCCCTACCGCGTGGCGCGCGTGTTCGGCGCCGCGGTGCCGGAGCGCAATCCGCGCACCCGCACCTCGCGCGCGCTCAAGCTCGGCGGCGTCGGCAGTCTCGACGAGAAGTCGGCCGTCTACGGCAGCTGGCGCTACTTCTGGGACACCTGGGCGGTACGCGCCCACACGCTGGAGGCCGGCTACCGCCGCTATGTGCGCGAGGGCTGGCTGGCCGACGGCTCGCTGCGCGTCGTCAACCAGGACGCGGCGCTGTTCTACAGCGACAACGCGACCGCCGAGACGCGCTACATCACCCGCAACCGCCAGCTCGCCAGCTACTCGAGCATCGGTGTCGGCGCCAAGCTCAGTGCGCCGCTGGGCAAATGGGCAGGCTCCTACGCCGTCACGGCGCATGGCGGCTTCGAGCGCGTGATGTACCGCTGGCGCGACTTCACCGACCTGCGCAGCGGCGGCCGCTACCGCTTCGACGCGACCGTGCTGCAGCTCTACCTGACCGCGACCTACTGAGGGCCATCCCATGCAACGCCTCCTCCTTGCCGCGCTGCTGTGCCTCGCCACCGCCGCGCAGGCTACCGAGACCGGCCTCGACGGCCGCATCCAGGACGTCAAGGGCGACGTCATCCGCCTGAACCGCGACCTGCTGGTGCTGGAGGAGGAACTGCTCTTCCCGGCCAGCACGCAGGTCGCCGTGTTCGTGTCGATGGACGTGGGCAAGCTGTTCGAGCTCGAATCGGTCCAGGTCAAGCTCGACGACAAGATCGTCGGCAACTACCTCTACACGCCACTGGAGGTGCAGTCGCTGCACCGCGGCGGCGTCCAGCGGCTGCACCTCGGCAACCTGAAGACCGGCCCCCACGAGCTGGTGGCCTTCTTCACCGGCAAGGGACCGCACGAGCGCGACTACCGGCGCGGCACGACGCTGAAGTTCGACAAGGGCACCGACGCCAAGTACATCGAGCTGCGCATCAAGGACTCCTCGGCCAAGCTGCAGCCGGAGTTCGAGGTCAAGGTCTGGCAGTGAGGCTCGCAGCCGTCCTCCGCCGCTCGACGCGGGCGCTGGCCGGCGTGGCCTGCAGCTGCGCGCTCGCGGCCCCGGCCGCGGCCCAGGTCGCCGACCCGCACTACGGCGACGCGCTGTTCCAGTTCTTCCAGGAGCGCCACTTCACCTCGGTGACGACGCTGATGGTGTCGCAGCACTTCGAGCGCCTGCCCTGGCACGAGGACGATGCCGAGGTGCTGCGCGGCGGGCTGCTGCTGTCCTACGGCCTGCACCGCGAGGCCGGCCAGATCTTCGCCGGGCTGATCGAGCGCGGCGCGAAGCCGGCGGTGCGCGACCGCGCCTGGTACTACCTGGCCAAGATCCGCTACCAGCGCGGCTACCTCGCCGAAGGTCTGGACGCGATCACCCGCATCGAAGGCCAGCTGCCCGGCGCGCTCGAGGAGGACCGCGCGCTGCTGCATGCCAACCTGCTGCTCGCGCGCGGCGACGCGCCGGCCGCGGCCGCGGTGCTGCAGCGCATCGCGCCCGCCAGCGCGGCGGCGCCCTATGCGCGCTACAACCTCGGCGTCGCGCTGGTGCGCGGCGGCGACGGCTCCGCCGGCCGCGCGCTGCTCGACGAGCTGGGCCGCGCACCGGCGCCGAACGAGGAGCTGCGCAGCCTGCGCGACAAGGCCAATGTCGCGCTCGGCTTCGCGGCGCTGAAGGACGAGCAGCCCGAGCAGGCCCGCGTCGCGCTCGAGCGCGTGCGCCTCGACAGCCCGCAGGCCAGCAAGGCCCTGCTCGGCTTCGGCTGGGCCGCCGCGGCGCTGAAGCAGCCGAAGGCCGCGCTGGTGCCCTGGACCGAACTCGCCGGCCGCGACGCCGCCGATGCCGCGGTGCTGGAGGCCAGCATCGCCCTGCCCTATGCCTATGCCGAACTCGGCGCCTACGGCCAGGCGCTGGCGCGCTACCAGGATGCGATTGGCGCCTACGCGCGCGAGCAACGCGCGCTCGACGAATCGATCGCCGCGGTGCGCCGCGGCACGCTGGTCGACGCCCTCGCCGCCAAGAACCCCGGCGAGGAGATGGGCTGGTTCTGGGCCCTGCGCGAGCTGCCCGAGATGCCGCATGCCGGCCACCTGGCACCGGTGCTCGCCGGCCATGCCTTCCAGGAGGCGTTCAAGAACTACCGCGACCTGCTCTTCCTCGCCGGCAACCTGAAGGGCTGGCAGGACAGCCTGGGCGTGTTCGGCGACATGGTCGACACCCGCCGGCGCGCCTTCGCCGAGCGGCTGCCCGAGTTCCTGAGCCGTTCGCGCGAGCTGGCGATGGCCCCGCTGAAGGCGCGGCGCGATGCACTCGCCGCGCAGCTGCAGCAGGCCGAGTCGGCCGCCGACGGCCAAGCGTTTGCCGACACGCGCGAGCAGGCGCTGATCGAACGGCTGGACCGCGTGCAGACCGCGCTGAAACAGTCCGGCGGCGACCCCGAGGCCGCCGCCGCCCGCGAGCGCACCCGCCGCGTCGCCGGCGCGCTCGAATGGCAGCTCGCGCAGCGCCACGCCGAACGGCTGTGGGCGGCGCGCAAGGCGCTGGCCGCCACCGACACCGCGCTGGCCGAGGCGCGCGAACGCGAGGCTGCGCTCGTCAAGGCGCAGCGCGACGAGCCGGCCCGCATTGCCGCGTTCGCGCAGCGCATCCCGCCGCTGGCGCAGCGCATCACGGCGCTGATCCCGCGCGTCGACACGCTGGCCGCCGAGCAGAAGCGCGAGGTCCAGGAGCTCGCGGTCGCCGAGCTGCAGCGCCAGAAGGATCGGCTGAACGGCTATACGGTGCAGGCACGCTTCGCGATCGCTCAGCTGCAGGACCGCGCGCGGCTGGCCCAGGCCCCGGGAGGCCCCGATGCCGCGCGCTGAGTTCCGCTGGCTGCTGACGGCCGTTGCGCTGGCGACGCTCGGCGCCTGCGCCGGCAAGCGCACGGCCGCCGACCGCGACGACGCGCCGACGCTGAAGAGCCTCGCGAGCCGCAGCGTCGAGGTCGCCGCCGATCCCGGCATCCGCAGCGACGAGGCGAAGACCATCGCCGCCTACCGCGACTTCCTCGCCGCCGCACCCAACGCGCCGCAGCGCGCCGAAGCGCTGCGCCGGCTCGGCGACCTGGAGATGGACCTGGCCGACAGCCGCGCCGCCAACGACGCGAAGGCGGCCGAACCCGACTACCGCACCGCCGTCGCCCGCTACCAGGACTACCTGCGCGCCTACCCCGGCGACGCCGGCAACGACCGCATCCTCTACCAGCTCGCCCGCGCCCACGAGCAGGCCGGCGCGCTGGAGACTGCGCTCGCGACGCTCGACCGCCTGGTCGCGACCTACCCGAACACCGCCCACCGCGACGAGGCCCATTTCCGCCGCGGCGAACTGCTGTTCGCGATGCGCGACTACCCGCGCGCCGAGCAGGCCTATGCCACCGTGCTGGCCGGCGATCACGACACGCCCTACGAGGAACGCGCGCTCTACATGCAGGGCTGGTCGCGCTTCAAGCAGGGCCGGCTGGAGGAGGCGCTGGCGTCCTTCTTCGGCGTGCTCGACCGCAAGCTCGGCCACGCCGACGGCAGCCCAGCGCCCGAACTCAAGCGCGCCGAGCGCGAGCTGGTCGAGGACAGCTTCCGCGTCACCAGCTTGAGCCTGCAGAACCTGCAGGGCGCCGAGACCATCGCCGTGTTCATGACGACGCCCGCGCGCCGCAGCTACGAGCACCGCGTCCACGAGGAACTTGGTGCGCTCTACCTCAAGCAGGAGCGCGTCAAGGACGCCGCCGACACCTTTGCCGGCTTCGCACGCCGCCATCCGCTGCACGCGCACGCGCCGCAGCTGCAGGCGCGCGTGATCGAGATCTACCAGACCCACGGCTTCGCGACGCTGGCGCTGGACGCGAAGAAGGACTACGTGTCGCGCTACGGCGTGACGAGCGAGTTCCGCCGCGCCAACCCCGAGGGCTGGGCGCTGGCCCAGCCGCTGGTCAAGACCCATCTCACCGAGCTGGCCCGCCACCACCATGCGGCCGCGCAGAAGAGCAAGGGCAGCGCCGACGTGCAGGAGGCCGTGCGCTGGTACCGGCTGTTCCTCGAGTCCTACCCCACCGACCCGCAGGCCGCGGCCAACCGCTTCCTGCTGGCCGAGCTGCTGTTCGAGGACGCCCGCTACGCCGAGGCCGCGGCCGAGTACGAGAAGACCGCCTACGAAGAGCCGGCCCATGCGAGGAGCGCCGACGCCGGCTATGCCGCGCTGCTCGCGCATGCGAGCCAGGCCAAGCGCGCCGCCGATCCCAAGGCCGCGCGGCGCGCCGGCGTCGCGAGCGCGCTGCGCTTTGAGGCCGCCTTCCCGGCCGACGCGCGCCGCCCCGCGGTGCTGACCGACGCCGCCGACCAGCTCTACGCGCTCGGCGAGGCGGAACAGGCCACGGGCATCGCCCGCCGGGTGCTGGCGCTCGCGCCGGCCGCCAGCCCAGCACAGCGCCGCGTCGCCTGGACCGTGCTGGCCCACACCGCCTTCGAGCGCGGCGCTCATGCCGAGGCCGAGCGCGGCTATGCCGAGGTGCTGGCGCTGACGGCCGACAAGGACGCGGGCCGCGCCGCGCTCGTCGAGCGCCAGGCCGCGGCGATCTACAAGCAGGGCGAGCAGGCGCGCGAGCAGGGCCAGGGCCGCGAGGCGGTCGAGCATTTCTCGCGCATCGCCGCGGTGGCGCCGCAATCGCCGGTGCGCGCGACCGCGCAGTACGACGCCGCGGCCGCGCTGATCGGTCTGAAGGACTGGGACGCCGCCGCACGCACGCTGGAGGACTTCCGCCAGCGCTACCCCGCGCATCCGCTGCAGGCCGAGGTTGGCGCCAAGCTGGCCGTCGCCTACCTGGAGCAGCAGCGCTGGACCCAGGCCGCCGGCGAGTTCGAACGGCTCGCCGCCGCGAAGACCAGCAGCCCCGCGGTCGCGCGCGACGCGCTGTGGCAGGCCGCCGCGCTGCACGAGAAGGCCGTCGCCAAGGGCGCCGCGCGCGCCACCGCGGTGAAGGCCTGGGAGGCCTACCTGAAGCAGCATCCGCAGCCGCTGGAGCCGGCGCTGGAGGCGCGCTCGCACCTCGCCGCGCTCGCCAAGGCCGACGGCAATGCCCCCCGCGAGGCCGCACTGATGAAGGAGATCTTCCAGGCCGACCAGACCGGTGGCGCCGCCCGCACGCCGCGCACCCGCACGCTGGGCGCGAGCGCCGCGCTCGCGCTCGCGGCGCCGGCGGTGGCCGCGTACCGCCAGGTCGCGCTGGTCGAGCCGCTCGCCAGGCAGCTGAAGCTGAAGAAGGCGAAGTTCGAGACGGCGCTGAAGGGCTATGCGGCGGCGGCGGAGTACGGCGTCGCCGAGGTCACGACCGCGGCCACCCACCACACCGCCGCGCTCTACCAGGACTTCGGCCGCGCGCTGCTCGACTCGCAGCGGCCCAAGAAGCTGTCGAAGGCCGAGCGCGAGCAATACGACGTGCTCCTCGAGGAGCAGGCCTACCCCTTCGAGGAGAAGGCGATCGAGCTGCACGAGCTCAATGCGCGCCGCGCCGCCGAGGGCGTCTACGACCCCTGGGTCGCGGCGAGCTTCAAGGCGCTGGGCACGCTGCGCCCGGTGCGCTATGGCAAGGCCGAACGCGGCCAGGAGGTGATCGATGCGATCCGTTGAACGCAGCGCGTTGGCGCTGCTCGTGTGCACGGCCCTCGGCGGCTGCGCGTCGGTGGGGAGCCTGCTGCCCGGGGGACGCGAGGCCGCGCCCGCCGCCGCAGCGGCCGCCGTGGCGGTGCCCACTCCCGCCCCCGCCCGCAGCGAGTCACCGCCGGTCCCGGCCGACGCCAGCCGAGCCTTCGAGGCCGCCGTCGCTGCGCTGAAGGCCGGCCGAACCGCCGAGGCCCAGCGCGGCTTCGAGGCGCTCGCCAAGAGCCACCCCGAGCTCGCCGGCCCGCATGCCAACCTCGGGCTGATCCATCGCCGCGCCGGGCGCGGCGACGAGGCCGTCGCGGCACTGGAGCGCGCGGCCCAGGCCGGCCCGGAGCTGGCCGAGGTCCACAACGCGCTCGGCATCGCCTACCGCGGCGTCGGCCGCTTCGACGCGGCCCGCGGCGCCTACGAGCGCGCGATCGCGCTCGATGCGCGGCATGCCGACGCCCACCTCAACCTCGCGATCCTGCTGGACCTCTACCTCGGCCAGCCGGCCGCGGCGCTGCCGCTGTACGAGCGCTACCAGCAGCTCGCCGCCGGCCCCGATGCGCTGGTGGGCAAGTGGATCGCCGACCTGAAGAACCGCAAGCCGGCGCCGACGCTGGTGTCGAAGCGGGAGCCGTCATGAAGCGCGCGCTGCTGCTGCTCATCGCGCTTGCCGCGCCGGCCCTGGCGCAGGACCGCGCCGACATCGACGCCACCAGGATCATCGGCAACCGCGAGCTGCCCAAGGTGCTCTACATCGTGCCGTGGAAGAAGCCGCTGCCCGATGCGCTGGCCGGCCGGCCGGCGGCCAGCGTGCTCGACGAGGCACTCGCGCCGGTCGACCGCGACGTATTCCGCCGCGCGCTCGCCTACGACGAGCAGATCCATCCCCGCGCGCCGGCCGCCGCGCCGCGCTGAGCCCGCATCACGTTCCACCGTTCGTCGCCCCAGGAGATCACCATGACCCCCATCGAATTCGCCGTCAAGTTCTTCCAGGACAGCGGCGTCGCCATCTACTTCAGCATCGCGATCATGGCCATCGGCCTGGCGATCGCCGTCGAGCGCTGGATCTTCCTGAACCGCGCGCGCCAGCAGAACAGCAAGCTGTGGTCGCAGGTGCTGCCGATGCTGCAGAGCGGCCGCTTCAAGGAAGTCGCCAGCGTCGCCGAGAAGTCCGACGCCGCGATCGGCAAGATCGTCGCCAACGGCCTGCAGCGCATGCAGAGCCCGGGCCGCCGCGAGGACATCGACGCGGCGATGGAGGAAGGCATGATGGAGATCGTGCCGCGCCTCGAGAAGCGCACGCACTACATCGCGACCTTCGCCAACGTCATCACGCTGGTGGGCCTGCTGGGCACCATCATCGGCCTGATCAAGGGCTTCACCGCGGTGGCCGCGGTCAACCCGGCCGAGAAGGCCGAGCTGCTGTCGGCGTCGATCTCGATCGCGATGAACAACACCGCCTTCGCGCTGTCGGTGGCGATCCCCTTCCTGCTGATCCACGCCTTCCTGCAGGCGCGCACCAGCGAGATCGTCGACGGCCTCGAGGCCGCCAAGATCAGCTTCCTGAACCTGGTGCAGCGGCTGAAGGCCGAGCAGTCCGCGGCCAAGGCCTGAACGACAACGGACAGGGGAACCATCATGCGCGTTCGACGCCTGCGCAAGCCCGCGGCACACCTGGAGGTCACGGCGTTCATCAACGTGATCGTCGTGCTCGTGCCCTTCCTGCTGTCGACCGCGGTGTTCACGCGGCTGTCGGTGATGGAGCTGACGCTGCCCGCGCAGTCCTCCGGCGTCGAGCAACTGAAGGTCGACGACCTCAAGCTCGAGATCGTGATCCGCCCGGACGCGCTGGACGTCGGCGACCGCATCGGCGGGCTGATCCAGCGCATCCCCGGCAAGGACGGCGCCTACGACGTGGCGGCGCTGTCGCTGCTGGTGCAGGAGATCAAGCTCAAGTACCCGGCCACGACCACCGCCACCGTGCTGGCCCAGCCCGACACGGCCTACGACCAGCTGGTGCAGGTGATGGACGCGGTGCGCGAGGCACCTGCAGCGCCGCCTGCCAAGGGCCAGAAGGCCACGCCGCCGGTCGCGCTGTTCCCCGACATCTCGATCGGCGATGCGCCGATCAGCGTCGCCAAGCGCTGAGGGAAGACGATGAAACTCACCCCGCTGCAGAAGCGCGCCGAACGCAAGGCGCGCCACAACAACGGTCTCGACATGAACCTCGTGGCGCTGATCGACATCTTCACGATCCTGATCTTCTTCCTGATGTCGAGCACCGGCGTCGAGGTGCTGACCAGCCACCGCAGCGTCAAGCTGCCGGAGTCCAGCGCCGAGAAGCCGCCCCACGAGACCATCGTGGTCACCGTCAGCGCCACCGAGATCCTGGTCGGCGGCCGCGCGGTGGCCCGCGTCAGCGACGCGCTCGCGAGCGACGACGACCTGATCGCACCGCTGAAGGCCGAGCTGGACCTGCAGGCCAGCCGCAGCGTGCTGGGCGCCGGCGGCGCCGCGAACAGCCAGTCCGTCACCATCCTCGGCGACAAGGCCATTCCCTACCGCCTGCTGCGCAAGGTGATGGTCACGGCCGCGCGCGCCAACTTCAGCGACGTGGCGTTCGCGGTCACGCGCAAGGCGACGGCATGAGTGCCGCTGCCGTCTCGTTCCGCGGACCACTGCTGCCCTGGGCCGTCGCCCCCGAGGACGAGGCGCGCTTCCGCCGCATCCTGCACCGGGTGCTGGCCGCCGTCACGCTGCTCTGCCTGGCGCTGCTGCTGATGCCGCGCCCGGTCGAGGACCGCGCCGCGCCGGTGGAGCTGCCCGCGCGGCTGGCCAAGCTGGTGCTCGAGCAGAAGCCGCTGACGCCACCCTCACCACCGGCCGCCACGCGCGCCGACCGGCCACCCGAGGCGCAGCTGCCCGTCCCCAAGACCCCGGCCCCGGAAGCGCGCCGCCCCGACGAGCCGACCCGCTCGGCCGCCGTGCCCGAGGCCCGCAACCCGGTGCCCGGCAAGCCGCCGGGCGAGAACCTCGAGGCCGCGCGCCGCAAGGCCCAGGGCGTGGGCCTGCTGGCGATGAAGGACGAGCTGGCGCAGCTGCAGGCCGCGCCGGTGGCGGTGCAGCTGCAGAAGGACATCAAGCCCGGCCCAGGCATCGGCAGCGGCGTGGGCGTCGGTGTCGGCGCCGGCACCGAGGCGGGCACGCCGACGCGCGCGCTGATCACGTCGAACGCGGCCGGCGGCAGCGGCGGCATCAACACCGCGGCCTACAGCCGCAACACCGGTGGTGGCGGCCTCGCGGGCCGCGCGACCACGCTGGTCGAAGGCACGATCGGCGGCGGCGGCGGTGGCGGCCCAGGTGGCGGGCTGGGCGTCGGCGGCAAGGGCAACGGCTCGGGCAGCGGCAGCGGCGCCGGCGGCGCGGGCGGCACGCTCGCCAAGGGCGGCAGCGGCAAGGCCTCGCGCTCGATCGAGGAAATCAAGCTCGTGTTCGAGCGCCACAAGGGCGCGATCTACGCGATCTACAACCGCGCGCTGCGCGAGGACCCATCGCTGCAGGGCAAGGTGGTGCTGGAGCTGAAGATCGCGCCCTCGGGCGAGGTCACCGGCCTGCGCATCGTGTCCAGCGAGCTCGGTGCCGCAGAGCTGGAGGGCAAGCTGCTGGCGCGCATCCGCCAGTTCGACTTCGGCGCCAAGGACGTGGAGCAGATGGTGGTGAGCTGGCCGGTGGATTTCCTGCCGTCCTGAGGCGTCGCCGGTCCCGGTGGCTCCGAAATGGCCGCTTTCCGGCCGCAGTTCCGGCGTTTCGCGCCGTGCCGCGGTGCCTACAGTGGACCGATCGGGGTCACCCCCTGCATGCCCTATCGAAGGCGGAGCACACCATGTTCATCAGCCATCTCACGATCAAGGCCAAGCTTGCGCTGGCGTTCGCGGTCATGACCGCCCTGGTCCTCGTGCTCAGCACGCTGGCCATCCGCTCGCTGATCAGCGAGCGCGACGCGTTCACCAACTACGTCAACGAGAAGGCCGCGCGCACGACGATGGCCAACGACATCCTCGACGCCGCCAACGCCCGCGCGGTCCATGCCCGCAACCTGGTACTGGTCAGCACGCCGGGTGATGCCGCGCAGGAGAAGGCCGACGTCACGGCAGCCCACGAGAAGGTCGTCGCCTCGTTCGACCGGCTGAAGAAGGCGCTGGACACCATGCCCGGGGTCGGCGCCGACGAGAAGGCGCTGTTCGCCAAGCTCGAGGCCGTCGAGGCTCGCTACGGTCCGCTCGCGCTCGGCATCGTCGGCATGGCGCTGGAAGGCAAGCGGCCCGAGGCGATCGCGAAGATGAACGCCGAGTGCCGCCCGACGCTGGCGGCGCTGATCGCGTCGGCCAACAGCTACCTCGGCCACATCGCCGAGCTGGCGCAGCAGGAAGTCAAGCAGGGCAACGCGTCGGCCACCGCGAGCATCAACGCGCTGCTGGCCGCGTGCGGCCTCGCCGTCGCGCTGGCGATCGCGCTGGCCTACTTCATCACCCGCGCAATCGTCGGCCCGATCACCCGGGCGGTCGAGGTCGCCGAGAAGGTTGCCGCGGGCGACCTGCGCTCGACGGTGACGGTCACCGGCAAGGACGAGACCGCCAAGCTGCTGCATGCGCTCAAGGGGATGAACGACAGCCTGTCGGGCATCGTCGGGCGCGTGCGCAACGGCAGCGACAGCATCGCCACCGGCAGCTCACAGATCGCTGCGGGCACCGCGGACCTGTCCGCGCGCACCGAGCAGCAGGCCGCGAGCCTGCAGGAAACCGCCGCGTCGATGGAGCAGCTGAACACGACCGTCAAGGCCAATGCCGAGACCGCCCGCAAGGCCATCGAGCTCGCCGGCTCGGCCAGCAGCGCGGCGGTCAAGGGCGGCGAGGTCGTCGGCCAGGTCGTCGCGACGATGGACGACATCACCGACAGCTCGAAGAAGATCGCCGACATCATCGGCGTGATCGACGGCATCGCGTTCCAGACCAACATCCTGGCGCTGAACGCCGCGGTGGAAGCCGCGCGCGCCGGCGAG
>Ga0209966_1000290_pt1 | contig 17006 bp, 17 predicted proteins | sample RhisoiCoNPM_FD_187575 | JGI IMG/M metagenome (GOLD analysis project Ga0209966, IMG submission 187575) | Arabidopsis thaliana rhizosphere microbial communities from the Joint Genome Institute, USA, that affect carbon cycling - Rhizosphere... | ecosystem: Host-associated > Plants > Roots >... | reverse complement strand
CGTGCCAGGCCCTGGTTCCACCCGCCGCGACGAGTCCGTGCCCTGTCTCCGGTCCCGAGGGCGGATCGGCAGAGTGATCGTGCGTGTGGTGGTCACTTGGGTTCAGGCCATGGAAATGCGCTGCCTGCGATTCCTTCTCGCTCGAGGGAAGGGGCGCCTGAGGACCGCCATGCTTCGGCGTGCCGAACAGATTGGTACAAATACCGGCGGTGATGGCGGTGGTCACCGCGTGGACCGAGTCCGAGGTCCTCTGGCTCTTCCTGCTGTGCGGGATGGTCACCATGATGGCCCAGGCGCCGCCGGCCTGGCTCAAGCGCCCCGCCTCTGCCTGCTTCATGGTGGTGGCCACCCCCGACCTGCTGCTGCAGATCCTGGGGTTCTTCGCCAAGGCGGGCGCATTCGTCTTCGGCAGCGGGTTGGCTATCGTGCCGTTCCTGCACGCGGGCGTCGTGCAAGAGTACGGCTGGTTGAACGACAAGCAGTTCCTCGACGCGGTAGCGGTGGCCATGCTCACGCCCGGGCCCATTGTGATCACGGTCGCCTTCATCGGCTACCTGGTGGCGGCCTTTCCCGGCGCGGTGGCGGCCGCGATCGGGGTGTTCCTCCCGGTGTACCTGTTCGTGGTCATTCCGTTCCCGTGGTTCGACCGCATCAGCGAGAACGCCCGCGTCAAGGGCTTCGTGGCGGGTGTCACCGCGGCGGCGTCGGGAACGATCGCCGGGGCCTGCCTCGTGTTGGCCCGGCGCGCGATCGTGGACGTGCCCACGCTGTTGATCGGGGCCGCGGCCCTCTTGGTGGCGTGGCGGTTCAAGGTGCCGGAGCCGGTGCTCATTGCCGCGGGAGCGCTGGCCGGCCTCATCATCTTCGGGGTGCGATAGGAGAACTGACATGAAATGGATCACACGAGAGCGCGCCCGGGTCGATCGGATCGCCTGTCCCTGGCTGATTACGCGCTTCATCGATCCGAAGCCGGAGCTGCTGTTCGTCCCGGCGAAAGAGGTACGGCCGGTGGCGGAGCGCGAACGCGCAATTCCGTACGACATCCCCGACGTGGAGCTGGGGCACCGGGGTCCCCGGTGTTCGTTCGACGCCTTCCTCGAACGCTACGAGCTGACCGATCCCGCCCTTGCCGCTCTCGCCGCGATCGTCCGCGGAGCCGACACCGATGACCGCGCTCTGACGCCGGAATCGGCAGGGCTGTATGCCGCGGCAACCGGGTTCCAGGCGGCGAGCCGCGACGACTTCGACAACATGAGCCGACAGTTCCCACTGTACGACGCGCTCTACGAATACTCCCGGCTGCAGACTGCGAGCGTCCCGCCTGAGTCGCGGGTGGTGTTCGTGTGCTTGCACGGGGCGGCCAAGAGCGTGATCGCCGCGGCCCATTTCCGTCGGCTGGCGGGCGCGCGGGGCCTCCAGATCGGCGCGGTGGCGGCCGGCACGGAGCCCGATGTGGAGCTCGCGCCCGGCGCGGTCAAGGGCCTGGCCGCCGAGGGTCTGAGCGCGGCGCCGACACGGCCGCGCCCGGTCACGCTCTACGACCTCCGCAGTGCGACGCGCGTCGTGAGCTTCGGCTGCGATGTCGCCGTGGATGGTAGCCGGCGGGCGGAGCAGTGGGATGTCCCGCCAGTGAGTGACGGCTACGGTTTGGCTCGCGACCAGATCGTCGCGAAGGTGGAGCGGCTGGTGAGCGAGCTGGCCGCCGGAGGCTGAGATGCCCCTCCGGGCGCTCGGATTCATCGATTTGCCGCCCCACGTCGGTGCGGGCGGATTCGACCACGCGGGGGTGCACGAGCAGACCGGCCACGTCTATGTGGCTCACACCGCCAACGACGCGCTCGACGTGCTGGACGTCGAGGCGCAGCGCTACCTCGGCTCGATCCACGGGCTGAAAGCGGTGGCGGGCGCCCTGGTCGCGGCGCCGGACCTGGTCTTCACTTCGAACCGGGGCGAGAACACGGTGGGCATCATCCGTGTCGGTCAAACCGGCCCGGCCGACAAGGTTTCGGTGGGCGTACGACCGAACGGTTTGGCCCACGACCAGGGCCGGAACCGTCTGCTGGCGGCGCACGTGGGAGATCCGGCGATCCCGGGCTCCTGTACGGTCTCCATCATCGACGTGGCGGCCCGTATCCGCGTGGCCGACCTGCCCGTAGCCGGTCGGACGCGCTGGACCGTATACGATCCGGTGTCCGACGTTTTCCACGTCAACATCGCGGACCCGCCGCAGATCGTCGCGGTTCGAGCGGGCGACCCACCTGGGATCGAACGGGCGGCGACCATGCCCGAGGCGGGACCGCACGGACTGGATATCGATGTCCAACGGCGCAGGCTGTTCTGTGCCTGCGACGCGGGTGTGCTCCTTGAGGTGGACGCCGACACGGGCAAGGTGCTCGCCGGCGAGCCGATTGCGGGCGTTCCGGACGTGGTGTTCTTCAACTCGGGGCTTCAGAGACTCTACGTCGCGATCGGGGACCCCGGGCTGATCGAGGTCTTCGACACGTCGCCCCTACGCCGCCACGAGAGAGTCCCTACCGAAGGCGGCGCCCATACGCTGTCGTTCGATGCCAGGCGGCAGGTCGTCTCTGCGTTCCTGCCCGGGAGCCATCGCGCTGCCGTCTACCGGGATCATCGATAGCTCGTAGCCATGGAAGCTCGATGAGCCAGTGGCCCGGGTCGGATTGCGTCCTGGCCCGGGCAACATGGGCGTTCGGGCGGGTGACTGCCCGGTCACCTCGCGCGCATGAAGGTCCTTCTGCCCCCGCGCCTCTGAAAAGTATCTGACATTCCTGTCAGAGGAGAGCGAGGCGCTAGCGCTCCCCCATGGGATCATCGGCGCCCCCGGAGCGAGGGCCGGTGCCGGCCTCGTGCGGCGCGACGCACACGATCCGGAAGGTGCTACCCTTGCCTTCCTCGCTCTCGAGCTCGATACGCCCGCCGTGCAACTCGACGGCCCAGCGGGCGATACAAAGCCCGAGTCCCGCCCCGCCGGCATTGCGAGTCCGTGCTGGGTCGACGCGATAGAAGCGCCGGAAGATAGCCTCTCGATGCTCCGGCGCAATTCCCGGGCCGTTGTCAACGACCTCGATGGTCGGTATCCCGGTTCGCTGCCCGACGAGCACGCGGATATGTCCCCCCTCGGGACTGTACTTGATTGCGTTGTCGAGGAGATTGAGGAGAGCTTGGCGAAGGATGAGTCGGTCCGCGACGACCTCGATCCGCCCAGGCGCTTCGATCGACAGCACCTGTCGCTTCTCTTCGGCCAGTACTTCGAGTTGGGCCGTGATCTCATCCGTCAATGCTCGGACGTCGATTCGCTCCAAACGCAGACTGATGGCATCGGCGTCGGCGCGACTCAGAACAAGAAGAGTATCCACGAGTCGCGTCAGCCGATCGGCCTCCTCCAGCATGCTGCCGATGATCTCCCGGTAGGCGTGATCGTCACGATGCCCACGCAACCCAACCTCGCCGACACTCCTGATGGCAGTGAGCGGGGTGCGCAGCTCGTGAGACGCATCGGCGGTGAAGCGCCGCAGCTCCGCGAACGACCGCTCGAGCCGCGCCAACGTGTCGTTGAAGACGATCGCCAGCTGGCCGAGCTCGCCTTCGGGGTCGTCCACGGGCAGGCGCCGTCCGAGGTGATCTGCGGTGATGGTCCGCGCACGTTCGGCCATGTCACGAACCGGTCTCAGTGCACGTCGAGCGAGAGCGAAGCCACCGAAGGCGGCCAGCCCGAGGGCCAACGGAAACCCGAGACCGAGCACCAGGAGGAGCTCGCGGAGATCGTGCCATAGTGGCTCCTCCGACCTGACAACGCGAAGGACGACCGCCAAGTCGCCGATGGTGTAGGGCGCAACCAGCGCCCGGACACGCCCGACTCCCGGCAAGTACTCGGACTGTGGCCGGGCGTCTCTTGCTGAACTCGCCACTGCGAGAGGCGCCCCGACATCGACATCGCGACCTGGGCTTCGGTACAGGAGCCGGCCCGTCGAGCTCCAGACGTCGACCCACCCTCCGCTATCGGCGGCCTCGCCCTCTTCATGCCCGGCATCGAGGCGCCAGCGGACGCCGTCTGGTCCGTCGCGCGCGAGCATCTGCTCGGCAATCTCGAAGTCATCGTGAAGTTGCCGGTCCAGAGCGCTCGACAGGCTATGCCACAAGAAGACGAAGACCCCGCCGGCATACAGTCCCAGCACGATCGCCAACGCCCCCGCGTACCACAGCGTCAAGCGCACGCGCAGGCTGCGTGGACGCCATCGCCACATCATGGGTCTCCGTAGCGCAGCGTGAAGCCGACACCCCGCACAGTATGGATCAGCTTTGTTCGGAACTCCCGATCCACCTTCTTGCGGAGTCTGGCGACATGGACATCGACGACATTGTCGATCGGTGTGGCACGTGACGTTTCTTTCCAGACATCGCGGGCCAGCATCTCGCGCGAGACGAGCTGGTTCTGGTGCCGCAACAGGTACTCGAGCAGCTCGAACTCGCGCGCAGTGAGATCGAGGACCTGCCCCCCGCGCATCACCGCGTGTGTCACCAAATCCATCTCCAGGTCCCGGGCTTTCAGTCGAAGCACCTGGTCGGTCCGTCCGCGGCGCAGCAACGCCCGGATCCGAGCGAGCAGCTCGGCGAATGCGAAGGGTTTGACCATGTAGTCGTCGGCGCCGCTGTCGAGGCCGACTACCCGATCCTCCACGGCGTCCTTGGCGGTCAAGATCAAGACCGGGGTCTGCAAGTCCCGGCGCCGGCACGCCTCGAGGATCTCGAGGCCGGCCCGGCCGGGCAGCATCAGGTCGAGGAGGACGAGGTCGAACGTCTCGGTATTGGCGAGGAAGAAGCCGTCTTCGCCGTTGCGCGCCACGACCACCTGATAACGCTCGCTCTCGAGGCCCTCCTTGAGGGCTCGGGCGACTTTGACTTCATCCTCGATGACCAGGATCCTCACCGGGGTCCTCCGCACCGCCAATCTACGATCCCCGCTGCCGCCGTTCCACTGAGATCTCTCTGACAACAAGTTCAGGAACTCTTCAGTGGCGATGATGCCATCACGACGGTAGCGTGGAACCCGACGGCGGCGGGCGGTGAACGGTTGCCGTGGAGGGGCGGCGGGACGTCACGACGGTTCTCGATCTTCTGGTCGGAAACATCGAGAGGAGGGCACACGATGCCAAGGAAGAGCCCGGCGACAGTAATATTGTTTAGCGTGTGGCTGCTCGCGGCGTCGATCGGCGCGGCACAGCCTCACGACGACAAGGAGCGCACGGAGCTGGCCACGGCGCTGAAGGACGCCAGGATCTCGCTCGAGCAAGGCGTCAGCGCCGGCGCCCGGGAGGGCAAGCCCATCTCCGCGAAGTACGAAGTCGACGACGGCAAGCTCCAGTTATCGGTCTACACGATGAAAGGCACGCTCTTCTCCGAGGTGATCGTCGATCACAAGGTTGGGAAGGTCTCCAAGGCCGAGCCGATCACCAAGGAAGATGACCTGAAGGCCGCCAAGACGCAGAGCGAGGCCATGGCGAAGGCGAAGCGGTCATTGCGGGCCGCGGCCGCCGGGGCCGTGAAGGAGAACAAGGGATATCGGGTCGTGAGCGTCATGCCAGAGCTTCGGAATGATCACCCGGTCGCCGAGGTCACGCTCGTGAAGGGCACGGAGTGGAAGACCGTATCTGAGAAGCTCGATTGAACGAACGAGGGAGAGGTCCAATGACCATGAGTCGCCGAAGCATGTCCAAGACTACGTTGATCGCTCTCGCGGCGGCGGCCGGCTGGGTGCGGCTCCGGCCGGGCACGGCCGCCGAGGAGCTCAAGGTGCCGGACGGCGCGACCATGGAAACGTTCGATTTCGACGCGAAGGGCACTGAGGGCTGGACCACTGTAGACGGCCAGTGGGTTGTCGAGGAGATGCCGGACGCACCGAGCGGTCGCAAGGTGCTCGTTCAGCAGGCCACGAGGAACCAGTTCAACGTCGTGGTCGCGCCCGCGGGTCCGTACATCGCCGTCGACGTGTCGATGAAGTTCAAGCCGATCTCCGGCCGCGAGGACGCGTCCGGAGGCATCGTGTGCCGCTTCGATGACGGGAAGTACTACGTGGTGCGGGCGAACGCGCTCGAGTCCAACTTTCGCCTCTACTACTACGACCACGGCCGCCACCAGCTGGCGAGCGCCGGCGTGAAAGCGCCGGCCCTGGGGCGGTGGCATACGGTGCGCGTGGTTGCGATCGGAGACCGCCTGCAGGGCTGGCTCAATGGATCGCTCTATCTCGACCATCGGGATTCCCGGCTCAAGGCCGGGCGCGTGGGGCTGTGGACGAAGGCGGATTCGGTCACCGCCTTTGACGACTTGACGATTCGTGGGGTCACCGGGTAGGTCCGGCTCGGTCACATCCCGGCTGAGCGGCTGGGTCAACACGGATGTGCGAGGGGATGTCACGGTCCCGCCGGTGACGGGAGGAGGTTCCGGGTCATGCGGATGCTGAGGCGGTCAGCGGTTTGGACGTTCATGTTGGCGCTGATGGCAGCGATCGGCGCGGTCGGTTCGGCTCGCGCTGCCGATGAGGCGAGGGGACCGCAGCAATCGGACGCGAAGTGGAAGCCGGTAGAGCAGGCACTCGGCAGGGCCGGGCAAATGCAACCCGGAGGGGTATATCGCGCGGCCTTCCCGAGGACGGATCTCAAGGTGACGGTTCAGGGAGTGGAGGTGAAGCCGGGGTTCGCCCTGGGCTCGTACGCGGCGTTCAAGAGCATGGGAAGAGACGCCATGGTGATGGGCGACCTCGTGCTTTTGGACGAGGAGATCAGCGAGGTCATGCTCCGACTGCTCAACGCGGGCATTGCGGTGACAGCTCTCCACAACCACCTGAACGAGATGTCGCCGCACGTGATGTACATGCACTACGTCGGACGAGGGTCGGCTTCGCAGCTCGCGACCGCGCTGCGCGGCGCGCTGTCCGCCAGCGGCACACCGCTCGGCCCCGCGGCCGCGCCCGCTCCGGCGGCGCCCATGGGCCTCGGCATCGATCGGCAGCAGGTAGAGGCCGTGCTCGGCCGCTCTGGTCGAGTCAACAACGGTATCCTCCAGGTGAGTGTGGCGCGAGCCGAGCGCATCACCGAGGAAGGGATGGAGCTGCTGCCGGCGATGGGCGTGAGCACCGCGCTGAACTTCCAGCCGACCGGGGATGGGAAAGCGGCGATCACGGGAGACTTCGTGCTGATCGGCCGCGAGGTGAACGCGGTGGCGCGGGCGCTGCGGGTACACGGGATTCAGGTGACCGCCATCCACAACCATGCGCTGGGGGACAACCCGCGCCTGTTCTACATGCACTTCTGGGCGAACGACGACGCCGTCACGCTCGCCAAGGGGTTGAGGTCGGCTCTCGACATGACCAACAGCAAGCCGACCGAGAAGACAAAGTAGTCCCCAGACCAAGCGCCCACGGCGCTACCGGACCGCGAATACCGCAGCGCGATGCGCCTCGGGTAGCCGGGTCGTCGTCGCGGCGGGCTCATCGGGCCGGACATGTTCGCGTGGCGGGGCATGGTGTGAACGCCTCGGTTCTCGCTCGCTCCAGCCAGTACGACACATCGCTTTGTTCGAGATAGACGTTCCCGAGCACTGGGCACAGCGCATTGCCGCCATCCTTAAGGGAACGGTGGGCGCGCCACCCTCCATGTCAAGCGCCAGCCGAGCGTGCCAACGGCCACCAGAGGCGCCTGCCGACCGGCAGGCCGACCCTCACGTCGCCGAGATGGGAAGTTCAATGTGGACCGTGAGGCCAGGGTCATCGTTGCGCGTTGCCCAGATACGACCTTTGTGCGCCTCGACGATCGAGCGGCTGATCGCCAGGCCCATGCCCATTCCCTGCGGCTTGGTCGTGACGAATGGCTCGAAGATACCGGTCAGCTCAGATTCCGATACTCCGACTCCGGAGTCGCGGACCGTGACGATGACAAGTCCCTGCCCATCGTGATCGGTCGCAACATCCAGCGTCCGCAATCCACTCTGAACGACCGACATGGCATCACACGCGTTGAGCAACAGGTTGAGGATCACCTGCTGAAGCTGCACGGGGTCTCCCGGCACGTGTGGTAGGGCCTCGCCGAGGGCCAGGCGCAGCGAGACCTGGGCTCGCTCGAGGTCGTGGCGGATGAGCGTAGTCACTCCCGTGACCAGCTGATTGATATCAAGCAGCTTGCGTTCCGGCTCGCCCTTGCGGAGCAAGGCTCGAAGACGCTGAACCACGTCACCGGCCCTCGTGGCGTCGCGGCAGATGTCCTCGAGAATCTGCCGCAGCTCGCCGCCCGATTCGGGCGCGAGAGATCGATGCCCGGCCCGGGCGTTCATGATGACGGCGGTCAGCGGCTGAGTGACCTCATGGGCGAGCGAGGCGGTCAACTCGGCAATCGTGGTGACGCGGAGCGCGTGCGCCAGCTCCTCGCGCTGTCGCTGGGCCTCGTCCTCTGCCTGTTGCCTGAGCTCATTGCTGTGCCGCACCGCGCTGTCGGCCCGCTGATGGGCCAATACGTTCGCGAACACATCGGCGAGAAGCTGCAGTCGCGGCAACAACTCGGCCGGCCACACTCGCTCACCGCGCAGGCTGCTGAATCCCAGGGCGCCAACGATCGTCCCCTGGACGATCAAGGGGACGACCACCAGGGACCGGACGCCCGCGCGCTGGAAGCTCCGCAAGTCGATGCTTGCCTCGGCGGGAAGTGAGTCCACATGCGGCAGGTGCACCGCCTCGCCGCGAGCCAGGCGGGCTGCGATCCATGGATAGGATTCGGCCTCGAACGTCTCGGGAGCGGCGATGGGGATCGCCCGGTCGAAATTCAACTCCTCACCGACCCTCTGGAGCATGCGCTCGAGCTCGCGGCCGATTTCGCTCGTCCGATGACTCAGCAGCCTTGCCGAGAGCTCGGAGAACAATGTCTCGAATCGAAGTCGCTCGGCGAGCGCGCGTTGCGCCCGATGACGCTGTGTTCGATTCACCAACAAAGCGATGATCAGTGCGGCCTGCACCACCAGTAACGTCGCGCCGGCGATGATGTAGTGACGGTACAGCACCCAGGGTGAGTCTCGCCGGAACCGGAACTGTGCGAACGGCTCTTCCATGTCCGGCTGCGCGTAGCGCGCCATGTCGAGCGAAACCTCGTCGAGATCGACGCGCTTGCCCGGTTCCTTGGTCAGCGTGGTCTCGAACGCGGTCGAGTGGGTCGTGAACGGGGGCGAGGTGCTGCCAAACGAGTGGACCATGAGGACACGCATGCTCTCGGCGCCGGCCGCCGGGCTCGCCGTGAGCGCCAGCGGTAGGATCAGCCAGAGCGGCAGCCCCTTCCAGGCCGTCATGGCGACATGATCCCCTGAGTGTGCGGCTGACCCTGGCACACGTCGGTCATCCCGGCAAGGTTGAGACGTGGCGGGCGGGGCGTCACCTCGTCAGGTACTCGAAGGGCAGCCGGAAACGCCTAGCGAAGCACGTCCTGGCTGGAGGTGAGGAGCACGCAGGTGCAGCCGGTCTCGCTCCATACCCGCTGATCCGCGGTGCCCGCCTCGGCCCGGTTGTAGTCCCCCGGATAGAGCTTTCGGTTGTCGATCCAGAGCTCGCCATCCAGCAGGTAGAGCTCCTCGACTCCGGCGTGACTGTGGGGCGGATAGGCGGCGCCCGGAGACAGCCGGACCAGGAGGCTGACGCGCTGCTGCTCCCGGTCTCGCGCGAGCACGGTGTAGAAGATGCCCGGGCCGGCCTCGTGCCAGCCGAAGGCGGCGGGGGCGGCCATCTCGTCGCCCGCGGCCGCCCCGATTCGGCTGGCCAAGCGGCTCCACAGGTCGGGGGAAGGGCGTAGCACGTCGGTCGGCCACGCGACGAGGGCCCCGAGCACCGGCCGGAGCGTCTCCACGTCCTCCCGACATGCGGGGCACGCGCCGATGGTCGCTTCTGCTTCACGCCGCTCCTCGGCAGGCAGCGCGTGCAGCAGGGAGAGGGCGACCAGGTGCTCGTGGCTCTCGTCGTGGCGCTGGATGCTCATCGGAGCCCCTTTCCCGCGAGCACCCGCCGGAGCTTGGCCAATCCGGACCGGATTCGCGTCTTCACGGTGCCGATCGGCTCGTTCAGCCGGGATGCCGTCTCGACGTACGTCAGCTCGGAGAAGAACGCGGTTTCGATCGCGCGCCGCTCGTCGTGTGACAGCTCCGCGAGCGCGTCCCGCACCAGACTCTCCTCCTCCCGGGCCGTCGCGGTGCGATGCGGATCCGCGTCTTCGCTCCCGTCGAAGGGGTCGGCGAGCGGACCGGGAACTCGCTTCTTCCGTTGCTCGAACCGGATCCGATCGATCGCTCGTGAGCGGGCCTGGTTCATCAGCCAGCCGACGACGGATCCTCCGCCCGGAGTGTAGGTCGAAGCGCGGCGCCAGACGTCATGAAATACGTCGACGGTCAATTCTTCCGCCGTCTCTCGATTGCGAGTGATCCGCACGATGAGCGTGAACACGATCCGGTGCGTCCAGCGGTAGAGCGTGTGGAACGCGCGCTGGTCGCCTCCGGCGATCGCCTGCACGAGGAGGACCCACTCGCTCTCCGGAATGGCCTCGGGCGTCTTGGCGAACAGCAGCTCGCCGAGCCTCTTCGGTTGTTCCATGCGCGGCCACTATAGCGGCGCTGCCGGAGACCGTCAACACATGGCGAGAGGTCAGTCGGCACCATCGGGACGCTCGCGGGTCTAGCCCGAGAGACACCGCACGTGAACCCGATATCGCTCGGGCTCTGACGAACCATCATTGCGGTCAAATTCCAGCTCGAGCTCGAGCTCGCCGCGGCCGATCGCCTGATCGCAGCGGGCACACTCTCCGCCCGAGCTCGGCCCCCCCCAGATCCGATCCGGGTTGCGGCCGGGCAGCCTGCTCGCCGCGACCGTCGCCCGAGCCGGCGGCCGGTCCGATCCATTGGGGGGCGTATCGTCCATCAACCAGTAAACGACCAAACCCGCACCTCGGATTGCTCGGAATCGGACGACGCGTCGGAAGTAGCGACGGCAATCGGTAGGACCTACCGCCGACCCCGTCGAAGGGCCTGTTCGTGCGCTTGAAGGGCGGGTTCTACCACGACGGCCGGTTCGAGAGCTACGAGGCGATCGTGGCGCACTACGATCGCGTGCACCGGCTCGGCTTCTCGGCTCGAGAAGCCGCGGAGCTCGCGGGAATCGCCCTGGTCGTCACAGCACGCGCACGAAGGCCACGAGGTCGGCCTTCTCCTGCGTGGTCAGGCGCAGCCCGAGCACCAGGTTGAAGAACTCGACCGTGTCCTCGAGCGTGAGCAGCCGGCCGTCGTGCAGATAGGGCGGGCTGTCCTTGATCCCGCGCAGGGTGAACGTCTTGATGGGACCCAGGGGCGCTTCGTCCACGAACCGCTCCACCTTGAGGTCGTGCATCTGCTGGTCGAGATACGTCGGCGCGGGATGGCACGTGCCGCACTGGGCCTTGCCGAAGAACAGCTTTTCGCCGCGCTTCTCGGCGTCGGTGGCCTGGCCGGGGTCGAGCCGGCCCATCGGATCCAGCTTGGGAGCGGGCGGGAAGTCGAACATGTTCTGCATCTGGGCCATGTGGCTGACCGGGATGCGGTCCAGGATGTTCATGCCCTTCTTCACCGCGTGGATCGGGTCACCGTTGAAGTAGGCGGTGCGCTGCTCGAACTCGGTGAAATCCTCCACCGAGCGCAGGCTACGCTTGGATCCGTGGATCTGCTGGTTGTAGAGGCCGCGCAGGCTGACCGTGTCGAGCCGGAAGCGCCGCGCCTGGGGCCGGTCGTCGGGATTGAGATGGAACTGGCCGGTGGTGTGGCCGTTGATGTGGCAGTCCAGGCAGGTGACGCCCAGGCTGGGCGCCGCGCTCTTGCGATCGTCGGTGGCGTTGAACTCCTCCTGCGGGAACGGCGTCACCAGCATGCGCAGGCCGTCCAGCTGCACCGGCGTGATCAGGTCCTTGAAGAGGCGGTGGAAGTTGTTGATCGAGACGACCTCCCCGCGCGACACATCGCCCAGCTCGGGCCGGCTCTGCAGGAAGATGGCGGGCGGGAACTCGGGCAGGAAGGCCTCGGGCAGGTCGAAGTCGACGTCGAAGCGCTCGAGCCGGGGAAACATCGCGATCTGCATCGGCGGGAACACCATCCCGCCCGTCGCGTGCTTGGGATGCGGCAGGGCGGGGTACGGGAACACTTTGCGCGAGCGGATCTCGTCGGGCTTCATCGAGGCCAGGCGGTCCCACGTGAGCCCGCCGCCGAGGCGCGCCGTCGGCCCCACCGCCAGCGGCTTGCCCCGCGACATCCGGGCGGCCGGATCGAGCCGGGGCGTGAGGTCGTAGCGGCTCTGGAGGAGCTGGCGTTGCGTGTCCATGACGCCCGGCTTGGCCGCGACGTCCTCCTTCATGGTCTCGTCGAAGGTCTGCATCGGCTTCTTGGCGTTGAGCGGGTCGCGCGCGAAATCGAAGCCGAGGGCGCGTCCGCCGTCCGGCTGCGCGGGAAGTGCGGTCGATGACGGCGGCGCCGCGTCGGGGGCGAAGACACCGGACCGATCGTGGTCGGTCTGGCGCAGCTCGGGCCGCGTCGCTCCGGCCGGCCGCGGGGTCTGAGCGTCGTGGACCGCATCCGCCGGCTGCCGAGGCGGAGTTTGCCCGCGGCTCGGCTGGCTCCAGACGCCCAGCACGACGCCGCCGATCAGCAACAACGCTGCCACCATCGCCACGCGTCCTCGCCTCATCGCTGCCGTCCTTTCGAGTTCGGATCATCCCCGTCGGTAAGGATGACCGGTTAGATCGTTCCAGATACGCGCCAGTTCCGGCGGTGGCGCCGTCAGTTACGCAAGTCATGTGCCTCATCCCGGAGCGTTGGGCGGCCCGAGGCGCCGCCCCCTGATCGCCGGTACGACGCTTGCTATCAAGACCGCGGACCCGACGTCCAAGCCACCGAAAACGATTGGAGGACGAGATGAAGCGCGAACAGCTGAACGAGCTGATCTACCAGATGCTGGAGACCGAGCACGGGGGCATCCAGGTGTACGAGACCGCGCTCCGCTGCGTGCTCAACGATGAGCTGAAGGAGGAGTGGGAGGAGTACCTGGAGCAGACGAAGAACCACGAGCGCATCGTGGTGGAGCTGATGGAGAAGATGGGGCTCGATCCGGAGGAAGAGACTCCCGGCCGCGCGGTGGTGCGCCACACCGGCGAGTCCCTGGTGAAGGCGATGGAGCTGGCGCTGGCGAGCGGGCCGCCGGAGGCCGCGCAGCTCGTCGCGTGCGAGTCCGTGGTGCTCGCCGAGACCAAGGATCACCTCAACTGGGAGCTGGTCCACGAAGCTGCGGGCAAGGCGCAGGGAGAGGAGAAGAAGGCCCTGAGCGAGGCCTACGAGGACGTCGAGGAGGAGGAGGACGAGCACCTCTATCACACGACGGGCTGGTGCCGCGAGCTGTGGATCGAGTCACTGGGCCTGCCCGCGGTGCTGCCGCCTCCGGAGGAAGAGAAAGAGGTCAAGACGGCCATCGGCGCCGCGCGCGCCAAGAAGGCCCGCAAGGAGATGCTCTAGAGCGGTCCTCCTCGGGTGAGCATGCGCACGGACCGCGGCCCGACGCGGGCGACGGTCGCCCGGAATGTCGAGCAGATCGCCCGGCTCGAAGCCGGGCAGGTCCAGGCCCGATCGGTGTCGGAGCGGGTGGCCGGACTGGTCACCCGCTCCGCCGGGACCGCGGCCTGCGCCATATTCCACGCGGTCTGGTTCGCCGCGTGGATTCTCGTCAATACCGGCTTCGTCCGTCGGATCCGCCCGTTCGATCCGTTCCCGTTCAGCCTGCTCACCACCATCGTGTCTTTGGAGGCGATCTTCCTGTCGATCTGGATCCTGATCAGCCAGAATCAGATGGCACGGCAGGCCGACCGGCGCGAGCACCTGGATCTGCAGATCAACCTGCTGGCCGAGCAGGAATCGACCGCGACGCTCCGGCTCGTGCAGCGCCTCGCCGAGCACTTCCGCCTGGAGCCGGACACGCCGGATCACGCCTTGACGACCGACACCGACATCGAGCACGTGGCCGGCATGGTGGACGAGGCGCTCCCGGACCCGGGCGTGTCGTCGCCGATGCCGCCTCCCCCGATCCGCTCCTGACGCCGCGATCCTGACCGCCGCATCGGCCGGTCCGGCCGTGCGCGCTCTCGTGCTACGCTCCCGCCCCGATGCGCTCCGAATGCGACGGTCGGGGCGTCTCGCCGACCCGATGGCGCGGGCGGTGCTCTCGCTCGGCATCACCCAGATCACCGCCTGGGGAACGAGCTACTAATGCCTCGGTGTCCTCGCGGGCCCGATCAGCCAGGACACCGGCTGGAGCCATGGCTTCGTTTTTCTCGGCTTCACCGTCGCCCTGCTCGCGATGGGCCTCGTATCGAGCGCCGGCGGCCGCGTCACCGCCGTCTGTCCCTGGTCGTCGCGTTCACCCTGCTCATGGGCGCCCGCCAGGGCGTCATCACCATCGTGCGGGGCCCGGTCCCGCTGGTCATGTTCGGCGCCCGGGGCCACGGAGCGGTGCTCGGGGTCATCGCCACCCCGTCCTCGTCGTCAACGCCGCGACACCCACCGCGTTCGCCTGGATCGTCGATCGCTGGGGCTGGCCGGCCGCCCGGGTGGCCCTGCCGGCCTCCGCCGGGCGCCTGGCTCGTGATGCAGGTGATGGCGCACTGGTACGAGCGTCAGGAGCGGCGGGTCCCAGCCAACTCTTGACGATTGGCCTGATCTGGCGCACGATTCCGGCAAGCCGCGAGCCCCGGCGGGCTGATTGGCGGGGCTCGGGATCCCGTGCTGCGCCATCCACGTTCCACACACAGGGGGATATTGCATGGCACAACCCGCACCGCCGAAGGCGTCCCGCCGTGACTTCCTGAAGCTTGCCGCCGGGGCCGCCACCGTGGCGACCGGACCGTTCATCTCCCGCCACGCCCAGGCCAAGCCGACGACCATCACGTTCGCGCGCGAGAGCTCGTACGTGAAGAACTTCGACGAGCACTTCCAGAAGGTGCTGATCCCGGCCTATCAGAAGTCCACCGGCATCAAGATCGAGTACCAGATCCAGGCCGCCGGCGGCGGCGCGGTGCCGCAGCTGGTCTCGATGGTCGAGAACAAGTCCGGTGCGGACCTGGCCTGGGTGCAGCAGGAGTGGCTCTACCGCGACGCGCTGGTGGACGTCAGCGACATCGCCGACGCGGTGGGCAAGGAGCAGGGGGGCTGGTACGACGAGATCAAGGCCCTGTCCGTCGACAACGGCAAGTGGAAGTCGGTGCCGCAGGCCAACATCGGCCAGGTGATGGTCTACCGCAAGGACTGGTTCGACGAGGCCGGGATCAAGAAGTTCCCCGACACCTGGGACGAGTTCCTCGAGGCCGGCATCAAGCTCAAGGCGAAGGGGCATCCCTTCGGCATGTCGATGGGCCACGGCTTCGCCGACAACTACTCGTGGCTCTACCCGCTGCTGTGGTCCTACGGCGTGACGGTCATGGACAAGACCGGCAAGAAGGTCGCGCTCGACAGCAGCGAGACCGCGAAGGCGGTCGACTTCGTGCGTCGGCTCTACAAGGAAGCCTGCATCGAGGACTGCGTGGGCTGGCTCGACCCGCACAACAACAAGGCCTTCCTCACCAGCCAGATCTCGTGCACCAACAACGCCTACTCCATCATGGTGTCGGCCAAGCGCGACCTGCCCGAGATGGGCAAGGTGATCGACCACGCGCTCAATCCCAAGGGCCCGACCGGGCAGCGCTATCACTCGCTGGTGCCGGTGACCCACGGCGTGTTCGCCTACGGGCCGGACCCGCAGGCGGCCAAGGATTTCCTGCGCTGGATCATGGATCCCAAGCAGTACCGCCCGTGGATCTCCTCGGGCGACATGTACTTCGCCCCATACCTGCACGCGTTCGACAAGTTCCCGGACTGGGACATCGAGCCCCGCGTGAAGCCGTTCCAGAAGGTGCTGGAGACCGGCAAGCTCACCTCGTGGCCGGCGCCGGCCAATCGGGCCCACGGCGCGGTGGTCAACCGCTGGGTGGTGATCGACATGTTCTCCAAGGCGTGCACCGGCGCGCCGACCAAGTCGGTCATCGCGGAGGCGGTCGGACAGCTCAAGCAGATCTACGGAGTGGCATGAGTCGAATCTTCGAGGCATCGGGGGCGCCCACCCTGGAGGTGGGCGCCCACGGGCCCGTCGGGCTCGGGCGGCTCCGCGCCTTCGTGGAGCGGGAGCAGGTCTACAGCTGGCTGATGCTGACGCCGCCCGTGCTCTTCCTGCTGGCCTTCCTCGGGTATCCCTTCTTCTACGGCGTCTATCTCAGCTTCTTCCATCGGGAAGTCGCGGGGGCCGCGTCGTTCGTGGGCCTCCGGAATTTCGTGACCCTCGCGAACGATCCGATCTTCTGGCAATCGGTCGGCAACACCGTGAAGTTCACCGCGGCGGCCACCGTGCTGAAGGCGGTGGGCGGGCTCTGCATGGCCCTGGTGATGAACCAGAACTTCCGCATGAAGGCCTTCAGCCGGGCCATGCTCCTGCTGCCGTTCATCGTGCCGACCGTGCTCAGCACGGTGGCGTGGCAGTGGATCCTCGACCCCGGCATGGGCCTGTTCAACCGCCTGCTGGTGGTGAGCGGACTGGCCAATCCGGGGCCGTCGTGGCTCGGCTCGCCGACGCTGGCCATGATCTCGATCATCATGGTCAATACCTGGCGCGGCCTGCCCTTCTTCGGCATCTCGATCCTGGCCGGGCTGCAGACGATCCCCATCGAGCTGCACGAGTCGGCGACCATCGACGGCGCGGGCACCTGGGGCCGCTTCCGCTACGTCACGCTGCCGTCGCTGCTGCCGGTGCTGTTCATCGTGACCACGTTCTCGATCATCATCACCTTCTTCGACTTCCAGCTCGTCTACGTGCTCACCGGCGGCGGCCCCGCCAATTCCACGCACCTCATGGCCACCTACGCCTACAGCATCAG
>Ga0209966_1000289_pt1 | contig 17205 bp, 20 predicted proteins | sample RhisoiCoNPM_FD_187575 | JGI IMG/M metagenome (GOLD analysis project Ga0209966, IMG submission 187575) | Arabidopsis thaliana rhizosphere microbial communities from the Joint Genome Institute, USA, that affect carbon cycling - Rhizosphere... | ecosystem: Host-associated > Plants > Roots >... | reverse complement strand
TCGTCAGTAGTATTGTCAGATACTGTGAGTTCAGATGGGGTATCGTCAGTAGTATTGTCAGATACTGTGAGTTCAGATGATATCAATTGATTTGTTTCATTCTGTGAAAGATTAGAAATTCCAGTATCTTTATCGGTCTTACTTGTTGTCTGTCCTACGATAACGCTAAATGAAGCTTGTCCAGTATTTCCTGATTTGTCTGTAGCCATACATGTTACTTGGTTCAGACCTAATGGAAACATACTTCCCGAGGGAGGGTCGCATGTTGCTATGGTGCTACCGTCTACGGTGTCTGAAGCATTGGCATCATATGTTATTTCTGCACCTTGAAGCTCATCAGCTTGTTTTAGAATACTATGTGGAACCTTGAAAGTAGGAGGAGAGCTGTCTTTTACTGTAACATTAAACATAGCATAACTTACGAGGCTGGTGAAAGGGTCTTTGGCGGCACAGAGTACTATGGTGCTCCCCATAGGAAAAGCGCTTCCACTAGCTGGATTGCAATAGACAGATATTTTATCGGAGCTGGAGCTTGTAGCATTAACTGCGAAATTTACCTGCGTCCAGGAAGGGCCAGTAGCTCTTGCATTAATAAAGGGAGGAGCCTCGACTAAGGGAGGTTGATTATTTGTCGCTTGATCACTCTGAGCGAAGCCAACTTGAAATATAATTACGTTATACGATAAGAAAAAAATAACAACAAAACATGCACTGAATTTTCCTCTTATCATAAATAATAGCAGAATGATTGAAAAGTATTTGCTTTTATATCTTTTTTTCTTGAGCTGTTTTAAGAAAACCATAGTGAATTAAGCCTCAATTTGAACTATTCAACCTTTTGTCCATACTAATTCAAAAACTCTTAGTTTTGTTGTTAATCCCAAGAGATATCTAATATCTATCAGGTTGGAAAGTTTTTGTCAAACTCTTTGTCAGTTGCATAAATTAGAAAAATCAAAGGGACGTAAATGATTTTCCTGGAGGGGAAAAATAATCTTCTGCTCAGACTCACCATCATCTGAAACATCAATTCATATCGATACGTTTTTCTTCTGAGCCTCACTTCTACTTAATTATTGATACAAAAGGTAGGAGTCAGTTTTGTTACCTGTATCTAGTTACACTATCCAAAGTAGTCTTATCTGATTGTACTGTAGGAGTCTGCAATCTGCTTTTTGATTGCTTCTAATTTTGATGGGCTGTCGACCACGTGTGTACTTGTAAGTTCATTTCTGCCTCTTTTAACAGAAATTACTAGAGAATCATTTCTTGGCTGTATGTCAACAAAGGTTCTAAAATTCAATGTTTTAGCATAAGCTATCCTGTGCGGTCTTGTTTCTTCAATGACATTGTCACCCAGTGATTTAATAAAAGTACGTAGTGTAAGTAATAATTGTCTCGTTTGTTCTTCTAATCCTGCTAAATGCGTATCAAAAGAAATATCTGATTTATCCTGGTAAATGCCAAATTTGCTCATTGCTATTAATTATTGTCCATGCTATTTTAACCATGTCAATAGCAACAACGAATTTTCGCCAGCTAATATCCAAAATTAAATTTAGTTTGAGATGTTCGCGATTTGTAAAAATTGAAATAGCGTATGATATTTCAACCACATAATTGATAAATATATATTAAAATTTTTGATATCGTATGCGGTATACATACTTCTTATTTTTACCCCTATAACGTTTATTCTAGAACTATTACAAGTGAGATATGTTACTTTGTTTGTAATAACCCTATTGCTTTGATCCCTCTTGCAAAATTAATAGGTGATTCTACAGAACATTTATCTACTCATTATGGTTCAATTCTAGGTTCTCTTATCAAGGTAACATTCGGAAACGCGGCTGAAATAATAATTGAAGTAGTTGCTATCAATGCAGGATTACTAGAATTTGTGAATGCGTCAATAACTGGTTCTATTCCTAGAAACATAATGCTTATTTTTGGTTTGTATATTATTACTAGAGGATTGCGACATAAGGAACAACTATTAATAAGGAAAATGCAGAATTGCAATCCTCATTAATTTTCTTGGCACTGATAGGTTTAGCAATTCCTACAATCATGTCAATTACTATTCTGAATGCAGATTCTGAAGGTCAAGCAAAAATACAAATACTAAGCGACTCGGTAGCTATCTTGTTACTATTTGTTTATATCGTGGGTATTGTCTTCGCATTTTTTACACACAAATATCTTTTTGTTTCACCCCATAGTAATGCTTCTGAGAACGAGATAAAACAGAATCACAATCACTGGAGCGAAAAGAAATCGTTTTTTATGTTGGAAGTAAGTATGATTTGGAGTCATTGTGGTGAGCGAAATCCTGGTTGGATCAGTAGAAAAAACAAGCAAGGAATTTGGCTTTGGAGAAATGTTTGTGGGCACCATTATTGTGGGAATCGTAGGTAACGCAGCAGAGCATAGTAGCGCAATTGTTCTTGGGAGAAAGAGAAAAATGAACCTATCAACAGGAATAGCTGCGGGCTCCGGAACGCAGATCGCACTATTTGTGATGCCTATTCTTGTATTAGTGGGCATTGTCTTGGGGCAACCGTTTACATTGCAATTTACGCTTTACGAGTTAGCAATTCTATTTCTTGCCGCAATCATTATGAACCTAATAGCTTTTGATGGAAAAGTAATTGGTTTGAGGGAGTAATGTTGACATCGGTGTACACTTGCAATTGGGTTTTTCTTTATAGGCTAGAATTAGGTCTTATGAAGTAATGGATAAGTCTTTTTTCATAATCCAAGGATTAAGATACGGTAAATGATTATATTTTTTGCCAGTCCAATCGGATTAGGACATGCTACTAGGGATATTGCTATCTGCGAGGAGATAAAATCGATGACTAATGAGAGGATCTTGATCGTTACTGGTCGACCAGCATATGATATTTTTTCCAATTATGGATATTCTGCTGAGAATGTGTATATTCCTGAAAAATTCGATATAGATAATTTAATGCAATTGCGCTCACCATTGAAATGGCTGTTTAAGTACTTCATGTATTATCGAAATTGCAAAAAAATTGCCAAAGATCTTGTAGAAAGTAATGAAGGTAGCCTGATTGTGAGTGACGAAGACTTTGCGTCAGTTGCTGTCGGGGAAAAAAAGAATCTCAAACGAATACTAATTACTGATCTCTTAGAAACACATTTTGTTAAAGGTATATTTTCAACTATAGAGTCCCAAATGAACAAATCCATGCAAAGCATGTTAAAAAAATGTGATCGTGTTATTATTCCTGACTATGGGAATGATGTTGATAATATCTCTTATGTAGGACCAGTTGTAAGAAGGTTAAGTATAACAAACAGGGACCTTTTGCGCAAAAAATTGGGTATAGACAAGAAAACAATATTGGTTAGTATTGGTGGAACCAGTGCTGGACAATACTTTGTTGATAAAACATTGAACGCGTACAAGAATTTAAGAACTAAAATGGATTTAGATTTATTTGTTGCTCTAGGTCCATCACTTGCCAAACTTGAAACTAATAATCCTACATTTAGGAACATTGGATTTGTAAGTAATTTGCATGAATATATTTATGCGTCAGATCTTGTTCTTTCTTTGGCTGGAAGATCAACAATTGACGAGTCTCGTGTTTACGGAACCCCAGGGATATTCATACCTATTAAGAATCACTTCGAACAAGAACAAAATGCAAGGAACCTTGGTTACACGTATGAGGATATATCAAGATTGGAAACTTTAATAATCGAAAAAATTCAAACTGGCAGAGGTATTCTTACAAACAATGGTGCCAAGACTGCCGCCAAAATTGTTATGGAAATGGTATAAAAATTAAGAACGATGAAGGCATTTGCTTCCACCTTAAAGAGTTTATAATTCTTGTGAGGGGCCTTCGGAGGGATTTGAACCCTCCTCGAGCGGTTTCTTCCAGCAACGAGTCAATATTGAATGTTGTTGTCCACAGCCGCCTATACTGACCAGGCTATACTACGAAGGCCGATCATCATTGGTTTGATAAGCCTACAGTATATAACTGTTAGATAAATTATTTTTATACTTTAATGATATCTTTTCGAACTACCTGTATTCCCTCATTTTCCAGATTATTTGCCAATGCATTTAGACCAATTGAGTCTCCGGCCAAGTGTCCTAATATTATCAGGTTGCCTTGAATGTTACTTTCAATTAGTTTGACTAAATCATTGTAGTCAATATGAAAGTAGAGAACCGTCGAGATTCCATTATCAAAATAATTTTTTGCTATTTGAAATCCACCATTAGTACCTGCGGCTATTACTGCGACCCACTTGTCTACATTAGAATTAGGCTGTCCGTATGAAACTTGAATCTTTGTCGCTGCATTTTTGAATTCTGGGATAGCTTCTAAAGTTGTAACCAAGTCTGACACTAGATTTGGATTTTCGTCTTGAATCTTTTGAGATATCACTCTCCTTGCATACTCATCACATGGTTGATGAATGTTTACTAATGGCATGTTCAAAATCTTTGCAGAATCAATAACAGAGGAGTAGATCTGAGTATGATTCCTGAGCTCTATTCTCTTCTTTAGATCCAAAACAGATTTTTTTGCAATATTTTCAGGAATGCCATTATCTTTCATGTAATCTATGTGTCTATCAATAACTTTGTAAAAATTGATGGCAGTCACACCAATAGGATGATGGGTTACTACTGCATCACAGCCTAGATTCTTTGCAAGCATTAGATCTGCAGTTGTTACGTCTATCATTAACATTATCTTCTTAATGTTCTTACCGTGAACGTGAACCGCAGTATCGGCAGGAACTGAGTTCCATTGAACCATATCGAGTGATATTTCTAAAATCTCATTAGTATCTAACATTCTTGGATTTCCTTCTTTTTAGATTCATAATACTATAAAGAAGTTTTGAATTCACTAATTGAAGGAATTCAAATTAGTTTATAACCACAAGTATTAATTCTGAAAATGAGTTTTGTTAAATGCATATCTTTTATAATTTTACGACGAACTAAGAAATAAAATTAATTTTAACATTTAAATGTCATTGTGCAATTCGTTTTTGTACTATGAGTTGTTCTGACGAATATATATCACACACCGACACACAGAATCTTATTCAAATTTCGCCACTCACAAAAGCCAAATTAAAGAAGGCTAAATATGGCGTTTACAATCATTCTGCAGTCGAACTCTGTCATTGGACTAAAAAATCTTTCTCCAATGAAGGAACCTGCTACAAACACAAATTCTACGGTATTTCAACTCATAGATGCATGGAAATGACACCTACTGCAATGAACTGTGAAAACAGATGTATTTACTGTTGGCGGCCTACCGAATTTTATGATACTCTGGAAATGCCTGAACATTTGGTTGATGAACCGGATATGATAATTAATAATTTACTGGAAGAACGTAGAAAACTCATCGTAGGACATTATGGTAACAAAAAAAGCGACAAATTAAAAATTGATGAATCTCTATTTCCCCAACATTATGCAATATCACTTTCTGGAGAACCTACTATGTATCCAAAATTACCGAGCCTTATCAAGTATCTTAAAACCATAAAGAATACAAAATCAATCTTTTTGGTCACAAATGGACAGGAACCAGAAATGCTCCAAAGATTGGTAGATGAACAAGCTCTGCCAACGCAGCTCTATCTATCTACCAATGCTGCAAATAAAAAAATGTATACAATGGTGAACAGACCGAAATATAAGGACGCATGGGACAGATGGCAAAAGAGTCTTGAATTGTTGTCGGAAATGGATACGAGAACAGTATTGAGAATGACTATGATACGGAATTTTAACGATTTAACAAATTCCGTAAATGAATTTGCTGATCTAGTGAAAAGAGGTAATCCTCATTTCATTGAAATTAAATCGTATATGCATATTGGAATGTCCACTCAAAGATTAGAGAGGTCGGATATGCTGGAAATGGACGAAATAAGGGGCTTTTCAGATTTAATGCGCAATAGTTTAGGCACATTCTCCATTATGGATGAAAGTGAAATTTCAAGAATAGTAGTTCTCCAAAATCTCAAGAGGTATACTGAAAGATGGATTGAGGGATATGAAAAGCCAATTATTCATTGAATCACGATTCTCCCCTGTACTCCTTCATCAATGTACTCCTAAATAATTCTCACAGTACCATTTTGCAAAATAATTCAGTGCTTTTGTCCTGTGTGAGATTGCGATCTTGTTTGTTATGCCCATTTGCCCATAGGTAACTGAGGAATCCTCTGGAATGAATATTGGGTCGTAACCCCAACCGCCTTTTGTAATTCGATCGCCTATCGTTCCCCTCGTATCACCGGAGAATACCATGTTGCAATTCTCGTCCATATATGCTACGATTGATCTAAATAATGCAACTCTGCTTGTCCTGTTCAATAGCAAATCTAAAATCCCTTGATTTCCTATGGTTCCAAGAACATAAGAAGAATAAGGACCAGGGAACCCGCGAAGTGAATCGATAAAAAGTCCGGTATCCTCGACTATTAATGGCCTACCTATTTTTCGATACGCATCTCTAGCCTTCTGCTTCGCAATTTCATCCAGGCTATTGGACTGAATCTCAATACTCTCAAATTTTACAAATTCTATTTCTATGTTGTAAGTCCTCATGTGGGTAAAAATTTCATTAAATTTGCTTTTGTTGGTACTTGCGAATATTATTCTTCTCAATTTTAGAAAAGACTAAACACCGAAATAAAAAATTTAGCCTCCATATACATCATTTAGAAGTAAAAAAATTATTTGCCGTCCGCTGGTGTTAAAGGAATCTTATAGTCTAACGCATTCTACCAAGACTTAAATGCGATAACTTATGATTGCATCCATTGAGACCGGATTTTGCACAGTTTCTAAAAAAAATATATGACTTGACAAGTGGTGAATTACGTATTATTAATCAATATGAGGTCGGTGAAGGACTGGAATTAAGCAGCAAACAAACGGATAAGATAGTCTATGAGTTGTCTAATACGGGTATGATAAAAAGAGTGGCTAGAAACAAGATTGTTTTAAGTCCTCACGCATTATATGTTATGCATAATAGTAAAAACTTGGATTGAAAATAGATTAGAACAAATTAAAAGGATAGTTACAGACTGTGGTTGCTCGACGCACAGATACAAGTTATCATTTTATCACATTCTTCATGTCGTCCATAAACACAAGATCCACATACGGTCGTTATTTTTCCTCTTGGACCAGTTATTTCCTTATTCTGTAATTCTATTTTCATGATCTAATTGAAACATTACTCTATATATCTTGTCCCTGTTGGTTCTATCGGTTTTAATTATAACATTTTATACTAGGCTGTGGTAATACGGTTAACATTGATGGGTTGAGATCCCTCTTTTCCCATCGATGTGAATTAGTTCTGTCTACTAGAATCGTATACAATATTCGCAATACTAACTACAGCGGTGTTCGGTTTGAATTTATCCTGAGAATTTTTCTTTTAAAGAGACAATGAAATCAATGATATGACGCTCAATCTGACGAGGATTATCGCTGCAGAATAGATCCTGTTCTCCCATGAAATTTAGATATTTATTGAAATATATCTTGTAATTCTTCTTTGTTTCCGGTGATCGTATTGAGTTCAGGAATAACTATATTGCTGCATACTTCAGAATAGATTTTGGATCTTATAAACATAGCATATGTTTAGCAAAATAAAAAAATTTGCTAAATCATAAAGTGTTAATTGTTCCTAAATTCAATAACAAAAAACGTCTTTGCTATATACTAAAAATGGTATTGGTATCAACTCTATTGATTAATCCTGGGTTCAACTAAATAATTTAAGAGATATTTACGAAATAGCATATCTTTTCCTTGATTCTATATCCTCTATTCTTTGTAGAATTTTTTCCAATTCTTCTGAGTTAATATGTCTATACCCCTTTAAGAAATATTCAAAAAATTCGGTGTATGAGTTATGGAAGGTACTGGTCAAAATCTCCTTAAATAATCTTATATCCATCGCCTTGTCTTCTTCCCTAGTTGAATAAAATGAGAGTCCCATATCTATCATAGTGACTTTACTATTTACAATGAAATTTGATGGTGTCAGATCACCATGTATCAAGTTATTCAAATGAAGAGTGGAGACGAACTTTCCTATTTCGAAACATAATGAAGACGTTAAAACACCGCTTGCCCTTTTTCCTGAAACAAATTCCATAACTATCTCAGCTCGATAGGGATCTATGAAATAGATATAAGGCGTCCTTAATCCAAGTTCTTTGGCCATCGTAATCATCCTGGATTCACTAATGGTTCTCCTTCTTCTCAATTCATCATCTAGCTTTCTCTGGCGGTATGATTTCGGTATTCTAATTTTTGAAATTGCCTTCTTATTATACCATTTAGTCAAGTAAATATTCGATTCGGCACCCTTGAACAGTAGTTTAACGTAACGCTGCAATGATAATATAACCAATGTTTGGAAATAAAAATGTGGCACCACAAGTCGATCCAAATCCGGGAGAAAAATTAATTCTTGAAGAAGATTGCTCGGAAGTAAAACTTGGCAGTGGGATTCTAAGTTTAACCAGTCAGAGGATTATTTTTGAGAAAACAGAAGGAAGTCTGACAACCCTAAATAAAAAAACAGGAAGCGCCTTGTTGAATGAGACTTTAGATAAAATAAGTAGTGTCCATCCTGAAGGGTTCATACTCACCAAGGTCGTTGTAGAGATAGGTGGTACAAAATACAAATTTAGTGTATTTAACAGTAAGAAATGGGCTAAAGAAATAGACAATCAAAAAAGATTATTCATGAAGGACCAAAATTAGTTTCTGTCACGATTTGCAATTTACTAGAACAAAATAAAAGTGGAGTAGGATTCTATTTTACTTGTTAAATAGAAACCCTATACGATATTTGACCGTACTATTGCTTTTACCATTGGCTCATATTCGTGTGCATACTCAAATTTGTCTTGTTACCCATATGAGATTTCATTTTCATAATATCCGCTTTGGGAGGGATGATACCATATATTGGTGTATCACCAAAGTGGTTATTAGTTTTAGTTGCATCCAGTGATATGTCGATTACATGATAGTTCATTACTTTTATTTCAACTGGCACTTGTTCAACGGGTCCATCTTTCATTGTCACAGTGACTGTTCCTTTATAAGAAGTAACGTTGCCTTGATTGCTAATATCATTGAGTGAAAAATTTGAGATAACATGTTTATGCATCGCGGATCCGTCCAACATGGCCATATACATCCATGAATCAAATTTTGCTGCGTTTGTCTGGTTGAAACTATCCTTTGTTTTATTTACAATATTTGTTAACCAGTGGCCAGAAAGAACCCATGCAGGCTTCCCTTCTTCATTATTTTGAATGCTTGAAATAGCACCAAACACTATATCCTTGTGGTCTTTCCCTTTCGGAAATGCTTCGCTAGTATTTGTAGACGTGGCTACTGCTGCAATTAATGCTGTCATTACAAGTCCTAATGCCGCAAATAATAATACAGATTTTTGAACCAATTATTCATTCACCATAAAGTAAATAGCCCAATAAATTATTAAAAGCTACCGGAAAAAACCCGTCTAGTAATGAAATTTGTGACAATTTGAACCCATGTTAATACTTCTTGTCTCTGATAGTTTGAAATTTATTCTCTCCACAATACATCCACAGTATCAATTCGCCATGATTGGTTAACAAAGGAATCAGATATATCTACAAAATTTTTTGTTTTCAAATAAGATAATATCCCGGTCCAGGCAATTTGTACTCCGTTATCTCCTGCAAATGAAATTGGACAGGGATTGAATTTTGCCTTGTGTCTAAGACAAGCAAGGTTAAGCATACGGGAAAGATCTTTGTTCGCAGATACACCTCCAACAACCAGTAGTTCTCTTTTTTCAGTAGCGGAGAGAGCTCTCTCAACTGCCTCTGTAATAATTGCAAATGCAGTCTCTTGAATCGAATAACATATGTCTTCATTTGTGTATTTACCAGTCGAAATTAATCTCTTTGCAGCAGATAGTATTCCCGAAAAAGTAATGTCGTTCCCTTTGATTGAATATGGTAACGAGACATAATTTTTGGATGACTTATTTGCCAATCTTTCTATCTCTGATCCACATGGCGAAGCCAACCCGAGGTGACGTCCAAATTGATCTAGAAGTTGACCTAAAGTAATATCTAATGTTTCTCCTATTACCCGCCATCTTTTGTTATTAAATACCAGTATCATAGTATGTCCACCTGAAACCAATAGTACTAGAGAATCCTTACCACCAGTCAGACTCATTCCAAGTTCAATATGTCCTAGTGCGTGATTGACAGGGACCAATTTAATATCATAAAATGAAGATATGGAACGAGCAATGACAGCTCCAATCCTCAGGCAGGGACCAAGTCCAGGACCAGCAGAGTAAGCCACAACATCTAAATCCTTGTACTTTATTTTAGAAGATTCTAAAGATTGTTTAAGAACCTCTATTGCTACTGATGCATGATGGCGAGCTGCTTCCCTTGGATGGATTCCCGATCCATCGGGAGCTTTGAAGATATTTCTAACGTCTGAAAGAATATTAGGCGATTTATCAGTATCAGAATCTGAATACTTGACTACAGAACAAGCAAAAGTATGTGCTGTACTTTCAATTCCTAGACATAACATAGTTATCACTTTCTACTCGTCGCAGATACAATCTTAATCACGTCATTATTTTCTAATTTGTGGTCTGCACCCAATCTTCTCTTTGTTCTAACATCAATAGCAAAAAGAAAACCTTTTCCCAGTTCCTGATGTACTGCAATTGCCAAGTCCTTTGCAGTTGATCCTTCATTTAGTAAATAAGCTTCTGGAAGAATGTTCCCCTTCTTATCCGTTAATTTTGATTCATCTTCAACTGGATATACTACTATTTTCTTCAATAGATTAAAACAAGCGATATTTATTATCTCTTGAACACCTGTTGTACCGTGTTTTTTAATGAATTCTGAAACAATATGGAGAGCATCCTTCTGTTTTTCGCTTAATTGCATACTTTCTTTAATTTCAAATGAGTTATCTCCTGGAAGGTAATGAACAAATCCATTCTTTGCTGCTTTTCGTAACAAGATTTCTAATTCTGACGTACAGGGTATTACGTGAGGGTACTTTTCTACAATTTGTTGCAGGAAATTATGGGAAGTTGAAATGTCAGCTTTATTTGCTGCAATGACTACAGGCTTTACGATTCTTCTTGTATTATGACAAAAATCTAACATTTCTTGTTCTGTCCAATCTTTAATTTTCTTATTATGTAAATTCAAGCTGTTCAGGACTTTATCTATGGCTGATTCAGTTACTCCGAGTCCAGACAATCTCTTTTTTAAAATCTGAGTTGTATTTAGGCCCGATGAGTCAAGCTCCCTTATTTTGTCCCAATCCCTTTTAATAATCGATACAAGCCAAAGATCAAATTCTTTTTCAACAAATTTAATATCCTCCACTGGGTCACCTGTACCTATTGCTATTGGCCTTCCTTCTGAATCAGTAGAACCAGAGAGATCTATAATATGAATAAGGGTGTCTGCTTGTCTTGCATCGTCTAAGAATTTGTTTCCCAGTCCCTTGCCCTCATGAGCACCAGGGACTAAACCGGCTACATCTACTATTTCAATTGGAATAAATCTCACTCCATCTATGCAAATGGAATGAACGGGATTATCTTTGACTCCAAACTCCGTACATACACATTTTACTCTGGCGTGACAAATTCCTAGATTAGGCTTGACTGTCGTAAACGGATAATTTGCAATGTTCACAACATTGTCTGTTGATGCAGAAAAAAAGGTGGACTTACCAACGTTTGCCTTACCAATTAAGCCTATGAGCAATTGATATGATTGTCATAATTCATAATTTAAAGTGTTCATTATCAACTTTTTGTTAAATTACTGTAATATCATATTATCATTTTTAGTTATCTGTGCTATCTGCCTTCACACTTTTTCCTATAGGTCACTCATTGTAGCGTTCGAGCTGCTTGCTTTTAAAAATTTGATTCAGTTAGTGATGTTAATTATTCATTTTAATTGAATTCGCTAGAACATCGGCGTATATATCTGTAATGTCAAAATTCTCTACAAATTTATCATATGTTACTAATCAGAACTCTTAATTTTCAATAACCGGAAGGACATAACGAAAACTACGAATATTACTCCAGCACTAATCAGAAAAGTAATTGGTCCAATTAATATGTACAAAAATCCTCCCAGAATTAGTCCGATAATACTTGCCAATCCTCCAAAGCTGCCTGCAATACCCTGCACGGACCCTTGAAGAACTGAGCCTGCTCGCTTTGATAAAATAGACATAAAGGAGGGCCGCATAAGTCCGTTACCAATTGCAAATAAGATGACAGCCGTATATATACAGTAGATGTTGCTAACTATTAGTAAAATACAATTCGTGTATAAAATCACGCTTCCAATTATAACTAGATTCTCTTCGGAAAATTTTCTTAATGCTCTACTTAGGACGGGCCCTAGATGAAGACCATTATTCCACTTAATATAGCATAAAATATACCCAGCTGCGTTATTGACCACTTTAAATCACTCGCTGCATGAAAAGGAAATGAGGTGTAGAATATGTTGCAATTCTTTCTCTCAAGCCGCTCTAAACTTCCAGACCCAAGCTCCTGTCGTATTAATTTCAGTTGCTTTTACCATTTTGACATTCTTCCACATTGCTTTTCTTCCTCTAAACTGTACTGCGTCATCAAAAACTGGATCGGTCCAAACAAAATATTTAATTTCTCTATAGATCTAGTATTGATCATTGGCCGGCATCTTTGCAATTACAAATTATACAGCAGATAGAGAAATCCTAGCTTCGTATTTCATTAATTCATTGCAGATGCTTCAACATAGAGGAAAAGCTTACTGGAAGATAATTATAGATAATTTGGTTTCTAGCGGTATTGGCCCATTCCCTGCAGAGAGTTCAATTCCAAAAAGCGTTAATGAGAATAGTAACCTTAGATATATGATCGGATTAGGCTACTTATCCAAAAGAACTCCTAGATTTAGAAGCATGAATAAGATAAGTGTAGTACTTGACGGATTCTTTGTTGACATTGAAAAATTGCATCTGCATCCACTTGTGGGCGATGCGGCTAATGCCGATTCACTTTACAAGATTTACTGTATTTTTAAAAAATTATTAATAGATCAGGGGAATGCTGAAAAAGCTTGTGAATTTTTGGACAGACATTTGAGGGGCAATCTAACTATGATGTATGATGGAAAGATCTATTCATATAGAGATTCTACTGGCTTTAAACCACTTGTAAGTGGTACGGACAAGAACAATTCAGTCTCCATAATAGCTTCAGAAAATTCGCTCCGCATCCCTTTTCCAAACATGAATTTTGAAGATGTAAGACCAGGACAATTAATCAAAATGGATGTTGAAAATGGTCAACAAAAGATACTATCCCTTCCCACTACGAGAACAATGATAGACCCCTTTGAATTCATCCGAGAGTCTCATGTTACTGCTACTATTAATGGAAAAGGAATTTATGAAACCAGAAAGAGGATTGGAAAAGTGCAGGCAGATTATCTTTCTACACACTCTAACATCGATATTGATGCAGCATATGCAGAACCCGATTATCCTAGACCAATGACTCTTGGCTTTAGTGCAGAATACAGGAATCATATTCCAAAATTTGACTTAGGTGAGGCCATAATAAATGACAGGTACGATGATTCCGATAGAATGATAGATTTTTCTGAGAATATTAGCAAGAATAAGATGATAACTTCCGGAAAATCATTAAAATATATTCTCAAACACAAAATTAGCCAAAAAAATATTGGTCTAATTCAAGGAACAATTCAGACTGGAATCACTGCCAAGGAAACTATTTATTATTTAAGAAAGGTAGGCGTCAAATCAGTTTCTGTTATCGTCAGCTATGTCCCAACCGTCGACGGACGACAAGTTGGTCTCTATACCCACAACAGAGAATTGATTGCTCATAAATATATTGGACAAGTGCCCTCACTTGAGGAACTAAATACCAGGATTTCTAAAGAGTTGGGCGCAAATAAGGTATTTTATAATTCTCCTTCCATTCTCTCCAAGGGTATCGGGATTTCAGAATATAATTTATGGTTTCCAGAATGGGTAAGATTTTTAGAATATGAAAAGAAATGACATTTAAACGCGATGACGATCTTGACCATTGGGAAGGTGGTCCTATTAAGAAAATCATAATATTGAAAAAAAGCGTTATAGATGGGATGAACATAAATAACTTTGAGATCAGACAATACACTCATCATTGTTCCCTTCAAAGATATCATACAATCTATACTATGTATTTGGAAACCGATAAGAACAAGATTGAGACAAAATACAACAAAGGCATTCAAATGAGTGAAAATAATATTGAAGGCATAGCGCATTGTATTACCAATTTGAACGGTGTTTATTCAACAATAAATCGTCTATTAATTGAATCGGAGAACTAGATGTAGCAGAATACCTTTTTGTTCCAATAAACAACGTTATTTCGAGATCGATTGTTCAACCACAGTCAATTACACAAAATATTAAATCTTAAGTAACCTATCCACCTTAAATTTTCCTACCGAGTGTCGATGATGAAGATACAATATTTACCAAATAATGAACATTATTTCAATTATTTAGACTAAAAATTAATAAAAAGCAGTATAACACCTTTTCTTTTGAAATTACTTATGTTTTTTCATCGCTTTAATTGCAAAAAATAAAGCTACAAGTTAAAAATATTTGACCAGAATAACTATTTGACTTTTTCCCTCTCAAGCTATCAAGAAGAGGATGTGCTACCTTGCAAAATCAACCTATTTACCTTAAGGCCATAACTCTAAAAGATATTAGCGATGTTGATTCGATTAAAGATGATGCTAAAAAGCACATGATTCTGATAGTACGAATAACACCCATGGCCCAGAAGGATATAGAAACCCTACGAAAGGCCATAGATGATTTGTATAGTTTTGTTAAATCAGCGGGCGGAGACATTGCAAGATTGGGTGAAGAACGAGTAGTAATTACACCGCCAGATGTAAAGATTTGGAAAGGAGTACAGGATCTTAAATAATCCTGCTACAAGCTCACAATACTTTGATTGATTCTTGAACGAGTGGATGGAAACTTTGTACCTTGAATATCTTGTTTATCGAATTTGACAAGTTTTGGCATTTCTTTCCTTCCCCATGATTAGTAATTACCTTTTTTAGCTTTGGTTTCAATCGATTTACGTAAGCCAATAATTGATTGTAATCACTGTGCATACTAAATCCTGGTATCACATCAATATTGCACTCAACTTCAAGATTATTACCGCCTATAGTAATATCACGCTGTCCTTCTTGGAGCAGTCTTCCTGGTGTAGACTGAAATTGTTCGGATAATAGAATAACCTTACTCAGAGGATCGCTTGCTATTTGATTCAGATATGTAATTGATGGACCATCCGTAAGCATTGAAGATGGACACAATATTATTGATCCATTCCAGTTCACAGATGGTTCTAAACTGACAAGACTGTTGATATAAAGAGGATCTTCAGTTCGCTCACTTATTCGCTGCTTTAGTATCTTTGATAGATATTCTGAATACATCTCGTAAAAAAAGAATATATCCAATATTTTTTGGTCCACAAAAATATTTTCAGGATTTATTTTATTGATGCTCCTTAACATTCCTAAGGTGACACAAATTTCCTGTGATAAACCGAGGACAGGGATAGGAATCAATATTCGTCCACCATCCTGAATGGTCGAATTGATACTTTTGACTAGGTTTTCGTCCGCTACTTCTCTAGTAACAAATCTATCGTCTCTATTTCCGTTCGTACTTTCTATTACTAGCGTTTCTGCTCTTGGGAAATTCCAAAAAGCGTTGTCCACAGTATTTAATTTACCAAATTTTAAATCTCCGGTATACAGTATATTGTAATCACCATTTCCAATATGCATGTGTGTAGAGGCAGAACCAATCATATGTCCTGAATTTGCAAAAGTTATTCTAACGTCTGGAGAGATATCGGTGACCGCTCCAAAATTAAGAGGAATTACTTGAGTAATTAATCTTTCAATATCCCTTGACGAGTATAAAGCCTCTTTGGTCTTTGAAGCATAGTCCTGTAGTATTGATATCATAATTGGAAAAGTAGGTTCAGTGCAATATACCGGACCATCATATCCATATTTGCATAAAATAGGTACAGCTCCACAGTGGTCAAGATGTGCGTGGGAAATAATAACCGCGTCGATTTCATTCATGCCAATCCCATAAATATCTAATCGTGGCAAAATGTCATTGTCTTCGTGATGATAACTCTTAATACCAAAATCCAGGATTATCTTACTTTCATGAGTAACGATCAACATTGCGCTTCTACCAATTTCTGAAAATCCGCCCAAACAAACAATACTTGCTTCTTCAGAACCAGCAAGCTTTTGTCTAAATATTTTTTCACCAACTCGTTTATAAAAATACATTCTTTCTTCGGACGAATTGTGTAATATTTGATTCATGAATCTAAGGGGCTTCAAGTCACTTGGGACATATCTATAAATTAATTTCCAACCTGTTTTTTCAACTAGTTGAATTTCTAATTGGCTGAGTTCTGTTAGAGTTCTAATATCGTTTACAAAAATGGTTGCCTCCCCGAGAGCAGGATCAAAAAAAATTTCAGAGATAGTGTTTGGATAAGAAGTGCTAGAACGAATTATTTGTTTGACCGAGTCCTCAGAAGACCTGATTGAGGTATCTGTTCTGATAACTATTCTCTTTTTAATTGTATTCACCATTTTAGAAATGATTTCTTGATTTTCCAAAAGGGTTGTAGGTTTTCTTGAATATAATACAATAAATGGTCCCTCGTATTCTATTTTGGTTATTTCGGATTCCGACGGAAGGTTATTTAGAATAGCGGCAACAATGTTTTGATTGCGATCTTCATCCTGTACTCTATCATACATATCAATATTTCACTAAATTATATTATCTTCATTCAGAAGTTTGTACATTGGAATGTATGATGAGCTAAATAAAGGTTCTTAAACATCATGCATCTTGCAACCTACTGTGTACATCTATGGATATTTCCAGCAGTTACAACTAACTACTAAAGGCTCGATTGAATC
>Ga0209966_1000288_pt1 | contig 17237 bp, 22 predicted proteins | sample RhisoiCoNPM_FD_187575 | JGI IMG/M metagenome (GOLD analysis project Ga0209966, IMG submission 187575) | Arabidopsis thaliana rhizosphere microbial communities from the Joint Genome Institute, USA, that affect carbon cycling - Rhizosphere... | ecosystem: Host-associated > Plants > Roots >... | reverse complement strand
ACCAGTCTGCAGCCGTCACTCAAGCAGCTTGGAGATTAGAAATCCACGACCTACGCCGCCATCCGATGCTCGTAGTACGGCCTCTCCCGGTCATCCAGGATCGCGTACATCGCCTTGAGGTCTCCCTTCGGATCGAGCCAGGCATCCAGGTGCTCCGCCTTGATCGGCACGATGCAGCGGTCATGTCCGGCCGCAGCCACCTCCGCCGGCGGCTCGTCCGTGATCGCCGCAAAGCTCAGCAGATCCTCTTCTCCCGGCGCGCTCCACCGTGACCACAGGCAGGCCACCAGCATGTCCTGCCCCGAGTCGGGCTTGAACTCCAGCACGACGTTCGTTGCCTTCCCGTCCGGGCCTTGTCTTGTCACGTTCTCGTAGAAGGCGCTGGCGATCATGACCCCGTGGCAGTGCCCGAACTGCCCCTTCCAGAACCCTTCGAGGTTGTCCCGCCGGGCGTTGTAGGTGCCGGGGTACTTGGTGTCGTAGAACGCGGGCTTGCCCGCCGGCCGGCACTGGTAGCGCATCGGCTTGATGACGCGCTTGCCGTCCTCCATCACCATCACCGGGGCGTACCAGCCGGGGAAGATGCGTGAGTCACGGTCCTTGGGCTCGGTGCGCCGGAGGTCGGCGAGCTTGCCCAGCAGCCACTCGACCTTGTCGGTGGCGATGCGCTGGCTCTCGGTGGCCGCCTTTGTCGTCTTGGTCTGCAGGGACCGCTCGGCATCGGCCAGGCGCTTGCGCTGCTTGAAGAGCTCCTGCTCCCACTCGCTGGCCTGCCGGGCATTGCGCTGGTCGATCAGCGCCTTGATCTCGCGCTCCGCGTCGGTCTGCGGATCCTGGAAGCCCAGGTCCATCGCCTTGGGGATGCGGATGCGCTTGTCGCTCATCCCGGTGATGTAGAGGTGGGTGAACTCCTTGATCGACATCCCGGAGTGCCACATGCGCTCGAACTTGCGCCAGGCCGACCAGATCTGCGCGGAGTAGCACATCGGCGCATCGTAGCGCCGTCCTCAGGCCACGGCCGCGTGGCGCTCCCGGAGCAGGCGCTGCCCGAGTGCCATGGCGTATTGCAGCGCGTCCCTGGCGTTCGGCCAGGCGTGGCCGCCGGCCAGGCTCTCGTCGCGGTAGACCTCGCGCGGCATCGCCACGCCGCGCACGCGGCTGATGATGACGGCCGCGCGGTAGCCGGTCGGCTGGATCTCCAGCGCGCCGGTGTAGATCTTGAAGTCGCCGGTCTCGCGTTCGTCGAAGTGCATGGGGTGCTCCTGGGTCGGTGTAGGAACATGCGCCCGCTGTACCGGCCCGACGGGCCCTCAGGGGTGAGCGCCGCCGACATCGGGCGCTGACCGATCGCGCTGTGCAAGGGCTTCGCCTCTCGGCGCTAGCATCTTCGCCGCCACGAGCCGCCCGACCTGCCGCCCCATCTCGACGCCGGTCTCGGCTGAGAAGCGGTAGTGCACGCCTTCCCAGACCCGCGCGTCGGCCACTTCGCGGATGAAGTCCTCGGTGCGCGCCCAGCGCCGCGTCGCGCCCTTGGCCGTCGGGCTCGTGGTGCTCAGCTCGGGCGTGGCGCCGGCACCGGCCTCGGCGTCGATCAGCGTGCCGATGGCGGCCGCGAGGACGCTGTGCGCGCTCGGGTACTCGGGGTGCATCGGCGTGTCGATGAAGGGCGCCCAGGCGGGGTCGCGCTCGGTGGCGCCGTGGCCGTCGGCGTCGCCGTTGCGGATCGCGGTGACCGGGCGCCAGAAGTTGTAGCGGTACTTGGCGTCGAAGACGCTGATCAGCGCATCGTCCATCGCCTGTGCCGCCGCGGCGAACAGGCGCGCGTTGCGCGCCACGTCGCGGCCGGGCTGCAGCGCCACCGAGCGCAGTACGCCGTGGTAGATCGGCGGCAGCGAGTACTCCCAGAAGCGCGCGACCTCGGTCTGCTCGGCGCTGCGCTGCGTGCTGGCCTTGCCGCCCAGCGCCTGGACCTCGGCGTAGTCGCGCGCCCAGGTGTCGCTGGTCAGCGCCGGCGGCGGCGCCGGCCGGAACTGCGCCGCGCTGGCCATCAGCCAGGGCTTGCGCCGAGGCCACTGCGCGACCGCCGGCACCGCCGTCGGCACATAGGCGCCGGCGGTGGTGTGGGGCCGGTAGCCGTCGGGCGCGGCGGCGCCGTCGTCGGCGCGGGCCGCCAGCACGGCCTGCGCGGCGCGCTCGCCGGCGGCGATGCCGGCGTCCTTGGCCGCGCCGTCGGCGATGGCAGCGAGCGCCGAGCGGTAGGCCGCGTCGATCGCCGGCTGCTGTGCCGGCAGCAGCTTCGCCAATGTGGCCCGGTTGGCCGCCGCGACGGCGGGGTCGATCGAGGCCGCGGGCGCGTTGCGGGCGGCCTCGTGCACGGCGGTCTGCACGATCGCCATCACGCGGATCGCCGGCGGCGTGCCGAGCTTCGATTCGACGATGAACTCGCCGGCCTTCAAGTTCCAGTCGGTCACCGCATCGGCACGGGCCGCGGGCGTTGCGGCCGCGGCGAGCGCGGCGGCGAGGAGGAGGTTCGTTTTCATGGGGGGGCTCGTTTGGAGAGGGAAGGTTCAGAGGCGGCGCGCGCTGAACAGCACGTAGTCCGCGGTGTAGGGCACGCGCGCCGTGGCGCCGGCCGTGTCGGCGCGGCAGCCGCCGGCCGGCGCGACGCCGCCGGTGGTGCGCAGGCGCTGGATGCTGGTGACGCCGCCGAAGGCGCCGGGCGCAGCGTTCGCGGTTGCGTCGAGCAGCAGCCAGGGGATGGCGTCGGCCTGCGGCGCATCGGCGCGCGCCCTGAGCTTGCCGACGACGCGGCTGCCGTCGTGCGCGGTCCAGTGCGGGCCGGCGCCATGCGTGCCGACCGAGCGGCCACGGTGGTCGAACAGCTCGGCCTCGGGCGCGACGAAGGCCCAGGCCGGTGCGCCGGCGGCATCGGTGCGGCATTGGTAGATCTGCACACCGGTCGCGCTGACGGTCAGCACCGGCTGCTCGTCGGCGGCCGCCGCGAGGGCGGTGGGGACGTCGATGCGCGCCGCGGTCGTGCACGCGGCCAGCAGCAGCGGCAGCAGCCGGGCGGCGGCAAGGGGGCGGGAGAGGTTCATGGTTGTCCTTGTGATGCGGTCATCGGGTCAGAAGGTGGGCGGCAGTTCCTCGGGCGGGGCCGATGCGTCGACCCGCGGCGCGGGATACGTCGCCACCGGGCCGGCGGGTGCGGCCGGCGCCGCGGCCGCCCGACCGACCGCGACGGCCGGCGCCGGGCGGACCTCGGCGCCGAGCCACGCTGCGCCGACCGGCAGGGCCAGCATCGACAGCGACAGCCAGGCCTGGGCGGCGGGCCTCATGACCGCGGCTCCCGCGTCGTGATCACGACTTCGAGGTACTCGCTCGGCACGACCAGCGAGTGCGGCCCGGCGACGTTCAGCGACTCCAGCAGCGCCGTGATCTCCCCGGCCAGCGCGCGCTGGCCGTCGGCGTCGAGCGCCGCGAAGGCCTTGTGCGTCGGGCCGTAGGTGTCGCGGAAGACCTGCAGGAAATGCGCCGCCGAGCGGTAGCGGAAGGCGAAGTGCTTGCGCTCGCAGCGGATGGCCGCGGCGCGCTCGCCGAACAGTTCGTGCAGGTGCGCCTCGGTGCCCCACAGCGCGGGCGACTTCAGACCGGCCGGCGGCGGCAGGTGCGCACCGATCAGCTTGAACAGCCGGCCGATGAAGCCCTCCGGCGTCCAGTTGGCCAGGCCGATGCGGCCGCCGTCGCGCACCACGCGCAGCAGCTCGCCGGCGGCGCGGCGGTGGTCGGGCGTGAACATCACGCCGAAGGTCGAGAGGGCCGCGTCGAAGCTGCGGTCGGCATAGGGCAGCGCCTCGGCGTCGGCGACGCCGAACGCCACGTCCAGGCCCTCGGCGCGCGCGCGCATCGCGCCCTTGTCGAGCAGCGCCGGCACGTAGTCGGTCGAGGTCACCTCGGCGAAGCGGCGCGCCGCGGCCAGCGTCGCGTTGCCGTTGCCGGCGGCGACGTCGATCACGCGCTCGCCGGCGCGGATGTCGGCGGCTTCGGCGAGGGACTCGCCGACGATCTGCAGCGTGGTGCCGACGACGGCGAAGTCGCCGCTGGCCCAGGTGGCCTGCTGCTTGCGCTTGATGGCGGCGAAGTCGGGGGTTTCGAGAACAGCGTTCATGGTGGTTTCCGTTTCAGGGGTCAGGGGGTGGTGAGCAGCTCGCGCTCGGGCGAGCGGTGGGGGTGCGCGGCGTCGGGCTGCGCGTTCAGGAAAGCGAGCACGCGCCGGTCGAACGCGGCGGCGTGGGTGATCGGGCCCATGTGGCCGAGGCCGGGCAGCACGTCGTGGCCGGTGCGCGGGCGCGCCGCGAGCACGGCATCGACGATCGCCGGCGCGACCGGCAGCGTGCGGCTGCCGCTGAGCAGCAGCAGCGGCAGGGTCAGGCGCGCCAGGTCGGCGGCGCTGATCGGCTCGGCGGTCAGCGCGGCGAACTGCCGCGCGATCGTGCCCATGCGCGCGGCCGCGGCGGCCTGGCGCGCGGCGGGCATCGCGTCCCAGACGCCCTCGCCCGACCAGTAGTCGATGAAGCGCCGTCCGGCTGCGTGCGCGTCGCCGGCGGCGAGGCGCTCGCGCATGGACGCGGCGACTGCCGCCGTCTCGCGCAGCGCCGCCGGCTGCCCGCGCAACAGCGCGAACAGCACCGGCTCGTAGGCGAGCACGCTGCGCACCCGGCCGGGGTGCTCGTGCGCCAGCTTCAGCGCGACCGCGCCGCCGTAGCTGTGGCCGACGAGGTGGGCGCCGCGGCCGAGCAGCGGCGCGACGAGCGCGGCGTCGGCGGCCAGCGAAGCGGCCGCGCCGGCGTCCTCCAGCGCGGGCCGCGCGCCATGGCCGTGGAAGTCGACGGTCTGGACGCGCCAGCGCGGCGCGAGCTGCTCGGCGAGCGAAGCCCACTGGCGCGCCGAGCTGGCGCTGGCGTGCAGCAGCACGACGGTGGGGCGGGGATCCGAGGAGAAGGTGGTGTTCATGGCCGTCCTTGCGATGGACGGCACTGTGCAAAAGGGGGCGTTGCACGAGCGTTCCTCGTGCCGGCGGCGCGGAACGCCGGGCTAGCGCGGGTGGATCGCGGCGATCAGCGCGGCATGCGCGCTCGGCGTCTCGACGACGATGCGCTGCACCAGCTCGTCGTAGTCCGGGCCCTGCCAGGCCGCGGCGGGGCCGGGCCAGCGCGCGCGCAGCGCCGCCGCGTCGGTGCGGCCCGGTGCGTCGGTCAGCGGGTGGGCGAGCACGTAGTCGAGCACGCGCCGCGCCGCCTCGGCCTCGCCCTGCTCGCCCAGCAGCTCGGCGAAGGCGATCAGCCCGCCGGTGACCAGCGTGCGCTGGCCGATCGCGACGGCGGCCTCGACCGATTCGCGCAGCGCCGCGCGCGCCGCGCCGGCGTCGCGCCGCCGCAGCGCGATGCGCGCGTCGACGTTGCGCACCCAGGACTGGATGCCGCGCGCGCCGGTCTGCGCCGCCACCTCGTAGGCGCGGCGGCTGTGGTCGGCCGCGGCGTCGAGCTGGCCGCGGATCAGCTCGAGTTCGGCCAGGTTGGCCAGCGGGTACACGCGCGTGCTGGCCAGCGCGTGCCGCTCGCTGATCGCGACGCTCTCGCGGAAGTGCTCGGCGGCCGCGTCGTGGTCGCCCAGGATCAGCAGCGTCGCGCCGAGGTTGTTCAGGCACAGCGCCTCGCCCGGCGCGTCGCCGAGGCGCCGGTGCTGGACCAGCGACTCGGTCGACATGCGCCGCGCCTCCTCGTAGCGGCCCAGGCGCTTGGCGACGATGGCCAGGTTGTCGAGCATCGCCGCGCCGTTGTGCGGGTCGACGGCGGCGGGCGACTGCGCGAGCGCGCGCCGCAGCCAGCGGCCGGCCTTCTCGTAGTGGCCGAGCTGCAGGTGGGCGCAGCCCAGCACCTTGAGCGCCTGCATCCGCGTGTCGTGGTGGCGCGTGCGGCGCGTGGCGGCCAGCGCCCGGCGCGCGTCGGCCATCGCCTCGGCGTAGCGGTCGAGCCGGTAGTGCAGGTGCGCGACGGCGGCCGCGAGCAGGGGCTCGAACTCGGGCGGTGCGTCGGCCGGCGGTGCAGCGAGTGCGGCACGCAGCAGCGCCAGGCCCTCGTCGAAGCGGCCGCGGTGGTCGCAGTAATGCAGCAGCGTCAGCGCCGAGCCGGCCAGCGCAGCGGCGCCGCCGCGCGCCAGCGCCGTGTGCCAGGCGGCCTTGGCGTTCTCGAACTCGGCGTCGAGCCGGCGCAGCGCGTCGGGCGCGCCGTTGGCGACCGGCGTGCGCAGCTGCGCGAGCAGGCGGTTCAGGTGCTGCGCGTGCGCGGCCTCGGCGGCCGCGCGGGTGTCGCCGAGCCGCTCGGCGGCGAACTGCTGCACCAGCGGGTGCAGCGCGTTGCGCTCGCCCTGGCGCTGCAGCAGCGACTTGTCGGCCAGCGCGCCGAGCACCGGCGGCGAGGCGCCGGCGACCGCGCGCGCCGCGTCGGCGGTGAAGCCGCCGCGGAACACGCTCAGGCGCGCCAGCGCGTCGCGCTCGACGCCGCTCAGGCGTTGCCAGGACTGCTCGAACACCGCCTCCAGGCTGGCCTGCCGCGCCGGCCGCGCGGGGTCGACCGTGCGCAGCAGCTCGGTGCCGCGCCGCAGCTCCTCGGCGATCGCCGCGCAGGGCAGCACGCGGGTCCACGCGGCGCTCAGCTCCAGCGCCAGCGGCAGGCCGTCGACGAGGCGGCAGATCTCGATCACCGCGCCGGCCTGCGCCGCGGCGTCGAAGGCCGGCTCGACGCGCCGCGCCGCCGCCGCGAAGAGCTGCACGGCGTCGAAGGCCTCGGCGACGTCGGCATCCTCGGGCTCGGGACAGGGCAGGCCGTCGAGCGGCAGCGACCATTCGCCCTCGACCGCCAGCCGCACCCGCGAGGTGACGAGCAGCTTGACGCGCGGGCAGCCGTCGAGCAGCGGCCGCAGCAGCGCCGCGGCCGAGCCGGCGAGCTGCTCGAAGTTGTCGAGCACCAGCAGCGTCTGCCGCGTGCGAAGGAAGGCGAGGACGCGGTCGAAAGACGCACCGGCGCCGCGCGGTACGCCGAGCTCGCGCGCCAGCCGCGCGCCCAGCTCGGGGGCGGCGTCGACGTCGTCGAGCGGCACGAACACCGCGCCGTCGGGCCAGCCGCCCGCGAGCTCGGCCGCGGCGCGGCGCGCGAGCCGTGTCTTGCCGACGCCACCCGGGCCCAGCAGGCACAGCAGCCGGCAATCGGGCCGTGCCAGCAGCTCGTCGATGCGCCGCAGCTCGACCGCGCGGCCGACGAAGCCGGCGTCGGCCGGCGCGTCGCGGCGCATCGCGATGGCCGCGCCGTCGCCGAGGGCGTCATGCAGCGCCTGCAGCGCGGCGCCGGGCGCCAGCCCCAGCTCGGCGGCGAGCCGCTCGGCGTACTCGCGATAGGCCTGGCGCGCGCGCGCCGCATGGCCGCTGGACGCGTAGGCCTGCATCTGCGCGCGCAGCGCGGCCTCGTCCAGCGGGTCGGCCTCGAGCAGCCGCGCCGCCAGCTCGATCGCCTCGGCTGGCTCGATCGGCCCGGCCAGACGCGCCAGCGCCGCGTCGCGCCACGCGGCGCGCAGGCGCTCGCGCTCGAAGCCGAGCCAGGCGGTCCAGGCCTCGTTGGCGTCGTCGTCGAAGCCGGCCAGCAGCGCGCCGCGGCGCAGCGCCAGCGCGTCGGCGCCGCGCCGCTCGGCCAGGGCGGCCTCGAAGTCGGCGACGTCGGTGTCGGCGACGAGGCGCAGCGCCGTCTCCTGCACCTCGACCGCGCTGCCCCAGGGCACCGAGGGCAGCCGGAACAGCGTCTTGCGCAGGTTGGCGAGCGCGAGCTTGCTCGGCAGCTCGGGCCACAGCATCGCCGCGAGCTCGTGGCGGCCGACCCAGGCGCGCTTCAGCGCGAGCAGCACGACGAGCTGGCTGCGCCGCTCGAAGGGCAGCGCGCTCGCGGCGCCGCCTTCGCCGACGACGGCCGGCGGGCCGAGCAGGTGCAGGCGGGGCGAGGACACGGCGCGGGGCGGCAGCCCCGCGATTGTTGCGCGCCGCTGGCGCCGTGCGTCAGTGCTGCGTGCTGCGCTGCACCGCCGGGTAGCGGTACTCGCGGCCGACCACGGCGCGCGCGTACAGGTAGTTGCGGCGCGCTCGCTCGCTCAGGCCGTCGAGGTCGACCTGGCCGGCGGCGTCGCAGGGGAACGCCAGGCCGCGGCCCGCGACGAACAGCGAGTCGAAGCGCAGCTCGTAGCACGAGGGCTGGAAGGCGGCGTCGGCGGTGCAGGCTTGCATGGTCAGCTCCCCACGAAGGCGTTCAGGCAACGATGCAACAGTAGGTCGTTGCTTCGCGCGGCGCCGTGGGGGCGCACCGCTGCGCCGCGTCCGAAACGGCCTGCGGGCGCTGTAGGAAATGCGCTGACATGCGCGGCGAGGGGGGCGGCCCGACCGTTCAGCCCGGCAGCTGGGTCTTCAGCGCCTCGAAGCGCTCGACGGCTTCGTGGCGCAGCTGCTTGCGCAGCTCGGCGTCGGCGTGGCGGCGCCGCTCGTCGGGCGTCTCGGGCGCGAACGGCGGCACCGGCGCGGGCCGGCGCTCGTCGTCGAGCGCGACCATCGTGAAGAAGCAGCTCACCACATGCCGGCTGGTGCGGCTGCGGATCTGCTCGGCCATCACCTTGACGCCGACTTCCATCGACGAGCTGCCGGTGTGGTTGACGCTGGCCAGGAAGGTCACCAGCTCGCCCACGTGGACCGGCTCGCGGAACTTCACGTAGTCGAGGCTGACGGTCACGCAGTAGCGCGCCGCGTAGCGGCTCGCGCAGGCATAGGCCACCTGGTCGAGCAGCTTGAGCAGCGTGCCGCCGTGCACGTTGCCGGCGAAGTTGGCCATGTCCGGCGTCATCAGCACGGTCATCGCGAGGCGGTGCTTGGGGCTGTCTTCCATCGGGGGCTCCTGTCGAGGGCGCGATGCTGGGGCGTCGCGGCTTGTGCAACATGCACGGCCGGCCATAGCCGGGCCGGCGTCAGCGCCAACCGGCGTCTGTCAGCAGCGCGAGCATGCGCTCGGCGATGCGCGCATAGCCGGCCGCGTTGGCGTGGATCGCGTCGGCGCGCAGCGCGGCGTCCGACAGCACCTCGGCGTACAGGTCCGGCAGCAGCAGAACGCCCTCGGCCTCGGCCGCCTCGGCGTACAGCGGCGCGTCGGCGAGCCGGCCGATCGCCGCGCGCAGCGGCGCCGGCTCGGGCGTCGCGATCAACGCCACATGGCCGGCGTGCGCCTTGGCGTCGCGCAGCAGCGCGCGCAGCGCGGCCAGCGTGGCGGCCCGTGGCACGCCGCGCAGCATGTCGTTGCCGCCGATGCCGACCAGCACCGCGTCGCGCCGCTCGGCGGCCAGCAGCGGGCCGAGCCGTTCCAGGGCGCCGGCGGCGGTGTCGCCGTTGACGCCGGCATTCTCGACCTGCCAGCCGCTCAGCGCCGCCAGCCGCGCCGGCCAGGCGGCGTCCGGCGCGGCGCCCTGGCCGTAGGTCAGGCTGTCGCCGAGCGCCAGCACGCGGGCGCCCGGCGGCAGCGGGGCGGCCTTCGGGGCACGCTTGCCGCAGGCGGCCAGCGGCGCCAGCGCGGCGGCGGTGAGCAGCGCGCGGCGACGGGAGGAGGTCGGACAGGCTTTCATGAAAATCATGAGGCGGGATTCATGGCCCGGGGCCTCGCGGCCGGGCGCCCGGGGTGCCAAGATTCAACCATCGAATCACCCTATGGCCGCCCCGGCGACCTCAACCTCCAGGAGTTCACCATGACCCAGTGGATCAAGCCCCAAGCCACCGACCTGCGCTACGGTTTCGAGATCACGATGTACATCTCGGCCCGCTGATCGGTCCGCTCCCCCGCGAAGCCCGCCTCCGGCGGGCTTCGTCGTTTCTGGGCGCCGGCCGGCGCGTCGTTACAGTGCCGCATGGCCGCGCCCGACTCCGCTGACGACCCCGCTGCCGAGCGCCGGCGCTTCCTCGCCGCGCTGGCCGCGAGCCTCGACGAAGGCGCCTGCGTGCGCCTCGTGCTCGGCAAGCCCCGGCATGCCGGCGCGCCGCGGCGCATCACCGCGCGGCCGCTGGCGCTCAAGGGTGTGGCGCACCTGAGCCTCGTCCACACCGAAGCGACCCGCGACCTGACGGTCAACCTGCCGCTGCCCGAAGCGCTGGCGGAGATCGACAAAAGAGTGGGCACTGACTTTGCGCATGCCCACCTGCTGACGACGACCGAGGACCTGCAGCTCAGCGTCACCAAGCGCGGCCGCTGGCTGCTGCACCGTCGCGCTGCCGAACGCGCGGCGGCCGAGGGCGGCCACGACGCGGCCAAGCGCCGCCTGCTCGACCTCGACACGCCCTTCCTGCAGGCCCTCGGCGTGACCGACGCGCCCGGCCGGCTGGTGCCGGCGATGGCGCGCAAGTGGCGGCAGATCGCGCGCTTCGTCGAGATCGTCGACCATGCCGTGCAGGCCGCGGGGCTGGCGGCGCGGCCGGGGCCGCTGAAGGTGCTCGACTTCGGCGCCGGCAAGGGCTACCTGACCTTCGCGGTCCACCACCACCTGGCCCACACGCTGGGCCATGCGGTCGACGTGACCGGCGTCGACCTGAAGGCCGACCTGGTGCGCCAGGGCAATGCGATTGCCGCGCGGCTCGGGCTCGCCGGGCTGCGCTTCGTCGAGGGCGACGTCGGCCATTGGCCGGTGCCGGCGGTGGACCTGATGATCGCGCTGCACGCCTGCGACACCGCCACCGACCATGCACTGCACGCTGGCGTGCGCGCCGGCGCGGCGGTGATCATCAGCTCGCCGTGCTGCCACAAGCAGCTGCGCCCGCAGATGTGCTGCCCGCCGGCGCTCAAGCCGATGCTTGCGCATGGCATCCACCTCGGCCAGCAGGCCGAGATGCTCACCGACACGCTGCGCGCGCTGCTGCTGGAGGCCGAGGGCTATGCGACCCAGGTGTTCGAGTTCGTCTCGCTCGAGCACACGAGCAAGAACAAGATGATCCTCGCGACGAAGCTGGCGCTCGACGACGCGGCGCGCGCGGCGCGGCGCGCCGAGCGGCTGGCGCAGGTGCGCGAGCTGAAGGCGGTCTACGGGATCCGCGAGCAGGCGCTCGAGGGACTGCTGGGCGCGGCCTAGCGCCCGCCGAAGAAGTGCTGGAACACGTCGGGCTCGCGCACCTCGCGCACCGCCAGGCCGGCGAGCACTTCGCGCAGCGGCTCGGACGGCGACTCCGGCTCCAGCGTGGCGGTCTGCGTCTCGGCCCAGCAGGGCGTGCCGTCTTCGTAGAAGCCCGAGTCGGCCTCCGGCGCGTGGCGCGCGCCGATGCGCACCAGGCGCCGGGTCAGCGAGTCGGCCAGCGAAGGCAGCTCCTCCCATTCCAGGGTCTCGGTGTGCCAGGCGGCGCGGGCGGCGGTGTCGGTCGTCATGGTGTGGCTTTCGGCTGCGTCGCGGAGCTTTGCAGCAGGATGTAAGCAGCTTATCGGCCGCCGGCGCCGAAGCTTTCGGCGATAAGCGGTGCAAGCCGCCGCCAGTTCGGCGCGCCGGGGACAATCGCGCGATGCCGCGCCTCGCCGACCTGCCCCCGCCCGCCGCCCCGGCGCCGGCACCCGCTCGGCCGCGCGGCGTGCCGGTCGACCCGCAGAAGTACGCCGTCGACGTGCGGCCGAGCCGCATCGACGGGCAAGGCGCCTTCGCCGCCGAGGCGGTGCCGGCGCGGCGCAAGATCGGCGAGATCCGCGGCGAGTCGATCTCGGTGCGCGAGGCGCGCCGGCGCGCGCGCGCTCTGGCGCGCATCATGATCGTCGAGGTGTCCGAGCGGCGCGCGATCGACGCCTCGGCCTCGACCGACCCGCTGCGCTACACCAACCACTCCTGCGCGCCGAACGCGGTGCTGCGCATCCGCCAGGGGCGCGTCGAGATCTACGCGCTGCGCGACATCGCGCCCGGCGAGGAGATCTGCGCCGACTATGGCGAGAGCCACCACGAGGGTCGCTTGCGCTGCCGCTGCGGCGCACCGGGCTGCGCCGGGCGGCTCTAGCGCCTTGCGCGGCCTCCAGTTCCCGGCGGCCGCGCCGATAAGCCGGTCAGCACCGCGGCGACCCCGCGCTGCCTACCCGACCATGCCGCCCCTCGCCGATCCCGAACCGAGCGCGTCCGCCGACGCGCAGGCCGCCGCGCGCGAGCGCGGCGCCGCGCTGCGCGAGCACGCGCCGCTGGTGCGCCAGGTCGCCTTCCGGATGCGCCAGCGCCTGCCGGCGGGCACCGACATGGACGAGCTGATGCAGGCCGGCCTGATCGGCCTGAACGAGGCGCTGGAGCGCTACCGCGCCGAGCTCGGCGCCAGCTTCGGCACCTACGCGGCGCGGCGCATCGAGGGCGCGATGCTCGACGCGCTGCGCGCCCGCGACGAGCTGTCGCGCGACGTGCGCGCGCGCCAGCGCGAGATCCGCGCCGCCGTCCAGACCCTCGAGCACCGCCTGCTGCGCGCGCCGCGCGCGCAGGAGGTCGCGCAGGCGCTGGGCTGGTCGCTGGCCAAGTTCCACCGCCACATGGTCGAGGCCGGCGCCGCACCGATGCGCGCCGGCGACGCGCCGCTGTCCGAGGATCCCGACGAGGAACCGCGCTGGGCCGAACCGGTCGACGAGGACGCCGACCCCCAGGCCGACCTGCAGCGCCGCCAGCGCCACACCGCGCTGAACGCCGCCTTCGACGCGCTGGAGGCGCGCGAGCGGCTGATGATGGACATGATCTACGAGCGCGGGCTGGACCACCGCGATGCCGCGGCGACGCTCGGTGTCACGCCCTCGCGCATCTCGCAGATGCACGCGGCGGTGGTCGAGAAGCTCAAGCGCCGGCTGCGCGACTGCTGAAGCGCAGCGCGGCTCAACGCCGCGACGGCCCAGAAAGCGCGGCTCAACGCCGCGCGAGCCTCGAACGGCACAGCGCGATGAATTCGATCGCGCCCCACAGCAGCTCGCCGCCGAGCACCAGGGCGTAGCGCGGCATCGTTCGTGTCGGGATGCGGGTCATCGTGGGGCTCGTCGGTAGGCGCAACACCCGCGAGGCTAGCCGCGCGATGTGACACATCGGTGTCGGCAACGCCCGCTACGCTGCCCGTCCGTGGCGCTGCTGACCGAACTCGACGACATCGACCGCCTGTGCGAGGCCGGGCGCGGCGTGCTGCGCCGCGAGACCGCCTGCACCGTCAGCTGCGGCGGCGAGCGCTTCGAGGTGCCGCTGATCACGCTCGGCGCGGCCGATGCGGCGCTGCCCGCGATCGGCTTCTTCGGCGGCGTGCACGGGCTCGAACGCATCGGCGCCGAGGTCGTGATCGCCTACCTGGCCAGCCTGACGCGGCGGCTGCGCTGGGACGTGACGCTGGCCCGCCTGCTCGACGGCCTGCGCATCGTCTTCATGCCGGTCGTCAACCCCGGCGGCCTGTGGCGCGGTACGCGCGCCAACCCGCAGGGCGTGGACCTGATGCGCAACGCGCCGGTCGAATCGGCCGAGCGCGTGCCCTTCGCCGTCGGCGGGCAGCGGCTGAGTGCGACGCTGCCCTGGTACCGCGGCGCTGCCGGCGCGCCGATGCAGGCCGAGAGCGCAGCGCTGTGCGCGGTGGTCGAGCGCGAGCTGCTCGGCCGGCCGTTCAGCCTGGCGCTCGACTGCCACTCGGGCTTCGGCATGCACGACCGGCTGTGGTTCCCCTACGCACACACCGCGCGGCCGATCGAGCACCTGGCCGAGGTGCACGCGCTCGGCAGCCTGCTCGACGAGAGCCTGGCCCACCACCGCTACCTGCTCGAGCCGCAGAGCCGCCAGTACCTCGCCCATGGCGACCTCTGGGACCACCTCTACCTGTGCGCCGCGGCCGCCGCGCCGGCGCGCGTCTTCCTGCCGCTGACGCTGGAGATGGGCTCCTGGCTGTGGGTCAAGAAGAACCCGCGCCAGCTGCTGACGCGCCATGGCCTCTTCAACCCGCTGATCGAACACCGCCAGCAACGCGTGCTGCGCCGTCACATGGCCGGGCTCGACTTCCTGTTGCGCGCCGCCGCCAGCCATGCGCGCTGGCTGCCGCAGGGCGCCGAGCGCGAGCTGCACCACGCCCGCGCGATCGAGCGCTGGTACCGGCGATGAGCCCTCCGTCCGCCCCCTGGGTGCTGCTGCGCGGCCTGACGCGCGAGCGCCGCCACTGGGGGGGCTTCCCGGCGCTGCTGCAGGCGGCGTTCCCCGGCACGGCGGTGCTCGCGCCCGACCTGCCGGGCAACGGCGCGCGCTGGCGCGAGCGCAGCCCGGCGTCGGTCGACGCGCTGGCCGAGGACCTGCGCGCGACGCTGCGCGCCGAGGGCCACGAGCCGCCCTACCGGCTGCTCGCGCTGTCGCTCGGCGCGATGGTCGCGGTGGCCTGGGCCGAGCGCCATCCGCAGGAGCTCGCCAGTGCGGTGCTGCTCAACACCAGCTTGCGGCCGTACAGCCCGTTCTGGCAGCGGCTGCGGCCCGCCGCCTGGCCGGCGCTGCTGCAGATCGCGACCGGCGACGCCATGGCCCGCGAGGCCGCGGTGCTGCGCCTGACCGCGCAGCGCCCGCCCGAAGCCGCTGCGCTGCTGCGCGACTGGACCGCGTGGCGGCGCGCGTGCCCGGTGTCGCGTGCCAACGCGCTGCGCCAGTTGTGGGCCGCGGCGTCGTGGCGTGCGCCCGATGCCGCTCCGGCGGCCCCGCTGCTGCTGCTGGCCGGCGCGCGCGATGCGCTGGTCGATGCGCGCTGCTCGCAGGCGCTGGCGCGGGCCTGGGGCGTGCCGCTGGCCATCCACCCCGACGCCGGCCACGACCTGCCGCTCGACGCCGGGCCCTGGGTCGTCGAGCGCGTGCGCGCCTGGGCCGCAGCGCCACAATCGGCGCCGACCCGCCCCCCGGAGACCGCCCCATGACCCTGATGCTGATCGGCCTGCTGCTCTTCCTCGGCACGCACTCGGTGCGCATCGTCGCCGAGCCCTGGCGCAGCGCGACGCGCGAGCGCATCGGCCCGCTGGCCTGGCGGGGGATCTACTCGGTGCTGTCGATTGCCGGCTTCGTGGCGATCGTCTGGGGCTATGGGATCGCGCGGCAACAGCCGGTCGTGCTGTGGGAGCCGCCGCTGGCGATGCGCCACATCGCCGCCCTGCTGACGCTGGTGGCCTTCGTGCTGCTCGCCGCCGCCTACGTGCCGGGCAATGCGATCAAGGCCAGGCTCGGCCATCCGATGGCCGCTGGCGTCAAGATCTGGGCCTTCGCCCACCTGCTGGCCAATGGCACGCTGGCCGATGCGCTGCTGTTCGGCGCCTTCCTGGCCTGGGCGGTGCTCAGCTTCCGCGCGTCGCGCGCGCGCGACCGCGCGGCCGGCACGCGCTACGCCGCCGGCGGCGTGGGTGCCACGGCCTTGGCAGTCGCGGCGGGCGTGCTCGCGTGGGCGGGTTTCGCGTTCTGGGCCCACGCGGCCTGGATCGGCGTGCGGCCGTTCGGCTAGCAGCCCCCCCGCCAGGGGTGGCCGCTTCCCGCTTCGGTGCGATGGCGCCGCCGCGGGCCGGCGCCGATCATGAAGGCATCGCTTTCGAGAACGCCGTCATGGACACCGCCCGCTCCTCGCTGTTCCTGCACCCGGCCGCGCTGGCCCGGCGCCGCGACACGCCGCCGCGGGAGGACGACGCCGACGAGCCCGCCCCGAGCGGCTGGCACGAGTCGAGCTACGAGCTGCGCAGCGGGCTGACGGTCGTCGAGGGTCCGCCGCCGGACGAGTGGCCCGGCCGGCAGTGAGGGTCGCGCGGCCCTCGGTGTGCAGGCCCTCGGCCGCCGGCACTGCCAGGCGCACCGCGGGCAAAGGAAAGGCCCGGGGCGCGGCATTCGCCGCCCGCCCGGGCCGCGGGGGGTGTGTGGCGGTTAGACGCCGAGCAGCTTCTTGGCCTCGCCGAGCGCCTTCATCGAGTCGTCATGCTTGCCGGCCTTGTGCGCGGCCTCGCCGTCGGCGCGCAGCGCCTTGACCTTGGCGAGGTCGGCATCCGACAGCTTGGCGCCGGCGGCGAGCTTGGCGTCGATCGCCTTCATCTCGTTCGGGCAGTTGTGCGCGAGGGCGCTGCCGGCGGCGAACGCGAGGGCGAGCGGGAGCAGGATCTTCTTCATCGCGGGGTCTCCTTGAGTGAAACGGTCGGGCGGCCGGGATACGGCGCGCAGTCAATGTAGCGGCGCTGCATCGCCCCCGCGCCAGCAGGGGCGATGCCCGACCCCGTCCCTAGAATCCGCGCGATGACCGCCGAGCACGCTGCCGCGCCACCCCCTGCCTACCGGCGCAAGCTGTTCTGGGTCGCGCTGCTGTACTTCAGCGAGGGGCTGCCGCTGGGCGTGTTCTACGACCTGTTCCCGGTGTATTTCCGGCAACAGGGTGTGAACCTGGCGGACATCGGCCTGCTGTCGCTGCTCGGCCTGGCCTGGACGGTCAAGTTCCTGTGGGCGCCGGCGGTCGACTGGGCGCGGCATCACCGCTGGTGGGTCGCGGCGGCCAACGTCGGCATGGCCGGCGTGATGCTCGCGTTCGCGGCGGCCGGCATCGCGGTCGGCCCCTGGGCCTGGGTGGCGATCGGCCTCTTCACCTTCTTCTCGGCGACCAACGACATCGCCACCGACGGCTACACGATCGAGCTGCTCGACCAGCGCGAGTACGGCCTGGCCAACGGCTTTCGCATCGGCTTCTACCGCGCCGGCATGCTGACCGCCGGCGTGCTGCTGATGGTGTCGGGCACGCTGGGCTGGAGCATGGCCTATGCGCTCGGCGCGCTGGTGTTCCTGCTCAACGCCGGCATGGCGTTGATGGCGCCGGCCGAGAAGCCGCGCGTCGGTCACGTGCCGACCAGCGTCGCCAGCGAGCTGACGCTGCTGAAGGGGCAGCCGATGTTCATCGTCGCGATCGCGCTGGTGCTGGTGGGCCTGCTGTGGCCGGTGCTCGGGCCGCTGTCGCGCAGCCTCGGCTGGACGGCGGTGCAGGCGGTGGCGGGGTCGTGGTGGTTCCGCGGCGCGATCCCGGTCGCGCTGATGTTCGCCGGCGCCGGCCTGCTCGTGCACGCTGCGCGCGGCCCGCAGGCCCACGAGTTGCGCGACGGCCCGGTGTTCGGCGCCTGGGTCGAGCTGCTGATGCGCCCGGGCATGCTCGCGGTGGT
>Ga0209966_1000287_pt1 | contig 17271 bp, 13 predicted proteins | sample RhisoiCoNPM_FD_187575 | JGI IMG/M metagenome (GOLD analysis project Ga0209966, IMG submission 187575) | Arabidopsis thaliana rhizosphere microbial communities from the Joint Genome Institute, USA, that affect carbon cycling - Rhizosphere... | ecosystem: Host-associated > Plants > Roots >... | reverse complement strand
TCCTGGCAGCTCGGACAACGGATCATGGACGACGGCGTGACGCGGTGCGAAGGGTCGGCGCGGGCGCGCCGACGGGCCCTCGGCGGACCTTCGCAACGAGTGTAACGGTCTGCTCAGGGCAGCGCCGTGCTTCGCAGGCGCGCGAGCTGCTCTGGCGGCAGCGCGTCGAGCAGCGCCTCGGCGTGCTGGCGCCCCTGCGCGACGATGGCGTCGAACTTGTTCCACTGCAGCATGCCGACGCGCTCCAGCGGCGGGCTCAGGAAGAGGTCACACAGGCGCTGGTGCTCGCGGCGGCGCGAGCTGCTGTAGAGGATGGTCACGTTCATCAGGTAGGCCATCAGCGAGGGGAAGCGGTAGCGCCGCTTGGCCCAGGGGCGCCAGCGGTCGCGCCACAGCGCCAGGCCGCCCGGTGGCTCGTCCTGCTCGATGCGGCGCGGCTTGCGGAAGTCCAGGTCCACGCCGATCACGGTACCGATGCCGCGGCGCTCGCGCATCGCGTCGACGGGGAAGTTGTTGAAGGTGCCACCGTCGCACAGCAGGTCGCCGTCCATCACGACCGGCGGCAGCGCGCCGGGGATCGCGACGCTGGCGCGCAGCGCGCGCGCGAGGTTGCCGCGCGTCAGCCGCTGCTCGCGCGCCTGCGAGTAGTTGCTCGCCACGCAGTAGAAACCCTTCCACAGGTCCTCGGCGTCGGCGTCGAAGCCGAGCAGCTCGTTCAGGCCCTGCTCAATCACGCGCCGCAGGCGCCGGCCCTTGATCAGCGACAGCAGCGGCAGCCAGTTGAAGTCGCCGGTCGGGTTGATCGCGAAGGCGCGGCGCGCGACCGCCGCGGCCTCGTCCGGCGCGCGGCCGCTCGCCACCGCGACGGCCATCACCGCGCCGATGCTGGTGCCGCCGACCACGTCGATCTCGATGCCGCGCTCGGCCAGCGCGTGCCAGATGCCCAGGTGGGCGAAGCCGCGCGCGCCGCCGCCGGCGAACACCAGGCCGATCGCGGTGCGGCGCAGCAGCCGCGCGAGCCGCGCCAGGTCGCCGGCATGGCCGCGGCGCAGGTGCACATGGTCGGCGACCGGGCGGCGGTCGAGCCAGTGCCGCGTGCCGCGCGGCGTGTGCGCCTCGGCCGGGTGCAGCAGCAGCAGCGTCTCGACGGCCTCGGCGCGCTGGCCGCGGCCGATCAGGCAGCGCGTCTCGTTGTCGTGCAGCGTCGGCGGTTGGTCGGCATCGGCGAGCAGCAGGATCTCGTCGGCATGGCGGCCGCAGCGCTGCGTCCAGGCGTCGGGGCGTTCGCCAGCGACCAGCAGCACGACATCGTGCTCGGCCTCCAGGCGGTCGAGCTGCAGCGCGAAGGCGCGGTCGTCGGCCATGCCGGCCGCCGCGGCGTCGAGCACGGCCACCGGGCCGTGCCGGCCCAGCGCGCCGGCCAGCCGCGCGGCGAGCTCGTGCGCGTCGACGCCGGCGCTCACCGGCACCAGCGCCACCGTCACCGGGGGCGCCTGCGGCGCGCGGCCGCCCTGGCCATCGAGCCGGCGGATCAGCTGGCGCGTCAGCGCGATCGACAGCTGCGCGCTGTGCGCGAGCAGCGCGCGCAGGTCCTCGCGCGCCAGTTGCACCAGCACGGTGTCGCGCACCGCCGCGACGGTGGCCGAGCGCGGCGCGTCGGTGTACAGCGCCATCTCGCCGACCACCTGGCCGCGGCCCATCTCGCGCACCGCGCGCTCGGCGCCGTCGGCGCCGCGCAGGTAGGCGCGCAGCCGGCCGCTGACCACCAGGTACATCGAATCGCCGGGCTCGCCTTCGGTCATCAGCACCTCGCCGGCGCCGATCTGCAGCCACCGCAGCCGCTCGCGCAACAGCGCCATCGCCTCGGGTTCGAGCTCGCCGAGCACGGCGTGCAGGCAGCGGTCGAGCAGTTCTTCCTGGTAGCGCTGGCGCATGGTGGGCGGCTCGCGAGGGCACGGCGGGTGGCCGCGGCGCAGTATCACCAAGCCGGGGCATCGTGTGCAACGGCAGGGCATGCGCCGCCACAACACGGGGCGGCGGTGCGCTTCGGCAGCCCCAGCCGCGTGCATGGAAGTTGCGTCGCAACCCTCATGCCCCATCAAACCGACCCGGTGGCCTCGCCGATCCAGGCCTACCTCGACGCCCTGCATGCCGAGTTCGCCCCCGAGACGGCTGGCGCCGTCGCCTCCTACATCCCCGAGCTGCTGAAGGCCGACCCGGGCTGGTTCGGCATCGCGATCGCCACCGTCGACGGGCGCGTCTACGAGGTCGGCCAGTCGCGCCAGCCGTTCACGATCCAGTCGATCTCCAAGCCGCTGGTCTACGGCGTCGCGCTCGAGGACCGCGGCATGGAGCGCGTGCTGCAGGCCATCGGCGTCGAGCCCAGCGGCGACGCCTTCAACTCGATCAGCCTCGAGCCCGGCAGCGGCCGGCCGCTGAACCCGATGATCAACGCCGGCGCGATCGCCGCCGCCTCGCTGGTGGCCGGCGAAGACGACGCGGCGCGGCTCGCGCGCGTGCTCGGCGCGCTGTCGACCTATGCCGGGCGGCCGCTGGCGATCGACGAGGCGGTCTACGCCTCCGAGCGCGACACCGGCCACCGCAACCGCGCGATCGGCCACATGCTGCGCAACCACGGCATCATCGAACGCGACCCCGAGCCGGCGCTCGGGCTGTACTTCCGGCAGTGCTCGGTGCTGGTCGACTGCCGCGACCTCGCGCTGGTGGCCGCGACGCTGGCCAACGGCGGCGTCAACCCGGTGACGCGCGAGCGCGCCGTGGCGAGCGAGTACGTCAGCCCCATCCTCAGCGTGATGACGACCTGCGGCATGTACGACTTCGCCGGCACCTGGGCCTACCGCGTCGGCATGCCGGCCAAGAGCGGCGTCGGCGGCGGCATCATCGCGGTGCTGCCGGGCCAGCTCGGCATCGGCGTGTTCTCGCCGCCGCTGGATGCGCGCGGCAACAGCGTGCGCGGCGTGCAGGTCTGCGAGCGGCTGTCGCGCGACCTCGGCCTGCACTTCCTGCAGCCGCCGCGGCCCGCGGCGGCCACCGTGCGTGCCAGCTACACGCTGGCCGGCGTGCGCTCCAAACGCCGTCGCCCGCCAGCCGAGAGCCAGCTGCTCGACGCCCATGGCGCCGAGGCGGTGGTGTTCGAGCTGCAGGGCGACCTGCGCTTCCCGACCATCGAGCCGGTGCTGCGCGAGGTCAGCGAGGCCGGCGACGCGCTGCGCTACGCGGTGCTCGACTTCAAGCGCGTGACGCATGTCGACCCGGCGGCGCTGCGCATGCTCGCGGCGCTGGTGCACACCTGCGCGCGGCGCGGCCGGCAGATCGTGCTGACCCGGGTGCGGCGCGACGGTCTGCTGGCCGGCTTCGAGGCCGAGGTGGACCCGCACGACGCGCGCTCGGTCAGCTTCCAGCCGCAGCTCGACGGCGGGCTGGAATGGTGCGAGCGCGGCCTGCTCGCGCTGCACGGCGCGGTACGCGACGCGGCGCCCGCCAGCGGCCTGGCCGGCCACCGGCTGTGCGAGGGCGTCGACGCCGAAGGGATGGCCTGTCTCGAGTCGATCGCCGAGCGGCGCGAGTACGAAGCCGGCGCCACGATCGTGCGGCGCGGCGACGCGGCCGACGCCGTCTACTTCCTGACGCGCGGCGAGGTCAGCGTCGTCGTGCCGCTGGCCAGCGGCGCGCCCAAGCGGCTGTCCACGCTGTCGGCCGGCATGTGCTTCGGCGAAGCCGCGCTGCAGCGTGCGGGACAGCGTTCGGCCGATGTCCGCGCCGACACCGCCGTCGAATGCCGCGTGCTCGCGACGCGCGACTTCGAGGCCATCGAGCGCGAGCGTCCCGCGCTCGCGATCCGCCTGCTGCACAACCTGCTGCGCAGCACCGCCGAGACCGCGGTGCGGCTGACCGCCGACGTCGCGGCGCTGGAAGGCTAGCGCGCCAGCTCGTGCGCCTGCGCCGTGAGCTGCTCGATGCGCGCGGCCTGCTGCACGACGAACCAGCGCAGCAGCGCCGCGGCGAGGGCCGGCTCGTCGCGTTGCAGCGCGGCCCAGTCGTCGAGCGACAGGCGCAGCAGCTCGGCATCGCCGGCGGCACGCACGGTGGCCGTGCGCGGCAGCTCGCGAAGCAGGCCCATCTCGCCGATGACGCCGCCGGCGAGTGTCAGGCGCACGCGCACGTCCTGCCCGCCCTGGCTCACGTGGGTCGACAGGCTGCCCGAGCGCACGAAGTAGAGCGCGTCCGACGGGTCGCCCTGGGAAAACAGCGTTGCGCCGGCGACCAGCCGCAACGGCGTGAGCCGGGCGAGCAGGGCGCGCGCCGCGTCGGCCGAGCCCGCCACCTGCTGCAGCAGCGCGTCGACATCGGCCGCGTGCGGGCCCTCTTGCGCCAGGACGTCGCTGTCCCAGGCCTCGACGGCAGCCTCGATGTCGTCGTACACCGCGTCGTCCGGGGTCAGCGCGGCGGCGCCGTCGAGCGCGTGGCTGCAGCCGGCGGGCAGGCCGCTGAGCGCGACGGCGACGCCGCGACGCCGCAACAGCTTGTACAGCCGCGCGAGCACCTGGGCCGCCGAGCTGTCGATGCCGTGGACATGCCGGAAGTCGAACAGGATGCGGCTCGGTGCCGGCTCGGCGTCGAGCAGCGGCTCGACGCGGTCGGCCAGCTGCGTGGCCGAGCCGAAGAACAGGAAGCCCTGCAGCTCGACGATGCGCAATCGCGAGGCCGCCGCCTGCAGCCGCGCCGAGCGGAAGGCGCCGCGCTCGACGCGGTCCGGCCAGGCCTTGCGCAACAGCGTGCGGCGCAGCGGCGGCAGCCGCGACGAGGTGGCGACGAAGGCGACACAGCAGGCCACGACGCCGAGGCAGACCGCGGGCAGGAAACCCAGCGTGGCCGTCACCGCGACCATCGCGACGATGGTGGCGTAGTCGGCGCGTTCGAGGCGGCGCGCGTCGACCAGCCAGGTCTTCAGCATGCCCAGGCCCAGGTACACGAGCAGGCCGCCGAGCAAGGGGCGTGGCAGCAGCGCGACCGCCGGCCCGCCCCACAGCAGCATCAGCACGCACAGCGCAGCCTGCATCAGCCCGCTGGCGCGCGTTGCGGCGCCCGCGGCGCGGTTGAGCACCGAGCGACTGATCGAGATGCCGCCGGACAGCCCGCCCAGCACGCCCGACAGCACGTTGGCCGCGCCGAGCACGCGCAGATCCCGGTTGACGTCGGCGCGCTCGTCCCAGGCGACCTCGAGGCTGGAGTCGGACAGCGGCAGGCTGATCGTCGTCACGACCACGGCCGAGAAGATCAATCCGGCCTGCTGCAGCAGCACGGTCCACTCCACCGCGTCCAGCAGCGCCGGCGAGCCGGGCCACAGCGGCGTGGCGGTGGCGAACGCCGACAGCACCCAGCCGCGCTCGCGCGCCGCCGGGAGATCCAGCCCCGCCAGCACGAGCCCGGCATGGACGACGAGGCCGGAGGCGACCAGCAGCGCGGGCAGTGTCAGCGGGTGCTTGAAGCGCTGCATGCCCCACCACAGGACCAAACCGATGGCGAAGCCCGATGCCAGCCGCGCGTCCGCGTGCGCGGCCAGCCAGGCCGGGGCGTCGAGCAGGACGAAGGCCGTGCCGGTGGAGACGCCCGCGCCGCCGACGACCAGCAGCCAACCGACCGCGCCGATGAAGCCGCCGACCACCGGGTAGGGGATGTAGCGGATCAGGTTGCCCCAGCCGCGCAGCCCGAGCAGGGACCACAGCAGGCCGATCAGCAACGCGGTCAGCGCGAGCGCCGCCACCGCCGTCGGCAGCGCCGCCCCCGGGGACGCCTGGGTCGCGATGCCGCCGGTGATGGCTGCCAGCACCGGGATCGACGACGGCTCGGCGCCGGTCGAGGCGAGCGGCAGCGAGCCGCGCGCGGCGGACAGGACCGACAGCACGGCGCCGCCCAGGAAGACCATCGCGATCGCCACCGGCAGATGGGGCGCCAGGGCCGCGCTCTGGAACATCAGCGAGGCCGACGAGATGTAGAACGCGGCGGCCGCCAGACCGACGACCAGGGCCGCGGCGAGGTCGCGGCCGAACAAGCGCCAGCGTGTCGACGGGGGCACGGGGGGCGGAGGGAGGGGCATGTCGGGCGGGCAGTGGAGGCGCCGGATGATGCGAGATCGCCACGCCGTGGTCGATCCTGTCCTGCCCGAGTCGCGCACCCCTATCATGCGCCGAGGCCGCCGGCAGTCATGGCGGCCCTGCACCGGAGGGAGGATCGCTGTGTCGATGCAGACCGTGCCCGCGCACGCGCGCGCGGGGCGCTGGCGCGGCGTGCTCGGCCCCACGAGCACGGCGTTTTCCAGTGCACTGACCCACGCCCCGGAGAATGCGGCCTACGGCCTGATGGCGATGGCGTCTCTGGGCGCCGCCTTCGGCCCGGTGGCCATGGGGCTGGCCATCCTCGGCTCGGTGGTCGGCTGCATCGTCGGCTCGACGCTCGGCTCGGGCCGGCTGGTCGACGACTCCGGCGCCGCGCTGGCGCTGCTGACCGGCGGGCTCGTGACCGGTCTCGTCGCGGCGGTGCCCGGCGGCGCCGCGGCGACCGGCACGATCCTGGTCCTGGTGGCGCTGGCCATCGCCGCGGCCGGCGTGCTGACCCTGCTCAGCGGGCTGCTGCGCTTCGGCGGGGTCGTGAAGTTCACGCCCTACCCGGTGCGCGTCGGTCTGTCCTCGGGCATCGGCTTGCTGCTGATCGCCAGCGCGGCGCCAGCCCTGCTGGGGTACTCGTTCAACTCCGGCTGGCCTGCGGGCCAGCGCGTGGTGTGGGGTGCGGCCGCGATCGGCGCGATCGCGATGCTGGTGACGGTGCTCGCGTCGCGCGCGCGGCGCAAGCTGCCGGCGGTGATCGTCGGCCTGGCCACCGCGACGGTGCTGCACCTCGTGCTCGCACGGGTGCTCGGCGACGGCAGCCTCGGGCCGGTCGTCGGCGTGCCGGCCCTGCCGGCACAGTGGCTCGGCGGAGCGTTCGGCGACGACGGCTGGCGCGCCGCGCTCGAGCTGCCCGCGGTGCAGAAGCTGGTCGGCGGCTACGCGGTGGTGGCGGCGGTGGTGATCGTGCTCGACGCGCTGCTCGGCGCGTCGGTGATCGACGGGCGCCTGCGCCGCACCCGCAACGCCAACCGCGAGCTCGTCGCGCAAGGCTTCGCCAATCTCGCGTCGGCCGCGGTCGGCGGGCTGCCGTCGTCGCCGGCGCTGCCGGCCTCGCTGGGCCTGGTACGGCAGCAGCCCGCTCAGCGCCACATCGTCAGCGCCTATGCCGTCGCGATGCTCTCGGTGCTGCTGCTGGCGCCGCAGCTGCTCGGCATCCTGCCGGTCAGCGCGGTGGCCGGGGTGCTGATCTACCTGGGCGTGCTGATGCTGTCGCCGACGCTGTGGCAGACGCCGAGCGAACTGTGGCGTCTGCATGTCGGCGCCGGGCGCGTGCGCGGCGGCGACCGGCGGCGCTCGCTGCACCTGGTGGCCGATTTCGTCGCCACCGTCGCGGTCGCGCTGGCCGCGCTGCTGCTCGGCCTGGCCGACGCGGTGCTGATCGGCGCGAGCATCGCGGTGCTGCTGTTCGTGCGCTCGAACATGCGCGACGTCGTGCGCCAGGTCTGGCGCGGCAACGCACGGCGTTCGCTGAAGACGCGGCCGACGCCGGTGGCCGAGGTGCTCAAGCGCGAGGGCGGCCGCACCGCGCTGCTGGAGCTCGAGGGCGCGCTGTTCTTCGGCACCGCCGACGCGTTGCGCGAGCGGCTGCATGCGCTCGCGCCGCAGGTCGATACCGCGATCCTCGACATGCACCAGGTGCGCGAGGTCGACATCACCGCCGCGCGCATCCTGTACGAGACCGCCGACGACTGGGCCCAGCTCGGCAAGCGGCTGGTGTTCGCCGAATGCCCGGCGGACGACGTGCGGCGCGGGCTGATCGAGTCGGTGGCCGGCCGGGCCGGTGCGGCGGTGCTGCACTTCGAGGACACGCTCGACCTCGCGCTCGAGCACGCCGAGGAGCACCTGCTCGAACAGCTGCAGGTCGAGCGCGGCGATGGCGACGCGCTCGAGCTCGGCGACACGATGATCGCGCGCGGCCTGTCACCCGACGAGCTGGGGCTGCTCGCCGCCGAGATGACGACGCACGAGTTCCCGCGCGGCCATGTGCTGTTCCGTGCCGGCGACCCGGGCGACGCGCTCTACATCAGCCTGAAGGGCGAGATCGGGTTGCGGCTGCCCGGCACGACGCGCCGCCTCGCGTCCTTCGCGCCCGGCGTGACGATCGGCGAGATGGCGGTGCTGGCGCATGCGCCGCGTTCGGCCGAGGCCGTCGCCGAGACCGACGTCACGGCGCTCGGCATGTCGGTCGAGGCCTTCGAGCGCCTGACGCGCGAACAGCCGGCGCTGGCGGCCAAGCTGTCGCGCAACATCGCGCTGCACCTCGGCGACCGCGTGCGCATGCTCACCGGCGACCTGGCCGGTTGGATGTCGCGCGCGGCGGCAGCACGACCGGGGGCGGCCGCGCCGAAGGGCTGAGGCGCCGTCCCGGCGTCAGGCGTCGCCGGGCGCGGCGTCGGACGCCGTCGCGTGGCGCAGCCGATGCAGCAGGTGCTGCGCCTCGAACAGCGCGCTCTGCCGCGCGGCGCCGGGCTCGACCAGGTGTTCGCAGCCGAGGGTGTAGAGCACGGCCTCGGCCGCCTCCGACAGCACGCCCGGCGCGCTGCGGGCGATCGCGAGCAGCTCGTCGACGCCGACCCGCGCGAGCGATTCGTGCAGGTGGCTCGCGGCGTGGCGGTAGTCGTCCGCATGCATCGGCATCGCGCCGACCTCCAGCACATGGAGCACGTCGATGCTGATGCGCAGCGACTCGTCGACAAGGGCTCGGTTCACGATGGCAGTCCTCGGGCCCGACAGGGGCTCGAGAGCTGTATCGGCATCGCGGCGCCGGAATTGAGCGCCGGCGGCGGCCCGTTACTTCAGGGCCGGCTGCACCGCCGCGAGCCCTGCCGCGGCGCATTGCTCGTCCTCGTCGGGCGAGCCGCCGCTGACGCCGATGCCGCCGACCTGCACGCCGCCGGCCACCACCGGCAGGCCACCGGCGAAGGCGACCACGCCGGGCGTCTGCGCCAGTCCCGGCACCGCGGGCGGCTGGCCCGGCTTGCCGTAGGCCAGTTCCTCGGCGAAGCGCGTCGTGAAAGGGAACTGGGCCGAGAACGCGGCCTTGCGGATCGCGATCTCGCCGCTGCCGAGGTAGGCGCGGTCCATGCGCGAGAACACCAGCAGGTGGGCACCGGCGTCGACGACGGCGATGTTCATGCGCCAGCCCTTCTGCTGCGCCAGCGCTTCACAGGCGCCGGCCATGCGGCGCGCGGTGTCGAGGTCGAGCGCGGGCACGCGCTCGAGCGCCGCGGCGGCCGCGGTGCTGGCCAGCAGGGCGAGCGCGGCGAGGCGGCGCAGGGTCGGAACAGGCATCGGTCTACTTTCGTCGCAGGAGGACAAGTCAGGCATTCACGTCGATCACCAGCCGCCCGCGCACGCGGCCGGCGAGGATCTCGGGCGCGGCGGCGATCGCCTCGTCGAGCGGGCGCAGCTGCGTCGCGGTGTCGAGCCGCGCGACGTCGAGGTCGCGCGCGAGCCGGGTCCAGGCCTGGAGCCGCAGTGCGTAGGGCGCCATCACCGAGTCGATGCCGCACAACGTGACGTTGCGCAGGATGTAGGGCAGCACCGAGGTCGGGAAGTCCAGCCCCTGGGCCAGCCCGCAGGCCGCGACCGCGCCGCGGTACTTGATGGCGGCGCAGGCGTTGGCGAGCGTCGCGCTGCCGACGGTGTCGACCACGGCGGCCCAGGTCTCGGCGCCGAGCATCTCTGCCGGCGGCGCCGCCAGCGTCGCGCGGTCGATCACGCGGGCCGCGCCGAGGCTGCGCAGGAAGCCCTCTTCATCGAGCCGGCCGGTCGAGGCGACGACCTCGTGGCCCAGGCGCGCCAGCAGCATGATCGCGACGCTGCCGACGCCGCCGGCCGCGCCGGTCACGAGCACCGGCCCCTGGCCGGGCGCGAGGCCCTGGTGCTCGAGCGCGAGCACGCACAGCATCGCCGTGTAGCCGGCGGTGCCGATCGCCATCGCCTGGCGCGTGCTGAATGCGGCCGGCAGCGGGATCAGCCACTCGCTGCGCACGCGCGCGCGTTGCGCGAGACCGCCCCAGTGGCTGTCGCCGAGGCCGTAGCCGTTGGCGAGCACGCGGTCGCCGGGCTGGAAGCGCGGACTGCGGCTCGCGGTCACGGTGCCGGCCAGGTCGATGCCCGGCACCATCGGCCAGTGGCGCACGACCGGGAAGCGGCCGGTGATCGCCAGGCCGTCCTTGTAGTTGATCGTCGAGTACTCGACCGCGATGTCGACGTCGCCGTCGGGCAGCTCGCTGTCGTCGAGCGTGCGCAGCTCGGCGACGGTGCTGCCCGCCTCCTGGTGCAGCTGGATCGCGCGGAAGGGGTTCACCATGGCACGTACTCCGCGTCGGCGGCCTTCTTCTCGGCCGCCTTGACCGCGATGGCCTCGGCGCGCAGGAAGGCGATGACGGTGCGGATCTCGTCATCGCTCAGCGCGCCGCCGAAGCCGCCCATCTGCGTGTTGGGCCGGCCGTTCTTGATGACCTGGAACATGTAGTCGTCTCCGTTGGCGCCGCCGGGGCCCCAGGCGCCCCTGACGAGCTGCGGGGCCTTGCCGCCCTTGCCGCGCGAGTTGTGGCAGAGCTGGCAGTTGCGGCCGAACAGCTCCTCGCCTTGGGCGGAGGCGGTGGCGGCCTTCGGCGCCGACGCGGGCGCCTCGACGCCGAAGGCGCAGGCGCTGGACTGCAGCGCCAGGGCGAGCATCGGCAAGAGGATGTGGAGGTGCTTCATCGGGAGACGTTGGAACGGAGATCTATTCAGGGTGGCGCGACACGCGGCAACCCGTGGCGCGCCGCGATCGCGTCGAAGCGGCCCTCGGCGCGCAACGCGTCGACGGCCGCGGTCAGTTGCTGCGCCAGATCGGCGTCGGCGCGGCGCAGCGCGACCGCGAGGCCGGTGCGCAGGTCGGCGTCGTCCGGCGGCGCGTCGGCGCGCACCAGGTCGCGCGCGGCCTCGTCGGCCAGCGCGCTGGACCAGACCAGCGCCAGGTCCACCTCGCCGGTGCGCAGCGCGGCGATCAGCGCCGCGCTGTTTCCATAGGGCGCGCGCGGCAGCTTCATGCGGTGCAGGTACAGATCGGCCGGCGTCGCGCTGACGGCGCCGATCTTGCGCGCAGCGCGCAGCGCCGCCGCGCCGGGCACCGGCTTGCCGGGCGCGGCCACCAGCAGGTAGCCGAGGCCGAGGTAGGCGCCGGAGGCGGCGAGCTGGCGCTCGGCCAGCTCGCGCGCCATCTCGGGCCCCTGCGGGACGCCAAGGTAGGCCTCGCACTCGCCGGCCGCCAGCGTCTGCCGCAGCGCCTTGCCCAGGCCGCCGCGGTTGGGCACGGTGACCCACACCAGCTTCAGCGGTCGACCCAGGCGCTCGGCGAGCGCCTGTGCGACGCCGACGTCGATGCCGCGCTCCGGCGCGGCCGCCGAGGAGAACGGCGCGTCGTCGGCGTCGACGCAGACCGCCAGCGGCGCGGCCGCCGCTGCAGCGGCCGCGCACGCCAGCATCAGACCGGCGAGGGTGTGGCGCATCTCAGTCGACGAGGCCGAAGACCATCATGCCGCCGCCGCGGTTGTTGCGCTTGAACAGCTCGTCGTAGACCAGCGGCCACAGGCTGCCGCCGCCCGGGCCGTAGACGATCGCGACGTACTGCTTGCCGTCGACCGTGAACGTGGTCGGGTTGCCGTGGATGCCCGAGCCGACATTGAAGCGCCACAGCTCCTCGCCGGTGTCGTCCTTCAGCGCGCTGAACCAGCCCTCGGCATCGCCGCTGAAGACCAGCTTGCCGGCCGTGGTCAGCAGGCCGCTGGTGGCCGGTGTGCTCTGCGGCCGCGTCCACACCTGCTCGCCGGTGGTCGCGTTGAAGGCCTTCACGCCGCCGGTGTAGGGGTTGGCCTTGAGCACGCGCGAGGACAGGAACCACTCGCCCTTCTTCCACTCGGTCTTCTTGGCCTGGATGTCCATCGAGCTGTCGATGAAGGGCACGTAGACGAGCTTGGTGCGCGGGCTGTAGGCGGCGGGGTGCCACTCCTTGCCGCCGTCGAGGATGGGCGCGATGTCGGTGACGACCTTGTCGTAGCGCGGCACCTTGTCCGGGTTGACCTGCGGGCGGCAGTTCTCGCCGAAGCCGGTGACCCAGTTGACGCGCGCGATCGGCACGACCCAGTTGCACTTGCCGCTGGTGCGGTCGATCGAGTACAGGTGGCCGTTGCGGTCGCCGTGCAGCCAGACCTTGCGGCCCTTCTCGTCGTTGACCAGGATGGCCTCGTTGTTGCCGTCGTAGTCCCAGGCGTCGTTCGGCGTGTACTGGAAGTGGAACTTGATCTTCCCGGTGGCCGGGTCGAGCGCCAGCGTCGAGTTGCTGTAGAGGTTGTCGCCCTTGCGCACGCTCGGGTCGAAGTCCGGTGACGGATTGCCGACGCCCCACAGGATCGAGTCGGTGGTGGGGTCGTAGGTGCCGGGCAGCCAGGCCGAGGCGCCGCCGGTCTTCCACGAGTCATTGGCCCAGGTCTTGGCCTGCGGGTGGTCGGGGCTGGTGGGCCGCGTCTTGGTCTCCCAGACGACCTTGCCGGTGGCCGGGTCGAGCGCGATGATGCGGCCGACGTTGCCGCCGACGTCACCGCCCGAGTTGCCGACCAGCACCAGGCCCTTCGCGATCACCGGCATCGAGGTGAAGATCTCGCCGGTCTTGTAGTCGCCGAGCTTGGCCTCCCACACCACCTGGCCGGTCGTGTTGTTCAGCGCCACCACATGGGTGTCGAGCGTGGCCATGTAGACCATGTCGCGGTAGACCGCGACGCCGCGGTTGACCGCGTCGCAGCACAGCCTGGGGCCCAGGTCGCCGGGCAGCGAGCGCTCGTACTTCCACAGCATCTTGCCGGTCATGCCGTCGAGCGAGAACACCTTGTTCTGGCTCGCCGTCACGTAGATGCGGCCGTTGACCACCGTGGTCTGGCTGACCTGCGCCTCGTTGACGCCGAAGGACAGGTTCCACTTCGGCACCAGCTTCTTGACGTTGTCGGTGGTGATCTGCGTGAGCTGGCTGTGGCGCGTGCCCTGGTAGTCCTTGCCGTAGTGCAGCCAGTTGTTGGCGTCCTTGTCGGCGTTCATCAGCATGTCGTCGCTGACGTAGTTGGGGCGCCACTTGAAGGTGGCCTCGAGCACGTTGACGCCGAGCGGCGGCTCGGCGTCCTGGGCGAGCGCGGCCGACGCGGCGGCCAGCAGCAGGCACAGCGACAGCGCCGCGCGTGGGGTGCGATTCATGAGTGATTTCCCTCCAATGATTCGGACGCAAGAACCGCGGGGTCACCCGGCTCTTGACCGGTGACCCCGCAGGCGACGTCAGAGATCAGAACGTGTGGTTGATGCCGGCGTTGAAGAAGGTGGTCTTCTTGCCGGGGAGGTAGTCGGGGGTCGCGACGATGGTGGTGCGGAACCCGTCGAGGGTGTTGCCGCCGGCGCCGTCATCCGCATCGACGATGGCGATCGTCGCGTACAGCGTCGTGCGCTTGGACAGGTAGGTCTCGTTGCCGATCACGAGATTCTTCGTGTGGTTCGGCTTGAATTCCTTGTCCTTGGCGTCGTAGTAGGCGAGCGTGATCATGTTGCTCGGGCTCCACTTCCAGTCGAAGCCGAGCCCCCAGGTATCGACCTCGGAGACGCGCGTGCCGTCCGCGGCGCTGTTTTCGGCGCGGTGGAAGATGCCCTTGACCGTGTAGTCGCTCCAGCTGTAGGCGGCGCCCACGCCGGTGTGCTCGGTCACGTTCTCGCCGGTGTTGGCATCCTTCATGAACTCGTGGGAGAACGACAGCGTCACCGGGCCGGAGTAGGTCAGGCCGAGCGCGAGGACCGAGTTGTTCTTCGTCTCGCCGGCTACTTCGCCGAGCGAGTAGAGGAGTCCACCGGTGACCGGGCCGACCGTGCCGCGGTACTGGATGGAGTTGGTCATGAAGATGCCGACGTCGTTGTTGGTGTTGACGGCGCCGCCACCGTTGAACGCGGTGAGCTGATCGTAGGCCCAGGTGTAGAGGCTGGAGAAGTTCTCCTTGAAGGCGCGCGGCTCGGTGCCGATGTGCGCGAGCAGCGCCGGGCCGTACTGGCGGCCCAGCGTCACCGAACCCCAGTCGCCCGCCAGGCCGACGTTGGCCTGACGCCGGAAGAGCGGGGCGGTGCCCAGGAAGCCGTCGCCATGCAAGTTGCCGGTGTCGATATCGATGTGCGATTCGAGGTTGAAGAAGGCCTTCAGGCCGCCACCGAGGTCTTCGGTGCCCTTGAAGCCCCACACGCTCTGGCGCAGGTTCGAGGTCTGCATCGAGGTCTTGCTGCTGCTGCTGGCCCCGTTGTTGGTCTGGTACAGGATGCCGGTGTCGACGATCCCGAAGATCTGGACGTTCTGCGCACCCGCGGCGCCGCACAGCAGCGCGAGCGAGGCGGTGGCGAGCGCGTGCCGCGCGAGGGCTTTCTGGTTGCTCATCGTGTCTCCTGTTTCTTGAATGGATGGAGTGACTGCGCCCGCGGCCCCGGTCCCTCCGTCGCCGCGAGCGAGCGGGCCGCTTGTGCAGCATCCATGCCATGCGCTGAGCCGTTGGGCCCGAACGGGACCCTTGCGGCGCGCGCTGTCGAGGAGCGCGACCGCCGCGGGCCGATCGGCTGATGCGTTGCAACACGGCTCGCGTGGAGCTCGCGCGGACGCGACACTTGTCGCTAGAGCGACAGTCGGCCACGCGACACGTGATGCGCCGTGCCTCGGGGAAAACGATGCCCGCAACGCGTGGATCGAGGGTTCTCCCCGCGTGGCACGGAAGATGCACTTTCGTCCCGGCGGTGCCGCATGGCATCGAAGCGTTCAGAACATCCCACACCCACAGGAGACGGCAGTGAGAGAGCGATTCAAGAACCTGATGCTGGTGGCCGCGATCGCGGCCGCGGCGAGCGCCGGCTTCGTCGGCACGGCTGCGCAGGCGGCCTCCGGCCCCGGCTATGACGACCCGAACAACTGGCCGCAGTACCACCGCAGCCACAACGCCTGGCGCTTCAGCCCGCTCACGCAGATCAACAAGGGCAACGTCAAGAACCTGAAGGTGGCGTGGGTCCACCAGCCGGGGACGATCACCCATGGCCTGCAGGCCACGCCGATCGTGATCGACGGCGTGATGTACACGATCGCGCCGGACAACAACGTCTTCGCGCTCGACGCCGCCACCGGCAAGGTGCTCTGGCGCTACACCGCCAAGCTCGACCCGGTCGTCAAGGAGGTCTTCTACGGTTCGGCGAGCCGTGGCGTCACCGTCGGCCGCGGCAAGGTCTTCGTCGGCACGCTCGACGGCCGCTTCGTCGCGCTCGACCAGAAGACCGGCAAGGAGGTCTGGTCCACCCAGCTCACCGACATGAAGAAGGAGTACGGCGCGCTGTTCTCCTCGCCGCCGCAACTGGCCGGCAACACCCTGTTCGGCGGCACGACCGGCGGCGACCAGCCGATCATCGGCAAGATCTTCGCGGTCAACGCCGACACCGGCGAGCGCACCTGGACCTTCGAGGTGCCGCGCGACGACCCGAAGAGCTGGCCCGGCGACAGCCGCAAGGTCGGCGGTGGCTCGGCCTGGCTGCCCGGCACCTACGACCCGGCGACCGACACGATCTACATCGGCACCAGCAACGCCGCGCCCGACTACGACCGCAGCTCGCGCCTCGGCGACAACCTCTACACCGCGACGCTGCTCGCGCTCGACCCGAAGACCGGCAAGATCAAGTGGCACCGCCAGGAGGTGCCGAACGACTCGTGGGACTTCGACGCCTCCTACGAGGCGCTGGTCGTGCCGGACGGCAAGGGCAAGAACGTCATCGTCCACCTGAACAAGAACGGCTTCGTCTACGTGATGGACAAGGACAACGGCGCCTTGCACAACGCGTGGAAGTATTCCGAGAACGTCAACTGGACGAGCGGCATCGACCTGAAGACCGGCCTGCCGATCGACCCGGTCTACCCGGAGACCGGCAAGCAGAAGCTGCACTGCCCCAACCTGCTCGGCGGACGCAGCTGGAACCACGGCGCCTACAACCCGTCGACCAAGCTCTGGTACTCGCATGGCATGGAGGTGTGCAACACCGTCACCAGCGCCAAGCAGGGCCCGGTGCCGGGCATCGGCGGGCTGTCGCTCGGCCTGTCGGAGATCACGCTGACCAACCCGCCGGGCAAGAAGGCCGACGGCTGGTTCGGCGCGATGGACCCGCTGACCGGCAAGTCGGTCTGGCGCGTGCGCTACGAGATGCCGGGGATGGCCTCGGTGCTCGCGACCGCCGGTGGCCTGGTGTTCACCGGCGACATGGTCGGCAACCTCTACGCCTACGACGCCGACAACGGCAAGGAGCTGTGGAAGTTCAACGCCGGCTCGGGCTCGCGCGGCGGCCCGGTCAGCTACGCGGTGGGCGGCAAGCAGTACATCGCGATCCCCACGGGCCTGGGCTCGCATGCGCCGGGCTTCCTGACCGGCGCCTTCCCGCAGATCCGTGACCTGCCGGGCGGCGCCACGCTGATGGTCTTCACCGTCGATTGATCCGTTTCCTCGATGTGGACGGCGTGATGCCGTACGCTTGGGAGGGTGGCCCTCGGGCCATCCTCCTTTTTTCATGAAAGACCTGCTCGTGATGATGTTCAAGCGATCGATGGCCGCCGCGGCGGCGCTGTGCGGCCTGTGCATGACCGCGGCCGCGGCCGATGCGCCGTTCGATTTGAAGGACCCGGCGCGCATCGCCGCCGGCAAGCTGCGCTTCGGCTCGACCTGCGCGGCCTATTGCCATGGCAACGAGGGCACCGGCGGCAAGGCGCCGTCCTTCAAGGGACGCAAGGACTTCGTCGCGGCCGACGCCTTCAAGACCATCACCGAGGGCCGCCGCGGCGCGGACATCATGCCGCCCTGGGGCAATGCCTACACCCCGGAAGAGATCTGGGAACTGGTCGCGTACCTGCAGCATCTCTCGACGCTGCCCCCCGCGCAGTAAGCCGGCGACTTACGCGGCGGCGACCCCTGCCGCATGCGCCTGCTGGTCGGCGTGGTAGCTGGATCGGACCATCGCGCCGACGGCGGCGTGGCTGAAGCCCATCGCCTGGGCCTCG
>Ga0209966_1000286_pt1 | contig 17307 bp, 20 predicted proteins | sample RhisoiCoNPM_FD_187575 | JGI IMG/M metagenome (GOLD analysis project Ga0209966, IMG submission 187575) | Arabidopsis thaliana rhizosphere microbial communities from the Joint Genome Institute, USA, that affect carbon cycling - Rhizosphere... | ecosystem: Host-associated > Plants > Roots >... | reverse complement strand
GCGGGTGTGCATGATGATTGTTGTGGAGACTCTCCCCGCCCGTCACCCAGGCGAGTACCCGGGAGTTATAGGCCGTGTTGCCAAAGTTTTGAGCCCCTCGCCAGTGCCCGAGGCCGTTGATCAGCGGGGCCAGCACGAAAACATATAGGATTGCGTGCGTCAGCCCGGCCATCAGGCCGACCCACATCCCGAACACCGAGCACAGCAGCGCGATGCCGAGCGCGAGGCCCGTCAGTCCCCGGGAGAAGACCACCCGATCCAGCCAGTCCTCTGCGATGTCGGGCGCAAACGTTCGGATAGTCTCCGGGTTGCGGGCTTCCCGCATGTAGTAGTAGACGTTCCAGAACTGGACATGCCAGAACCCCAGCAGCTGAGGGCTGTGAGGGTCTCCCTCCCGGTCCGTGAAGGTGTGATGCTTGCGATGCACGGCGACCCACTCACGCCGGCTCTGGCCGGTGGTGAGCCAGAGTACAGCCCGGCAGCACGCGTCCGTGACCCGATCCAGGCGTAGCGCGCGATGCGCGAGCCCGCGGTGCAGATAGACGGATGTGGCGATGACGGCGATCTGGGTCAGCGTGAAGGCGATCAGCGGGACGATCCACCAGTGATATGGCACCGTATCCTCCGTGCAGCGATCCATTGGCCGCCTTTCGAGAGGCGGCGTTCCGAGACCGGCGCGCCCGGCGCACTCGCTCCGACCAGAGCCGCGACGATGCTCACCAGTTCCGAGCGTCCACCGACTTCGCCGCACGCAGCCTCCGGATCAGCGCGTAGCCATCCTCGTCGGCCATCTTGATATCCGAGAGCACGACATCGGGCCGCTCTCGTTCCAGGGCTTCGAGCGCTTCCGCCACCCCGCCGGCGGCGGTCACCGCCGCGCCACACTCCACGAGACGCCGGCTGATGACCTCGCGCACGAGCCCGTGGTCTTCCACGACCAGCACACGCACCCCGTCCAGCGGGGAATCATGCACGACCTGGTGTCCCCATGGTCACCTCCGCCGCGCCAGACTCGGCCCAGTCGCCCATAGCCAGCTTCGCGCATCTCCCCTTCATGGATACGCCGCTCGTCCCGCGGAATCTGTCCAGACTTGAACAACGCGATCTGTATCGAATTGGACACTAAGCGGATGCGCGTCCTCGGCGTCGGTGTATTCGTCCAGGGGCTCGTGCTGCACACGATGACGCGCGGGCGGGTCCGCCCTCTCCCCTCTGGGGGAGCGACAACTAGGGCCGCGGCCTGCCGAGGCCCTGGGGCTCGTCGCTCGAGAGCTCCGACGCGCTGCGGGGCGGCACCGCGGAGCTGACAACGTCCGCCATCGACGCGGCCCGGTGCGCCAGCCAATGCTGATAACCGACTGACAGAACGGCGACGGCCGGAATCGCCAGGAAGATGCCAGCCACACCCCCAAGCTCGGCGCCGCAGAGAATCGCCAGGATCACCGCCAGCGGATGCAGCCGCACTCCGTGCCCGATGAGTCGCGGATAGACGACGTAGTCCTGCGCGAGCCGCAGTACACCCAAGAAGAGCAAGACCAGAAATGCGAGCGCGAGCGAGTGGAAGCTCGCTACCAGCACGGCAATGCCGGCGATCACGAGCGGTCCCACCAGCGGAATGAACTCCAGGAGGCCGGCTAACAGGCCGAGCACGAGAGCATACGGTACGTTGATGAGGATGAATCCAATCGTACAGACGACCCCGACCAGCAGACAGGCCAGCAACTGGGCCCGAACGTAAGCAGCGAGCACGCGGTTCACGTCACGAAGCAGGTCGTCGACCCGCCAGCGCAGACGACCCCGCGGTACCATCAGCAGCGCCCCGCGACGGAAGCTATCCGCATCCTTCAGGAGGAAGAAGGCCAGGATCGGCACGAGGACGAGCCACGGCAGGAATCCAAGCAGGGCGACCAGACCCGCCAGGGCGGTGCTCGTTTGCTGCCCGGCTGCCGTCATCGTGCGCGCCGGCACGCTGTCAAGCGCCTCGCGGACGGCCGCCGGAAATCGCTCAGGCTTGATCACTCTGCTCCACCCCTGCACACGCTCGCGGACATGAGCGAAATAGGCCGGTGCCTGTTGCGCGAACTGCGCCGTCTGGCTACCGAGTCGGGGCAGCAAGAGGTAGAGGGCGCCGCCGAGGGAGCCGAACAGCATAAGATACACAATCACAATCGCCAGTCCCCGAGGCACCTCCCGCGTGCGGCCGCGCACCGGTATGCGACGACGACAGAGGTCGACAAGTGGACTCACCAGGTACGCGAAGAAGACCGCCAGCACCACCAGCAGAAGGACGCCCTTGAGGGCGTGGAGCAGCCAGAGGACGAGCGCGACACCGAGCACGATGAAGATCACGCGCAGAATCGATCGCGCGGGCGGCGAGCTCGCGGGAGCTGCTGTCGCGCGCCCGGTATCCGTATCCGGATCAGCGTGCCTCAGAATTCGTTCCCGGTCAGCCAACGTTGGTTTACTCACTCGAGCCGTCAGTACTCTGCTCAGAGTCATCAGCGTGAAGGCCCCTGCCCCAAGTCCGACGGACGAAAGACTTCCGGGCGCCTTGCCGGCGCGCCGATCTCGTCACCCGATCGCGATTCATTCGTAGTCCCGTAAGATTCGCACCGAGGTGGCCATGATGACGATCACGATCACCACAATGGGAACAATGCCGAAGATCGAACACAATACGGCCCGTGCCGTTGCCGGCAAGGGCCGCACCGTCAGCCCCGACCCGCCGGGCTAGAAGTCCCCGTGTGGCATCGGCGGGGCTACCGCGGACTTCTCCTCGGGCAGATCGGTGATGAGCGCCTCCGTGGTCAGCAGGAGCGACGCCACCGATGCCGCGTTCTCCAGCGCCACCCGCTCCACCTTGGTGGGGTCGATGATACCGGCCTGGATCATGTCCACGAACTCGAGCGACTCCGCATCGAAGCCGCGGGTCACCACCTTCTCCGCCTTGACCTTCTCCACGACCACGCTGCCCTCGAGCCCCGCATTCTCCACGATCTGGCGAATGGGCTCCTCGAGCGCGCGCTTGACGATCATGGCGCCGACCTTCTCGTCGCCTTCCAGCTTCACCCCGTCGATCGACGTCGAGGCGCGCAGCAGCGCCACCCCGCCGCCCGCTACGATGCCTTCCTCCACGGCCGCGCGCGTCGCGTTGAGCGCGTCCTCCACGCGGGCCTTCTTCTCCTTCATGGCCGTCTCGGTCGCGGCCCCCACCTTGATGACCGCGACGCCGCCGGCCAGCTTGGCCAGCCGCTCCTGCAGCTTCTCCCGATCGTAGTCCGAGGTGGTCTCCTCGATCTGGGCCCGGATCTGCTTGATGCGCCCCTCGATGACCGCGGTCTTGCCGGCCCCATCGATGATCGTGGTGTTGTCCTTGTCGATGACTACCTTTTTCGCCTTGCCCAAGTCCTCCAGCTTGATGTTCTCGAGCTTGATGCCGAGGTCCTCGGTGATGGCCTTGCCGCCGGTCAGAGTCGCGATGTCTTCCAGCATGGCCTTGCGGCGATCGCCGAAGCCCGGCGCCTTCACCGCAGCGCAGTGCAGCGTGCCACGCAGCTTGTTCACCACCAGGGTGGCCAGGGCCTCCCCCTCCACGTCCTCGGCGACGATCAGGAACGGCTTGCCCACGCGAGCCACCTGCTCCAGTAGCGGCAGCATGTCCTTCATCACGCTCAGCTTCTTCTCATAGATCAGGATCAGCGCATCCTCGAGCACAACCTCCATGCGCTCGGGGTCGGTGACGAAGTACGGCGAGAGATACCCGCGGTCGAACTGCATGCCCTCGACCACGTCCAGCGCGGTCTCGGCGGACTTGGACTCCTCGACCGTGATGACCCCGTCCTTGCCCACCTTCTCCATGGCCTCGGCGACCAGGTCGCCGATGGTCTTGTCGTTGTTGGAGGCGATGGAGGCGACCTGGGCGATCTCCTTCTTGTCCTTCGTGGACTTCGACATCTTCTTCAGCTCAGCGACGACGACCTCGACCGCCTTGTCGATACCCCGCTTGAGCCCCATGGGGTTGGCCCCGGCCGTGACGTTCTTCAGCCCGTCGCGGACGATCGCCTGCGCCAGCACGGTCGCCGTCGTCGTCCCGTCCCCGGCGATGTCGGAGGTCTTGGAGGCCACCTCCTTGATCATCTGGGCCCCCATGTCCTCATAGTTGTCCTTGAGCTCGATCTCCTTCGCGACCGTCACCCCGTCCTTGGTGATGGTCGGGCTTCCGAACTTCTTGTCGATGACCACATTGCGCCCCTTGGGGCCCATCGTGGCCTTCACGGCCGACGCCATGATGTTGACGCCGCGGAGCAGGGCGGCCCGCCCCTCGTCACTGAACAGGAGCTGCTTCGGCATTTGGTTCTCCTCCTCGATCGTTCGATGAAATGGACCGGCCCTCGGGGTCCGGTCGGGTTGGTGCCGTGCGGCCCCGCCTACCCGATGATCGCGAGCACGTCCTCTTCCTTCATGATCAGGTACTCCTGGTCGTCGACCTTCACCTCGGAGCCCGAGTACTTGCCGAAGAGGATCTTGTCGCCGGCCTTCACGTCCAGCGGGATCTTCTTGCCGTCTTCGTTCACCCTCCCGTTGCCCACCGCGATGACCTTGCCCTCTTGCGGCTTCTCCTTCGCGGTATCCGGAATGATGATGCCACCCTTCTTGACTTCCTTCTCCTCCTCGCGCTCGACGAGGATGCGATCATGTAACGGACGAATCTTCATGGTGAACTTGCCTCCCGATGGTAAGGGGTGGAACTTGGTGGCTGATCCCGATCAGCGGGGTGCCTCGTCACCGCAACGTTGGCGCCAACGATCTGGCGGTCTCAGATCAACAGACCTTGCAGTACCGCGTGGGATTGACCCCACACGGTACCTGCCGAGTCCTGTCCCACAGGCTTTGGGACCGCCGAGGCGCCGGCCGGACGGCGCCGGCACGGCCCAGCCCCGGCCGCTCCCGATCAGGCCTACTTAGCCGCAGCGGTCTTGAGGACGGCGGATGCGCAGGCCTCTGCCACCGCTCGGTTGGGGTCCGCTTGCCCCGGGAACGTCGCCCATCCGGTTTTCATCACGAATTCTGTCTGTTCCCAGGGTGACGTGAAGGCCGTGAGCTCGCCGAGCTTCTTGACGCGCGCAACATCGGCCTTCTCCCCTGCAAGACAGATCGGGACCAACGCCGCGGTGACCGCGGCATCAGTCTGCTTCATCGCCACTTGGTTGGCAGTGCTGCCCGTCATCCAGCCTCCCCAACTGAACCCCAGGATCATCGTGAGAATGCTACCGACTACAACACCCCAGATCCCTGGTTTGAGCCACGCGCGTTGCACTTGCATGAGCCGCCTCCTGGTGGTTCGCAGAATGTGTGAGAACGACTCTGAGTGTAGAGGGGCGCTCTCGGGCCTGGGTAGTGGACTTAAGTCCCCTACCCTGTCGCAACCCTCCGCGCCATCGCCACTCGTGCAGGAGACCGCATGACACCGTCGCGCACGGACATGACGCCCCAGCTCCCGCCCCGTCATTCCCCCGACCTGGACGGTGGGGGAGACGCTGGCCCACATCGCCCAGGTCGGCCGTCGGAAGCCGGTGTACGCGATCTACGTGCTCGACCCCGACGACCATCACCTCATCCACGTCGTGTCCCTGCGGGATCTTGTGGTCACGGATTCGACCACGAGGATCATGGACATCGGCGAGCACCGCGGACTCCTCAAGGTGACGCCGATGACCGATCGAGAAGACGTCGCCCGACTCCTGTCCAAGTACAATCTCCTGGCGGTGCCCGTCGTGGATGAGCACGGCCATCTCCTGGGGACGATCACGGTCGACGACGTGATCGACGCGGTCGTAAAGGAGCAAACGGAGGCGCCGGGTGGCTCTGCGCGCTCTTCCTCGGCGAGATGCTCACCGCAACCGCCATGCAGCATTTCGAGTCGGAGCTCAGTCAGGCGATCGTGCTCGGTCTCTGATCACACTGATGGCCAGGACGAGCCCGACGCCGAACATGGTTACCATGCCGGCGGGAAGACCGCCAAGAGCCAGCAGGACGCCACCCCCGACGAGGTTCGCACCGACGCCAATGCCCATATCGACGAGTGCACTCAGGACGCCGTCCACGGCTTAGCCCGGGTCTCCGTGCCCACGTCACTCACGGGGACGCAGATTCGGAGACACCTCCAAGCCTGACGGGTTTGCCTGCAATCTCAACCGGTCGGGCCGCTGCGAGCCAACGGATCACGACCCACTTGTGACGTCGGCCATAGCATCCGTCCCCAAGAACTCGGAGTTCCCCTGGGCACGTGACGGATCCGCGTCTCGACCAGGCCCATGAGCTGCTCGAATCCCGGCAAGCGATCGTCGAAGGTGACCTCGCGTTGACGGTCGATCGACGCCAGGCGCAACACACGGATCGGGCCTCGTGTGCTCGTTCTTACGAAGTGCTCGACCTCCCCGACGCCATCCCACGTGAGACGGATGCGCGTTCCTCCATAGCCGGTGCCTTCGAGGTACTTGTCCGATACGAGGAGCCGGCGCGCTGCCCGCCAACTGGGTCGGGACACGAGCCACAAGATCGGCGCGATCAGCAAGGTCGCCGCCACCAGCAGACCATAGATGCCACGCCGGGCTCCCCACCCGAGGATCACCGCACATGTCACGACCACACACGCGCGCGCCACCAATTGGGCCCATCGCCTCGAAGGAGAAGACGCGAACGTCAATGGCGTCACGATCGGATCGCCGTTCCGGTTGCTATTGCTCAAGTCGGTGCTCTCCGGTCCCACTCTAGTCCGGCATGATCCGGCCGGCCTAGTGGACATTGGTCCACTAGGCACGCTGCCCGCCCGCTGCTAGTGTGTGACGCCTGGGTGGCAGAAGGAGGTTGCGAAATGCTGGAATGGTGTCCGCTGGTGCCACGCGATCTGAGAACCGATCGGCGGTCGACAGACTCCCGCGGTGTGCCCAGACGCCTCCCAGATTGCAAGCTCCATCGCCGCCACGAACGGCCGGGACATAGTGGGACCGTTCACCCCTGCTGGTGCGGCCAGAGCCGTGAGACCCATGACCGGAGACGTGACATCGCACGCGAACATGACCTCGGCCCCAAACCCATAGCCCGTGGAGACTGTCATGTTGCCCCAGCTACCGAAGGACGAACTGCGAAGAGTCTGTGACGGATGCGGCACAGCTGGCTTCCTGCCCTATTCCATCCGGATTGGGGGGCCAGCCACCGCGGTTGAGCGTGTCTATTGCTCCATAGCATGTGCTCGGCTTCATTTTCCTAGCTTCACCGGTCAGAATTCTGGACGATGAGGAGGCGGACGCCGCGCCTCAGCTAGCCCGATGACAGTGCGCAAGGCCGTCTTCCCCGCCGCGGGGCTCGGCACTCGGTTCCTGCCCGCCACCACAAGCGCGCGATCGAGGACCACTTCGACGCCGCCTTCGAGCTCGAGTACTACCTGCAGGACCCTAGGGTGGCCGGAGCCCGCTGTCCACCCGGTGAAGACATCGTCCTCCAAGCTGAAGGACAAGGAGTGCTGAAATGAAGACGAGCAAGAAGGCGTCATTCCGCGTCACCGCACCGAACCAGGAAGCGGCCGCCGCAGCCGCCGAGTCCAAGACCGCCAGTCGACGCAAGGCGGTCAGGTCGAATGCGGTGGAGAACGCCGCCAAGCGGCAATTTCAGAAGAGCCAGGCGACCGCGATCCAAGGCCATATGCGATCGAGCGGACAACGACGACAGGCTAAGCGGGACGCGAGGTAGGGTGTGAGCCCGGTCATGCGAGGACATGCGTCGTGAGATGGCCCGCGACGACTACGAGAACATCTCAATACAGTCCGTATCGCTTCGTACGCGCGCCATCGTCCAAGTCTCGTCGATAGATGCGCGCGCGCTCTTGGTCATTTTGGGTGATCTCGTACGAGACGGCGTCGTTCCTCCCGCCGTCGAGAGGCGTCGCCGTACGCCTAATGTTGGCGGCGAGGCGGACTAACCAGTAAGAGCCCCAGAGGATCAAGCCCCTGGGGCTCTTGCCGTCAAGGTCGGGGCTGGCTACTTTTTCAGAAGCTGGATTGCCGCCATGGCCTTCTCCGTGGCCATGGCGCTATTGCCGGCGTTGCACGCGGCGTCGGCTTCCTTCACGAGCGTTGCAGCTTTCGTGAGCTCTGCAGACCGAGGAGCCTGCACATCCTGACTGCGCGGAGCCTGCTTGGAGGTGATGGGCGCCCCACCAGACGAAGCCCGGTACCAGCCAGGGCGACACCCACGCGCACGGTCACCTCGGCCCATCCCCCGACGCAGACCACGAGAAAGTGCGGTGACTCTCATTGAATCGCCACCACTACCCGTGCAGGAGAACGTTGAGTAGGGAGCTGTGGATATGCAAGCCGCCGTTGTACTCGATGAAGCCGAGCTTCCTGAACTTGTTCATGAACCCGCTGATCCGAGGTCGGGTGGTACCGACCATCTCGGCCAGGACTTCTTGGCTGATCTTCGGAATCACCGGCTCGATCTTCCCTTCCTTGCCAAAGCGGGCCAGCAGCAAGAGCACCCGCGCCAACCGCTTCTCGCTCGAGTTGAACAGTTGATCGACCAGGTCTTCCTCGAAGCGCACATTGCGCGCCAGCAGGTGCGCCATGAAGCGCTCGGAGAAGATCGACCGCTCATGCAGCAGCGCGATCATGGCTTGCTTGTCGATTCGCACGACCGACACCTCGGTCATCGCCGACGCGGTGGCCATGCGAACGGGCTGGCCGGCCAGACAGCCTTCGCCGAAGAAGTCGCCGCGTCCGAGCATGGCCACGATCGCGGATTTCCCCCGTTCCGAGACCACCGTGAGCTTGATCTGACCCTTCTCGAGGTAAAACACGGCATCCGCCGGATCTCCTTGTACGAAGACCACCTGCTTCTTGCGATACACCGAGACCGATCGTCCCGTGCTGGCCTTCGTCAGGAACGCCTTCGCGTCGAAGTGTGCCGTCGGCTTGCGTCCCATTGGCGCCCTCCATCGATGAGCTAGATGCCGCGAGTGCGGACTCGGGACGATTGCTCTCCTGCCAGCAGTTCAGATGTTGCCTCTCCCCGGCACGTCGAGCCACTGCTCCTTCGCATCGATTTCCTGGGAACAGAATACCTTGGGCATGTGGTACCTCCCGGTCATCTCGGACATTACGCGTGCGCACACCACCACCTCTGACCGGCGATCACGCTGGCCGCCCCGACAAACGTCCCGACGCACATCGTGGGCCACCCCACTTCCAGCGACGTGTCGAAGACGAGAAAGAGCAAGCCCCCGATGAGGCTCCCGGCGAGACCGAGGGCCAGGTCGGCGATCAGCCCGTAGCCACCCGTCCTCATGACTGGACGGGCCAGCCCACCGGCTATCAATCCCACGGGCACCCACATCATGAAGATCGGGAACTTCATGTCGCCTCCCCCCGTACCCCCTCACTCTAGCCGCTCTGGACGGGCCTGCCCATTGGACCTAGGTCCAGCACGCCATCGCCGCCCCCCAAGCAGGCGCTCGCGTTTGCGGGGCGTTCGGCGCTAAAGTGGGCCGTGGGCCTGCCGTGGCACCTTGGGGTCGACGTGCCCGTGGTCGTCCTCGGGACCGTCCTCATTCTCTGGCTCCTGCGCCACCGCGCGGTGAGCCGTCACGCACAGCGTCTTCTGAAGGACCGTCTTCGGTTCGAGACACAGCTGTCGGAGCTCTCCGCGAAGCTCATTCACATCGAGGCCAGTGGCCTGGACGCGGCCCTCGAAGCCGCGCTGCGCCAGATGGTGACCTTCCTCGAGGCCGATCGCGGGAATCTCGACGAGTACCGCGACGGTGCCCACGGAATTCGCGTGTCGTGGGCCGAGCCGGACGTCGCGCCGCTTCCGGCGATCCTGGCGGTCGACCACCTCCTCTGGACGGCCGACACGCTGCGGCGCGGCGCCGTCGTCCGATTCTCTCGGACCGACGAGCTTCCCCCGGAGGCGACGATGGATCGGATGGGGTACGAGCGTCTGGGAACGCGCTCCCACCTGTCGATCCCGTTGCAGGCCGGTGGCCCGGTCCTGGGGGTCCTCTCGTTCGACTCCGTTCGCCGTGAACGGACGTGGCCGGACGATCTCGTCGGCCGCCTCCACCTGCTGAGCGAGGCCTTCGCCAGTGCCCTGGAGCGGAAGCGGATGGAGCTGTCGCTCGCCGAGCGGCTGCGCTTTCAGCGATTCCTGTCGTCCCTCTCCGTCCGGCTCAGCCATGTCTCGGCCGCCAGTCTCAACGAGGACATCCAGGATGCCTTGAGATCGATCGTCGCCTTCCTGGACGTGGAACGTGCGGTGCTACTCGAGCTCCACGAATCCGGCGTCGCCGGCCGCTCGTGGACCATCGATGGTCCGGTGGACTCCGCCCGCTTTCCGTGGCTGAGCCTCCAGCTGCTGGGCGGTGACATCGTCCGGGTAGCCCGGATCGACGAGCTTCCCGTCGAGGCCGCCGAGGATCGGACCAGCGCTCTGACACTCGGCCTCGAGTCCTTTGTGGCGCTGCCCTTGCGGGCCGGCAAGACCCTGGTTGGAGGGCTGGTGCTCGGCACCTTCGTCTCCGGGGCCACGGAGCGGGCCGAGCTACTGGAGCGAGTCTCCCTCGTCGGAGAAGTCGTGGCCAACGCCCTGGAGCGGGCACACGCGGAACGCGAGGTGGGGCGGCTCCGGCAGGAGCTGGCGCACATCGGCCGGGTCTCGGCCCTGGGCGAGCTCAGCGCATCGCTGGCCCACGAGCTGAACCAGCCCTTGACCGCGATTCTGAACAACGCCCACGTGGCCCAGCAACTCCTCGAGGCCGACGTTCCGAATGTCGGAGAGCTGCGCGAGATCCTGGCCGATATCGTCGCCGACGACCAGCGCGCCGCCAAGGTGATTTCCCGGCTGAGGGCGCTGCTCAAGAAGGGGGAGCTCGATCACGCGCCGCTCGACCTCAACGACATCGTCCGTGAAGTGGCCGAGCTCGTGCGAAGCGACATGGGCGTCCGGCACGTGTCCCTGACCCTGGATCTGGCTGCGGATCTGCCTCGAGTGCGGGGGGACCGCGTGCAGCTGCAACAGGTGGTCCTGAACATCGTCCTCAACGGCCTGGAGGCCATGAGCGGGCCCCACGAGCGTGGCCACGCCCTCGTGGTCCGGACGGCGAGGGCGGGCACCGCAGCGGTTAAGGTCGCGATCGCGGACGAGGGAAAGGGCATCGACACGGGAGACGTCGACCGCCTCTTCCAGCCACTCTATACCACCAAGCCCGAAGGGCTGGGCATGGGCCTCGCCATCGCCCGCACCATCGTCGATGCGCACGGCGGCGAGCTTCGGGCGTTCAACAACCCCGACGGGGGCGCCACCTTCGAGTTCTCACTGCCGGTCGATACGCAGCCGGTGCCGCGACACGGGACCTAAGTCCAGTAGCACTCCCGGCTACACGCGGCTAACGTGGTGACGAGGGGGAGCTCACGTGAACGACCTTCTGAACAACCCGACCATTCTGAAGAGCCCGACCATTGCAATTGTGGACGACGACGCCTCGATGCGTCGCTCGCTCCTTCGGGTCGTGCGGTCGGCCGGCTATCGGGCCGAGATGTTCGCGTCGGCCCGGGAGTTTCTCGAGTGGCTGCCTGGGAACCGTGCGGCCTGCCTCGTGCTCGACGTACACATGAACGAGATGAACGGGTTCGAGTTGCAGGAACGTCTGGCCGTCCCGATCATCTTCATCACGGCCCATGACGACGCCCCGACCGTCGCGCGCATCGAGAGGTCCGGTGCCGCCGGTCACCTGCAGAAGCCCTTCGATCCGTCCGCCGTGCTGAGCGCGATCCGCCAGGCCCTCCGGGTGAGCCACGATCGAATCGGCGGCCGGGAGAGCGGTGGGTTGACGGACGGAACGATTCAGGCGACCGATCCGCTCTCGCCTCCCTCGTCGTGCGAGGGGTCCGGCGGAGACGGCGGAGGAAAGCCATAGCTGTACCGTCCGAACCGGGGCAGCTCACGCGCGCTCGGGCCGGCTCCGCCGAACGCCACACCCTGCAGGAACGAGCTCACCGTCGGGTCGGCGTACGCACCGAATGCATCGACCAGCGTGCCCCGAGCACCACCCTCACCTTCGATCGCATAGACGATCGACATGTCGTCCGGATCTGAGACCCCCTCGAAGCGATGGTATTCCCGAATCACCACCTCGTCCGCGCTGAATGTTCGCCCGCTGTCGAATGACAGCAGGCCATCGCCGCTCACCCCGAAGTGCTCGATGAACCCGCACCTGGCCAGCTCGTCGATCGTCTTCGCGAGGGTGGCGTAGCCCGCCTGTCTCACGTCGCTAGCCCCGGAAGGTGAGCAGCGTCATTCACGCTCTTGATACTAGGCGGCCCGACCGTGCCCGGCTACTACCCTTTGGTCCACTACTTGTTCTCCGACAGACCGCGTAGCGTGAGGGTGGGAGGGACCGACATCATGCCTCAGACGAAACGGACGACACCGACCCTACAACCATTGCACGACCGCGTCCTCGTCAAGCGAATCGAGGAGGAACAGGCTCGACGCGGCGGCATCATCATCCCGGACAGCGCCAAGGAGAAGCCGCAGGAAGGGAAAGTCATCGCGGTCGGCAAGGGCAGAGTATCCGAGACCGGCAAGAAGAACCCGCTCGACGTCAAGACGGGGGACCGCGTGCTCTTCGGCAAGTACGCCGGCAGCGAGGTCAAGCTCGACGGTGAGGAGTATCTCATCATGAAGGAGGAAGACGTCCTCGGCATCCTCGCTTCCTGAACACGCACCTCCGCCGCGGTTTCCCGTTCGCACCCATGAGAGGAACATTCCATGTCGAAACAACTCCTGTTCAATGAAGAAGCCCGCGCCGCGCTCCTGCGCGGAGTCAACGTCATGGCCCACGCGGTCAAGGTCACGCTGGGCCCGAAGGGACGCAACGTCGTCATCGACAAGAAGTTCGGCAGCCCCACCATCACCAAGGACGGGGTGACGGTGGCCAAGGAGATCGAGCTCAAGAACCACTACGAGAACATGGGCGCCCAGATGATCAAGGAGGTCGCCTCCAAGACCTCCGACATCGCCGGCGACGGGACCACCACCGCGACCGTGCTGGCCCAGGCCATCTTCCGCGGCGGTCTCAAGAACGTGACCGCGGGCGCGAACCCCATGGGGCTCCAGCGGGGTATCGAGCAGGCGGTCGAGCACGTGGTCAAGAACCTCCAGAAGATGTCGAAGTCCACGAAGGACAAGAAAGAGATCGCCCAGGTCGCCACGATCGCGGCGAACAACGACCCCGCCATCGGCAGCCTCATCGCGGAGGCCATGGAGAAGGTCGGCAAGGACGGGGTCGTCACGGTCGAAGAGGCCAAGGGGATGGAGACCGCCCTCGAGGTCGTCGAGGGCATGCAGTTCGATCGCGGCTACCTGTCGCCCTACATGGTGACCGATGCGGAGCGCATGGAAGCCGTTCTCGAGGACTGCCTCATCCTCATCCACGAGAAGAAGCTCAGCGTGATGAAGGACATGCTCCCGCTCCTGGAGCAGGTCGCCCACTCGGGGAAGCCGCTGCTGATCGTCGCGGAGGACGTGGAAGGCGAGGCCCTCGCCACTCTCGTCGTAAACAAGCTACGCGGGACTCTCTCCTCGTGCGCGGTGAAGGCGCCGGGCTTCGGCGACCGCCGCAAGGCCATGCTCGAGGACATCGCCACCCTGACCGGCGGCAAGGCCATCACGGAAGACCTGGGGGTCAAGCTCGAGAACCTCACGCTGGAAGACCTGGGCAAGGCCAAGCGCGTGGTGGTGACCAAGGACAACACCACTCTCATCGACGGCGCCGGCAAATCCGGAGCCATCGAAGGACGCATCAAGCAGATCCGGACCCAGATCGAGGAGACCACTTCGGACTACGACCGGGAGAAGCTGCAGGAGCGGCTCGCCAAGCTGGCGGGCGGTGTGGCCCTGATCAAGGTGGGAGCGCCCACCGAGACGGCCATGAAGGAGAAGAAGGCCCGCGTGGAGGACGCGCTCAATGCGACCCGGGCCGCGGTCGAAGAGGGCATCGTGCCGGGCGGTGGGGTCGCTCTGCTCAGAGCCGCGACGGCTCTCGACAGCCTCACGCTCTCCGGCGATGAGGCGACCGGCGTCGACATCGTCAGGCGAGCTCTCGAGGAGCCACTCAGGCAGATCGTGCAGAATGCCGGCCTCGAGGGGTCCATCATCGTGGAGAAGGTCAGGAGCGCCAAGGACCTCGCGCAGGGGTTCGACGCCGAGTCGAATCAGTACGTGGACATGGTACGGGCTGGGATCATCGACCCGACCAAGGTCGAGCGGGTCGCTCTGCAGCATGCGGCGTCGATCGCCTCCCTGCTACTGACCACCGAGGCGCTCATCACGGACAGCCCGGAGGAGAAGAACGCCATGCCAGCGATGCCACACGGCGGGGGCGACTTCTAAGAGACGGCTGAGACACTTCAGAAGGGGCGGGCCGTCGGCCACACGGCGCGGGCGGCCCGCCTGACTGAGGGCGGCTCGGGCTACTTGCCCGCGCCGATCGAGACCACGAAGTTGACCGTCTCCTCCCGGAAGGGGGACGGGATGTAGGAAAGCTCCAGGCGGATCTCCTTGAGCTTGTTCGCCTTCAGCGCCTCGACGGGAAACTCCACCTCCAGGGCCTGGGACGACTCCTGCCCCGGGTCGAGCCGTTCCTCGCCGTGCGTGGTGAACGTCACGAGCGAATCGGTCCGGGCCGCCTCGAGCTTGATGGGCTGCCCCTGGGCATCGATGAACAGGAACTTGGTCTCAACCAGATGAACGGCCCGATTCGCGGAGGAATTCTCCAGCCGCAGCATGCCGGTCAGCTTCGCCGGTGAGACCACGCGATCGGAGCCCTTCTCGATTCGCTCGGTGACCTTCAGGTCGCTGACCTCGCCGGTGATGATCCCGCATTTCACGGTCATGGATGCCGGTGTCACCGCATAGGTCTTATCCTCGATCACGGATGCCCCCGCCAGCCCTGCCATCGTATGGTTTTCGCTTGGCCAACGACACTGCTGAGTAACCGCTCGCGCTTGGTATCACGGGCACCCCTTCCGGTATCCTTGCCACCACTCTGGATCCCGCGGCCTCGCTCGACTATTGGACCTTGGGCCACTACGCAGGAGGGACGACGACGACCGCTCGGCACAGGACTAACCTGGTGCAGGCCCTGACTTGGCCGCGAGCACGCCCGCTTCGGCGGCCAGCCGGACCAGCTCGGCCAGCGATCCGGCCCGCATCTTCTCCATTACGCGGGCTCGATGCATCTTGACCGTCTTTTCCACGACGCCCAGCTCCGCCGCGCTCTGCTTGTTCAACATTCCGGTCACGACCAGGGCGAAGACCATGGCCTCACGCGGAGTCAGCGTCTTGATGCGATCCCGGATCTCCTTGATCCGGGCCCGTTCCCGCCGATCCCGCAGCGCGATGGCCACCGCTCGTTCCACCGCATCGAGAAGCTCCTCCTTGCTCACCGGCTTCGTGAGCACGTCAACGGCCCCGCCCTTCATGGCCCGCACGCCCATCCGGACGTCGCCGTAGCCGGTGAGGAACACGATAGAGAGCCGCTCCCCCAAGCTTTCGAGAGCGTCCTGCAGGGCGGGCCCGGTCAACCCGGGCATCCGGACGTCCAGCAACAGGCAGGAAGGACGGTCGGGCCGTGGTTGGGCCAGAAACTCGCGACCCGAGGCGAAAGACTCGACCTCCCACCCCGCAGCCCTGAGCAACCGCGTGAGGCTCTTCCGGACGGACGGGTCGTCGTCCACCACGAACACCACCGGGGTCTCGGCGGCGACCATATCCAGCAGGATAGCGAACTTGGCACCAGCGTGCTGGCGTGTCTTTGATCAGCTGAAAATTGGTCGATGAACAGGCCGTCGAAAGTCCCGGGTTGGTCAGCGTCAGCCGCCGACCGGCGCAGCAGCCGCTGCGGGCGCGCCTACGCGAGCGGGCCAGCGTGCGGTTGCGGGCCGACACGAACCACTCTCCTCGCGCGTGCTCGACCATTGGAGAGGGACGTCATGCAACTGCGGCGCGCGACGGCCGTCATCCAGCGGGAGCAGAGGACGAAGGGCAATCGGTCAGTAATGGCCCGGCGATAGCGGCCATGGAGCACAAGCCGAGGCGCGGCGGGATGTCGTGTGAGGTTGCTTGGAACCCTGGCGCCTATTCCCGATGGGACGGGACCAAGGTCCAATATCGCCCGATCGCGCGCGGTCAGAAGATCAGTCGAGGGGGAATCCGCTCATATCACAACTCGCGGTCCTCATCTTCTCGGCGTGCGTCCTGCTGGTTGGCTGCACAGAGCCCATCTACAGCTACAGCAAGGCCGGCTCGGACGTGTCTGACTTCAGGCAGGACAGCTACGCCTGTGTGCAGGAGCCTCAGATCTCACGGGGCGCCAGTGAAACTCCCATGACTGTCGGCGCCAGCACCGACGGCAAGCGAGAAGCCCTTCTGTACCGCATGTGCATGAGAGCGCGCGGCTGGACAGCCGAAGCGCCTCAATAGCCGGCCGCTGCATCCTGCTCGCCACGTGGCACGCGCACCTTGAAGTGGCTCAAGCTGAAGCAGCCCGGCCACGGGACGATAGGACGGCGCACGCAGTAAGGGCAGTTTTCTTGCCGGCAAGCGCCCGGCGGCTGTTACCCTCCCGTCGGGAGGTCAGCCTCACCATGGCACTGGAGTATCGTGAGCGTGCGACGCTGGGAACCGGTTGGGCTCTTGAGGTGTGCTCGCTTGGCGTGCTGGTAGGCAACATCCAATTCGGCCCCCACAATCGCTTCCGGTATTACGAAGGCGAGCCGAGAACAAGACTCATACCGCTGCTGAGCGACTGGGATCTCGAAGCGCTACAACGCAAGGTCGAGGACCACCACCGTCGGCGGATCGCCGCACGGGTGTAAGCTCGACCCGCTGGCCGCCCCATCCCGTCCCTCCTGGACCGCGCGGCCAGGGAGGCCGCCGCTTTACCGCAGGCGGCCTGATGCGCTACGGAAGTAGAATCGCCAAGCCTGCTGACCTGCCTGTTCAACGAACGAAGTTCGAGCTGGTGATCAACCTGAGGACCGCCAGAGCCCTCGGCTTGACGATCCCGCAGCCGCTGTTGCAGCGGGCGGATCAGGTGATCGAATCGGGAGGAGAAGGCAGGCTGAGTTGAACAGATCGGAACAGGATGAATCTTCCAAATTGGACTAAGGTCCAATGGCACGGCGTCGGGTCATGGGCCACACTTCGCCGAAGTCCGACCGGGAGGCTAGGCGTCGGGCTGGCAGGAACCTC
>Ga0209966_1000281_pt1 | contig 17783 bp, 12 predicted proteins | sample RhisoiCoNPM_FD_187575 | JGI IMG/M metagenome (GOLD analysis project Ga0209966, IMG submission 187575) | Arabidopsis thaliana rhizosphere microbial communities from the Joint Genome Institute, USA, that affect carbon cycling - Rhizosphere... | ecosystem: Host-associated > Plants > Roots >... | reverse complement strand
TCGTGCGAGTGCAGCTACTTCATCGCGCGCTACGGCAGCCAGACGAAATTCTTCCCGGCCGAAAGCGCGGACATCCCGCAAGGATACTGCGTGACCGGACAGTATGAAGGGTTCGAGTGCGATCCTCTGGCCACCGGCGCGCGCCGCAAGGCCAACCTCTCGTGCTGCACGACCGATCCGGAGCCCTCGCTCTTCGGCGGCAGCTTCACGCTCAGCGGCTGCGACGACGGCGCGCAGTGCGTCCGCATCAACAAGCTGGACCGCGTCGTCGGCTATGAAGGCCAGTGCCTCGAGCGCGACTTCACGACGCCGATCAACGGACGCGCCGACGAGTTCGCCTGCCTGACCTGGCGTCCGGTCGGCCTGATCGGCGGCTCCCGCGACATCTACAACCAGTACCAGAGCGCCGGCTACTTCGCCGCCGAGGACCGCCGCTTCTACTGCGTCGGCGACCAGGACCGCTGGCACCTCCCGCTGACCATCACGACGAGTGATACGAACGGTGACGGCGTCGTGAACCCATACGACCAGCCGACTACGAACTTCTTCGGTCCGGGCAAGGTCAGCTCCAAAGTGGATCACTACCAGTCGCGTGGCGGAAACTGCAGCGGCGACGCCGACTCGCTCCAGCAGGGCGGAGGCTGGTGCATCTACCCCGGCATCTCCGAGCCTGTAGCCGTCGTCGAAGGCAGTACCGAAAGGAAGTACGGTCTGACAGGCGACTCTATCGGAATCCTGGGCTGCTACGAGGTCTCCGACAATACCAAGAGCGCGGCACCTACGATCGTCTGGCCCTACATCGGCAAGCCTATCTACCGCGCCCAGCTCGAAGGCATGTACTTCCAGATCGTCGACGATATCTACTGGTACGGCAGCAACAATGACAGTGATGATGTCGATGAGCATAACGATTACGGTGACACCCACGAGGGTGGCATTTCCGGCAGCGGCAAGTTCAATTTCCCCGATAACGATGACATCACTAACGATACTTCCAGGATTCCGACGAATCCGTATCAGGATGTCTTCGGTGACTGCAACGACGACGGCGACGACAGCATCGATCCGGAGAACGACGACAGCCAGGACCACCTGACGGTCGGCAACTTCCCGCTCGAGGACGCGTTCCCGGACCAGCCCGGCTTCCAGTTCAAGGCCGGCACGCGTGGCGTCTACTACATCCACGAGGGCAACAACTGGCAGGGCGACTTCTCGGACAACGAGGGCGCCATCAACCTGCTGGCCAAGTTCGACAACAACGGCAGGCTCTCGTCGCTCGAACTCCACGCCATCGACAACAGCGACGAAGGTTCGTTCGGCATCCTGTCGATGGGCTTCGTCTTCAAGCCGGGCTGCCAGGAAGTCGCCCAGATCGACGAAAGGGGAGAGTTCGGCGCGACGGTCGCCTTCACCGATACGGTCAACCCGGTCAAGACGTTCCAGAACCGCCTGATCCAGGACACGTCCGGCCGCGGCATGGACTACCCCGACGCCTGCCAGCCGTATGGCGCCATCGGCGCCGTCGCGGCGGCTCCCACCAACGGCGCCGGCGATCCGGTGACTCCCTGGACGTACGTCGCCCGCCGCGCCGAGACCGACTACGAGCAGTGCCGCGTGAACGACTTCACCCTGGCCGCGAACTACCTCCGCGAACGTCCGGAAGACCTGCCCGCCGCCGAGAAGAACTTCAGCCTTCGCCGCCTCTTCCGCAAGATCTTCGGGGTCTGGACGTATCAGAAGCTCAATTCCAGCGGCGGCGGCGGCGATTACACGCTGCTGGACGACACGCCTGGCACGTCCGGAGCGGCCTATGACGAGACCGGCATCGCCGACATCGCCAGCCTGGCGCTCCGCGGCGACCTGAGCATCCTCGCGGCCATCTTCGGCGGAGACTTCTCTCCGGAATGGTACGCGCCGCGCGTCGCGTCCGTCCGCGTCAGCACCTGCGACGCGACCGGGCTCTGCAAGCCCGGCACGGTCGACAGCATCAGCGTCAACGGCAAGGACGAGGGCATCCTCCTCGGCGCCGACGGCGCGCTCATCGTGACGGCCAAGTTCTTCGCCTGGGCTTCGCACAACTCGATGCCGATCCTGCAGAGGACCATCTCCTGGGGCGACTTCACGCCGGCGGAGCCCGCCAGCAAGGGCTGGTACCGCAACCAGAAGCCGCTCTGCTCGCCGGACGCCACCGACGCCAACGCGATCGGAGAATGCCGCGGCACGCCCGGCCTCACGTGCGACAGCAACGACGACTGCCCGGACAACGAGTGCCTCCCGAACCGGCGCGCCCACTTCGGCAACACGCCCGGCGCTTGCGCCGCCGCGCCGTACCAGTTCGACCACACCTACACCTGTTCGGCGAAGGACCTGAACGCCATGCCGGCGTGCACGGGATCGTCCGAGGCCGCCGACAACGCGCCCTGCTACAGGATGATCAACAGCTCGCCCGTCTGCGTCTACCGCCCGAAGGTCCAGATCGTCGACAACTGGGGCTGGTGCAACTGCACCGGTTCGGCCTGTCCCGAGGACGACGGCGCCTACAAGAGCGGCTGCAGCCTGACGAACGCTCCGGCCAACGCCAAGCCGTGGACCGAATTCGCCGGCGAGATCCGGCTGGCGCCGACCGTCGCCGACGCCGAGACCGCCGCGCCCGGCAGCGCCGTCAGCGGTTCCGGCAGCTCCTTCTTCCCAGGCTTCTTCGGCGGCTCGGGCCTCCTCGCTCCCTGACGCCATCGCCCTATGGACTTCATCCGCCGCACGATCACAACGCTCCGCTCCGCCTTCTACGGGAAGGCGGGGCTGTTGCGCGTTTCGGCGATCTTCGCCGGGGTGCTGTTCCTGACGGCCGCCATGCCGAACGCGGCGGAGGCGTGCGGCATCAGCGATCCGCTGTCCTGCGTGGCGATGATCTTCGTGAAGATCTTCCAGCTCCTGACGGCCCTGATGGGCTGGATCCTGGTGCTGGAAGTCGAGGCCCTCATCCGCGTCGCGCAGTACTTCAACTTCGTCACGCCCGGACCGGCGGCGGTCCAGCTCGGCTGGGTCGTCACCCGCGACCTGGCGAACATGTTCTTCATCATCATCCTGCTGATCATCGCGTTCGGCACGATCCTGGGTTCGGCCACCTACCATTACAGCAAGAACCTGCCGCGCCTGCTCATCATGGCGGTCGTCATCAACTTCTCGAAGACCATCTGCGGCCTCTTCATCGACATGGGCCAGGTCGTGATGCTCACCTTCGTCAACGGGTTCAAGGAGACGGCCGCGGGCAACTTCATGAACGCCTACCAGATCAACAAGCTCCTGGCGCTCGGCAATACGGACGGCTCCTACTCGTTCGGCATGGTCATCGCGATGATGTTCGCGTTCATCCTGGCCACCATCGCCGTCTGCGTCACGCTGGTGCTCCTGGTCATCGTCCTGTTCCGCGTCGTCATGCTCTGGATCCTGATCATCCTCTCGCCGCTCGCCTTCCTGGCGAGCGCCATCCCGAGCGCGGAGCAGTACTACAAGGACTGGTGGAGGGACTTCAAGAAATACATCGTCACGGGCCCGATCATCGCCTTCTTCATGTGGCTGGCACTTGCCAGCGTCCAGCAGGCCGGCACCGGCGGTTTCGCCAGCCAAGGTTTCCCGGCGAGCTACGCGGGCGCCGGCGAAGCGGCCGCCGCCGCGAACATCAGGGGAGGGGGTTCGAAACCGGACAGCAAGATCCCGACCGAGGCCGGCACCGCCGACACCATCATGAACATGGTGATCGCCATCTCCATCATGTTCGCTGGGCTCAAATACGCTTCCGAAAGCGGCGTCGCCGGCGCGGGCGTGGCGCGCAGCGTACGCGGAGGGCTGGAGAAGTCGGCGCGCGCCATCGCGACCGGCGGCTTGCGCGCGGGCCTGGCTCCGCTGAAGTTCGCCGGCGGCGCCGCCGCGAACCGCGCCAAGCAAGGGGCGTGGGGCGTGGCCGGATCGCTCGCCACGCGCGTGCCGGGACTGAGGGGCATCGGCGCCGCCGCGAAGGCTCGGGAGGAAGACTACAAGAAGAAACGCCAGGCTTCCGTCGAAAGGTTCACCGGCACCGAGGCGCAAAAAGCCCAGTTCATCCCGCCCAAGGCGTATGCCAACCGCATCGCCGGCATGTCGGACCCCAAGAAGCAGGCGGAAGCGTTCAAGCTCGGCCTCGCCAATCCGGCGACCGCGGCCGCGATGTTCGCCAAGCAGAAGAGCAAGGACGGCAACGAATACACGCAGGCCGGCGTCGCCATGGCGAACGTCCTGAAGAGCGGCGGCGACAAGGACTTCCTCGAGATGGCGAACCTCGCGACGACCGACAAGAACGTCGCCGCGATGATGAAGGACGACCCCGAACTCGTGGGCGAGTACCAGAGGCGCCTTTCGGGCATCGCCGGCAAGGACGCGAACAAGAAGAAGGATCTCGACAACTTCAACCAGAAATACGTCTCCCAGCTCGCCACGACGCAGGAGACGTGGAGCGACGGCAGGAAGGTCTTCATGCGGAATCCGGACGGTTCCCAGATGCTCGACGGCAAGGGACAGCCGATCCCCAAGATGATCCTCGGCGACGAGGACATCAAGAAGATGGCGCCCAAGATCCCGCTGGACGACATTCCGGGCATGGATGCCCGCGGACTCGAGCTGCTCGCCCCGCACATGACCGACGCCCAGCTCGTCAAGGCCCGGGAATCGGCCGTCAACGATCCGAAAAAGGCCGACGCGCTCAAGAGCGGCCTGAGCGGCGCGCTGGCTTCCGTGCGGTCCGAAGCGAAGCCTGACGACCGCAAGATCGCCGCCGCCGCGCTCCGGTCGTTGTCGGTCGGAGCCCTCAAGGCGGAGGACATCGAAGGGGACGTGAACCTCAGCGGCTCGATCGGCCGGGGGATGGACGCTTCCAGCTACGCGAAGAACGTCAACCGGAGCGATTCCGACCAGATGGCCGCCGCCACCGCCGCGTTCGCGGCCTTCAAGAAATACAATCCGGACAAGGCCAGGGGCCTCGCCAAGCACGACCAGTACCAGGACTTCGGCATGACGAACGCCGCGTTCGCGGCCGACGCGGAGGCCGAGCGCGCCGCCGTCAGCGCGGACCGTCAGGCAGAAATCGCCGCGCTGGCTTCCGAGGCCCCGCAGATGTCGAGCGAGCTCGGCGACCGGATGGACGCCCTCAGGATGTCGATCGAACAGGATACGAGGCGCGGCATGAGCGCCGCGGGCAAGCAGGCGGAATTGGGCCGCTTGGAGTCGGCCATGCAGCAGCTGACGCAGTCCATGAACGCTCAGAAGGGCATCCAGACCGAGCTCAGCCATGTCTCCAAGGAGATCTCCGACTTCAAGAGCCAGGGCGGCGACATCAACGCGCCCGAATTCAAGAGTTTCGAACGCGCGGCGGCCGGCCTCGGCCAGCAATTGAACGACTTGAAATCTTCCATCGCCAAGACCGTCGCGGACGTCAAAGGCATCAAGATGATTCCGGAGGAAAAGAAGGGCGGCAACCGGGGAAACCGCCGAACGTAAGGACCTATGATCCCGAATGACGTCCTGCAGAAGAAGCTCGCCGCGCTTCCTGAACCGGTGCAGGACTACCTGTACTCGGAACAGGCCGGCGATCTCAATGGGAAGATCATCGACAGGAACAAGCTTACGGAGGACCAGGAGCCGGCGCTCTTCCTCCTGCTTCGCGAACTGTTCGTGAAGGAACTTTCGCTCGACCTCCTGGTACCTGAGATCAAGGACCGCCTCGGTTTCGACGAGCTCAGGGCGAAGCAGCTCGCGCTCGACGTCGCGGGCTTCCGCCTGCTGCCGCTCGACCGGTGGATCGGCGACGTCACGGGCTACATCCGGAGCCACGGCGGCGATCCGGCCGCGTACCCGGCGGAGCGCGTCAAGATGGTCGAGCGCACCCGCGATGAAGCCGCGACCGAGGTGGTCGACGCGGCCGCTTCCGCGGCGGCGGCTTCCGCGCGCCTCAAGGGGCGCCTGCACGACGCCGTCGAATCGTTCCTCGCCGGCGTGCGCACGGAAGAGCAGACGCGGGAAGTCCTGACGAAAGCCGAGAAGATCGGCGGCATCGGCCTGGACGAGGAAGCCGCGAAGCGGCTCATCGCGGAGGCGAAAGCCGAGGCGAGTTCCGTCATCATCAAGAGCCGGCCCGCCGGAGGCGAGATCCCGCCCGCGGCGGGGGAGCCCCCCGCGCCCGCGGCCGCCGCCCCGGCGAAGAAGCCGGCGGATTTCGCGACCATCACGCGGGAGGATGAGGAGGAGATCGAGAAGATCAAGGCGCAGGTCCTGCCCGACAAGGGCGTGGAGCAGGCCGACGAGACGGCGCGGCGCATCGAGGCGTCCATCGAAGAGATCTATCTGGCGTCGGGCCTGAAGACCGACGACGAGGCGATGGCCAAGCGCGTGAAGACCGTCATCGGCAACCGCCTGCGCGACGTGCGCGACCAGATGGAGACGCTCGAAGTCATGGTCCAGCCCAAGGAGCTGGGCGGTTTGGGCATGGGCCAGGACGCCGCCCGCGCCCTCTTGAACGCCATCCAGGGGAAGCTGAAGCAGGTCCACGACGAACACGCCGTCCAGGTCATGACCGAAAAGACGAAATGGGTCGAACAGGAGAAACAGCAGAAGGTCGAAGGCGAGGCGCGCGAGAAGCAGGGCGAGCTGACCGATCTCGAGCGGCTCTATTCGAGCATCGTCTCGAAATCCAAGAAAGCCATGCGGAACGCGCCGCCGGCCCCGCTGCCCGCCGTTCCGGCGCCCGCGGCCCCGGCCGCGCCCGCCGCGCCGGCCCTCGCGGTCCCGCCGAACCTACCCGTCACGACCGCGAACCCGATCCCGCCCGAGCTCCGCGCGCCGTCCGTCGTGCCGCTTCCGGAACCGCCCGCCGTCCCGCCGCGTCCGGCAGCGCCCCCGCTCACCGTCGTGCGTCCGACGCCGGGCGTCCCGGTCATGCCGCAGGTCCAAGGGACCATGGACGCGCCGAAACCCCGTATGGACGACGTGAAGCCGATGGCGAGGCTCACCGGCCCCGTCGAGGAGCTCCGCGCCATCACCATCGTCGACTTCCGACGCCTTTCCAAGGACCCGGCCGAAGCCTGCGTGAAGATCAAGGACAAGATCGACCTCCTGGCCGAGCAATCCTATACCCGCCGCACCGAAGGCATCGCCGCCTGGGGCGCGTCCGAGGTCGTCCGCACCTACCTGGAGCTGATGGGGGAGGGGTTGAACGGCATCCCGCTCAAGGACGCCGTGGCGGCCCGCCAGGCCGCGCGCAAGCCGTATCTGACCCCGGAGGAGTTCCAGGCCGTCGGCGCCCTGAGCAGACAGCTCCGGTATTAAATGCTAGAATAAGGGCATGTCGCAGTACGTCGTACCGCAATTCATCGACGTCGAAGACAAGATCCTCGGGCCGATCACGACCCGCCAATTCGCCATCCTGATGATCACCGGGCTCGTGATGTTCATCATCTACAAGCTCGTCTACATCTGGTACGCGCTGGCGATCGACGTGACCCTGCTCGGGATGGCCTTGGTGATGGCGTTCGTCCGCATCAACGGCCAGCCCTTCCACTACTTCCTCCTGAACTTCGTCCAGACGTTCAGGCGGCCGAACATCCGCGTCTGGAACAAGGATCTCACCGACGCCGAGATCATCGCGCTGGCGAAGGTGGATATCCCGCCCCCGCCGCCGCCCAAGATCTACAAGGAAGCGCCCACGACCTCGCGGCTCTCCGAGCTCGCGCTGGTCGTGAACACGGGCGGCGTCTACCACCCGGAGGATTAAGCGAGCGCAGGAGGACCTATGGCTCAAGAACAGCTGATGCAGAGCAAGAAGCTCGCCGGATCGAAGCCTTCGGCTTCGACCCAGCGGTATTTGGACATCGCCGAGATCCGCGAGGACATCGTCGTCATGAAGGACGGCACGCTCCGCGCGGTCCTGCTCGTCTCCAGCATCAACTTCTCGCTCAAGTCGGAGGACGAGCAGGAAGCCATCATCGGCGGCTACGTCTCGTTCCTGAACTCGCTCGATTCCCCGATCCAGATCCTCGTCCAGTCCCGCAAGCTGAACATCGACGACTACCTGAACCGCCTCAAGGAACAGGAGAAGACGCAGACGAACGAGCTGCTCCGCAACCAGATCATCGACTACCGGCAGTTCGTCGGCGAGCTCGTGGAGCTCGGCGAGATCATGCAGAAGAAGTTCATCGTGGTCGTGCCGTACAACCCCGCCACCGCCCAGCGCAAGGGCTTCTTCGCGCGCATGTCGGAAGTGCTCTCGCCGCTGGTCTCCGCCAAGCTGCGCGAGGAGCAGTTCCAGCAGCGCAAGAAGGACCTGATGGTGAAGGTGGACGCGGTGCGCGCCAGCCTGAACTCGATGAGCCTCGCCAACGCGATGCTCGACACCCAGAGCCTCATCGAGCTGTACTACTCGGCCTACAACCCCCAATCCATGGACACCCAGAAGCTGCCGAAGGTCGGGGAGGTCCAGGTCGAACAATAAACGCGTTATGGCATTCACGCCGGCATCCGTACAACAGAACGTCGCGCCGCCGCCCAAGCAGGGGAAGAAGGCGATGACCGCCGAGGAGCGGAAGCGCCTCGCCCAGGAGGAGCGCGTCAAGCTCGAGGAAGAGCGCGTCTACCGCAAGGGCATCGTCTCCATCCGCGACCTGATCGCCCCGTCCGGGATGGAGGTCAAGCCCGACAAGATCCGGCTCGGCGACCTGTACGTGCGCACGATCTTCGTCGTGACGTACCCGCGCTACCTTTCGATGGGCTGGTTCACGCCGATCATCAATTTCTCGGCGACGATGGACGTCTCGATGTTCTTCTATCCCGTCCAGCCCGAGGTCATCCTGAAGCAGCTGAAGAACAAGGTCGGCGTCCTCGAGGCGCAGATCATCGGCGACGCCGAAAAGGGCGCCGCCCGCGACCCGCTCCGCGAGACGGCGCTCCGCGACATCGAGAAGCTCCGCGACGACCTGACGCAGGGCATCGAGCACTTCTTCCAGTTCGCGCTGTACGTCACGCTCTACGCCCCGTCGGAGAAGCTGCTCGAGGACCTCAACAACCAGATCGAGGGCATCTTCGGTTCCCGGCTGATCTACACCAAGCGCGTGCTCTACCAGTCCGAGCAGGGCTTCAACTCGACCTTGCCGATCGGCAACGACGAGCTGATGATCACGTTCAACATGAACACGAGCCCGATCGCGTCCGGCTTCCCGTTCGTCTCCGCCGACCTGACCTCCGACAACGGCATCCTCTACGGCATCAACCGGCACAACAACAGCCTGATCCTCTTCGACCGCTTCTCCCTGCAGAACGCCAACGCGGTCGTCTTCGCCACCTCCGGCGCGGGCAAGAGCTACACCGTGAAGCTCGAGGTCCTGCGTTCGCTCATGGTCGGCATCGAGGTCATCATCATCGACCCGGAAATGGAGTACAAGCACCTTTCCGACGCCGTGAGCGGCACCTACATCAACATCTCGCTGGCCTCCGACGCGAAGCTCAACGTCTTCGACCTGCCGCGCCCGGTGGGGGAGGACATCCGTTCGGAGGACATCATCCGTTCCGCCGTCATCGCCGTGAAAGGCCTGATGCGCATCATGTTCGGCGAGATGTCGACTGCCGAGGACTCCATCATCGACCGCGCCCTGCTCGAGACCTACGCCAAGAAGGACATCGTCCCGGGCGTGGACCTCGCGACCGTCGAACCGCCGATCATGTCGGACTTCCAGCAGGTGCTCGAAGGCATCACCGGCACCGAGAACCTGCAGATCAAGCTCCGCAAGTACATCGACGGCACGTTCTCGGGCCTGCTCAACTCGCCGACGACGGTCGAGATGAACAACAAGCTCGTCATCTTCAGCGTCCGCGACCTCGAGGACGAGCTGCGACCGATGGCCGTCTACACCATCGTCAACTACATCTGGAACATCGTCCGTTCCGAGCGCAAGAAGCGCATCCTGGTCATCGACGAGGCCTGGTGGCTCATGCAGCACGACGACTCCGCGAAGTTCATCTTCGCCCTGGTCAAGCGCTGCCGCAAGTACTACCTGGGCGTCACGACCATCACCCAGGACGTCAACGACTTCCTGCGCTCGCCGTACGGCCAGGCCATCGTGACGAACTCCTCGATGCAGATCCTCCTCAAGCAGTCCTCGGCGTCCGTCGACCTGGTCCAGAAGACCTTCCTGCTCACGGAAGGGGAGAAGTTCCTCCTGCTCGAGGCCGGCGTCGGCGAAGGCATCTTCTTCGCCGGCCCGCGGCACGCGGCCATCAAGGTCGTGGCCTCCTACGCGGAAGACCAGATCATCACCTCGGACCCGAAGCAGCTGCTTGAGATCGAGAACGCCAAGAAGGAGCTCGACGCCCAGCTGCTCGCGGCCGCTGAACGCACTTGAACCCTATGTCGCCACGCCGACGCGCCATCCTCATCGTCAGCCTCATCCTGCTCCTGATCGCCGTCATCATCGCGATCATCTTCTTCCTGACGCGCTCTCTGGCGAAGCCTGAGGAGCCTCCGGCGGAGCCGTTCGTGCCCGCCGAGACCGTCAATGAGCCGTCCGTGAAGGAAACGTTCGAGAACCCGCTGATCACGGAGGAGCCGGAAGTCCAGGGGAGCACGGCCGCCCAGCAGATGGCGGAACTGTTCGCCGAACGGTTCGGCAGCTATTCCAACCAGGGCGATTACCAGAACCTGCGCGACCTGTTGCCCGTCATGACCGCGCGGTATCGCTCCTCGACCGAAGCCTTCCTGGCGACGGCGGAATCCGCGCCCGGCCAGCCGTACGAAGGCGTGACCAGCGTGAAGATCTCGACGGACGTGCGCTCGGTCGACGAGGATTCTGCCGTCATCGCCGTCACGCTCCAGCAGTCGAGGTCGGTCGGCGTCGCGCCGGCGACCACCGGCTACCGCACCCTCCGCATGGAACTCGAGATCGTCGGGACCGATTGGCGCGTCGACGAGGCTTCCTGGGAGAACTAGTTGACAGGCGACCGCGAGAAAGCGTACGAACGCGCCCGTATGGGGCGCGTTTTGGATCTCATCTTCCCGCTCGAATGCCTCGCCTGCGGCGCGCCGGGCGCGCATGCCTGCGGCTCGTGCCTGGCGGCGGTGCCGCCGGCGCCCAAAATCTTCGAGGACGGCGCGTCGCGCGTCGCCGCCGGCTTTTCCTACGCGCAGCCGCTCGTGCGGCGGCTGCTGCGTGACGCCAAATACGAAGGTTGGACCGCCGCCCTTCCGCCGCTTGAGACGCTGGCGCGCCGCGCGCTCGTGAAGACGTCGGCGCTTTTTCCGGCCGAAGCGGCCGTGGCGGCGGTGCCCCTGCACCCGTCCCGTCTTCGCGCGCGCGGCTTCAACCAGGCCGACGCGCTGGCGCGCGCCGTCGCCGGCGCGACCGGGCGTCGGCTGGCGCGCGCGCCGCTCGTCCGCGTCCGCCGCACGAAGCCGCAGACCGACGCGGACGACCGCGCCGGGAACGTGCGCGGCGCGTTCCTCTGCGGCCGGCTCGCCGGCGCCCTGCTGGGAAGGCCGTTCCTGCTCGTCGACGACGTGCGGACTTCGGGGTCCACCATGCGGGAGTGCGCCGCGGCGCTGCAGGCCGCCGGCGCCGGCCCCGTCCACGGCTTCGCGCTGGCGTGGGGGAGCGGGAACGAAAAAGACGGGGCCGAAGCCCCGCCTTCCGGCCTCTTCACTTGACCTCGACGTCGATGCCGGCGGACGCGCCGGGGCAAGGGGCGAACTCGCACTTCGGGCCCTGGCGGCCGACGTATGAGCCGTCCGGACACTGTTTCGCCTCCATCGTGCAGACCGTGCCTTCGGGAATCTCCCCGCCGGCCGGCGTCTCGGCCTTCATCGACCAGACCACGTACCCGATCGCGGCGGCGGCCAGCACGCCGATCGCGATCCACAGCCTCTTTTCTTTCGCGTCCATAGGGACCTTATGATGAATCTTGCTTCAAGTATAGCAAAATGACGCGACCATGGTCGCGTCATCGTGGCGGAGGGTGTAGGATTCGAACCCACGAGGGCTTGCGCCCTAACGGTTTTCAAGACCGCCGCCTTCGACCGCTCGGCCAACCCTCCAGGCATCAAAAGCCTAGCATAAAGTCCGGAAAGCAAAAACGGCAGTATCGCTGCCGTTCTCGCGTGGCGGAGGGTGTGGGGATCGAACCCACAAGACCAGTTGCCCGGTCGCAGTTTAGCAAACTGCTGCCTTACCATTCGGCGCAACCCTCCCGAACAGGCCTATCCTACGAGGTTTTGCGGGGGTTGTAAAGGTGCTATACTGGGGCTATATGGCAGTGGATACTATCGAGGAAGCCCCGAAAATCCAGGTCGACCGGGTCGAAGAAGGGGACCAGATTTTCAGCTGGCTGGTCGACGAATACGAGCGCCACGAGCGCGGACCCGTCTGGTACGCGGCTTCGTTCCTGGCCGGGGTCGGCTTGATCCTCTACGCGATCGTCACCCAGAACTTCCTGTTCGCCATCATCATCGTGATGTTCGGCGTCATCATCGGCCTCTCCACCCTCCGCGACCCGGAGCGCATCCTGTTCCAGGTCACGACGCGCGGCGTCTCGGTCGGGCACCTCTACGTGCCGTACAAGGAGCTGAAGGATTTCTGGATCGTCTACGAGCCCCCGTACGTGAAGAACCTCTACTTCGAGCACAAGAACGCGCTGACGCCGAGGATCGTCGTCCCGATCGACGACGCGGACCCCGTCGAGCTCAGGAGCACGCTCCTCGCGTACCTCGACGAGAACGGGAAGTCGGAGGAGCCTCTCGGCGACCTGCTCGGCCGCGTCCTCAAGCTCTAGCCGAAAAAGCGAAAACAGCGGGTGACCGCTGTTTTTTCGCATGGTGAGCCCAGAACGATTCGAACGTTCGGCCTCAGCCTTCGCAGGGCTGCGCTCTATCCAGCTGAGCTATGGGCTCGGAACGGGGATACTGTATCGGAATACCCCAGGGAAGTCAACCCTGCCGGCGGCTGGCCTGTTCGCCGTGATCGGGTGTTATACTGCCCCTACTATGGGGATTTCGCCTCAGACGCCGGTTTCAGGGCTCGGCAGGCTCGGCGCCCGGCTGGCCCGGCAACTGAAGGGGATGGGCATCGTCACCGCGGGTGACCTGCTTTTCCATCTCCCGTTCCGGTACGACGACCTCTCCCAGGCGGCGCCGCTCACGGGTCCTTCCGAGGGGCCCGTGACGGTCCGCGTCCGTATCGACATGATCCGCTCGCGCCGCTCCGCCAAGAAGAACATGCTGCTGACCGAGGCGACCGTCTCCGACGAGACGGGGACGGCCAAGGTCGTCTGGTTCCGCCAGCCGTTCATCGCCAAGGTGCTGAAGCCGGGCGACCGCGTGCTGATGTCCGGCAAGCTCGAGGCGACGCCGTGGGGCCTGGAACTCGTGAATCCGACGTACGAGAAGGAGACCGAGAACGCCCCCGTCCACACGGGCCGCCTCGTGCCGGTCTATCCGTCGTCCGGCGACCTGACGCCCAAGCAGATCCGGGCGCTCCTGCACGCCGCGCTGCCGGCCGTCGACGAGATCGAGGAGAGTCTTCCCGCGCCGGTCATCGCCGCCGCCGGACTGCTCGGTTTGCGTGAAGCCCTGCGCGTCATCCACTTCCCGGACTCGATGGCGGCCGCCGAAGCCGCCGACCGCCGTTTCCGTTTCGAGGAGCTCTTCTTCTTCCAGCTGCGCGGGGCCTGGGCGCGGCGCGCGCTCGCCCTGAAGCGTGGACCGGCCATCCCGTTCGACGAGGCCTCCACGCGGGCGTTCGTCGCGCGCCTGCCGTTCACGATGACCGGCGACCAGAAACGCGTCGTCTGGAAGATCCTCCAGGATCTCGGGAGCGGCCGCCCGATGCAGAGGCTGGTCGAAGGCGACGTCGGCAGCGGCAAGACGGTCGTGGCCGCCCTGGCCATGCACGCCTGCGCGCTCGTCGGCCACAAGAGCCTGCTCATGGCGCCCACCGAGATCCTGGCCGAACAGCACTACGCCACCATCAGCCGCCTGCTGGAAGGCACGCCGTTCCGCGCGGCGCTCCGCACCGCCTCGCGCAAGGACGATCATGAGGGCGCGGCCGTCGTGGTCGGCACGCACGCGCTCCTGTCGAAAGGCTTCGCGCCCAGGCACGTGGCGCTGGTCGTCGTGGACGAGCAGCACCGCTTCGGCGTCGACCAGCGCCGCGAGCTCCTCGGCCGGCTGCCGCCGCCGTCCGAGGGCGAGGTCCCGCACTTCCTCTCGATGACCGCGACGCCCATCCCGCGCTCGCTCGCGCTGGCCCTCTACGGCGACGTCGACTTCTCGGCGCTCCGCGAGATGCCGCCGGGCCGCGTGCCCGTCGCCACCGAACTCGTCGGGGGGCAGGGGAGGCGCGCCATGCTCGAGCACGTGAAGCGCGAGGCGGCGGAAGGCCGCAAGACGTTCGTCGTCTGCCCGCTCATCGAGCCGTCCGACACGCTCGGCGTGAAGTCCGCCGAAGAGGAGGTCGAGCGCCTCCGCGCCGAGCTTCCGGATCTTCGCATCGCGCTCCTCCATGGCCGGATGAAGCCGCAGGAGAAGCGCGACGTCATGGCGGAGTTCGCCGACGGGACGACGGACGTGCTCGTCTCCACGACCGTCATCGAGGTCGGCGTGGACGTGCCGAAGGCGACGACGATGATCGTCGAAGGCGCCGAACGTTTCGGACTCGCCCAGCTGCACCAGCTCCGCGGCCGCGTCGGCCGCAGCGCCCTGCCTTCGCGCTGCTTCCTGGCCGCCACGCACGGCGCGCCGCAGGCCGTCGAACGCCTGCGGGCCTTCTGCCGCGCCAAGGACTGCTTCGAGCTCTCCGAACTCGACCTGCGCTTCCGCGGACCAGGAAGCCTCTTCGGGGAACAGCAGTCCGGCTTCGCCGAGCTGCAGCGCTTCCGTCCCGACGACACGCGCCTCATCGAGGAAGCCAAGCGCGCCGTGGCGGCGCTCATGGAGGAAGACCCCGATCTCGCCGCGCACCGCGCGCTCAAAAAGAAAATCTCGGCCGAGGCCGAGACGGTGCATCTGGAGTAGTCAGGCGTTGGACGCGGCGAGGAGCTTGTCGATCTCGCGGCAGATCTCGTCCTCGCCCATGTTCTCGAGGGCGAGCATCTGCAGGGCGTTCACGAGGAGCTTCACGGAGGCGGCGCGGTGTTCCTCGCTGCCGAAGGGGACGCCGTGGTCGTAGCGCTCCTGGCAGGCCGCCATCGCGCCGACGGCCTTGAGCGCGTGCAGGAGCACGTGCTGGCGCGCCGCGGTCGGGTCGGCCAGGTCGACCTTGGGATAGCGTTTGGCGTCCCATTTCCACGTATCGCGGATCTTGGCGATCATGTCTCGAAGGTGCATGCCCGAATGCTGATACGAAAAAGCCCTTCCGTCAAGGGAAGAGCTTCCGGATCGTCTCTTTCATGTGCTTCGCGCCTTTGGCGCTGACGACGTTGGTGAAGTTCAGGCGTTTCGCCTCCGCCTCGCGCTTGTCGAGCATCGGCACCGCGCGGAGCTCGCCGCCCAGCCCGACCTCCCCGACCGCCACCAGGTCGTGGGGGAGGGGCTTGCCGGAGAGCGCCGAGGCGACCGCCAGCACGACCGCGGCGTCGGCCGACGGCTCCTTCACCTTGTAGCCGCCGGCGACGTTCAGGTGCACGTCGTGCGTCTGCGTGGGGATGCCCAGACGCTCCGTCATCACGGCCAAGAGGACCTGCAGCCGGTTGGCGTCGAAGCCCGACGCGCGGCGCTGGGGGTAGCCGAAGGTGGTGCGCGAGGCCAGCGCCTGGATCTCGACCAGGATCGGCCGCGTGCCTTCCATGATGCAGGTGACGACCGAGCCCGGCGCGTCCTTGCTCCGCTCCGTCAGGAAGAACGAGGAAGGATTGGCGACTTCCTGGAGCCCGGAACCCGTCATCTCGAAGACCCCGACTTCGTCCGTCGCGCCGAAGCGGTTCTTCGTCGTGCGGAGGAGGCGGTAGCTCGACGAGCGGTCGCCTTCGAACGAGACGACGACGTCGACCAGATGTTCGAGCGTCTTCGGCCCGGCGATGGCGCCGTCCTTGGTGATCTGTCCGACGAGGAGGAGCGGGATGCCGGTGCGCTTGGCGAATTCCATCAGGCCCGCGGTGATGCCGCGGAGCTGGGAGGGGCCGCCCGACTCGCCGCCGATGTCCGCCGCCGCGAGCGTCTGCACGGAATCGATGATGGCCAGCGAGGGCTTCTCGGCTTCGATGGTCGCGAGGATCGTGGGGACGTCCGTCTCGGGGGAGAACTTCAGGCTGGGCGCGGCCAGGCCGAGGCGTTCGAAGCGGAGGGCGATCTGTTCGGCGGATTCCTCGCCGGAGACGTAGAGGACGTCCGGAAGCCTGGCCGCGACCTGGAGGAGGAGCGTCGACTTGCCGATGCCGGGCTCGCCCGAGATGAGGATGAGGGAGCCGGGAACGATGCCGCCGCCCAGCACGCGGTCGAGTTCTCCGATGCCCGTCGGCCGCCGCTCGGCTTTCCTGCCCTTGAGCCCCTGGAGCGAGACGACCGTCCCGGGCCTGGCGGCGGCCTTCGACAGCGCGCCCCCAGGAGAAGCCTTGGGCGCCTCCGCGACGCTCTCGACGACCGTGCCCCAGCCGTTGCACTCCAAACAACGCCCACTCCACTTGGTGGATTGGGCGTCGCATTTGGTGCAGATGAACAGGGTGGCGGTCTTGGAGCTCATGCGGACATTCTACGAGAGGGGAGGGCGAACGTGTCAACCGGTCAGTACGGCCGGTAGATCGAGGTGATGGGCATGAAGGAGTTCCCGCAGCCGGACGTGTAACAGGGGTAGCCGTACCGCGTGACGCCGCAGTCCTTCTTGCCGGTGATGCCGTCCTTCCCGCAGCCGCCTCCGCCCTGGATCACGTGCGCGTGCTTCCGGTCCTTGCCCCAGCCGAGGAAGAGCTGGGCGTGCCCGCCCGTCAGGTCCGTGTTGCCGTTGTAGATGTTGATGTAGTCGCCGGGCTGCAGCAGGTTCGTCCAGGAATCCGGATAGCCGACAAGCTCCTTCTGGCCTTCCTTGCCGGCCTGCTGCATCTTTTCGAGGAACTGCAGCCGGGCGGCCGTCGAGGTATTGGCGCACCCTTCGATCGGGACCGTCTTCCCGTTGACGATGCAGTTCGTCAGGTTGCATTGGCCGAGGCCGCTGACCTTCACCCGCCCGGTCGCCTCGTTGTACGCGCTGGTCTTGATGAGCTTGTCCCAGTTCTGCTGCATCCTCGCGAAGCCGTCCAGCTGGCAGCGCCTTCCGTACTGCTCCCTCCGCAGCGCGGAACTCACCGCCTTGAGTTCCTTGATGCGGAAGCCGTTGCAGTTGAAGCGTCCGTCGGCGCCCTTGCCCGCGGCGAGCGTCCTGCTGAGGCAATCGTCGTTCTTGGAGGACGATTTCCTCGACATCGCCGCGTAGTTCGGGGTGCCTTTGTAGGCCATCGCGATGATGCTTCCGACCGTCGTGCCGCAGGAGCCGAGGATGACGTCGCAGGCGTCGGCCATCTCCGCGACTTCCAGGACCCGCTCCGCCGCGGTCGACTTGGTGAGATATTGCTGGTACTTGCTGATGAACTCCTCCTTCCGGTCGTCGCGCGAGGTCGTTTCCCACGTCCAGGGGCAGGCCCGGATGGTGTAGGTGTAGTCGCCGGCCGCCGCGGTCGGCGGCGCGCCCGTCGTGACGGACGGGTCCGAGCCGAGCGACGTGTCCGCCTCCGTCGTGCCCATCGCGCTGTCG
>Ga0209966_1000277_pt1 | contig 18101 bp, 16 predicted proteins | sample RhisoiCoNPM_FD_187575 | JGI IMG/M metagenome (GOLD analysis project Ga0209966, IMG submission 187575) | Arabidopsis thaliana rhizosphere microbial communities from the Joint Genome Institute, USA, that affect carbon cycling - Rhizosphere... | ecosystem: Host-associated > Plants > Roots >... | reverse complement strand
GACGGCATGCGCGGCGCGCTGACTGCCTGGGACCCGGTGGCCGGCAAGAAGCTCTGGGAAGTGCCGACCGCCACGCCCTACTGGGCTGGCGTGCTGTCGACCGCCGGCGGGCTGGTGTTCACCGGCGCGCAGACCGGCGAGTTCATGGCCTACGACGCCGACACCGGCGCCAAGCTGTGGCAGTTCCAGACCGGCTCGGGCATCTCGAGCCTGCCGATCACCTGGGAGCGCAACGGGCAGCAGTACGTCACCGTGGTCAGCGGCGGCGCGACGTTGTACGGCTTCCTCGGCGGCGACGCCAAGCTGGCCAACGTGCCGGCCGGCTCGTCGGTCTGGACCTTCAAGCTGATCGACTGAGCGAGGCGCCGGTGATGATGCGACACGTTGTGCTGGCCGCCGTGCTCCCGGTGCTGTGCGCGCTGCCGCGCGCTGCCGCCGCGGATGGCGGCCCGGCGCCCACGGTGGCCCAGGGCCGGCAGCTCTACACGAGCTTCTGCGCCCGCTGCCACGGCGTGAACATGGTCAACACCGGCGCGAGTTTCGACCTGCGCAGCTTCCCCTCCGACCAGCGCGAACGCTTCGTTCGCTCGGTCACGCAGGGGCTGCGTGCGATGCCGGCCTGGGGCACGACCTTCAAGCCGGACGAACTGGACGCGCTGTGGCTGTACGTCAGCAACGGCGGGCGTCCCTGAAGGCTGCTTCGTGGCCGATCGTGACCAGACATACACACATTGACGAGGAGACACCGAATGAAGTTTTCCCGCTCCCTGCGCGCGCTGACGACCCTGGCCGCTGCGACGCTGTTTGCCCTGCCGGCGCGCGCGATCGACGTCGACGCCGGCGACTACACCGCGCTGCCGCCGGGCACCAACCTCGGCCTGCTGTACGTGCAGCAAGCCGGCCGCGACAAGCTCTACGCCGACGGGGACAACGTCGGCATCAACCCCAAGCTCGACTCGACCATCGGCATCCTGCGCGGCGTGCACTACATGGACATCGGCGGCTACATCGTCGATCCGCAGTTCCTGCTGCCCTTCGGCAAGCTCGACGCCGGGCGCGACATCGGCGCCCTGGGCAGCAACACCGGCGTGGCCGACCTGATCCTCGCGGCCACGGTGTGGTTCAACAAGGCCGACTCGAAGACGCACTTCGGCATCACGCCCTTCCTCTTTGTGCCGATCGGCCAGTACGACAACAACGAGCCGCTCAACCTCGGCGAGAACCGCTGGAAGTTCGCGCTGCAGGCCGGCTACATCACGCCGGTGACCGACAAGCTGACGCTCGACCTGGTCGGGGACTTCACGATCCACGGCAAGAACAACGACTTCGGTCCCGGCAGCGACGAGCTGAAGCAGAAGGTGCTGTTCCAGTTCCAGGGCTTCCTGCGCTACCACCTGTCGCCCGCCACCGACCTGCGGCTCGGCCTGTCGCATGTCACCGGCGGCGAAACCGAGGTGAACGGCGTGGATCAGGACAACCGCCTGTCGACGTCCAAGTTCAACATCGGCGCGTCCCACTTCATCGGCCCGAAGACCCAGTTGCTCGCGACCTACGGGCGCGACCTCTCCGTGCGCAACGGATTCAAGGAAGACGGTCGCTTCAACTTCCGGATCCTGCAGATCTTCTGACCCCCTGACACCTTCTCTTGTAGTGGAGGCCTCGACCGAGGCTTGCAGGGCCGTGCCGGCGCTCCCGTCGGATCTGACGGCACGGTACCTGCCTTTTCGATCCACGTACCCGTGCCGATGATTGCACCGCCCCCCGAAGCTCCCGCTCGCCCGAGCTACGTCCACGGCGCCTGCACCGCGCCACTGATCGGCGAGACCATCGGCCGGCTGTTCGACGCCGCCTGCACCGAGCACGCTGAGCGCGAAGCGCTAGTCGTGCGCCACCAGCGCATCCGCTGGAGCTATGCCGAGCTGCGACGCCGCGTCGACGCGCTGGCCTGCGGACTGATGCGCCAGGGCCTCGCGTCCGGCGACCGCATCGGCATCTGGGCGCCGAACTGCGTCGAGTGGACCCTGACGCAGTTCGCCACCGCCAAGCTCGGCCTCGTGCTGGTCAACATCAACCCGGCCTACCGGCGCAGCGAGCTCGAGTACGCGCTCGCGAAGGTCGGCTGCCGCGCGCTGGTGGCAGCCCCCGGGTTCAAGGGCGTCGACTACCTGCAGATGCTCGCCGATCTCCTGCCCGAGCTGCCAGGCAGCACGCCAGGCGAGTTGGACGCGCGGCGGCTGCCGGAGCTCAGGCTCGTGATCCGCCTCGGCACCGATGCCACGCCGGGCCTGCGCAACTTCGATACGCTGCTGTGCGAGCCGAGCGCCGACGAGCTCGCCGAACTCGCGCGCCGCGGCGCGGCGCTGCAGTTCGACGACCCGATCAACATCCAGTTCACCTCGGGCACCACCGGCCATCCGAAGGGCGCGACGCTGTCGCACCACAATATCCTGAACAACGGCTGCTTCGTCGGCGAGGCGATCCGCCTCGCGCCCGGCGACCGGCTGTGCATCCCCGTGCCGCTGTACCACTGCTTCGGCATGGTGATGGGCAACCTCGGCGCGATCACGCATGGCGCGACGATGGTCTACCCGTCCGAGGCCTTCGACGCCGGCGCGACGCTCGCCGCGCTGGCCGAGGAGCGCTGCAGCGCGCTGTACGGCGTGCCGACGATGTTCATCGCCCAGCTCGACCACCCGGACTTCGCGTGCCATGACCTGTCCAGCCTGCGCACCGGCATCATGGCCGGCAGCCCCTGCCCGATCGAGGTGATGCGGCGCGTCGTCGACAAGATGCACCTGCCCGAGGTCACGATCGCCTACGGCATGACCGAGACCTCGCCGGTCAGCTTCCAGAGCGCGGTGGACGACCCGCTCGAGCGCCGCGTCGCCACCGTCGGCCGCATCCAGCCGCACTGCGAGGTCAAGATCGTCGACGAGGCCGGCCGCATCGTGCCGCGCGGCAGCGCGGGCGAGCTGTGCACGCGCGGCTACTCGGTCATGCTCGGCTACTGGGACGACGAGGCCAAGACGCGCGAGGCGATCGACGACGCCGGCTGGATGCACACCGGCGACCTGGCGTCGATCGACGCCGACGGCTACTGCAACATCGTCGGGCGGCTGAAGGACATGGTGATCCGCGGCGGCGAGAACCTCTACCCGCGCGAGATCGAGGAGTACCTCTACCGCCACCCGAAGGTGCAGGACGTCCAGGTGATCGGCGTGCCCGATACGAAGTACGGCGAGGAGCTGTGCGCCTGCGTGATCGTGCGCGCCGGCGAGACGCTGCATGCCGACGAGCTGCGCGCCTTCTGCGAGGGGCAGATCGCTCGCCACAAGATCCCGCGCCACATCCGCTTCGTCGACGGCTTCCCGATGACGGTGACCGGGAAGATCCAGAAGTTCCGGCTGCGCGAGCAGATGAAGGCCGAGCTCGGGCTGGTGGACGTCCGCACCGCCTAGAGCTGGTTCGGCGGCGTGATGCGGTAGCGCTTCATCTGCCGGTAGACGGTCGCGCGGCAGATGTTGAGTTCGTTGGCCGTCGCGGTGATGCTCCACTTGTGCTTGCGCAGCACGCGCAGCAGCCGGTCGGCGTCGACATCGACGTCCAGCCCGGCGGCGTCCAGCGGGTCCGCCACGGCGCTCGGGCCCGCGACCGCCCGGCCGGCGTGGACCTCGCCCGGCAGGTCGGCGAGCGACACCGGCCGCTCGCCGGCCAGCGCCAGTGCGAAGCGCAGCGCGTTGCGCAGCTCGCGGATGTTGCCGGGCCAGGGATGCGCGACCAGCAGCGCCATCGCCTCGGGCGACAGCGTCGTCGCCAGGCCCAGGCGCGTCGCTTCCTCGGCGAAGAGGGTCTCGATCAGGTAGCGGATGTCGGCGCGCTCGCGCAGCGGCGGCAGCTGCAGCGTCGCGCCCGACAGCCGGTAGTACAGATCCTCGCGGAAGCTGCCGCGCTCGATGCAGCCGCGCAGGTCGCGGTGGGTCGCGGCGATGACGTTCAGGTTCACCGCGATCGGCTGCTCGGCGCCGAGCGGCAGCACCTCCTGCTCCGACAGCACGCGCAGGAAGCGCGTCTGCAGGTGCAGCGGCATGTCGCCGATCTCGTCGAGGAACAGCGTGCCGCCGTCGGACTGGGCGATCAGCCCCTTCATGCCCTTGCTCTTGCCGCCGGTGAAGCTGCCGGGCGTGTAGCCGAACAGCTCGCTCTCGATCAGCGACTCGGGGATCGACGCGCAGTTGACGGCGATGAAGGGCTTGTGCGCGCGCTGGCTGTGGTCGTGCAGCGCCTTCGCGAGCACTTCCTTGCCGGAGCCGGTTTCGCCGTGGATCAGCAGGCTGACCTTGCTGTCGACCAGCCGCTTGGCCTGGCCGATCAGGCGCTGCATCGCGCTGTCGTCGCCGGCCAAGCGGTCGAGCGCGCCGCGGCGCGCTTCGGGCTGCGCCGGCAGGCGCGCCGGCGTGATGCGCACGGCCGAGCCGGCCCGCGTGCGCGGCGCGAGCACCGCCGGGTAGAAGCGCTCGTTCTGGTGCGGGAACAGGCCCGCGACCTCGGCGGCGAACTGGCCGCGCGCGATCGCCCACAGGCCGTCGAAGCTGAGGTCGAGCAGGTCCATCAGGCTGCGGCCGACCAGCGGCGCGCTGCCGCCGTCGTGGCCGACGCGGCTGTCGCCGAAGCGGCGCCGCGCGCCGGTGTTGGCGCCGACGATCACGCCATCCTCGTCGAAGGCGAACATCACCTCGCCGGAGACCTCCACCAGGCCGCAGGCATGCCCCAGCCGCAGGATCCAGTGCCGGCCGAAATTGCGCAGGAAGTTCGCATCCTCGATCATCTGCGCGTACATCGCCGTCAAGTGGTAGGCGAGGTGCTGGCTCTCGCGCGCCTCGGGCGAATGCAGCGCGGAGATGTCGAGCACGCCGAGCAGCTCGCCGTCGGGCGCGAACAGCGGTGCCGACGTGCAGGTCAGCGCGATGTGGGTGGCGTCGAAGTGCTCGGCCTGGTGGCAGGTGATGATCGTGCGCTCGATCATGCAGGTGCCGACGCCGCAGGTGCCGGCATGCGCCTCGTTCCAGTCGGCGCCGAGGTACAGGCCCGCCGCCTTGAGCTGCGACTCCGTGGCCGGGTTGCCGATGTAGTCGACCGTGATGCCCTCGGCATCGGTCAGCAGCAGCATGTAGCCGAGGTCGGCGACGCGGTGGTAGAGCTCTTCCATGCCCGAGCGCGCGACGCGCAGGAAGCCCTCGATGCGCTGCTGGTGCTCGCGCACCTGGTGCTGCGGCAGGATGCGCGCCGGCGTCGGCCGCGTCGGATCGAGACCATGCTGCGTCATGCAGCGCGCCCAGGACTTGTGGAGCAAGGCCTCGGGCCCCTGCGTCACTCCGCCGCCGGTGCCGACGGCGATGACGTTGTCGATATGGCGTGTCAATGCGTTGGGCATTGGTTGTCTCCTCGGGCCGATCGTTCTCGCGACGATCTGGGTGTCGGCGGGCCCGCCGCGTCGGGATCTGGATCGGACGATCTTCGACGGCGGCTGGACAGGCCGGTACAGCATTAACCCCCGTCGGATATAGCGAAAGCCGTGCCCGCGGCCTGCCCGGGTGCCGCGAGGTGCGCCGGATGCGACACCTGTCGCGTTCCGCCCCCGGACGTGCGACAGGTGTCGCACATTGACACTGTGCCTGCGCAGTGCCCACAATGCGGCTCTGCTCCGGGGTGCACGCATGGTGCGTGCTGAGACGGTCCGAACCGAACCCGCGAACTTGAACCGGCTAGCACCGGCGTAAGGAGAGCCGCCACACCCTCGGCGACCGTACTCGTAACGAGTGCCGTCGCGACATGGGGCGACCTTCGGAGCACAGACCGCCACGAAGGACGACCTCATGAACGCACCCGAACGCCTGGCCGAATTGCTCACGCTGACGCGCGAGCCCTTCCCCGCCTCCCGCAAGACCTGGCTGCAAGGCAGCCGCGCGGACCTGCGCGTGCCGCTGCGCGAAGTGGCACTGACGAACGGCGAGACGGTGTCGCTGTACGACACCTCGGGCCCCTACACCGACCCGGCCGCGGCCATCGACGTGAAGCGCGGCCTGCCCAGCGTGCGCGGCGCCTGGATCGCCGAGCGCGGTGATACCGAGGCCTACGACGGCCGCAGCCGCCAGGTGCTCGACGACGGCGTCAAGCACGAGGAACGCGAGGCCGATCGCATCGCGCAACTGCGCGCCGACGCCGCCGCGCTGCAGCGCCAGCCGCGCCGCGCGAAGGCCGGCGCCAACGTCACGCAGATGCACTACGCCAAGCGCGGCATCGTCACGCCCGAGATGGAGTACGTCGCGCTGCGCGAGAACGGCAAGCGCGAATGGATGCGCGAGTACATGGCCGATGCCGAGCGCGAGCAGCGCCTGCGCGGCAACGCCATGGGCGCGGCGCTGCCGCAGGGGCTGATCACGCCCGAGTTCGTGCGCGACGAGGTGGCGCGCGGCCGCGCCATCATCCCGGCCAACATCAACCACCCGGAAGTCGAGCCGATGGCGATCGGCCGCAACTTCCTCGTGAAGATCAACGCCAACATCGGCAACTCGGCCGTGACCTCGAGCATCGAGGAAGAGGTCGAGAAGCTGGTGTGGGCGATCCGCTGGGGCGCCGACAACGTGATGGACCTCAGCACCGGCCGCAACATCCACACGACGCGCGACTGGATCGTGCGCAACAGCCCGGTGCCGATCGGCACGGTGCCGATCTACCAGGCGCTCGAGAAGGTCGGTGGCGTCGCCGAGGACCTGACCTGGCAGATCTACCGCGACACGCTGATCGAGCAGGCCGAGCAGGGCGTCGACTACTTCACCATCCACGCCGGCGTGCGCCTGCCCTTCATCCACCTGACGGCCAAGCGCCGCACCGGCATCGTCTCGCGCGGCGGCTCGATCATGGCCAAGTGGTGCATCACGCATCACAAGGAGAGCTTCCTCTACACGCACTTCGACGAGATCTGCGAAATCATGAAGGCCTACGACGTGAGCTTCTCGCTCGGCGACGGCCTGCGACCCGGCTCGGGCGCCGACGCCAACGACGAGGCCCAGTTCGCCGAGCTGCGCACGCTCGGCGAGCTGACGAAGACGGCGTGGCAGCACGACGTGCAGACCATGATCGAAGGCCCCGGCCATGTGCCCATGCACATGATCCAGGCCAACATGACCGAGCAGCTCAAGCACTGCCACGAGGCGCCGTTCTACACGCTCGGGCCGCTGACGATCGACATCGCGCCGGGCTACGACCACATCGCCTCGGCCATCGGCGCGGCGATGATCGGCTGGATGGGCACCGCGATGCTGTGCTACGTGACGCCGAAGGAGCACCTGGGCCTGCCCGACCGCGACGACGTCAAGCAGGGCATCATCGCCTACAAGATCGCCGCGCACGCGGCCGATGTCGCCAAGGGTCACCCCGGCGCGCGCGCCCGCGACGACGCGCTGTCCAAGGCGCGCTTCGAGTTCCGCTGGACCGACCAGTTCAACCTCGGCCTCGACCCCGACACCGCGCGCGACTTCCACGACGAGACGCTGCCCAAGGACGCGAGCAAGGTCGCGCACTTCTGCAGCATGTGCGGCCCGAAGTTCTGCTCGATGAAGATCACGCAGGAGGTGCGCGACTACGCGGCCGAGCATGGCGTGGCCGAGACGCAGGCGCTCGAGGCCGGCATGGCGGAGAAGTCGGCCGAGTTCAAGGCCGGTGGCGGCGAGATCTACATCCCGATCCGCGCCGAAGGCTGAGCCGTGACCCTGCATCTCGGCATCGCCGGGGCGGGGCTGCTCGGGCGGCTGGCGGCGTGGCGGCTGGCGCGCGCCGGCCACCGCGTCAGCGTCTTCGACCCGGCCGGCGGCCCCGAGCCGCGCTTCGACGGCCACGGCGCGGCCGGCTTCAGCGCGGCCGGCATGCTCAGCCCGCTGGCCGAGCGCGACGTCGCCAGCGAGCCCCTCGCGGCGCTCGGCTGGCGCTCGATCGCGCTGTGGCGGCACATCGTCGACGCGCTGCCCGATCCGCCGGCGTTCGCCGACCGCGGCAGCGTGCTGCTGGCGCACCGCGCCGACCTCGGCAGCGCGCAGCGCATGCTCGCGCGGCTGCCGGCCGGTGACGGCAGCGCGGTGCCCGGTCCGGTCGCACTTGACACCGCCCGCCTCGCCGAACTGGAGCCTGCGCTGCACGGCGCCGCCCACGCCTGGCTGCTGCCCGGCGAGGGCCAGATCGACCCGGTGCAGGCGCTGCGCGCGCTGTACGCCGACGCCACCGCGGTGCAATGGCAATGGGGCTGCCGGGTCACCACGGTCGAGGCGGGGGCCCTGCACCTGGAGGGCGCGCGCACCGGCTGGCGCCAGTTCGACGCCGTGTTCGACCTGCGCGGCCTCGGCGCGCGAGCCGACCTGCCGCTGCGCGGCGTGCGCGGCGAGACCGCCTGGCTGCGGCTGCCCGGGCACGGCCTGACGCGGCCCCTGCGGCTGCTGCATCCGCGCCACCGCGTCTACGTCGTGCCGCGCGCCGACGACACGCTGGTGGTCGGCGCCAGCGAGATCGAGAGCGAGGACCGCTCCGAGGTATCGCTGAGGAGCGCCGTCGAGCTGATGGCCGCCGCGCACAGCGTGATGCCGGCGCTGCAGGAGGCGCGCATCCTGCGGCTCGACCGCAACCTGCGCCCCGCGCTGCCCGACCACGAGCCGCGCGTCGACGTGTCGGCGACGCTGGTGCGCATCAACGGCCTGTTCCGCCACGGCTGGCTGCTGGCGCCGGCGCTGCTCGACGACGCGCTCGCGGCCTGGCAGGCCGAGGCAGCGCTGGCGCCGGAGTCCTCGTCATGAGCGAGGTCCCGGCGACGATCACCGTGAAGCTCGAAAGCGGCAGCGCCGAGCTGCCCGCCGGCAGCACGCTGGCCGCGTTGGTCGAGCGCCTCGGCCATGCGCCGGCGTCGATCGCGACCGCGGTCGACGGCCGCTTCGTGCCGCGCGCCGAGCGCGCGTGCGAGACCTTGCAGGACGGCCAGACCGTGCTGCTGTTCCAACCCATCGTCGGCGGCTGAGCGCCGACCAGGAGACGTCGATGCTGCAGAAGTCATCGCTCCCCCCCGGTCACGACGACCCCTGGCAGGTCGGGCCGGTCACGCTCGCCAGCCGCTTCCTGCTCGGCACCGCCGGCTACCCCTCGCCCGCGGTGCTCGGCGAGGCCATCGTCGCCTCGGGCGCCGAGATCGTCACGGTCGGCCTGAAGCGCAGCCTCGCGGCGGCCGGCGACAACGGTTTCGTCGCGACGCTGCGCGAGGTGCTCGAGCGCACCGGCGCGCGGCTGCTGCCCAACACCGCCGGCTGCCGCAACGCGCAGGAGGCGATCACGCTCGCGCACATGGCGCGCGAGCTCTACGGCACGCCGTGGCTGAAGCTCGAGGTCGTCGGCGACGAGCACACGCTGCAGCCCGACCCCTTCGAGCTGCTGCGCGCCGCCGAGCGGCTGGTCAAGGACGGCTTCACGGTCTTCCCCTACTGCACCGACGACCTGGTGCTGTGCCGCCGCCTGCTCGACGCCGGCTGCCCGCTGCTGATGCCCTGGGGTGCGCCGATCGGCTCCGGCCAGGGGCTGCTGAACCCGCATGCGCTGCGCACGCTGCGCGAGCGCCTGCCCGACACGGTGCTGATCGTCGACGCCGGCATCGGCGCGCCCTCGCACGCCGCGCAGGCGATGGAACTCGGCTACGACGCCGTGCTGCTGAACAGCGCGGTCGCGCAGGCGCGCGAGCCGGTGGCGATGGCGCGTGCCTTCCGGCTCGCGATCGAGGCGGGGCGCGGCGGCTGGCGCGCCGGCGTGATGGCACGCCAGGACTTTGCCGTCGCCAGCACGCCGGTGCTCGGCCACCCCTTCGTGCTGCCCGAGCAGCCATGAGCCGCCGCCGGGCCGTCCCAAGGCGGCGAGCACCCCCTCGGGGGGCAGGAGCGCAGCGCGCGACGTGGGGGTCGTCATGACACTTCCCGTGATCTGGAGCATCGCCGGCACCGACAGCGCCGGCGGCGCCGGCCTCGCGGCCGACCAGCGCGCCGCCGACGCGCTCGGCGTGCACCTGTGCCCGGCGGTCGCGGCGGTGACCGCGCAGCATTCGCGCGCGGTCACGCGCGTCGAGCCGGTCGCGCCCGAGCTGCTCGAGGCACAGCTCGAGGCGCTGGCCGCCGACCTGCCGCCGCGCGTCGTCAAGACCGGGCTGCTCGGCAGCGCCGCGCACGTGCACGCGGTCGCGCGCTGGATCGACCGTCTGCGCGAGGCCGGGCCGGTCGCGCTGGTCGTCGACCCGGTGCTCGCCGCAAGCACCGGCCGCGGCTTCGCCGACGACGAGGCGCTCGCCGCCTACCGCGACGTGCTGCTGCCGCGCGCGACGCTGGCGACGCCGAACCACCGCGAGGCCGAGCGCCTGCTCGGCCTCGCGCCCGGCGCCGACGGCGCGCCGGCGCTCGCGCGCGGTCTGCGCGCGCTCGGCGCCGCTTCGGTCGCGGTCACCGGCGGCGACGAGCCCGGCCGTGACGGCCTCGCGCTCGACTGGATCGCGACGCCGCATGCCGAGGGCTGGCTGGCCGCGCCGCGCGTCGCCACGCCACATCACCACGGCACCGGCTGCACCTTCGCGAGCAGCGCGGCCGCGGCGCTCGCGCTCGGCTTCGTCGCCGCCGACGCGCTGGTGCTCGCGAAGATGGCCACGCTGCACGCCCTGCGCCGCGGCCACGCGGCCGGCGCCGGCGCCGGCCCCGTGAAGGCCGCGCCCTTTGCCGCCGACCCGACGCTGCTGCCGCAGCTGTCCTGGGGCGAGGCGCCGGCCTTCACCGCGGCCGGGCTGCCGACGGCCCGCCCGCTCGGCCTGTACGCCATCGTCGACAGCGCCGCGCGTGTGCATCAGGTGCTGGCCGCCGGCGTGCGCACGGTGCAGCTGCGCATCAAGACCGAGGCGCTGACGCCGGCGCTCGAAGCCGAGGTGCGCGACGCCGTCGCCGCCTGCCGCGAGGCGGGCGCCGAGCTGTTCGTCAACGACCACTGGCGGCTCGCGCAGCGGCTCGGCGCGCCGGGCGTGCACCTCGGCCAGGAAGACCTGCTCGCGCTCGGCGACGCCGGCCGCGCGGCGCTGCGCGCCAGCGGTCTGGCGCTCGGCATCAGCTCGCACAGCCTGTGGGAGCTGGCGCGAACAACCGCGTTCGCACCGCGCTACGTGGCCTGCGGACCGGTGTGGCCGACGCTGACCAAGGCCATGCCCTGGCGGCCGCAGGGCCTGGACAACCTGGCCTGGTGGTGCGCGATGGCCGGCCGGCCGGTGGTGGCGATCGGCGGCTTGCTCGAGGCCGCGCAGTTCGAGGCCGCGGCCGCCTGCGGCGCCGACGGCGTGTGCGCGGTGCGCGTGCTCGGCGACGAGCCGACGCTCACCGTGCCGGCGCTGCAGCGCTCGCTCGCTGCCGGCCGCGCGGCCGCGCGCACGCCGCCGCCGGCGCTGCCGCACCCCTCGCTGGATGCCGGCTTCGGCGCCGCGCTCGCCTGACGTACCCCGTCACTACCTGCTCGCCGCATCGCGCTCCTAGACTCGCGCCCGGCGCCCGCCATCAATGGCATGGCGATTGCACCTTGGTCGCGCCTGCACTCAGACAGGCGCGATCCGCCAGCCCGCCGGGCCGGCGGCCACAGCCATCCCCTGGAGACACACTAATGAACGCCTTGAATGCGATCTCGCTCAGCGTCGGCCTGCTGGTCGGCCTCTGGTGCTTTGCCACGCTGGGCTACCTGGAGCCCAAGGTGATGACCTGGATCACCTTCCTGACCTGGGCCTCGTTCTTCGCCGCGGGCGGCGGCAAGGCGGGGCTGACCAAGGCGATCGCGAGCGCCTTCGCGGGCACGCTGATCTCGGCCCTCGTCGTGTGGCTCAACGGCCAGCTCGGCGGCGGCGTGCAGGGCACCGGACTGCTGATCTTCAGCGCGCTGCTGGCGCTGCTCGGCGGCGTGCTGTGCCAGCTGTCGAAGATCGACCTGTTCAGCTTCATCCCCGGCGCCTTCATCGGCGCGGCCTCGTTCTTCGGCGCCGGCGCGCCGCTGGACGACAAGCTCGGCTGGGTGCTGGTGTCGATCGTCGCCGGCGCGGTCATGGGGCTGCTGTCCGAACGCCTCGGCCAGGCCATGACGGCGCGCGCCTGAGCGGGGCGCCCCCCCGGCACCGAGCCCGGCCGATGCCGGGCTTTTCTCATTTCGGCGCATGGCATGTGGCTTGCAGAAATGCGCCGCATGACCCGCCTCACGCTGCACGGCGCCACGATGTACGCCGAGGGCTCGCTGCCCAAGCCGGGCCAGGACGCGCCGCGCTTCTCGCTCGCCACCGAGAGCCTGAGCGATGTCGGGCTCGACCACTTCGGCCCACGCTGCAAGCTGCTCAACATCGTGCCCAGCCTCGAGCTGCCGAGCTGCGCGGCCGCCGCGCAGCGGCTGGCCGAGCTGCTGCGGCCCTGGCCCGATGCGGTGCTGATCACGATCTCGCCGGACCTGCCGTTCGCGGGCGCGCGCTTCGGTCTGCGCGACGCCGAGGGCCGCGTGCTGCGGCTGTCGAGCTTCCGCAGCCCCGGCTTCGCGCGCGCCTATGGCGTGGAGCTGGTCAGCGGCCCGCTCAAGGGCCTGCTGGCGCCGGCGCTGCTGGTGCTCGACGCGCGCCACCGCGTGCTGCACGCCCAGCTCGTGCGCGAGATGAGCGAGGCGCCCGACCACGCCGCGGCGCTCGACGCCGTGAGGCGCACCTGCAGCCGCGACGCTGCAACGTCTGTCGCATCGACGCCTGTCGCAACTGTCGCGGCCTGAGGGCCCGGCGCGACACGGCGAGGGCGCTGCGCGCCCTCGCTTCATAGACGAATCAGGCACTTGCGGGCGGTGCGGCGGCGATGGCACGCCGCTTGCGCTGAAGCCCCCGCATCCATCCGGAGACCCCGCATGCCCACGACGGCACCGCGGCCCGATGCGTGCGTGGGGATCATCGCCAACCCGATCTCCGCGCGCGACATCCGCCGCATCATCGCGAACGCCAGCAACCTGCAGATCGCCGAGCGGGTGAACATCGTCATGCGCCTGCTGACGACGCTGCACGCGCTGGGCGTCGAGCGCGTGCTGATGATGCCGGACAAGGCCGGCCTGCGCGCGATGCTGACGCGCAACCTCTCGCGCGAGCACCAACGGCGCCACGGCTTGCCGGCGCTCGAGTTCCTCGACATGGACGCGGCCTCCACCGTCGAGGACACCTTCCGCGCCGCGCGCATGATGCGCGAGGCCGGCGTCAGCGCGCTGATCGTGCTGGGCGGCGACGGCACCCACCGCGCCGTCGTGCGCGAGTGCAGGGACATCCCGATCGCGGGTCTGTCCACCGGCACCAACAACGCCTTCCCCGAGATGCGCGAGCCGACCATCGCCGCGCTCGCGGTGGGGCTGTACGCGACCGGCCGGCTCAGCGCCGAGCAGGCGCTGGCGCCCAACAAGCTGCTCGAGATTTCGATCAACAACGGCGAGCGGCGCGACATCGCCCTCGTCGACGCGGTGATCTCGCGCGAGCGCTACATCGGCGCGCGCGCGGTCTGGAAGACCGACCACCTCTCGGCGGCCTACCTCACCTTCGCCGACCCGCAGGCCATCGGCCTGTCGGCGATCGGCGGGCTGCTGCAGCCGGTGGGCCGGCGCGACCCGCATGGCCTGGCGATCGCGCTCAGCGACGAGCCGGCGACGCGCCGCGTGCGGCTGCAGGCGCCGATCGCGCCCGGCCTCGTCAGCGAGGTCGGCATCGCCGGCTGGGAGGCCATGCCGGCCGGCCAGGCCTTCAGCGTCGAACTCGACGCCGGCATCGTCGCCCTCGACGGCGAGCGCGAGCTGCCCTTCGAAGCCGGCGACCGCGTGCAGGTCACCCTGCGCGACAACGCTTTCCCCACCGTGGACGTGGCCCGCTGCATGCACATCGCGGCCGGCGCGGGCCTGTTCCACCACCCCTTCCGACACGCCTGACAGGAGACAAGACCATGGCTGCCACCAACCCCTTCCCGCTCGGCAAGGACGCTCTGCTGAACTGCTACCGGACGATGCGGACCATCCGCGAATTCGAGGAGCGGCTGCACGTCGACTTCGGCCGTGGCGACATCCCCGGCTTCGTGCACCTGTACGCCGGCGAGGAAGCCACCGCGGTGGGCATCATGAGCCACCTCGGCGACGGCGACCGCATCGCCAGCACGCACCGCGGCCACGGCCATTGCATCGCCAAGGGCGTGGACGTCATCGCGATGATGAAGGAGATCTACGGCAAGAAGGGCGGCTGCGGCAACGGCAAGGGCGGCTCGATGCACATCGCCGACCTGTCCAAGGGGATGATGGGCGCCAACGGCATCCTCGGCGCCGGCGCACCGCTGGTGTGCGGTGCTGCGCTGGCCGCCAAGTACCGCAAGAGCGGCGACGTTGCGATCTGCTTCGTCGGCGACGGCGCGTCCAACCAGGGCACCTTCCTCGAGAGCCTGAACCTCGCGGCGGTGTGGAACCTGCCGGCGCTGTTCGTCATCGAGAACAACGGCTACGCCGAGTCGACCTCGCGCGACTACGGCACCGCGGTCGACAGCTACGTGGACCGCGCGTCGGGCTTCGGCATGCCCGGCGTCACCGTCGACGGCACCGACTTCTTCGCGGTCTACGAGGCCGCCGGCGAGATCATCAAGCGCGCCCGCGAGGGCGGCGGCCCGTCGATGCTCGAGTGCAAGATGGTCCGCTTCTTCGGCCACTTCGAGGGCGATGCGCAGACCTACCGCGCCGCCGGCGAGAACGAGGCCAACCGCGCCCACAAGGACTGCCTGAAGCTGTTCGCGGCCCAGGTCACCGGCGCCGGCGTGATCAGCGCCTCGGAGCTCAAGTCCATCGACGACCAGGTGCTCGGCCTGATCGAGGACGCGGTCACGCAGGCCAAGGCCGCGCCGCTGCCGACCGCCGCCGACCTGCTCACCGACGTCTACGTCTCGTACTGAGACGCCCCCGCACACAGAACGCTCAGGAGACTTCCATGGCAAGAAAGATCAGCATCAAGCAGGCCATCAACGAGGCCATCGACCAGGAGATGTCGCGCGACCCCTCGGTCATCATGCTCGGCGAGGACATCGTCGGCGGCGCCGGCGGCGAGGGCGAGATGGACGCCTGGGGCGGCGTGCTCGGCGTCACCAAGGGCCTGTACGCCAAGCATGGCGACCGCCTGCTCGACACCCCGCTGTCGGAGAGCGCCTATGTCGGCGCCGCGATCGGCGCCGCGTCCTGCGGCATGCGGCCGATCGCCGAGCTCATGTTCATCGACTTCATGGGCGTGTGCTTCGACCAGATCTTCAACCAGGCCGCCAAGTTCAAGTACATGTTCGGCGGCAAGGCCGAGACGCCGGTGGTGATCCGCGCGATGGTCGGCGCGGGCTTTCGCGCCGCCGCCCAGCACAGCCAGATGCTGACGCCGATCTTCACCCACATCCCGGGCCTGAAGGTGGTGTGCCCGAGCACGCCCTATGACACCAAGGGCATGCTGATCCAGGCGATCCGCGACAACGACCCGGTGATCTTCTGCGAGCACAAGAACCTCTACGCGCTCGAGGGCGACGTGCCCGAGGGCTCCTACACCGTGCCGTTCGGCGAGGCCAATGTCGTGCGCGAGGGCAAGCATGTGTCCATCGTCACCTACGGCCTGATGGTGCACCGCTCGCTCGAGGCCGCCGCCACGCTGGCCAAGGAAGGCGTCGAGGTCGAGATCGTCGACCTGCGCTCGCTGTCGCCGCTGGACATGGACACCGTGCTCGACAGCGTCACCAAGACCGGCCGCCTGGTCTGCGTCGACGAGGCCAGCCCGCGCTGCAACATCGCCACCGACATCTCGGCCCAGGTCGCGATGCAGGCCTTCGGCGCGCTGAAGGCGCAGATCGAGATGGTGTCGCCGCCGCACGTGCCGGTGCCGTTCTCGCCGACGCTCGAGGACCTCTACATCCCGAGCGCGGCGCAGATCGCCGATGCGGTGCGCCGCACGCTGGCGAAGGGGAAGCAGTGATGGCCGGAATCACCCCGATCGTCATGCCCAAGTGGGGCCTGTCGATGAAGGAAGGCACCGTGACCGCCTGGCTGGTCGACGAAGGCGACGACATCTCGGTCGGCCTGCCGATCCTGGAGGTCGAGACCGACAAGATCGCCAACGCGGTCGAGGCGCCGGACCCCGGCACGCTGCGCCGCAAGGTCGCCGGTGAGGGCGAGCTGCTGCCGGTCAAGGCCCTGCTCGGCGTGATGGCCGAGGCCGACGTCAGCGACGCCGACATCGACGCCTACATCGCGAGCTACGTCACGCCCTCGGCCGACGAGGAGGAAGGCGAAGCCGGCCCCGCGTACCTGTGGGCCGAGGTCGATGGCCTGCGCATCCGCTATGCGCGGCGCGGCGCGGAACAGGGCACGCCGGTGCTGTTCGTCCACGGCTTCGGCGGCGACCTCGACAACTGGCTGTTCAACATCGACGCCGTCGGCGAGGAGCTGCCGGTGATCGCGCTCGACCTGCCCGGACACGGCCAGTCGACGGTGCGGCTGCCGGGCGCCAGCATCGCGGCGCTGGCGGACTTCGTCGCGCGCTTCCTCGACGTGATCGACGTCGACCGCGTGCATGTGGTCGGCCACTCGATGGGCGGCGCGATCGCCTCGCAGCTCGCGCTGGCGCATCCGCAGCGCGTCGTCTCGCTGAGCCTGATCGCCAGTGCCGGACTCGGCGGCGAGATCAACAGCGGCTACACCGAGGGCTTCGCGAAGGCCGCCTCGCGGCGCGACCTCAAGCCCGTGCTCGAACAGCTGTTCAACGACGCCTCGCTGGTCAGCCGGCAGATGATCGACGACGTGCTGAAGTACAAGCGGCTCGACGGCGTCGAGGCCCTGCTGCTGGAGCTCGGCGGCAAGCTGTTCGCCGGCGGCCGCCAGGCCGAGCAGCCGGGGCTGGAGCTCGAATCGACCGGCAAGCCGGTGCTGGTGGTCTGGGGCACCGACGACAAGATCGTCCCGGCCGCCCATGCCGCCAACGCCCCCCCGGGCGCGACGGTCGAGCGCTTCGCCGGCGCCGGCCACATGGTGCAGATGGAGAAGGCCGGCGACGTGAACCGGCTGCTCAAGCAGCATGTGGGCGCCTGAGCGACCGCACTTCGCGCCGATCGCCGCGCGCTCCGAGGCCCCGCGCCTCGGGCTGCTGCTCGACCGCCACCGGGTCGAGGACGACCTGGGCATCGAGCAGCGGCTGATCGATCGCGCCGCCGAGGGCGGTGCCGTCTCGGCGGTGTGGGAGCCGTCGCCCTCGCTGGTGGTGCCGGGCTCCTACCGGCGCTACGAGCGCTTCGAGCTGCTGTGCGAGCGTTTCGCGGCACGCGGCTGGCCGGTGTCGGTGCGCCGCTCCGGCGGCGGCCTGGTGCCGCAGGGGCCGGGCATGGTCAACGTCAGCCTCGCCTGGCGCACGTCGAGCGGCATGGGCCACGCGATGCAGCCGGTCTACGAAGGCCTGTGCGAGCTGCTCGAGCGCACGCTCGCGCCTTTCGGCATCGACGCCGATCCGCAGGCGGTCGAGGGCTCGTTCTGCGACGGCCGCTGGAACCTCGCGGTCGACGGCCGCAAGGTCGCCGGCACCGCGCAGTTCTGGCAGCGCGTCAGCCCGACCGAGCACGTGGTGCTGGCCCATGCCTGCCTGCTGGTCGAGGCCGACCTGGCCACGCTGGTGCGGCGCGCCAACGAGTTCGAGGCCCAGCTCGGCAGCGACAAGCAGTACCGGCTCGACGCCATCGCCAACCTCGTGCCCGAGCGCGGGCCGCTGCCGGTCGACGAGTTCGGCCAGCGGCTGTCGGCCTCGACGCTGGCCTACCTGCTGGGCGAGGCGACCCGCGCCAGCGAGGTGCTGTGTTGAGCACGATCCCCTACGACCCCACCCGCAAGCAGAAGAGCCAGGCCAAGACGGCGCGCATCCCGATCAAGGTGGTGGCGGCGGGGGAGGTGCTGAAGAAGCCCGAGTGGATCCGCGTGAAGGCGGGGAGTCCGAGCACGCGCTTCTACGAGAT
>Ga0209966_1000272_pt1 | contig 18297 bp, 26 predicted proteins | sample RhisoiCoNPM_FD_187575 | JGI IMG/M metagenome (GOLD analysis project Ga0209966, IMG submission 187575) | Arabidopsis thaliana rhizosphere microbial communities from the Joint Genome Institute, USA, that affect carbon cycling - Rhizosphere... | ecosystem: Host-associated > Plants > Roots >... | reverse complement strand
TCATCGGTGGCATCGTGGTGTCGATGTACCTGCCGATCTTCAAGCTCGGCCAGGTGGTCTGACCTTCGGGCCTATCGACGGATGATCTCTCCCGACTCGGCCCAGGTGCTTCTGTCGCCCTGGGTGCTGGGGCTGTTCGGCCTGTGCATCGGCAGCTTCCTGAACGTCCTGATCCACCGCCTGCCCGTGATGATGGAGCGGGCTTGGAAGCGCGAAGGCGCGGAGTTGCTCGGCGTGGACGTGCCGGCCGACGTCGCCGACGCTTCGGAGTTGGGGCTGTGGCGGCCACGCTCGCGCTGCCCGTCCTGCGGTCACGCGATCCGTGCCGGCGAGAACATCCCGGTGCTCGGCTGGTTGATGCTGCGGGGCCGCTGCTCCGCATGCCGTACGCCGATCTCATGGCGCTATCCACTGGTTGAGCTCGCGACCGGCGTCGCGTTCGCCGCACTCGCCTGGCGCTTCGGGCCCCAGCCGGTCGTGTTGGCGTGGTGTGCATTTGTGGCCGTGCTGATCGGCCTGTCGGGTATCGACTGGGACACCACCCTGCTGCCCGACAGCCTCACGCTCGGCCTGCTCTGGGGCGGCCTGGTGGCCGCTGCGCTCGGCTGGACGCTGCCGCTGTCGACCTCGCTGTGGGGCGCTGTCTTCGGCTACCTGTCGCTGTGGTCGGTGTACTGGTTCTTCAAGCTCGCGACCGGCAAGGAAGGCATGGGGGCGGGTGACTTCAAGTTGCTCGCAGCACTCGGCGCCTGGCTCGGCTGGCAGATGCTGCTGCCGATCGTGCTGGGCGCATCGCTGATCGGCGCCATCGTCGGCATCGCGCTCAAGGTCGGCGGCGGGCTGCGCGAGGGACGCTACGTGCCCTTCGGGCCCTTCCTCGCCGGCGCCGGCATGGTCGTGCTGTTCGCCGGCGCCGAGCGCGTCAGCGACTGGTTCGGTTGGGTCTGACCGGCGGCGGGCCATGGGTGCGGGCGCGCTGCGCATCGGGCTGACCGGTGGTATCGGCAGCGGCAAGAGCACGGCAGCGGCCGCGCTGCAGGCCCTGGGCGCCGCCTTGGTCGACACCGACGCGATCGCACGCGAACTCACCGGCCCCGGGGGCGCGGCGCTGCCGGCGCTGAAGGCGCGCTTCGGCACCGACTGCATCGACGACGCCGGCGCGCTCGACCGCCCTTGGATGCGCCGACGCGCCTTCGACGACCCCGCGGTGCGGCAGACGCTGGAAGCCATCCTGCACCCGTTGATCGGCGCCGAAGCGGCGCGCCGAGCGGCGCTCGCGACCTTGCCGTGCATCGTGTTCGACGTGCCGTTGCTGGTCGAGACGGGCCACTGGCGCCCGCGCGTCGACCGCGTGCTGGTGATCGACTGCCACGAGGCGACCCAGCTGCGCCGCGTGCTGCTGCGCCCCGGCTGGGCGCAGCCCGATGCGCAGCGCGTGATCGCGAGCCAGGCCCCGCGCGCCGCGCGGCGTGCCGCGGCGGACGCCGTCATCGACAATGACACCGACGCGATCGAGCCGCTGCGGCAACACATCGCCGCACTCTGGGAGGCCTGGCTCGGCCGGCACTGAAGCAGCGTGTGGAACAATCGGCTCCGTTGCATCGGGCGGAGTCGCCGGCCTTGATCCTGTACGAGTACCCCTTCAACGAGAGCATCCGCACGATGCTCCGGCTCGAGCACCTGTTCGACCGGCTCGCGGTGCTGATCGAGAGGGATGCCGCGATCGACCACCACTTCGCGCTCGCGACGATCTTCGAGATCATGGACGTCGCCTCGCGCGCCGACCTGAAGAGCGACCTGCTCAAGGATCTCGAGCGCCACCGTGCGCAGCTCGCGCTGTTCCGAGGCAACCCGTCGATCTCCGAGGCCGCGCTCGACCAGGTCATCGCCCGAATCGACCAGTCCTACGCGGCGCTGAACCAGCTCGCCGGCAAGGCCGGTCATGCGTTGACGTCCAACGAGTGGCTGATGGGCATCCGCAGCCGCATCAGCATCCCCGGCGGCACCTGCGAGTTCGACCTGCCAGGCTACTACGCTTGGCAGCACGACACCGCCGAGCAACGCCGCAGCGATCTGCGGCGCTGGCTCGCCACGCTGCTGCCGCTGGCCGATGCGCTGAAGGTGCTGCTGGCCCTGCTGCGCGAGTCCGGCGCGCCGCACATGGTGGTGGCCGCGGGCGGCCACTATCAGCAGAGCCTCGCCGGCGGACGCAGCTACAGCCTGTTGCGCGTGCGCATCGACCGTGAACTCGGACTGGTGCCCGAGATCAGCGGCCACCGACTGATGGTCGCGATCCGCTGGATGCGGCAGGACGCCGAGGGTCGGTTGCGTCCGCACGCCGAGGACACCGGCTTCGAGCTCACGCTGTGCGCATGAACGACGGCGCCCCCACCGGAAAACGCCTCGTGCCCTGCCCGGCCTGCGGTGCGCCGAGCGAGTTCGCGCCCACCAATCTGTTCCGTCCGTTCTGCAGCGAGCGCTGCAAGGCCGGCGACCTGGGCGCCTGGGCCATGGAGCGCTATCGAGTCGCCCAGCCGACCACGCCACCCGACCCGATCGACACCCCGCACTGACGTCAGTGCACGCCGGGATCGGGGGATGACGGTCTCCCGCGCGAGGCGGACACTGCGAGCCATCAAAGGCAGTTGGCTCGGTTGGACGGAGTGGTATCGATGGCGCAATTCGTTGGCCCCAAGCACAAGCTCTACCAGGCGGAGGTGCAGCGCGTGGCGGAGGTCGTGCCGGCACCCGTCGAACCCGAGCCGACCGAAGCGCCTGTCGTCGCGGACCGTGGATGGTTCGACTCCTCCTGGGAGTTGCGCAAAGGCCTGGACGTCGCCGAACTGGCGGCCTTGCCGCCCGAGTCCTCCGCGGCCGACCGCGCCGACTGAGCTGCGGCCGGCACGTCAGCCGGCGTGCGTTGCGCCCTCGAAGCGGCGCTCCTCGGCCAGCCAGCGCAGCACCGGCACGGTGCCCGGCAGCACGGGGCGCACGGCGACCGGCAGGCCCTGCCAGCTTGCCGACTGCCCTTCGCGCATCTCCAGCGCGCCCTCCCAGTGGCGCACCTTGCAGAAATGCAGCCGCACGCGGGCATGCTCGTAGTCGACGATCTCGACCTTCCAGCGCTGCGCACCGCCGATGGTGATGCCGAGTTCCTCGTGCAGCTCGCGCGCCAGCGCGACCTCGACCGTCTCGCCCGCCTCGAGCTTGCCACCCGGGAACTCCCAGTAGCCGGCATAGACCTTGCCGGCGGGACGTGAGGTCAGCAGGAAGCGGCCGTCGCGGTCGATCAGCACACCGACGGCCACATCGACCGGCACGCGCTCCTCAGGCATCGCCGCGCCCCATGACGTCGCGCGCGAACTGCCAGGCCACGCGCCCCGAGCGCGAGCCGCGCTCCAGCGCCCACACCAGCGCCTCGGGCCGCGCGTCGGCGATGCGCTGCTCGTCGAGCCCGAAGGCGCGCAACCACTGCGCGACGATTGCCAGGTACTCGTCCTGGCTGAAGGGATAGAAGCTGATCCACAGCCCGAAGCGCTCGGACAACGAGATCTTCTCCTCGACGCCCTCGCCCGGATGCACCTCGCCGTCGGCGGTGTGCTTGTAACTGAGGTTTTCCTGCATGTACTCGGGCAGCAGGTGGCGGCGGTTGGAGGTGGCGACGATCAGCACGTTGTCGCCGGCCTGCGCCACCGAGCCGTCGAGCACCGACTTCAGCGCCTTGTAGCCCGCCTCGCCCTCGTCGAAGCTGAGGTCGTCGCAGAACACGAAGAATCGCTCCGGCCGCCCGGCCACCGCCTCGACGATCTCGGCCAGGTCGAGCAGGTCGGCCTTGTCGACCTCGATCAGCCGCAGCCCGCGGTCGGCATACTCGTTCAGGCAGGCTTTCACCAGCGAGGACTTGCCGGTTCCGCGCGCGCCCGTCAGCAGCATGTTGTTGGCCGGCCGGCCGGCAACGAACTGCGCGGTGTTGCGCGCGATGCGCTCCTTCTGCGCGTCGATCTCGCGCAGGTTGTCCAGCCGCACCGTCGCCACGTGCCGCACCGGCTCGAGCCAGCCACCGCCGATCAGCGAGGCGCCGCGGCGGCGGTAGCGGAAGGCCGTGGAGGCCGCCCAGTCGGGTGCCTGGACGGGGGTGTGGCCGGGGCCTGGCAGCAGCGCGTCGACGCGCGCCAGCAAGGCCTCGGCGCGCTTCAGCAGGCGCTGGAGGTCGTCGCTCATGGGCCCGGAGTGTAGGAGGCGCTCAGCGCAGCTCGGCGAGCCGGTCCTCGGCGACCGCCCAGATGCGGTCGCCGGGCCGGCGCTCGATCGGGTGCATGCCGGTGAAGCCGCCGAAGGCCGGCAGCACGCCGACCGGGTGCGTGGCTTCGTCGCCGAACCAGTAGCAGGGCAGCCGCAGGCTGTCATGCGCGCGACCGACAACGCGCACGCAGGGGTGCCAGTGGCCGGCCAGCACATAGGCGTCGGCCACCGGCCGTGGGTGGTGGCACAGCGCCAGCGTGCCGAGGCGCAGCGGCTCGTCGACCACCTCGACGCCCAGCGCCGCCGGCGGGTCGCCGGCCCGCTCGTCGTGGTTGCCGCGCACCAGCGTCAGCGCGAGCGCCGGCCAGGCCGCGCGCCAGCGCACCAGCGCACCGAGCGTGGACGGCGCATGCGAGCGCGCCGAATGCAGGAAGTCGCCGAGGAAGACGACGCGCGCGGCCGCGTGTCGCCGCACGAGCGCGGACACGCGTTCGAGCGTGTCGCTCGTGGTGCCGCGCGGCACCGGCACGCCGAGGCGGCGGAAGGACACCGCCTTGCCGACATGGGCGTCGGCCACCAGCAGCGTGGCGTGCTCGGGCAGGAAGACAGCGCGCTCGGGCAGCAGGAGCAGCCGCTCGCCCGCCAGCGCGAGCTCGACGGCGCCGGACACGGCGCTCAGCCGGCGAGCTGGCGCAGCGCCGCGTCGAGGTGCTCGGTCGGCAGCCGCTTGAAGCCCGAGCGCGCGTAGCGCTGCAGGCGGCCGAGCACGAAGGCGGTGAGCACCGAGGCGCTGGCCTGCGCGTCGACGGTGGGCGTCTCGGAGCCGGCGCCGTTGGCCTGCTCGCGCAGGCTCTGACGCAGCTGCGACTCGTAGCGGTCGAAGAACTGGTTCATGCGCGCGATCAGGCGCTCGTTCTCGAACACCAGCGCGTCGCCGGCCATCACGCGCGCCATGCCGGGGTTCTTCTCGCCGAACTGCAACAGCACGGTGAGCATCTTGTGCACCTGCGCGTGCGGGTCGGTGTCGCGCTCGACGATCTGGTTGATCAGCGTGAACACGCTGGTCTCGATGAACTCGATCAGGCCCTCGAACATCTGGGCCTTGCTGGCGAAGTGGCGGTACAGCGCCGCCTCGCTGACGTCGAGCCGCGCCGACAGCGCGGCGGTGGTGATGCGCTCGGCGCCCGGCTGCTCGAGCATCGCGGCGAGCGTCTGCAGGATCTGGATGCGGCGTTCGCCCGGCTTGGGGCGCTTGCGCACCGGCGCGGCAACCGCGGCTTCTTCAACGGGCGCGTCCGGCAACTCGGGGTCGGGCAGGTCAGACATGCGGTCGGTGCGCGGTGAAGAGGGTCCGTAACTCCTGTAGCGATCTGATTCTTGCACACACATATGAGGGCTTGCGACGCAAGCGCGCACCTACTTCCGGTCCGTGTGAATTGCTGCGCAAGTAGCGCTGCATCCACACGGTGCGCAGTCCCAGTGCGCGCGCCGAGCGCTGGTGCGCGAGGGTGTCCTCGACCAGCACGCAGTCGGCCGGCCGCAGCTTCAGCCACGCCAGCACGACGGCCAGCATGCGCGCATCGGGCTTGGGCCGCAGCCGGCCGAAGACGCGCATGTCCTCGATGCTGACGATGGCCTCGAACGCGCCCGCCAGGTCCAGCGCCGTCAGCACGCGCCGCGCGTAGGCGAGCGGCGCGTTGGTCAGCAGGATCTTGCGGCCGGGCAGCCGAGCGAGGGCGGCGCGGTCATGGGCGTGGCAGCGCAGCCGGCCTTCGAGCTCCGGCAGCCGGTGCGTTTGCTCGAGGAAATGCGCGGCGCGGATGCCGTGATGGCGCTCCAGGCCGAGCAGCGTGGCGCCATAGCGGCGCCAGTAGTCGCGCCGCAGGCGGTCGGCCAGGTCGGGCGCGACCTGCAGTTCGCGCTCGATGTAGTCGTTCATCGCCGCGTCGATCAGCCCGTAGGCCGCGTGCGACGCGTCGTGCAGCGTGTTGTCCAGGTCGAACAGCCAGACCGGCTGTCTGGCGCGGCTCACGGCGATGTCAGTGCGACCGGATCATCGTGCCGTAGGCCTGATCGCTCAGGATCTCCAGCAGCATCGCATGCGGCACACGCCCGTCGATGATGTGCACGGCGTTGACGCCGCTCTTGGCCGCGTCGAGCGCGCCGGCGATCTTCGGCAGCATGCCGCCGCTGATCGTGCCGTCGGCGAACAGCTCGTCGATCTCGCGCGCACTGAGGTTGGTCAGCAGCTTGCCGGCCTTGTCGAGCACACCGGGCGTGTTGGTCAGCAGCAGCAGCTTCTCGGCCTTCAGCACGGTCGCGAGCTTGCTGGCCACGAGGTCGGCGTTGATGTTGTAGCTCTCGTTGTGCTCGCCGAAACCGATCGGGCTGACGACCGGGATGAACTGGTCGTCCTGCAGCGCCTTCACCACCGAGGGGTCGATCGCGGTGATGTCGCCGACCTGGCCGACGTCGTGCTCGATGCTCGGGTCGTCCTTGTCGACCATCTTCAGCTTCTGCGCGCGGATCAGCCCGCCGTCGCGGCCGGTCAGGCCGACCGCCTTGCCGCCGGCGGCGTTGATCAGGCCGACGATGTCCTGCTGCACCTGGCCGCCCAGCACCCACTCGACGACTTCCATCGTCTCCTCGTCGGTCACCCGCATGCCCTGGATGAAGGTGCCCTTCTTGCCGACGCGCGCCAGCGCGTCGTCGATCTGCGGGCCGCCGCCGTGCACGACGATCGGGTTCATGCCCACCAGCTTCAGCAGCACCACGTCCTCGGCGAAGTCCTGCTGCAGCCCGGGATCGGTCATCGCGTTGCCACCGTACTTGATGACCAGCGTCTTGCCGTGGAAGCGGCGGATGTAGGGCAGCGCCTGGGCCAGGATCTCGGCCTTGTCGCGCGGGGCAATGGCGGCCAGCGTGTCGGCCGCGGCGGCGGGCGTGGTCATGCGCTCAGCTCCGGATGGGGATCGATAGGCTGGAATTCTAGGGTTCGCCCTAGGCTTGCGCGGCCGGCAGCGGACCAGGACGGAACTTCCGTTCACAGCAGCGGCTCCGACGGGCGCCTACACTTGCCGCCATGCGCCGCGCCACCTGGATCCTGTGGTTGATGCTTGCCCTGCTGCCGTTGCGCGGCTGGGCGGTCGCGTCCATGGGCCTGCCGTCGGCGGAGCCCGTGGCGGTGCAGGCGATGGCCGGCGATGCCACCATGCCGTCCTGCCACGGCGCCACCGATGCCGGAACCGACGGTGGTGCCACCGGCAACTGCCAGGCCTGCGACTGGTGCCACGCCTCGCTGGCCGCCCCGCCGCGCGCGCCGCTGGCCGCAGTCGCGCTGCCGGCCGCCCCGCCGCGGCTCGCCGCCATGCGCGACACCGGCCGCCGCCTGAGCGGCGGCGTCGAACGCCCGCCTCGAAGCCCCCTCGCCTGAGCGGCGCCACGCGCGTCGCTCGCTGACCCATGGTCCGGCCGCCCGACGGCCGGGCGCCCTGCGTCCCTGCGAGGTGTTCCATGCCCTTCATCCGATTGCGCCGGCTCGCGCCGGCCGCTCTGCTCGCCAGCACGACCGCGGCCTTGGCCGCGCCGCCCGACCCGCTCGATGCCGCCGCCCCGGTGCCGCCGCTGCGGCACGACTCGGTGACCGCGCGCCACCGCCCCCTCGCGGAGCCGCCCGTCGCGCCGTGGAAGGCCAGCAACGACACGGTCGGCCGTATCGGCGGCTGGCGGGCCTACGCCCGCGAGGCGCAGCAGGGCGCGGCGGATCCTGCGCCGGCAACGCCGTCCGACGCCGCACCGGCGCCACGCCATGAACATCGCCACTGACGCGGCGCGCAGGCGCCCTGCGCTGCCTGTTCTGATGGCCGTCGTCGCGCTCGGCGTCGCCGGCTGCGCGAGCGTCTCGCCCGAGCGCGGCTTTGCCGAGGTCCAGCAGGCGGCGCGCGAACGCCTCGGCCACGAGGTCCGCTGGGCGCGCAATGACGCCGAACGTGACGCGGCCGCCGCGCGCGTCGCCGAGCTGCTCGCCCGGCCGCTGACGGCCGACGCCGCGGTGCAGGTCGCACTGCTGAACAACCGCGGCCTGCAGGCGGCCTTCGAGCAGCTCGGCATCACCGAGGCCGAGGCCGTGCAGGCCACGCGGCTGCCCAACCCTGGCTTCAGCATCGGGCGGTTCCGGCAAGGCAACGAGGTCGAGATCGAGCGCAGCGTCCACCTGAACCTGGCTCGGCTGCTGGCCGCCCCCTGGGTCGCCGAGCTCGAGTCACGCCGCGTCGCGCAGGCACGCCGCAGCGCGGTGCTGGAGGTGCTTGCGCTCGCCGCCGACGCTCGAAAGGCCCAGGTCCAGGCGGTGGCCGCCGAGGAGACCGCGCGCTACCTGCGGCAGGTGCAGGACGCCGCCGACGCCGGCGCCGAGCTCGCCCGCCGCATGGCCGCGGTCGGCAACTTCACGAAGCTGCAGCGTCTGCGCGAGCAGGGCTTCTACGCCGACGCGACGCTGAACCTCGCGCGCGCCGAACAGGCGCGCACAGCCAGCCGCGAGCGGCTCGCCCGCGTGCTCGGCCTGTGGGGCGCGCAGACCGCGTTCACGCTGCCCGAGCGGCTGCCCGCGCTGCCGGCGCAGGCCGACGAGCTGCCGGAGGTCGAGCGCACCGCGATCGCGCAGCGCCTGGACGTGCAGGCCGCGCGACTCGGCGCCGAGCAGACGGCCAGGAACCTCGGGCTGACCAAGGCCACGCGCTTCGTCAACGTGCTCGAGCTGGCCTACGAGCACAACAGCAGCAACGAAGGACCGCGCCAGACCGGCTGGGAGATCGGCTTCGAGCTGCCGCTGTTCGACTGGGGCGACGCGCGCGTCGCCCGCGCCGAGGGCGTCTACCGTCAGTCGCTGAACCGCGCCGCCGAGACCGCGGTCAACGCCCGCTCCGAGGTGCGCGAGGCCTATGCCGCCTACCGCAGCGCCTGGGACATCGCCAAGCACCATCGCGACGAGCTCGTGCCGCTGCGCCAGCGCATCGCCGAGGAGAACGTGCTGCGCTACAACGGCATGTTCATCGGCGTGTTCGAACTGCTGGCCGATGCCCGGGCGCAGATCGCCGGCGTCAACGCTTCGATCGAGGCGCTGCGCGACTTCTGGCTCGCGCGCGCCGAACTCGACATGGCCCTGCTCGGCCCCACCCGCCTGACGCCGATGGCCGGCCCCGCTGCCGCGGCGGCCGAGGCCGGCGGCGGACATTGAAGGACCGCCTCATGGTTTCCCGACGCTCCCTCCTCGGCGCCGCCGGCGCCGTCAGCGCCGCAGCGGTCGGCAAGGCCGCGATGGCCGCGCTGCCCGAGCCGGTGCTGCAGGACAAGCCCGACACGATGCCGCCGCTCGTGCCGCCGAACGGCCGACCCTACCGCCCCGTCGTCACGCTCAACGGCTGGACCCTGCCCTGGCGGATGAATGACGGCGTCAAGGAGTTCCACCTCGTCGCCGAGCCCGTGGTGCGCGAGATGGCGCCCGGCTTCAAGGCCCACCTGTGGGGCTACAACGGCCAGAGCCCGGGACCGACGATCGAGGTCGTCGAGGGCGACCGCGTGCGGATCTTCGTCACCAACAAGCTGCCCGAGCACACGACGATCCACTGGCACGGCCAGCGCCTGCCCAACGGCATGGACGGCGTCGGCGGTCTGACCCAGCCGACCATCCAGCCGGGCAAGACCTTCGTCTACGAGTTCGTCGCGCGCCGGCCCGGCACCTTCATGTACCACCCGCACGGCGACGAGATGGTGCAGATGGCGATGGGCATGATGGGCCTGTGGATCACGCACCCGAAGGCGAAGCATCCGCTGATCGACGAGGTCGACCGCGACTTCTGCTTCCTGCTCAACGCCTACGACATCGACCCCGGCGCCTACACCCCGAAGGTGATGACGATGCTCGACTTCAACCTGTGGAGCTGGAACAGCCGCGTCTTCCCCGGCATCGACACGCTGAACGTCCGGAAGAACGACAAGGTGCGCATCCGCATCGGCAACCTGACGATGACCAACCACCCGATCCACGTGCACGGCCACGAGTTCATGGTCACCGGCACCGACGGCGGGCCGACGCCCAAGTCCACGCGCTGGCTCGAGGTGACGACCGACATCGCCGTCGGGCAGATGCGGCAGGTCGAGTTCCTCGCCGACGAGGAAGGCGACTGGGCCTTCCACTGCCACAAGAGCCACCACACGATGAACGCGATGGGCCATGGCGTGCCGACGATGATCGGCGTCGACCACCGCGAGGTGGTCAAGAAGATCACGCGGCTGGTGCCCGACTACATGGTGATGGGTGAGCGCGGCATGGCCGACATGGCCGAGATGGAGATGCCGCTGCCCGACAACACGCTGCCGATGATGACCGGCGACGGCCCCTTCGGCTCGGTCGAGATGGGCGGCATGTTCACCGTGCTGAAGGTGCGGCGCGACCAGAAGCCCGGCGACTACGCGGACCCGGGCTGGTTCCGTCATCCGCCGGGCACGGTGGCCTACGAGTGGAGCGGCGCGCTGCCGCAGCCGGCGCGCGGCAGCGACGCCGGCCGCGCCGCAATGCCGGCGCAGCGCATGCCGGCGCAGGACATCGAGGTGCAGGTGCGCAAGCCGCGCGGGCACGGCAATCACTGAAGGAGCAACGACGATGAGACCCGCACTGATCCTCGCCGCCGCGCTGCTGGCCCCTCCCCTCGTCCTCGCCCATGGCGAGAAGGCCCATGCGCCGAAGGCCGCGCCGGCCGCCGAGCAGAAGCCCTGGGGCATCGCCGGCGACGCAAAGGCCGCCGCACGCAGCATCGAAGTCCGCATGAGCGACGCGATGCGCTTCACGCCAGCGCGCCTGGAAGTCCGCGAGGGCGAGACCGTGCGCTTCGTCGTGCGCAACGACGGCAGGACGATGCACGAGTTCGTCATCGGCACGAAGGCCGAGAACGACGCGCACGCCGCGCTGATGATGAAATTCCCCGACATGGAGCACGACGAGCCCTGGATGGCCCATGTGCCGCCGGGCCAGGCCGGCGAGATCGTCTGGACCTTCAACCGCGCGGGCGAGTTCGACTTCGCCTGCCTGATCGCCGGCCACTACCAGGCCGGCATGGTGGGCAAGATCGTCGTCGCGCCCGCCACGAACAAGAGGAGTTCGTGAGATGAAACACCCCAACCGCCGCACGCTGATCGCGCTGCTGGGCGCCGCCCTGCTGCCGCCAGCCTGGGCCGACGAGGTGCCGCTCGTCGAAGTCTGGAAGAGCCCGACCTGCGGCTGCTGCAAGGACTGGATCCGCCACCTCGAAGCCCACGGCTTCAAGGTCCGCGCCCATGACCAGGGCAACACCGATGCGCGCGCCGCGCTCGGCATCCCGCTGGCCTACGGCTCCTGCCACACCGCACGCGTCGGCGGCTACGCGATCGAAGGCCATGTGCCGGCACGCGAGATCCACCGCCTGCTGAAGGACAAGCCTGCCGCGGTCGGCCTCGCAGTGCCGGCGATGCCGATCGGCTCGCCCGGCATGGACGGCCCCGAGTACGGCGGCCGCAAGGACCCCTACGACGTGCTGCTGGTGCGCCGCGACGGCTCCACCGGCGTCTACCAGAGCTACCGCTGACCCCCACCAGGAGAACACCATGATCCGACGACTGCTCGCCACGACCGCGCTGCTCGGCGCCGCCACCGTCGCACTGGCCCAGGCCATGACCGAGGGCGAGGTGCGCAAGATCGACACCGCGCAGAACAAGATCACGATCAAGCACGGCGAGATCAAGCACCTCGACATGCCGCCGATGGGCAGCGGCATGGTGTTCCGCGTCAAGGACCCGGCGCTGCTCGGCAAGGTCAAGGAAGGCGACAAGGTGCGCTTCATGGCCGAGAAGATCGGCAGCGCGTACACCGTGACCGCGATCGAGGTCGCCAAGTGAGGCGCGCCGCGCTCGCCGGCCTGCTGGCCGTGCTGCCGTTCGCGGCGCAGGCCGAGCTCGTACCGGTGGCCTGGGACGCCCAGGGCCGCTGGCAGGCCACGCTCGAGATCGCGCCGAAGAAGTTCGCCGAAGCCTGCACCGCGCTCAAGAAGGGCGAACGCATTCGCTGGCGCTGGCAGGCCGCGCAGCCGCTGAAGTTCAACATCCATTACCACGAAGGCAAGGCCGTGCGCACGCCGGTGCAGAGCGAGACGGCCAGCGGCGAGGCTACGCTCGAGGTGCCGCTCGACCAGGACTACTGCTGGATGTGGAGCGGCGCGACGGCGTCTGACCGCATCGCCGTCACGCTGGAGCGGCTGCCGTGAAACTGCGTCGGGCCGCCGCTGCGCTGCTGCTGGCCGCGGCCGGCGCGGCGCAGGGGGCCCCGATGGGCTTCAAGGACAGTCAGATGGCGATGGGCGACTTCGGCCCGCGCTGGCGGGAAGCCTGGGTCAACCATGCGTTCACGGCGCGCGACGCGATCGGCGTCGGCGGCCTCACCATGCGCTCGGACGACGACCGTCTGTCGCGCGAGGTCGCCGAAGCGACCTACACGCGGCTCGTCCACCGGGTCAACCTGCCGCACGCCCAGGCCAACGCCTGGTTCGTGATGGGGCTGGGCGGCATCCGCGGCAACGACTTCGGCGGCACGCGGACGCTGCTCGCGCCGGGCCTGCAGCTCGACTACGAGACGACGCGCGTCTACGTTGCCGCGTTCGCGCGGCTGTACCGGGCCGACGACCTCAACCACGACTACGCGGCGCTGCGCGCCGGCTTCTCCTTCTACGAGGTCGAGTACGAGCAGACCCAGCCCTGGCTCGTGCTCGAGGCGCGGCGGATGCGCGGCCTGTCCGAGCAGATCGAGTGGACGCCGATGCTGAGGTTCATCAACAAGAGCTGGTTCGTCGAGGCGGGCGCCAACCAGGACGGCGACGCCCGCTTCAATTTCATGTACATCCTCTGAAAGGAAATCTTCCCATGAAGCACACCCTCATCCTCCTCGCCGCCTTGCTGGCGGCCGGCGCGGCCCAGGCCGTCACGACGACCAAGCTCACCGTCAACGGCATGGTCTGCGCCTTCTGTGCGCAGGGCATCGAGAAGAAGCTCAAGGCGATGCCGGCCACCGAGGCGGTCTATGTCAACCTGGCCGACAAGGTCGTGGCCGTGCAGGCCAAGGACGGCCAGACGCTCGACGTGGACAAGATCCGCGCCGAGGTCAAGGACGCCGGCTACGACGTGGTGAAGGTCGAGACCGTGGCCGACACAGTCGACGCCATGCGCTCCGCCGCGAAGGCCGGCAAGCAGTGAGCGGCACGGAACCACTGCGCGCCAGCGCCTGGGGCGCGGTCGCGTCGCTGTTCGCGAGCGGCGGCACGCTGGTGTGCTGCGCGCTGCCGGCGCTGCTGGTGGCGCTGGGCGCCGGCGCGGTGCTGTCCTCGCTGGTCGCCGTGCTGCCGCAGATCGTCTGGCTCAGCGAGCACAAGGCCGCGGTGTTCGGCACCGCGGCTGCGATGCTCGCGCTGGCCGGTGCGCTGCAGTGGCGCGCACGGTCGGCGCCCTGCCCGGTCGACCCCCGGCGGCGCGACGCCTGCCTGCGCACCCGCACGGTGTCGAGGCGCGTGTGGCTCGCGTCGGTCGCGCTCTTCCTCGTCGGCGGCTGGTTCGCCTTCGTGCAGCCGCTGTTCGCGGGCTAAGCTCGCGCCGTGCACGCGCATGACCTGAGCCCCTGGCAGCACCGCCACGACTACGCGGCCGACCGCAAAGCGTCCGAGCGCCGCACGCGCTGGGTGATCGCGATCACGCTGGCGATGATGGCGGCCGAGATCGCCGCCGGCTGGCGCTGGCAGTCGATGGCGCTGCTGGCCGACGGCTGGCACATGGGCACGCATGCCGCGGCCATCGGCGTCGCGGCGCTCAGCTACGCACTGGTGCGGCGCTGGGCCTTTGATCCGCGCTTCTCGTTCGGGCCCTGGAAGGTCGAGGTGCTGGGCGCCTACACCAGCGCGGTGCTGCTGGGCGTGGTGGCGCTGGGCATCGCGGCGGAGTCGGCGCTGCGGCTGTGGTCGCCCCGCGCGGTAGCCTATGACGAATCGCTGGGGGTGGCGGTGCTGGGCCTGGCGGTCAATGCGCTGTGCGCCTGGCTGCTGCACGGTGGGCCGGGGCGCGGACACCATCATCATGCGCATGACGCGACGCATGATCACGCCCATGACCACGACCCTGCCGATCTGAACCTCAAGGCCGCCTACCTGCATGTGCTGGCCGACGCGGCGACCTCAGTGTTAGCGATCGCCGCGCTGCTGGCCGGCAAGTTTGCCGGCTGGGGCTGGCTGGACCCGGCGATCGGCCTGGTCGGCGCGGCGATGATCGCGCTCTGGTCGGTCGGCCTGCTGCGCCAGACCTCCAAGATCCTGCTCGACCGCGAGATGGACGACCCACTCGCCGCCCAGGTGCGCCGGCGTCTGGAATCGGACCACGACGCGCGGGTCGCCGATCTGCACCTGTGGCGGGTCGGCGACGCGCGCTTCGCCTGCCACGTGACGCTGGTGGCCGACCGGCCGCTGACGGCCGACTTGTATCGCGAGCGGCTGCACGAGCTGGACGCGCTCGCGCATGTGTCGATCGAGGTGAACCGCTGCCGCGGCGACGCCGCGGCAGCGGGCGCTCAGAAGTGAATGCCGCGCATCATCTGCTGCATCGCCACCGCCTCGGCGGATAGCTGCGGCTTCGCGCTCTTGTCGCCCTTGGCCGCCGCGCTGTCGGGGAACATGCGGAAGCTGGTGTTCATCACGATCTGCGCGATGCGCGGGCTCAGCGCGTGCATCAGCTGGCCGGTGATGCCGAGCCGCGTCGCGATGCGCACCGGCTTGTAGACGCAGGCCTGGGCGATCATGTCGGCGGCCTCTTCGGGGCTGAGTGTCGGCACGTTCTTGTAGATCGCCGTCGGCGCGATCATCGGCGTGCGCACCAGCGGCATGTTGATGGTCGTGAAGGTCACGCCGACGTCGGCGTACTCGCTCGATGCGCAGCGCGTCCACGCGTCCAGCGCCGCCTTGCTGGCCACGTAGGCACTGAAGCGCGGCGCGTTGGTCAGCACGCCGATCGAGCTGATGTTGACGACATGGCCCTTCTTCTTGGCCACCATGCCCGGCAGCACGCCCATCGTCACGCGCAGGCAGCCGAAGTAGTTCAGGTCCATCGTGCGCTGGAAGTCGTGGAAGCGGTCGTAGCTGTTCTCGATCGCGCGGCGGATCGAGCGGCCGGCGTTGTTGATCAGGAAGTCGACGCCGCCATGCTCGGCCTGCAGCGTGTCTAGGAAGGCCTTGCAGCCGGCTTCATCGGCGATGTCGACCGAGTAGCTGTAGACCTTGGCGTCCTTGCCAGCGTAGGTGCGGATCTCCTTGACCGCCTCCTCCAACTTGTCGGCGTCGCGCGCGCAGATCACGGTGATCGCGCCCGCCTCGGCGAACTTGCAGGCCGCCGCCAGGCCGATGCCCGAACTGCCGCCGGTGACGAGCACGACCTTGCCACCCACCGTGCCCTTGAGCGAGCGGTCGATGAAGAGGTCCGGGTCGAGGTGGCGCTCCCAGTAGTCCCACAGCCGCCAGGCGTAGTCGTCGAGCTTGGGGCATTCGATGCCGCTGCCCTTGAGCGCGGCGTCGGTGGCGCGCCGGTCGTAGCGCGTCGGCCAGTTGACGAACTCGAAGATGTCCTCGGGCAGCCCCAGGTCCTTCATCACCGCCGCGCGGATGCGGCGCACCGGCGCCAGCGCCATCAGCCCCTTCTTGACGCTCTTGGGGATGAAGCCGAGCAGCGCGGCGTTGACGAACAGGTTCATCTTCGGCGCGTGCGCGGCCTTGCCGATGATGTCGAGCACATCGCCGATGCGGTAGCCCTGCGGGTCGACGAGGTGGAAGCACTGGCCGGCGAGCGCCGCCTTCGAGTGCGAGATGTGGTCGAGCGCGGCGACCACGAAGTCCACCGGCACGATGTTGATGCGCCCGCCCTCCAGCCCGACCGAGGGCATCCACGGCGGCAGGATCTGGCGCATGCGCTGGATCAGCTTGAAGAAGTAGTAGGGCCCGTCGATCTTGTCCATCTCGCCGGTGCTCGAGTCGCCGACGACGAAGGCCGGCCGGTACACCGTCCACGGGACCTTGCACTCCTTGCGCACCAGCTTCTCGCTCTCGTGCTTGGTCAGGAAGTAGGGGTGATCGAGGTTCTCGGCCTCGTCGAACATGTCCTCGCGGAACACGCCCTCGTAGAGCCCTGCGGCGGCGATCGACGAGACATGGTGGAAGTGCCCCGCCTGCACGGCCTGGGCGAACTCGACCGCGCTCCTCGTGCCGTCGACGTTGACGGCGACCTGCGACTCCTCGTCGGCCTCGAGGTCGTAGACCGCGGCGAGGTGGTAGACCGCGTCGACCTGGCCCTTCAGCGCCTTCAGCTCATCGGCGGCGACGCCGAGCTTCTTCGCGGTCAGGTCGCCGTACACCGGCACGGCGCGCGCCTTCGCGGACCCGTTCAGGCCCCAGAAGGCCTGCAGCTCGGGCAGCTTGCCCTCGCTCTCGCGGCGCAGCAGGAAGTGCACGGTCGAGCCCTTGCGCTCGAGCAGCTTCTTGACGAGCCGCTTGCCGATGAAGCCGGTCGCGCCGGTGACGAAGTAGCGCATGCGTGTCTCCTGATGGTCAGACCTGTGTCCGAGGTCGATTCTTGTCCAGCCCCGAGTTGCCGCCCCGCCGCGGCCCCGCGGGCGGGCTTCGGTGTTTTCCCGGGGCGCGCGCAGCGCCGCGGTGCGCGACGCTAACGTGATCGGCGTTCGCGCGCCATAGAGCGGCGCGCCTAGTCGGCGGCCCTGCTTTAGGCTGCCGTTCCTAGCCGCCGCTCCTATAGTGCTTTCAGGGCCGCCTGCCGTGGGCGGTGATGACTCCAAGGACGACAGACATGGTCAAGAAGCTGCAGAAACTCGCCGCCAAGCAATCGGCGGCCGCGGGCGCCCCGTCGGTCGCCCACCTGCTCGACAACCAGTTCGCCGGTGCGGTGCGCGACTCCGCCCAGCAGATCTGGCAGGCCGGCCTGGGCGCCTTCGCCAAGGCCCAGGGCGAGGGCACCAAGGTGTTCGACGCGCTCGTGAAGGAAGGCCTGACGATCCAGCGCAAGACGCAGGCGGCCGCCGAGGAGAAGATCACCGAAGTCACCGAGAAGATGACCAAGCTGTCCGGCGGCGTGCAGGTCAAGGCCGGCCAGCAGTGGGACCGGCTCGAGTCGATCTTCGAGGAGCGCGTCGCCAAGGCGATGGGCAAGCTCGGCGTGCCGTCGAGCCACGACGTCGAGGCGTTGATCGCACGCATCGACACGCTCGCGGCCGAGGTCGCCAAGCTGTCGAAGGCGCCGGCCGGCAAGGCCGCCGCGAAGACGGCCGCCAAGAAGGCCGCGCCGGCCAAGGCCCCGGCCAAGCGCGCCGCGCCGCGCAAGCGTTCGGCGGCCTGATCCGCTCCGCCGTGCGTCGCGCCGCGCGCCGTCTCGCGTTCACGCTCCTGCTTGGTGCCGCTGCGGCGGTGCGGGCCGCTGCGCCCGCGCCCGGCAGTGAGGAGGCAGCCGTCTACGCCGCCGCCGGACTGAGCGCGGCCGACGGCGGCTGGCGCCGCGCCGGCTGCGCGACGCTGTTCAAGCCGTCCACCGAGCGACTGGACGTCGACGGCGACGGCAAGCCCGAGATCGCCCTCTTCCTCGGCCCCTCGCCCTGTTTCGCCGAGACGGCGGGCGGCAACGTCGCGCTGTTCGTGCGCGACGCCGATGGCCGCTGGATCGAACGCCTGGGCTGGCCGCCGGGCGTCGAGCTGGTGCCCACCGGCCAATCGACCGGCGGCCATGCCGACCTCGGCGTCGCCAACCCGGGCGGCTGCCTGGCGGTGTTCCGCTGGAACGGCAGCGGCTACGCCCATGCGCTGAACCGGGCGATCGAGCCCGGAGGCTGCCAATTCCGCTGACCGGGCCCGCGACGAAGCGCCTACGCTGCCCACCCATGAAGCCCCGTCATCCCCCTGCCGTGCGCGTCGGCCTGGCCCTGGCCGGCGGCGGCCCGCT